>ERZ1292640.4854-Hain-H43-02um-R1-4854-length-10104-cov-6_pt1 | contig 10104 bp, 8 predicted proteins | sample MGYA00564404_ERZ1292640 | MGnify/ENA primary metagenome ERZ1292640 (study PRJEB36523, sample SAMEA6512636) | groundwater metagenome | collected 2019-01-08 | study: AquaDiva: Metagenomics assemblies of 32 groundwater samples | reverse complement strand
CCGGCGGCCTTCACGGGTGGGACGGCCTTCCCCTTCGCGGCAACGGCCTTCGGCTTGACGGGCTTCCCGGCCCTGGCCGCCGGCTTCGCCGGCTTCGCGGCGCGCGCCTTCACCGCAGGCCGCGTCGGACGCGCGACGGCCTTCTTCTTCGCGGGCTTCGCGGCTCTGGCTCGGCTCGGGCTCTTGCGCTGGGTCACCATCGTCATGCCTCCATCTCGGGGAATCGGCCCGGGTGCATCAGGTCATTGCGCGTGCCCGAGGCGGCGCACCACCTCGGTCACCAGCCGGATCAGCGAGGGCGCCGCCCGTCCGGCGGTCGCCAGGATCGCGGGGATGTCCACCGGCTCGAGCCGGTCGGGCAGGCACGCGTCCGTCACCACGTTGAGCGCGAGCACCTTCTGCCCGCCGTGCACCGCGGCGAGGTCCTCGGGCACCAGCGACATGCCCACCACGTCCGCGCCGATCCAGCGCAGGAAGCGGTACTCCGCCGCGGTCTCGAGGTTGGGCCCGGGCACGCCAACGAACACGGCGCGCTGGAGCGGGATCCGGAGCTCGAGGGCCACGCTCTCGGCGAGCGCGACCAGGTCGCGCGCGTAGGGCTCGCTCATGTCCGGGAAGCGCGGCCCGAGCTCGTCGTCGTTCGGCCCGACCAGCGGATTGTCGCCCATCAGGTTGATGTGGTCGGTCGTCACCACGATCGAGCCCGGCGTCATGTTCGGGTTCATGCCGCCCACCGCGTTGGTGACCACCAGCGTCCGGCAACCGAGCGCGGCGAGCACGCGCACCGGGAAGGCCACCTGCTTCATGGTGTAGCCCTCGTAGTAGTGCACGCGGCCCTTCATCACCGCGACCGGGTGCCCCGCCAGCGTGCCGGTGTGCAGTTCACCCGCGTGGCTCTCGACCGTCGAGACCGGGAAGTGCGGGACGTCCTCGAAGCGCACCACGGTCTCGACCGCGAGCGCGTCCGCGAAGTCGCCGAGCCCGGTGCCGAGGACGATGCCCACCTCGGGCGCGCGCTTCGTGCGCCCGCGGAGGAAGTCCGCCGCCTCGCGGATCTGGTTCAGGTACTCACTCGCCATCGCGCGCTTCCCGCCCCAGGGCCCGCTCGAGCCGGCGCGCGAGCTCCGCGCCCTCGAGGCCCTCGATCTCGACCACCTTGCGGCGCGCCGTCAGGCCGCGCACCACCGTCACCTGCCGCTTCTTCACGCCCAGCCGCTGCGCCAGCAGCTCGCTCAGCGCCGCGTTGGCACGCCCGCCCTCGGGCGGCACGGCCACCGCGACCTTCAGCGTCCCGTCCTCCAGCCGTCCCAGCAGCCCGGAGCGCCGCGCGCCCGGATGGACGCGCACGGCGAGCCGCACGCTCACGGCACCGTGATGGATGGCCTGAGCATCGCGTCGGCCATCCCGCGCAGCGAGCCGATCACGAAGAGCTGCACGAACACGATCGCCAGCATGGCGATGAACGGGGCGAAATCAATGCCGCCGAACACCGTCGGGAACAACCGCCGGATCGGGTTGCACACCGCGTCCGACACGCGGCCGAGGAACTGCACGATCGGGCTCGACGGGTCCGGCCGCACCCACGACAGCAGCGCGTTCACGAAGATCACGATGAGCAGGAACTGGAGCGCGTAGTTGAGCACCGTGGCGAGCGCGTTCAGGAAGTTGCCGACGACGATCACGTCCGCCTCCTCATGGGCGCGGCCCGAACAGCGCCGTGCCGATCCGTACCATCGTGCTCCCCTCCTCGACCGCCGCCTCGAAGTCTCCGCTCATGCCCATCGAGAGCTCGGGCAGGCGGAGCCCGAGCCGCGCCTCGGCGCGGTCGCGCAGCTCGCGCAGCCGCGCGAAGCCGGGCCGCGCATCCGCGGGGCTGGCGACTGCCTGCCCCACGGTCATCAACCCGTCCACCGCGAGCCCCGGCAGCCCTGCGATCGCCTCGAGCAGCCGCTCGAGGTACTCCGGGCCCACGCCGAACTTGCTCGGCTCCCCGCTCACGTTCACTTCGACGAGCGCCGGCAGCCGGCGGCCGGCCTCGACCGCGCGCCGCGACAGCGCCTCGGCCAGCTCGAGGCTGTCCACGCTGTGGACCCGATCGAACAGGTCCACGGCGCGGCCGGCCTTGTTGCGCTGGAGGTGGCCGACCATGTGCCAGCGCGCGCGGTCGCGTCCCACCGCCAGGATCTTCGGCTGCGCCTCCTGCACCCGGTTCTCACCGAGGTCGGCGAGCCCGAGCTCGACCGCCCGGGCCACTAGTACGGCCGCGACGGTCTTCGTGACCCCGACCAGGAGCACGCTCCCGGCGGGCCGCCCGGAACGCGCTGCCGCCGCGGAAATCCGGCCCCGGACCTCGTCCAGCCGCTGCCGCAGGGCATCCCCGTTGGCGTTCACGAGCGGGCCAGAGTAGACGGGGCCGGGGTGGGCTGCAAGCGGAAATGGGCCGCCTTGCGGGAAGGAGGAGCCCCCCGGCGCGGGCCCACGGCCGGGTCGGGGACGCGCGGCCGGGGGCCGGAGGGCACGCCGGACCGGGCGGGCGCGGCCCGGGCAGCGCGCCCGCCGCCGCTCACGCCGCGTCGAGCGCATCTCGCACTCTCTGCGCGAGGGTCGTCGCGGTGAACGGCTTCTGGAGGAGCGGCGTCGTCCCGATCCCGTCGGATTCACGGGGCGCCTCGCCCGCGTAGCCGGAGACGAGCAGCACGCGGATGCCGGGCTTCAGCGCACGCACCCGGTCGGCCAGCGCGCGGCCGTTCATGCGCGGCATGACGACGTCGGTGAGCAGCAGGTGGGTCTCGCGCGTGCCGCTCTGCTCGAGCACGCGCAGCGCCTCCTCGCCCGAAGACGCCTCGAGCACGCGGTATCCCAGATCGCGCAGCGCGATGGCCGTGAAGTCCAGCACCATCGGCTCGTCCTCCACCAGCAGGATGGTCTCCGTGCCACCCTCCGGGGCCGCCGTGGACGCTTCGGGTCGCCCCAGCCGCTCGACCGCAGCCTCGACCCGCGGCAGGAAGACCCGGAACGTCGTGCCGCGGCCGACCTCGCTCTCGACCAGGATGTAGCCCTCGCTCTGCTTGACGATGCCGTAGACCGTGGAGAGCCCAAGTCCGGTGCCGCGGCCCTGCTCCTTGGTGGTGAAGAATGGCTCGAAGATCCGCGCCTGGGTCTGCGCGTCCATGCCCGTGCCGGTGTCGGCCACTTCGAGCAGGACGCAGGCGCCGGGCCGCATCCCCGGATGGCGGCGCGCCTCCGCCTCGTCCAGCTCGACGCCGGCCGTGCGGACGGTGAGCGTGCCGCCGTCCGGCATGCTGTCGCGCGCGTTGACCACCAGGTTGAGGAGCACCTGCTCGAGCTGGCTCGCGTCGGCCCGCACGCCGCCGAGCGGGCTTCCGAGGTCCTCGACCAGCTCGATCTGCGTGCCGATCAGACGCCGCAGGATGCCGGTGAGGCCGCTCACCACGGCGTTCAGGTCCAGCACCCGGAGTTCCTGCACCTGCCTGCGGCTGAACGCGAGCAGTTGCCGGGTCAGCTCGGCCGCGCGCTCGGCCGCGGCCAGGATGGTCTCGGCGTGCCCGGCGGGCTTGCTGCCGGGCTCGAGCCCGCGGCGCAGCAGCGCGCCGCAGCCGACGATCACCGTGAGCAGGTTGTTGAAATCGTGCGCGACGCCCCCCGCGAGCTGGCCGATCGCCTCCATCTTCTGGGACTGCATGAGCTGCTGCTCGAGCCGTCGCGACTCGGTGATGTCCTTGCCGGTGGAGACGAAGTGGGTGATCGAGCCGCCGGTGTCCCGGATCGGCGTGATGGTCTTCTGCTCGTGGTAGAGCTCGCCGTTCCGCTTGCGGTTCACGAATACGCCCCGGAACGCGCGGCCCGCGAGGATGGTCTCCCACAGGCGCCGGTAGAACTCGGCGTCGTGCGTGCCCGACTTGAGCATGCCCGTCGTCCGGCCCACGACGTCGCCGCGGCTGTGGCCGGTGAGCGTCTCGAACGCGGGGTTGACGTACTCGATCACGCCGTCGCGGTTCGCGATCACGACTACATCGTCGGCCTGCTCGACCGTGAGCGCGAGCTTGGTCAGCACCTCCTCGCAGCGCTTGCGATCGGTGACGTCGCGGGCCGCGCCGTGGATGCTCACCACGCGGCCGCCCTCGAGCTTCGGGACCACGCGGTCCTCGATCCAGCGGTATTCGCCGGTCTGCCTGTGGCGGAGGCGGTATTCCCGGAGCCCCGGGGTCCCGCCTTTGAAGATCGCGGCCGTGCGCTCGGCCAGCGCCCGGGCATCGTCCGGGTGCAGCAACCGGGTCCACAGGCCGGGGTCGGCGTAGAACTCCTCCGGGCGGTAGCCCAGGATGCTCTCGACCCGGCTGCTGACCCAGCGCACCTGGCCTTTGAGCGGGTCGCCGTCGGGCACGTCCACGACGTAGACCACCTCGTCAATGCAGTCGAGGATCGTCAGGTACTTGTCGGCGATGGTCCGGGACACGGGGGCGGCCCTCCTTGCGGTCGACCGGCCGTGACCCTCGCGGGCCACGGCCGGCGTGATGGTGGAGGCGGCGGGAATCGAACCCGCGTCCGAAAGTCGGTCCTCAGGAGGTCCTACAGGCTTGTCCGGCCGTTTGAGTCTTGCGCGCCTCCGCTCCGACCGGCGGGATCAGCGGCGCGCCAGCCCTCGAAGATCTCGTCCTCCGCCCTCGGGCATGACTTCGGACCAGCCTGCGTTTGTCTGACGCTCGCTCCAGCTCCCACAGGCGGGGGCCGGGCGACCGTCGCCGCTAATTAAGCGGCGAGAGCCAACTGCTCATCGGCAGTTGTGATGTTCCCGTTTTTTTGTCGAGGGCACGGGTCCCCGGCCTGCACCTCTCTGATTCTCAACCTCCGTCGAAACCGGTACGCCCCCTAGAACGGGATGTCGTCGTCCGGGCCGCCGCTGAAGTCGGCGGGGATAGCGCTCTCGTCGGGCGGCACGGTGGCGCCAACGTCCTCGCGCGGACCCGCCTCGGTGCGGCTGCCCAGCATCTGGATGTTCTGCGCCACGATCTCGGTCGTGAAGCGCTTCTGCCCCTGCTGGTCCTGCCACTGCCGCGTGCGGATCTTGCCCTCGAGGTAGATCTGGCGGCCCTTGGTGAGGTACTGGCCCATGATCTCGGCCTGCTTGCCCCACACGACCACCCGGTGCCATTCCGTGGCTTCCTGCTTCTGGCCGTTCTTGTCCGTCCACCGCTCCGTGGTCGCCAGCCGCAGGTTGGCCACCGCCTGGCCGCCCTGCGTGTAGCGCATCTCCGGGTTCGCGCCCAGATTGCCGACCAGAATCACCTTGTTGACGCCCATGCTCTCTCCCTCTGCGAGTGTGGCGGGGACGTTTTCGCGTGCGCAGAGGATACGGTCGGCGCCCCGCCGTGGCAACACCAGCCGTTGACAGCCCGCGGGCCCCGCCCGATAGTGGTTCCCAGCCCCTCCCTGACGACCCTCCACCGCACCCTCGAAGGAGAGGCGACCTTGTCGCTTCCGGCCGGACCATCCCCAGCCAGCCAGCCCGCCCGCCCCGGGTGGTACGCGCCCGCCCTGCTGGGAGCGCTCGCCCTGCTGGCCTGGGCGGCTCCGCTCGCCGCCGAGCCCGGGACGATCTACGGGCCCGATTCCGCGCGCTGGGCGCCCAAGGACTTCAGCATCGTCCAGGACGACCAGGGCTGGTACCACGCCTACTACATCCTCACCAACCAGACCCCCGGGCTCGACTACCACTGGAACGAGCGCCGTTTCGGCCACTCCAGGACGCAGGACCTGGTGAACTGGGCGTTCGTGGACTCGAGCTTCGCGGTGCGGCCCGACGGCTGGGATCGCGACCATCTGTGGGCGCCGAGCCTGCTGCGCGACGCGGGCGGCACGTACTGGATGTTCTACACCGGTGTCGGCGACGTGCTGGTCCAGCTCTCGCCGCCGCGCTTCGAGCCGCGGCTGCAATCCATCGGCGCGGCGTTCTCGAGCGACCTCGTGAACTGGACCCGGCTCGACGACCCGGTCTACGACTGCTCGATGCCCGGCTGGTCGCTGTGCAACGCGCAGATCGTGAACGGCGGCGACTTCCGTGATCCGTTCGTGATGCCCGATCCGGCAGAGCCCGCCGAGCGCTGGCTCATGTACTTCGTCGCGCACTACGCCGACGGCTACGAGCCGGCCGGCGCGAAGCCCGACCCGTGGCACAACGCCTACGTGCTGGGCGCGGCCGCCGCTTCCACCGCCGACCCGACCGGCTGGAGCGACGCGGGCTCCATCCCCTCGACCTACCGCTCCTCGTACAGCTACTACGGCAGCAAGCTCGGCAGCGACCGCGTCGAGTCGCCGCACCTGTTCGACCACGCCGGGCTCTGGTACCTGGTGTTCACTCCCGATCCCACCAAGCGCCTGATCGTGATGACGGCGAGCGATCCGCTCGGCCCGTTCACGTTCCTCGGCAACCTCGACAGCCTGCTCGCGCGCGACACCGAGGCGTGGTTCGCCTCCGAGACCTTCCGCCAGCGCTACCCGGACGGCACCAGCGACGACTACTTCGCCTGCGTGAGCGACGAAGGGTCCGCGCGCCACATCGAGATCCACCAGATCCAGTGGCGAGCGGACGGGCGCTTCACGCTGGTGGACCCGGTCCGCGTGTTCGGCCTCGAGTGGACCACCACCACGGTCGAGGAGGGCAAGACCGCGACGCTGCTCTTCCACCTCGCCAACTACGACACCGTGACGCGCATGGTGCACCTCCAGGTCCAGGAGGTGGACGAGCGCGGCGTGCGCCGGCCGGTGGACGCGGCGCGCGTCGGGCTGCCGGCCAGCGTGCCGGTGGTGGAGCGTTCCTGGGCCGGCGGCTGGCCGGCGATGACTTACGCCCTCAACCCGCGCGTGGACCCCGACGACCCGGACGGGGTTCCTTCGAGCACCTCGTTCGTGGTGGGCTTCCGCGGCGTCGAGAGCGGCGTGCTCACGGTGCGCGTGCGCGGGGGGAACGGCGATTCGGACCGTCACGAGGACGACCCGCTCGCTGCGCGGGGCGACGGCGGGCCGGGGAGCGGCGCGGCCCTCGAGGTGGTGCGCGGCGCGTCCGCGGCCCCCGAGCTGCGCGTGTCGCTCGCTGCGCCCGGACCGGCGCGGCTCGAGCTGTTCGACACCTCCGGGCGGCGGGTGCGCGTGCTGCTCGATGGCGCGCTCCCGGCGGGCGTCACCGCGGCGGCATGGGACGGGCGCGACCTGCGCGGCGCCGCGGCGCCGGCCGGGCTCTATCTCGCCCGGCTCGTCACTCCGTCGGGCACGCGCATCGCGCGCGTCGCGCTCCTCCGATGAGCGCAGCCGGGTCCGGTTTGACGGGTCCGCGCCCGCGCCGGTATCCTCCGCGGCCGGATTGAGTACGGTATCGCCGGGGCGTGGCGCAGCCCGGTAGCGCACCTGCTTTGGGAGCAGGGAGTCGGAGGTTCAAATCCTCTCGCCCCGACTTGCTTGCCGCATGGTCACCAGCATCAGCAGGCTGCCGGGAGGGCCCGCGGGCCCGGGCGCGAGCCCCGGGGCGCCGCCGGCCGGGCTCCCGGGCGGCCTGCCGGGCGGAATCGTCCTGCGCCTGTAGCTCAGATGGACAGAGCAACGGATTTCTAATCCGTCGGTCGGGGGTTCGATTCCCTCCAGGCGCGCCATACAGCGGCCGGTGCGCGCGCGCCGATCGAGCGTCCCGTCCGGCTCTCCCGTGCCCCGCGCCGGCAGCAGCGGGGTCGCGGGCGATCCGGACCAGGCGGTGGTGGATGTAGCTCAGCTGGTAGAGCACCGGACTGTGGCTCCGGCTGTCGTGGGTTCAAATCCCATCATCCACCCCACTCTCCCGCCGCCGTCCGGCGCCGCCGCGTGTCCACCGGCTCAGGGCCCAGCCTCCGGCGCGCGCGGGGAAAGCGGGAAGAGGTACAGGCATCCCGCGGGGCGCGCCGCCCAGGGACGCCCCCAGAGCGCCGAGAAGTCGAGCCTGAGGAAGTCCGTGCGTCCGCGCGGCGTCATCATGCGCTGCGAGAGCCCGACGAAGTAGTAGCTGCTCACCGCCAGCCATTCGCTCTCCGGCCCCGGCGTCCCGCCCAGGTACGGCACGTACTCGATGCCGTAGATCGCGGGGTCGGTGGTGCCGTGATAGGCGAGGTGGATGCGGCCGATGCCGCGGCGGCGCATCTCGTCGCGCAGCGCGATGAGACCCTGGCCCCAGTCCACGTTCGAGTCGTTGAGCAGCCGGTCGCCACCACCGGGGCCGCCCGAAGGCCAGTTGAAGAACGAGAGGTACCAGGGCGCGGCGAGCGCGGTCTCGAGCGCGAGCAGCGCCGCCAGCGCTACCGCCGCCAGCCGCCAGGCACGCGCCGGCGTGCGCCCGGCGCGGCAGCGCAGGCGCATCAACCCGCCGCACAGGATGGCGGCGAGCGGCACCAGCGGGAACAGGTAGCGTACGCCCACGTCGAAGCCCGCCGCCATCGCCGTGCCCAGCATCACCGCGGCGGGGACGAGCAGGAACGCCGCGTGCCAGCGCCGCCGCGGGCCGGGCGGATGGCGCAGCGCCGCGACCGCGCGCAACCCCAGCGCGCCCAGCAGGCCGAGCGGCCACTTGAAGACGAGCGCGAGCGGGAAGTAGTACCAGAGCCTTCCTTCGTGGATGCGCCCGAGCAGGTAGGTGTGTGCCGCGCCCGCCTGCCCGATCAGCGAGAGGTAGTCGAGCCCGCTGAGCCACGCGACCGGCACCGGCAGCCGCCAGCCCGGGTGCGCGTGCGCCAGCGCGCGGAACGTCTCCGAGCGGAACGGCAGCGCGGAGATCGACCCGAGCCAGAGCTGCCCGGCATAGCCCGCCGCGAGCGCGAGCCACGTCGCGGGGACGAGCAGCAGGAGCCCGATCCACACCCGCCGCGGCCGGCGCAGGCGCCCGAGCGCGGCGCCGAGCACCGCGAGCGCGAGCAGCGCCGGCACGAGCTGCACGGCGCTGAAGCGGACGAGGAACGCCGCCCCGGTGGCGAGCGCGGTCCACGCCCACCAGCGCCAGCGGCCGCTGCGGCAGAACATCCAGAACGCCGCCATCACCGCGGTAGACGCGAGCCCGGTCGCCAGGTCCATCCCCACCACGCCCGCGTGCGCCAGCGCCTCGGGCGCGAGCGCGTAGAGCGCGAGCGAGAGCAGCGCCCCGCGTGGGCCGTGCAGCCTGCGACTCCACCACCACACGAGCAGCGCCAGCAGGAGTGACAGCGCCACCACGACCAGACGCGCCGCGAGGAAGAGCGCGTGGTAGCGCGCCGCGTTGAGGCGCATGAAGGACTCGCCCACCGTGCCCTCGTCGCCGCTCGCCATCGCCTCGGCCGAGGGCAGGCGCCCGCCCAACGCCAGCACCGGGACCGCGCACAGCGCCTTCACCAGCGGCGGCTGGGCGACCGAGGCCGAGTAGTCGCCGCGCGCCACGATGAGGACGCCGGCGGGCAGGTGGAAGTTCTCGTCGAAGGTGACCGAGTTGCGCGCGACGCCCCACACCGCGAGCCCCGCGTGGAGGACGAGGAGAAGCGCGACCCACAGGCGCTCGCGCGGGAGCGCGCTCCTCCGGCTGGCCGCGTGGCGCGGGGGTCGCGCGGGGCCCCGGCCCGCGGCAGCGTGGGCCCCGGGCGTACCGGACCGCTGGCGCCTCACCGCGGCGCCACGCGCCCCGCGAGCTGCCGCGCCAGTGCGCGCGCGGCGCGGCCCCGGTGCGAGCGCGCGTTCTTCTCGCGGTCGCGCAGCGCGGCGCGCGTGCGACCGAGCGGCCGCAGCGCGCACACCGGGTCGTAGCCGAAGCCGTTCTCGCCGCGCGGCGCCAGCGTGATGCGCCCCTCGAGCACGCCCTCGGCCACCACCTCGCTCCCGTCCGGGAACAGCGCCACGCAGGCGGTGCGGAAGCGCGCGCCGCGCCGCTCGACCGTCACCCCCGCCAGCTCGGCGAGCAGCTTCGTCACGTTGTCGGCGTAGCTCGCTCCCGGTCCGGCGTAGCGGGCGGCGTGGATGCCGGGGCGTCCGCCCAGCGCGTCCACCTCGAGCCCGGTGTCGTCGGCGATCGCGGGCATGCCGGTCAGCTCGAGCGCGGCGCGCGCC
>ERZ1292640.4851-Hain-H43-02um-R1-4851-length-10109-cov-4_pt1 | contig 10109 bp, 10 predicted proteins | sample MGYA00564404_ERZ1292640 | MGnify/ENA primary metagenome ERZ1292640 (study PRJEB36523, sample SAMEA6512636) | groundwater metagenome | collected 2019-01-08 | study: AquaDiva: Metagenomics assemblies of 32 groundwater samples | reverse complement strand
TAAGTTCCCGAGTCTTGTACACACCGCCCGTCACACTACCTGAATTGGGGATACCCGAAGTCACTGTTTTAACCTATGCAAATAGGAAAAAGGTGCCTAAGGTATGCTTAGTAAGGGGAGTGAAGTCGTAACAAGGTAGCCGTATCGGAAGGTGCGGCTAATAACCTCCTTTTAGGGAGAAAACCTAAAAATCAAGTTCCTATCCAGTTTTGAGAGACCAAAAAAGAAAGAAAAGAAAGAATATTTGGATTTTTGCCAAAGTTTAAGTAAAATGGTAACTGTCCCTATTATTCCCTATTATTCCCCAGAAATTAGAAGTGAAAATTGACACCAAGATAACCCGTTGGCTATAATTAAAGGGTGAAGAAGAAGCCAACCAAACAAAGAAGGCTCAGATTTCCATCTTTTCTCACAAAGGAGACCATTGTTGTTGTCGGACTACTTCTTTTAGCCTTTATCCTGAGGCTTATCTATCTCTCCCACCTAAAGGTAAATGACCCAATCTTTTACCTACCTAGCCCTGGCACAGATATGCTCACCTACCATAACTATGCTCTCCAGATATTGAATGGCACCTTGCCAAAAGAGCCTTATTACTATGGCCCTCTATATTTCTACTTCCTGGCTTTAATCTACAAGATATTTGGAGTAGATCCATACATAGTTAGGCTTATCCAGATGCTCCTTGGTGTTGGAACCTCTTTTCTAATCTATCTCATTGCCAAAAAGGTCTTTAATAAAACTGTGGCTATAATCTCTCTTGTCATCTCTGTTTTCTATGGTATGTTCTATATCCACGAAGGGATTCTGCTTATGGAATCCCTGGTTACATTCTTAAATACCATTTCTATCTTTCTTCTTCTCAGAGTAGAGGATAAGCCATCCTACAAGAATATCACCTTTGCTGGAATAGCCATTGGCTTATCTGCCTTATCAAGGGCAAACATCTTGCTTTTCATTCCATTTATCTTTATCTGGATGTCCTTTAATTCAAAATTCAAAATTCAAAATTCAAAATTAAGGTTTAGTTTTTTGTGCCTAATTATTTTATTGACCATCTCTCCAATAACCATCAGAAATTACCTTGTCTCTGGCAGGTTTGTCCTTATCTCAACCAATGGGCCTATTCTTTTTTGGATAAGCAACAATCCTTATGCTACAGGAGAGTTTTATTATCCCCCTTCTTTCTATGGTGATAAAGTTACAGAACTGGTTAAAAAAAGAGGGGATAGGGTTTATATTGAAGAGGTCCTAAGATTTCTTAAAGAAAAGCCATCAGCGTTTTTAAGCCTTCAGATTAAAAAACTGCTCTTATTTTGGGATAAACACGAGATTGCGAATAATATGAATTATGACTTTCAGAGAGGGTATTCATCCCTATTTAATCTCCCTATCTTCCTTGGCTTTGGCCTGATTGGCCCCCTTTCCCTTTTTGGAATCCTCCTCTCTCTTTCCAGACCAAAATATCTCTTACTACAACTTGCTGTTTTATCCTTTATGATAGCCACTATGCTTTTTTTATTACGGCAAGATACCAACTTTCTATTCTTCCTCTATTGATTTTGTTCTCAAGTAGTGGTATCTGGTGGTTATACAAAAAGATGTATGAGAAAAGTTATAAGGTTCTTTTTCTCTCTCTAATTCCTTTAATTGGCTCTTTTTTCCTGTGTCATTATTCTACTATCCACAACAGACTCTATCCCCTTTCTCATCCTCATGGTTTCCACATAAAGAGCGGCAACAGGATTATAGTTAAGGATAATCTTGGTTCGATGGGGACTGAAAAGGTTTCATTGGCCGACCAACAAGATGCCATTAAGAAGGGGCTTATAATAAATGAAGATGCCTCGGATTTCAAAGAGGTAGGAGTTAATTTTAATTTTGGGGCAGGAAAAGGCGGATTTTTGAGCCTTGAGGTTAATGATAGATATGCCGCTCCAATTAAGCCTATGAATACTGGAGGGTTAATGGCCTGGACCGAAGCTATATTCCCTTCTGATGCCTTTCACAAAGGAATGAACTCCATTGTCATAAAGCAATTAAAAGAAGGGGATACCAGCATCGTCATAGATACCTCTTGTGGCTTTGGTAGATCCTGGTTTAAGGAAAAAAATGGAAGGTGGAAAAGATTAAATAAGGGAGAGTATATGATTTGGTTGACCCTATACCCTGACCCCAAAAGAGACTGGGCACAAGAATACTGCGATAGAGGAAAGGGCTTTTTTAATGAAGGATTATACAATGAGGCAGAAGTAGAGTTTGAAAGGGCATTAAAGATAGACCCTAAAAGATATGAGGGGTATCTATGGTTAGGATTATGTTATAAATCTAAAAAGGGGTTTGAAAAGGCAATTGAGGTATATAAAAAAGGATGTGAGCTATTGAGTGATAAAGCCTCTCTCTTAGAGCTTCACAACAAATTGGCAGAGATTTATTATGAAAGAGGAGAGATGGATAAGGGAATAGAAGAGTGCAAAAAGATAATTACTCTTGACCCAGGAAATATTCAGGCACACAACAATCTAATCGGTTTGCAAAAACTTCTTAACAAAGATTAGAGATGTATGAACTTTTGCATTTTGGAGTGCGAAAGCATGAGCTTTCGCTTTGAATGAGTAGTGAACCACAAAAGCGGTAGCAAGCTACCGCACTCCATAAAATTGGCTAAAAGCTTCACTTTAATAAAATTTGCAAAAGTTCATTATAGTATTGACTTTTGGCAGAAAGGGAGGTTAAACTTTCCTTAAGTAAGGAGGAGATTATAAAATGGCTTTCAGGACAGATGGATGTGGAGGTTTAAGAATAACTGATGTTGATAAAAAGGTAACTCTGTCGGGCTGGGTGCATAAAAGGCGCGACCATGGAGGGCTTATCTTTATTGATTTAAGGGATGGCTCCGGGATAGCCCAGGTTGTTTTTAATCCTGAGCATAATTTAGAGTCTCATACAAAGGCTCATTCTTTGCGCTCTGAGTGGGTGGTCAAGGTAGAGGGGATAGTGAGAATGAGACCAAAGGAGTCAGCGAATCCACACTTACCAACAGGCGAGATTGAGGTAATAGTCGAGAATCTTGAGATTCTCAACCCGTCTCTAACCCCTCCCTTTGAAATAGCAGACGATAAGGAGCCAGCAGAGGATCTCAGACTAAAGTACAGATACTTAGACCTGAGAAGGCAGGGGTGTAGGGAGAGGCTCGTCTTGAGGCACAGGGTAATGCAGAGAGCCAGGAGGTTCCTTGATGAAAAAGGCTTTTTGGAGATAGAGACACCGCAGTTGATAAGAAGCACGCCTGAGGGCGCCAGGGACTTTCTTGTTCCAAGCAGGCTTATTCCTGGCAAGTTCTATGCCCTTCCCCAATCCCCTCAGCTCTTCAAGCAAATCCTAATGGTAGCAGGGTTTGAGAAATACTTTCAAGTAGCCAGATGCTTTCGCGATGAAGACCTGAGGGCAGACAGACAGCCTGAGTTCACCCAATTAGATATAGAGGCATCCTTCATTGAGGAAGAGGATATATATTCTTTGATGGAGGGGTTTGTAAGGTCGCTGTTTCTTGATGTTTTGGGAATAGATATTCCAATCCCATTTATAAGAATACCTTATGACGATAGCCTGCTCAGGTTTGGCACAGACAAGCCAGACCTACGGTTTGAAATGGAGATAAGGGACTTGTCATACCTATCTGAGACAGATATAAAGATATTCCAGTCCGCATCAACAATCAGGGGATTAAAATGTCAGGGTCTGGCCTGGTCAAGAAAAGAGGCGGATGATTTGACAGAGTTTGTAAAAAGCCGTGGTGCTGGAGGGCTTGCCTGGTTTAAGGTAGAGGGAGAAAGCCTTTCCTCCCCCCTAGCAAAGTTTCTGAAGGAGAATGAGCTTAAGAGATTGAGGAGTGAATTTTCTGCAGGGGACGGGGATATAATTCTTGTTGTGGCTGATAAAAAGAAGATTGTCCAGCAAGCACTCTCTGAACTCAGGTTGCACCTTGGAGAAAAACTTGGTCTGATCAAAGAAGGCTTCTCTTTCTGCTGGATAACAGACCCACCCTTGATGGAGTATATAGAGGAGGAAAAGGCATACAAACCCTCCCATCACCCTTTCACCTCCCCTAAGGAAACAGACTGGCAAATCATGTCTATCTCTCCAGAGAAGGCAAAGGCAAGGGCTTATGACTTAGTCTTGAATGGCTCAGAGATTGGAGGCGGGTCTATCAGAATCCACAGAAAAGAGTTGCAAGAGATAGTCTTTAATAGTCTAAAAATTCAAGAGGAGGCAAAAAAGGAGTTTGACTTTCTATTGACTGCCTTCTCTTATGGTGCCCCACCACACGGAGGTATAGCCCTTGGTCTGGACAGACTTGTAATGATGATGGCTGGGGCAAGCTCTATTAGAGATGTGATTGCCTTCCCAAAAACCCAGACAGGCACCTGCCCTTTAACCTCTGCACCCTTTCCTGTCTCTCCTGCCCAGCTCTCAGAGCTTTCCATCAAGGTTTTACCATTAAGACAATAAAGATAGTCTTTTATTCTAATACTCAATTTCTTAATAAAAAAATAGGACATTTCTACTTGGCTAAGAATAGGACATTTTCATTTGGCTGTAACACATTAAAAAGAAAGTATTGACGCAATAGTCTCTTATAAGAGTATAATAAAATGAATGGAAAATTGATTGAATTTGTTAATGACTATAATATGAATAAAAGACTTAGATCCTTAAACTATAAAACACCAGGAGAATACTTAAAAGAAAAGAAGGATATTATTCTACAACCTATCGTTAGCTAACAACTACCCATAATTTTGGGGGAAAAGAATAGAGAAGCGAGAATAGAGAAGTGAGGATGGATAGTTCATTCTCAATTCTAAAATATGGAGGTTTGTAACTCACTTCTCTATTCTAAAATGTTCTCCAATTTTTGTGAGGTAGATACAAAAATACTTTACCTAAAAAAATGCAAGAGTTTCTTTCCTTTGAAAGCCGTCTTTTAGAAATAGAGAAGGAGATAGAAAGAGCTGATAATCCAGATAGTCTGAAGGCTCTAAAGAGAAGGCTTTCTTTAGAAAAAAGGAACTTCTCGGAAAATCTTTCTCCATACCAGAAGGTTCTATTGGCAAGGCACCCCAAAAGACCACACCTTTCTGACTACATAGAAGGACTCTTTTCAAATTTTATTGAGCTTTCAGGAGACCGCCTCTTTGCTGATGATCAGGCTATTATCGGAGGTTGTGGGATAATAGGAGGAAAGAGGGTGATGGTCATAGGCCAGGAGAAGGGAAGATCCACACAGGAGAAGATTAAAAGAAACTTTGGTATGGCTCATCCAGAGGGGTATCGCAAGGCAAAGAGGTTGATGGAGCTATCAGCCAGATTTGGCATACCCATCCTCACCTTTATTGACACATCCGGTGCCTATCCTGGAATTGGTGCTGAGGAAAGAGGGCAATCTATAGCCATAGCCGAATCAATCTGTGCCTCCTTTAATCTTGCTGTGCCTATTATTTCAACCATAATAGGAGAAGGCGGCTCTGGAGGAGCTTTAGCTATTGGCGTCTGCGATAGACTGTTGATGCTTGAATACTCTATTTACTCTGTAGCCTCGCCTGAAGCCTGTGCAGCCATTCTCTGGAGGGATCAATCAAAGACTGAAGAGGCATCTTGCAATCTCCATCTCACATCTGCTGATTTGCATAAATTAGGGATTGCCGATCAAATTATAAAGGAGCCGATAGGTGGCGCTCATTGGGATTATGATAAGATTACCAGAGAACTAAAGAGTGCCTTACTCTCCAATCTGAAGGAGCTAATGGGAATGGATAAAGACCAGCTTTTAGAAAAAAGGAGGGAGAAATTTAGAAGAGTCGGGGTTTTTGAAGAGGGCATAAAAGTCTGATAACTATTTACCGAGAATGAAGTGGCATAGGAAGATTAACTGTAAAATGTATAATGAGAAATTGAAAATGAAAGACCCTATATCCTTCATTTTACATTTTACAGTATCCATTTTACATTGAATTACGAAAGATTGGTAAAGTGTTACAAAGTATGAGGAAAGGGGATGGGCTCAATAAATTATAACGGATTTTCAAAATGTAAGGTGGTCAGAGCAATCCTCTTTTTGTTTGACAATTATTTATCAAAGATTATAGACTATGTCAAATTTGGGCCTATAGCTCAGTTGGTTAGAGCGCACGCTTGATAAGCGTGAGGTCAGTGGTTCGAGACCACTTAGGCCCACCAGTAAGGTTGCTTGGGGATGTGGCTCAATCGGGAGAGCACCTGCTTTGCACGCAGGAGGTTGGCGGTTCGAACCCGCTCATCTCCATAAAATTATAACCGTCTGGAAAAACTGTCCTATGGTTTTCTGTCGTCTCTCCTTTTTCATAGCGGAATTTGTATAGATTACTCCATTTCCATACTTCCCATTACATTATCTATTTCTATAATCTCCCACTCCCCTTCTTCAATAATCACCTTATCCCCTATTCTTTTCTTAAACAGGCTACGACCAATAACCGTAAGATATGAAATAATCCCTTTGTCTGGGTCAGATTCCCAGGGGCCTAAAATAGTATATTCCTTAATTGCTTCTCCATTAAGAGATTTGAGCTTCACCTTTGTCCCTATATTCACCCTCTCTGTGGTAATATCCTCGGGACGAATCACCTTGATTTGAGCCAATTGCGACCTTAATTTTACTAATTTAGCATAAAGAAACTTCTGCTGTTCCTTTGCCGCCTTATATTCAAAGTTTTCTCGCAAATCACCATAGCTTCGTGCATGAGCTATCTCCTTAATATTTGCTGGAATTTGTGTTTCCATAATGTGTGTCAATATTCCACCAAGGTAACCATTCAACAAAAGTGCCATAATTTCAAAAGGAGGCACAATAATTATTTTTCTGGTTTTCAATATTAAAATTTGGCTTTGACAAAATGCTTTATTTATGAGATAATTTAGGCACTGCAATTAGTGTTGCAGTAATATAAGACGCCAATAGGTGGTATAATCCTAGGTTAGGCACAGGAGGAATTCTACATGAATAAACCATGGTATACAAAATGGTGGGCTATTACATTTTTTACTATTGTTGGTGCGAGTATATTAAACGAAATGCTCTTAACAACACCTCAAAAGCCCATTACCAAACAAAATCAGGAAGTATCGCCTATACAAACTCAACCTACGGTAATCCCAGAGCCAAAGCCAACATCATCCCCAGAAATCAATGAATCTGTTGGAGAAGCATCTCCCCCATCTGAACCATTAGAATATCAATTAGCGGTCATTAACAAAGGTGGTTATGTTTCAGAAGATGACATCACTATAACTCGGTTTCGATATTTGCTTGAGTCCCTTGATAACAAAACAATACAAAATAAACAGCAAATTGCAGACATGCTTGTAATGGGTCAGAAAATATTGCGTGAGAAATATGGCAAAGAATATTCTCTTTTGGCATTAACAGAAGGGGTTAATAAATATATCACCGATAGTTCAAATACAGACTTTGCAATGAAAAATACGGAATATATTCAGTATTTGAAATAAAAAAGGAGGGAAAAGGGGGAAAGGGGACGCAACCCTTTTCTCGAATCTTTTACCTAACCAGTCGCTACACCTGACCGCCAACAGCGGCAGGCGAGCTCAATCGTTAGCCAGCACAAAAGAGCAAATCTAAATAATGCTTGAATTTCAAGTGCGTGATAAGAGGGAAGGATGCCTGTTGTATTGCGAATCAAGGGCTACAGATTTTGGTTTTATGAGGCAGATCTTGACGAGCCGCCACACATCCATGTTGGAAAAGAAGACAAAGAAGCAAAGTATTGGGTGGCTCCAGTCGCTCTGGTAAAGTCGAGAAGATTCCGAGACCACGAACTGAATGAGATTGAAAAAATCTTGGTAGAATACCAGGATGATATTTTAGAAGTATGGCGAAAGGAGAGGAAGAAAAGTGGTAACCGCTAAAGCTAAAATTAACACATATGAGAATTATGCTTTCATTGTACCAGTCGTCGTTCCAGACCTCAATGAAGTCAGAAAGTTTGCGGCTAAATTACACAATGAAAGTAAGGCTTGGAAAGGCGAGGCATTTGGTTGGCAAGCAGAATATAACCCTGAACGACCAGAGCCACCGCTTGATTCCAGAATGAAATTTACGCCTGCGGATTTTTGCATTGGAGAGAGTGGAATATGGTTCTTCTCTCTCATGTGGGAACATGGTAACGATGTTGAGCCAGTAGGATTTTTGGATGATAGAAATATCCTTAAGAAAACAGATAAGAGCAATGTAGAACTATTAGAGGTAGCTGGCTAACAAAAAAATGAACAGGGGAAGCTGGTTATTTTTATCGTTAAGCATACTGGATAACATTAACACAAACTGATTGCTATATGAAATGTTTAGATTCCCTTCTCTATTTCTATAATCTCCCACTCCCCTTCTTCAATAATCACCTTATCTCCTATTCTTTTCTTAAACAGGCTACGACCAATAACCGTAAGATATGAAATAATCCCTTTGTCTGGGTCAGATTCCCAGGGGCCTAAAATAGTATATTCCTTAATTGCTTCTCCATTAAGAGATTTGAGCTTCACCTTTGTCCCTATATTCACCCTCTCTGTGGTAATATCCTCGGGACGAATCACCTTGATTTGAGCCAATTGCGACCTTAATTTTACTAATTTAGCATAAAGAAACTTCTGCTGTTCCTTTGCCGCCTTATATTCAAAGTTTTCTCGCAAATCACCATAGCTTCGTGCATGAGCTATCTCCTTAATATTTGCTGGAATTTGTGTTTCCATAATGTGTGTCAATATTCCACCAAGGTAACCATTCAACAAAAGTGCCATAATTTCAAAAGGAGGCACAATAATTATTTTTCTGGTTTTCAATATTAAAATTTGGCTTTGACAAAATGCTTTATTTATGAGATAATTTAGGCACTGCAATTAGTGTTGCAGTAATATAAGACGCCAATAGGTGGTATAATCCTAGGTTAGGCACAGGAGGAATTCTACATGAATAAACCATGGTATACAAAATGGTGGGCTATTACATTTTTTACTATTGTTGGTGCGAGTATATTAAACGAAATGCTCTTAACAACACCTCAAAAGCCCATTACCAAACAAAATCAGGAAGTATCGCCTATACAAACTCAACCTACGGTAATCCCAGAGCCAAAGCCAACATCATCCCCAGAAATCAATGAATCTGTTGGAGAAGCATCTCCCCCATCTGAACCATTAGAATATCAATTAGCGGTCATTAACAAAGGTGGTTATGTTTCAGAAGATGACATCACTATAACTCGGTTTCGATATTTGCTTGAGTCCCTTGATAACAAAACAATACAAAATAAACAGCAAATTGCAGACATGCTTGTAATGGGTCAGAAAATATTGCGTGAGAAATATGGCAAAGAATATTCTCTTTTGGCATTAACAGAAGGGGTTAATAAATATATCACCGATAGTTCAAATACAGACTTTGCAATGAAAAATACGGAATATATTCAGTATTTGAAATAAAAAAGGAGGGAAAAGGGGGAAAGGGGACGCAACCCTTTTCTCGAATCTTTTACCTAACCAGTCGCTACACCTGACCGCCAACAGCGGCAGGCGAGCTCAATCGTTAGCCAGCACAAAAGAGCAAATCTAAATAATGCTTGAATTTCAAGTGCGTGATAAGAGGGAAGGATGCCTGTTGTATTGCGAATCAAGGGCTACAGATTTTGGTTTTATGAGGCAGATCTTGACGAGCCGCCACACATCCATGTTGGAAAAGAAGACAAAGAAGCAAAGTATTGGGTGGCTCCAGTCGCTCTGGTAAAGTCGAGAAGATTCCGAGACCACGAACTGAATGAGATTGAAAAAATCTTGGTAGAATACCAGGATGATATTTTAGAAGTATGGCGAAAGGAGAGGAAGAAAAGTGGTAACCGCTAAAGCTAAAATTAACACATATGAGAATTATGCTTTCATTGTACCAGTCGTCGTTCCAGACCTCAATGAAGTCAGAAAGTTTGCGGCTAAATTACACAATGAAAGTAAGGCTTGGAAAGGCGAGGCATTTGGTTGGCAAGCAGAATATAACCCTGAACGAC
>ERZ1292640.4850-Hain-H43-02um-R1-4850-length-10110-cov-4_pt1 | contig 10110 bp, 7 predicted proteins | sample MGYA00564404_ERZ1292640 | MGnify/ENA primary metagenome ERZ1292640 (study PRJEB36523, sample SAMEA6512636) | groundwater metagenome | collected 2019-01-08 | study: AquaDiva: Metagenomics assemblies of 32 groundwater samples | reverse complement strand
TGCGCCAGAATCGCGCCGCCGGCGCCGGAAGAGACACTGCTATCCCGTCATTCCCGCGGGCGCTTTCGCCTTCGGCTACGGCGGCCCAAGAAGGCGGGAATCCAGGACTGGACCCTCGCTTTCGCGGGGGTGACGAGAAGCTTGCTTCACTTGGTTCGATGAAACCCATAGACGATGTCTAGGTCGCCGCCTCGTCGCACGACCCTCCGGCCCGTTCCCGGTGACGATCATGGCGGCGCGGCCACTGGTGGAGCGGTGCCGATCGTGACAGCCTCGGGGGTTTGGACTCTGTACAGCTCCGCATACACGCCGTTCTGGGCCATAAGCGAGTCGTGCGTGCCCTGTTCGGCCAGTTCGCAGTCCTTGACGACGAAGATGACGTCGGCGTGGCGGATCGTGCCAAGACGGTGGGCGATGACGACAGAAGTGCGACCGTGCATCAATCTGTCCAGGGCTTCCATGACGGCCTTCTCGGAGACCGCGTCCAGACCGGCCGTCGGTTCGTCGAGAATCAGGATGGGCGTGTCGCGGATGACGGCGCGGGCAATCGCAATGCGCTGGCGTTGACCGCCCGACAGCGTGACCCCGCGCTCACCGACCATCGTGTCGTAGCCGTCGGGCATCGCGTCGATGAATTCGTGCGCGTTGGCCAACTCGGCCGCGCGCCTGATCTCTTTGGATGGGGCGCCAGGCTTGCCGTACGCGATGTTTTCCCAGATCGTCGCGCGGAAGAGCAGCGTGTCCTGCAGGACGAAACTCATCTGGTCGCGCAGCGACTTCAACTGATACCGCCGAATGTCCGCGCCCTGGATCACGACCTGTCCAGACACCGGATCGTAGAATCGCGGAATCAGGCTCACGATGGTCGTTTTCCCCGCCCCTGACGGACCGACAATGGCGGCGACCTGTCCCGCTTCGACCTTGAGGCTGACATCCTTGATGATCGGTTTGTCGGCGCCATAGCTGAAGCTGACCTTGTTGAACTCGATCTGGCCGCTAAACTTCGGAGCCCGCCGTGCGCCGGGCATGTCGCAGACGAGGCTTTCGATGTCGAGCACTTCCTGAAGGCGCTCGTAGCCGACCATCGCCTTCGAGACGGTGTCGGTCATCTTCGACAGATCGCGCATGGGCTTGTACATCTTTCCCAGATAAAGAAGAAAAACGATGAGCACGCCGGCGCTGAGTTGTCCGTCCAGCGCGAGTCGAGCGCCATAGCCCAGCACCAGACAGGTGCCGATCGCGACGATCACCTCGACCACCGGCGCCAGCTTGGCCTTGAGGCTTCGGGCCTGCAGGCCGGCCTCGACGTTGGCCAGACTCTCGGAGTCAAATCGCTTCTGTTCGTAGTCTTCCCGGGCGAAGGCCTTGACGACACGGATGGACGTCAGCACTTCCTCCACGACGGACAGCAGTTCGCCCTCTTTCCTGCGCACCGCCCGCGAGGCTTTCTTGATGCGTCCCGTGTAGCTGTACACCACCACGAAGAGCACGGGCATCACCGACAGTGCGATGAGCGTGAAACGCCAGTTGAGGTAGAACATCACCGCGATCATGCCGGCCAGCGTCATCAGATTGACGATGATGCCAAGTAGCGCCGAGTCGATGAAGCTCTGGATGACTTCGATGTCGCTCGTGACCCGAGTGATCATGTCGCCGGTCCGCGCCTTGTCGTGTTCGGCGAGCGACAGCCGCTGGATGTGGTGGTAGATCATCTTGCGCAAGTCGTGTCCCACCCACTGACTCACGCTGGTCGTCAAGTACTTCTCGAAGTACGCACTGACGGCGCCGACAATCGCAATGCCCGCCACGGCGGCCACGGCGAAATTCAGCACGGCGTACGGGCCCAGGCCGAAGATCCCGGTCACCATGCGGCCCAGGAGCCCCGGCAGTGGCTTCGGGTGCAGAATGCTGTCGACGACGACCTTGATGGGCCACGGCTCGAGAATGCTCGTGAGCGTCTCGCCAAGGACGGCGACGAACGCCAGCGTGAGACCCTTCCAGTGAGGCCGGACGAGGTTGATGATCTTCAGCGCCCGGGGCGAAGATCGCGACTTCGGAGGGGTGGTTGGCTTATCGGGCATGCCTGCTCGCCATCCTGTTAGGACCCGGAAGGAAATACGTCTGTCATCGTTACTTCCTTGCGGGTCCTTAGTCGGGGGAGGCGCGACGGCCGTGGGCGCAGCTCCAGGTACCTTCTTGGCGCGCCATCGCGACGGATGAAGCCAGTTTCTCGTCACCCCCGCGCCCCGAGTGTCACCCCCGCGCAAAGCCTGCCCCACACTTGATGCGGGGCGGGGGTCCAGGCTCTGGATTCCCGCGTCCGCGGGAATGACGAACGGAGAGTCGGACTCGGGACACTAGCGTGCGATGAGCAGGACGATGATGATGATGAGCAGCAGCGTGGTCACCGAAATCACGATCGTGGAGCTCCCGCCGGCCAACTGGGCGTCAGCCATGAGCGCCGGTCCAGCCAAGCTCGCCAGCTCCGCGCTGCTGAGCGTGGCCACCGCGCCTTCGGCGCTCGTCACGCTCAGCCCGAGGCGAACGGCCAAGTCGCGAACCTGCGAACGATGCAACACGCCGAGCACGGCGTCACGATTCTGCTGGTCCGTCACGGCCTGGTCGGCAATGGCTTGACGCATTGCGGCAGGGTCGACCACGTGTCGTCCCTCGACAGGCTCGGGACGCCCTGAGCTTGCCGCCCCTCGACCCTGCTCGGGGCGGCCCTGAGCTTGTCGAAGGGCCGATGGGCGTTGCTGGGCCATGGCTGACGAGCTCCACAGGAGCGAGGACACGACCACGGTCACCACCGTCGTTCGGATACGCATAGACACCTCCAAGAACACTGAAGAGCTGGCAGTCGAACCAGTCGTCAGCCAGCATAGCGAGCCCGGCGGCGACACGCTGTCCCGAACAGCACATGCGACCAGGACTCACCGAGGCCACGCCCCGCCCCAACTGGCGGAGAGCGTGGTGCCCCCGCCGCGAAGACCGTGCGCGATGTCGATCCGGATGGCGCCGCTAGCCCCTGGTGCATGCACGCGCACGCCAATCCCGGCGTCGACGTACAGCGGCGACGTGCCGAGTCCATTCAGCCGATGCCACGCCTGCGCGGCGTCGACAAACCCGGCGATGGAGAGGCCGAACCCGCGCGTGCGTCGCACGGGCCGCACGTATTCAAGCGAGCCATGCGCCACGTGCCGGCCAAAGACCGCGCCTGTCAGTACGCCGCCGCTGTGCAGCGGGTGCGCGCGGATCAGTCCGCTGCGCCCCTGGCCGGTGCCCGCGCCTGGCCACAGCGCGAGCGGCGCTACCCGGCTGGCGACTGAGATCTCGGTCACCGCAGACCAGGACGGCACCGTCGCGTCGGCGGTCGAACGCCATGCCGCCAACAGTCCGCCCGTACCGAATTGGTCCCGACCGGCGATCGGCGCCCACCAGCCTGCCGACGCCGCCAGGGCGAGGCGGTCGCGGGCCAGGCGGACATTGAGCGTGCTTTCCACGGCGACATAGTCGCGTGCGTCGAACCGGTTCTCCTCGAGGTCGCCGTATCCGCGCAAATGGTCGAGAGAGGCACCGGTCTGCCACCGGAGCCAGCTGGTCGCCCAATCGGCAACGTGCAGTCCGACGCGGCGACGTTCTTCGCGCACCAGCGTGGCACCTTCTGACAAGGGGGTCGCATCGTACGTCTGTCGCTCCCACAACCCGTCGACCGAGACGATGCCGGGAAGCCACCGCGGGGATGGAAGAGCCAGACCCAGCATTACGCGCGGCCGCCAGGCTGACCATCGCCACGCCGCGCTCGCCAGCTCACCCTCTCCCAGGGGGCCGGCCACGTCGACTCGCAGCTCGTGGAGGAAGAGCGCGCGCGCGCCAAGAGTCGCGACCGCATTCCACCCGCTCGGCAGCAGCTTGCGCTCGTCGATGACGACGTCGACGTTGGCGAGCCCGCCATCGATGGGTGCGTACGTCAGCCGCGCATTCGAGGCGACCGGCAAATCGCGCAGCCGGCGTAGCGCCCGCCCAAAAGCCTCAGGCGTCAGCACCTGTCGGGGTTGCAGCCCGGAAGCCCGCACGACGACCGGGTGGCGCGTCCGCTCGGCCCCAAGAATGTCGATGGTGTCAATGCGCGGTTCGCCTGTGCGGTTCCAGGCATCGAGCGCGCCCATCGAGTCGCCCATCAGGTATCGACTGGTCGCGACCAGCTGCCATGCGTGCGCGTCCTTTGGCGCGAGATGAACGGCTGAGAGCGCCAGGTCTTGCGCCTCCGACCAGCGTGACTGGGCAAATCGCAACCCCGCCAGCTCCCGCCACGCGGCCGGATCGTTCGGACAGAGGCGTGTGGCGGCAACCAGCCCTTGCTCGGCCCCCTCACGGTCACCGGTGAGCGCCATGCCCACGCCGCGGTCCACCAGCGCACCGCAGGGCGTCTGGTCGGCGTGGACGGTGACGCCTGATGGTGCCGGTGTGGCCCGCGCCGCGCCGTCGTGAAGACGGGTTCCGGCGGGCGGAAGCGCTAGCATCATCCATCGTCCGGTGGCCGTCCACGCGCGGTCGAACTCGGCCCAGCGAAGCACTCGAAAGGGCGCGCGCGCCGGGTCGTGCAACACCACTTCCTGGTCGGTGCTGCCCACGATCACCACATAGTGGTAGGTGCGGGGTCCAACCTCGATGAGCGCGATCAGGGGCCGGCCTCGATCGATCTCCGATCGGATCCCTGTGCGAGCGGTATCGTCATCCGCGGGCACTACAAACGCCTGCCAACCCCTGTTGCGAACCGCGGACGCCAAGGCGCTGGTGAGAATGCCGCCGTCACCCGCACCGACAAGCGGGGCGAAGTCCTGGGGAAACACGTCGCGCGCGCCCCAGTACCGCAGAACCATGGCGACCGCGGCTCCCCCACACAGCTCGGGAGTTTGCGACACGAACGGCACGTCGAGCAACGCGTGGACTTCTGACCGCCCCGGCGCACCGGCGGCCTCTCCGCGTTCCGGCGCACAGAGCATCGCGCCCACAAGCAGGGCGACGGCGGTGCGTTCGATCGAAGACACGTTCCACATGTCAGATCTTCGTAATACGGCCGCACCAAGGCTGCACCCGGTGTGTTACTTCTTTCCGCTGAGCAGGAGTCCGCCGCCCACGACCGCCAGAATCACTCCGGCCCACACCGGCACGTTGACCCGCTCTTTCTCGCTGACGGAGATCTCCAGGGGACCCACCTTGGCTTCGTGGGTCTGCCGGGTGTAGCTGAACCCGCCGTACGCGAGCGCCAGGATCCCGACGGCCAGGACCACGATTCCGATCATCCGCATGTCAACCTCCTCGCCGCGAACCGCGGCGACCTAGACATCAGTCTATGGGCTTCATCGCGCTGGATGAAGCAAGCTTCGCGTCACCCCCGCGCACGCGGGGATCCAGGCTGGATTCCCGCATTCGCGGGAATGACGAAGGGAGAGCGGGAATGAACAGGTACCCTTCACCTACCGTCTGTAGAACAGGTGCATAATCGCCACGACGAGAGCGGCGCCGATGATCGACCACAGCACCGGATAGGCATGCCCGCTGATGTGGACCATGAAGGGCTCAGGCAGCATGAGTCGCGCCGCGACCCAGGGCCCTATGAGGGCGCCGATGAATCCGAGCGCCGTTGATACGATGAACCCGCCACGGACCCCGCCACCGATCGCCCTGCCGATGGCACCGCAGACGGCCGCGATGACGATGAGGAGAATGAGCCCCGGCAACGTGAACGTCATGACAGACGGTCCTTTCGCGAAAGTGTGCACCCACCAACCCGCGAGAGCCGGCGGTCCGTTCGGACCACCGGCCCTGGTTATCGCCGATTCGGCTACCGCGGGAATTGCACCCGAACGCCGCCCCAGAACTGGTAGTTGTTCTGGATGTCGCCGATGTGATCGAAGAACACGCGGCCCTCGCCGACGAGGAACACCGGGTACTTCGCGTGTTTCGCCAGCGGCAAACCGAAGTGGAGGAGCAACGCGGGCGTAAACGTGTCGCTGCGCGTCAGATCCCAGAAGGAGAGTCCGGTGCCGACAAAAGCGCCGCCGCTCAGGTACTTGTTCGCCTCGACGTCGACGAAGAGCGCCGACTCCTTCACCTTCTTGTCATTGGTGACCAGACTGATCGCGGCGCCGAGGGCCCCGGCCACCTCCCAGTCGTTCTGGAGCCGTTTCGCGACCCCAACCTTCAGGCCGAGGAGCGGCGAGCACTGCGCGAACTCCAGATTCGTGTTGCCAATCGGGCGCGTTCGGCGATCCTTGCCGGCGAGGACGTCGAAGAAGACTGTCGGGCCGCCGGCCGGTTTCACAACGGTGACACTCGCCTCGCACGTGGCGGTACCCTCGTACCGATAGGCTCCCACCTCGACGGCTTGCGGCGTGCTCACCGTGGCGGTTGCGCGATAGGTGCCGGGTCTGCGTACCGTGAACTTCCCGTTGAGGCTGTTGTCGATCACCACAATCTGTGGTGCCCCTGTGCCGGTGTCGCCACGCAACTCCACCGTGACGGCAGGAGCGACACCGCTCGTCCCAGTCGTGCTGCGCGTCGCATCAACGCTGATCTCGTAGGCGCCCTTCACCGGAATGAAGGACAACTCGACGCTGCACGTCGGCGCGACGGCTTGTTTGACAGCCGGCGGCGGCGGCGGCGGACACGCCTCGATGCGAGTCGTTCGCGGCGTCACCGGGTAGGATCTGCCCTTCGTGTCGGTCGCATCGAACGTGTAGTCGCCGGGCTTGCTGGAGGTGAACGCCCATGACGGCGCGGTCATCTCGCCCGCCGGTTGGCCGTTGATGGCCACGCTGACGCGCTGCACCCGCTCGAGGTCCTTGCTGCCGGCCTTGATCGTCGCACGCAGGATGCCCGTCTTCGGATCGCACACCCGATCGACGGCTACGTTGACCGGCTCGCCCACGATCTCCTTGACCGACATGAGCGACAGGTTGGAACACACCAGCGGCAGGACGAATGTGTAGATCTTGTAGTCGTTCGTGACGCGGAATAGGAACGCCTTGAACGGCTTCTTGCCCGCCCATCGGACGCTCTCGAGCCGGCCCGGCGTGCGGTTGCCCTTCACGGCGTTGGGCCGGTAGGCCATCCACAGGAGGGTCGATCCTGGCTGGAACTCACATTCCACGATGGTCCCGTCGGCGGGCGTTGCCTCGTCGCAGAAGCCGCCATTGACCGACGAACCGGCCCCGGCGAGCGTCGCCAATACGGCGTCAGCCGTTTCCGGAATGCCGCTCTCGCGCAGCACCGTCCGGATGTCGTCCGCCATGCCCTTTTTCGCCACCATCTGCTTCAGGCTGGCAGCCGTCCTCAAGGGTGGCGCATGGAACGCGGTCGCCCCTCCGAGCCGATGGGCGTCGCGCATGGGCTTCGCACTACCGCCTTGCCCAGCGGCCACTGATGCCAGCGTCAGCCCCAGTGCCAGCGCCAGACCCGGTACGACGATGTGTCTTATTCCTGTTCCTGTCATTGAGCCCTTTCCGTACAACGATGGCACCCACCCGAGAATCCTGTGAACTGCACAACCATACCAAGCCGGTCTCTGGGCGTCTGTTCAAGAACGCACACCCGGCCGAAATGGCCTGTCCAAGAGTGAACAGACGCCCGTCATCGTCTCTGGCATGCTGGAATCTGTGAAAAAGGGTTGGGAGCACCACCGCGATCGGCTGCGGACGCTCTTTGCGTGGGTGCGCGTCCGCTTCGCGCGTCTACGGCGCGTCGTCCGGGGCCTGGCCGCGCGGCTGACAGCCACGAGGCGGCGCCGTGTCGCGCTTGTCGCCGTCGTGCTGCTGCCCGTGGCGCTGCTGCTATTCCCGCCGGCGTGGCTGGTTTACCACGTGTACTTCGACCGCTCCGGCGTGCCCGATCTCGAATCCTTCATCCGGTTCGAGCCAGCCACCACCGGCGTCGTTCGCGACGCTCAGGGCAAGGTGCTGATCGAACTGGCGCGCGAGTACCGCCGGGTCGTCACCTATGACGAGGTGCCGACAATCCTGCGTCAGGCCATCATCGCCGCCGAGGACAAGCGATTTTTCTCCCATGCCGGCGTGGACTATCGTGCCCTGCCGCGGGTGGTCCAGAAGACGGCGGCTCGCTCGCTGGCTGAATGGTGGAAGGGCGGCCACGGGTTGCGGCTGCTCCTGCCGCAAGGGGGTTCAACGCTCACGCAGCAACTTGTCCGCGGCTACTTCCTGCAGAACCTGACGAGCCGCACCGACGGGGATGCGCTCTTCCACGTCGGCCTGGCCCCGGCCCGGCTCCTCTCCGTGGTCCTGGGAGCCTCCGCCATGAACAAGCTCCTGCGGAAAATGGAGGAGGTGCGCCTGACGCTCTGGCTCGAGCGAGAGATGCGCCGACGGTATGGATCGCAGGAGAAGGCCAAGCGGGAGATCTTCGCGCGCTACGCCAGTTTCATCTACCTGGGCAACGGCCGCTACGGCTTCGCCGCCGCATCCGAGTACTACTTTGGCAAGACCTTGTCGAGTTATACGTCGGACGATGCGGGCAACGCAGCGCTGCTGGCGGCGATCAGCAAGTCGCCACGAGACTACGCCCCCGTGCCAGGCAACCGGCGGCCGACAAATCGCCGCAACCAGATCCTCGCCCTGATGGCGCGCAACGGGTACATCCGCGAGAGCCTCGCGAAGCGCTGCCAGGGCGAACCGATCCGCGTCGCCCCCGTCAGCCCGATCAAGACCGACGCTCCGGCGGCGATCGAGCACGTCCTCGACGAATTGACCCAGCATGGCGGGAGTCGCTTCGGCGTCGAAGACCTGTTCCAGGGGCGGATCGTGGTCCACTCGACGGTCGACGCGCGCGTGCAGACGATCGTGAACGAAGCCCTCGAGCACGGTCTGGCCCTGTACGAGAAGCGGCACCCCAAAGAGAAGGGGTTGATCCAGGGCTCGGTGGTCGTGCTCGGCAACGCGGACGCGGCGATCCTGGCCGAGGCTGGCGGGCGGCGGGTCTACAGAGATCGCGATATGCGCTACTCTGACTACAACCGCGTTACGGGTTCGCTGCGCCAGCCGGGCTCCGCGATGAAGCCGCTGGTGTACCTGGCCGCGTTCGAGTCGGGTCTGGACCTCGACACCACGGTACCCGACGAGCCCATTGAGGTGCCGCTGGGAGGCAATGGCGGCATCAAGTGGATCGCCAATTACGACAACCAGTTCAAGGGCCCGATCCCGATGCGCCAGGCCCTGGCCGAGTCGCGCAACGCCGTGGCCGTGTGGATCACGCGTGAGATCGGCGTGAACACGGTGATCCGGACCGCCCACAAGATGGGGATCCGGTCCCCGCTGCAACCCTACCTGTCCACAGCACTCGGGGCGTCGGAAGTGCGGCTGCTGGAATTGGCCGGTGCCTATCGCGCTATCGCCTCGGGCGTCCTGGCGGAACCGCACGTCATCGATCGCGTGACAGACGTTTCCGGTGACAGGCTGTACAAGGCGCTCCGGGGCGCGCGGGAGATCCGCTCCGCGGCCCTGCGCTCAATCCAGGAGGGGCTCCGGGGCGTGGTTCGTCTCCCCGACGGAACCGCCCACAGCCTCGATGCCCGCGATTTTCCGATCCCGGTGATGGGCAAGACCGGGACGACGAGCGATTTCCGCGATGCGCTGTTCGTGGGGTCTACCTACGGGACATTGGGGATCACCGTGGCGGTCCGGATTGGCTTCGACGACAATCGCCCCCTGGGGGAGAGGGAGACCGGCGGGCGCACGGCGCTGCCGATCTTCCGCGAGATCATGCTCCGCGTCTACAAGGACCAAATCGTCGGGAGGGCGCCGCGCTTCCCCCGCGAGATCGAGGGCGGGATCGACCAGTACCTGGCGATGCAGGCCGAGTTGGTGGCGAGCCGCGCCGATCGGCCGGGGCCGGGCCCCAACGCGCCGCTCCTGGGAACACCGTACAGCGCGGCTGCGATTCGTCGGAGCGGAGCCGCGCCGAGCATACGACCGTTCTAACTCGGCGCAGGCTCCTGGTCACAGTCTCGTCGCCGGGTCGCCGGCCCGGGTTCACCGCTTCACGGTTTTGCCGATCTTCTCGATTGCCTTGCCTGCCTTTCGACGGATTTCACCC
>ERZ1292640.4848-Hain-H43-02um-R1-4848-length-10111-cov-6_pt1 | contig 10111 bp, 4 predicted proteins | sample MGYA00564404_ERZ1292640 | MGnify/ENA primary metagenome ERZ1292640 (study PRJEB36523, sample SAMEA6512636) | groundwater metagenome | collected 2019-01-08 | study: AquaDiva: Metagenomics assemblies of 32 groundwater samples | reverse complement strand
TTTACCCAGATGGCTGGCGGTAAGCGCACAATTGGCCGAAAGTCAATCGATGCTGGTAGAGGTCTTTTGAACTTGCCCTCTACCGTTGATGATATTTTGGATAAAGAATTTACAGTTAGGCTCATTGGTCGGCTTGTATTTTGTTGGTTTTTAAAGAAAAAACGATCCGACAAAAATATCCCGCTATTACCGGAAGAACTTCTTTCAGCAAAAGCAGTTTCAGAAAACAAGGGCTATTACCATGGTATTTTGGAACCTTTATTTTTTGAGGTCCTAAATACCCCTGTGGATAGTCGTGAGAAGAAATATCAAAACACCCCATGGTCACAGATACCGTTTTTAAACGGAGGTCTTTTTACTCCGCACCATCATGACTTCTATGAGCCCGGGCCCCTTGGAATTTCCAAGCATATAAATACGCTTAAAGTCCCTGATCAGTGGATTAAAGAGCTATTTGAAGTTTTTGAAACATACAACTTCACCATTGATGAGAATACGTCCGTTGACGTTGAGCTCTCTATTGAGCCTGAAATGCTCGGTCGAATTTTTGAAAACCTGCTTGCCGAAATCAACCCGGAGACCGGCGAGACTGCTCGTAAGGCGACTGGGAGTTACTACACTCCAAGACCTATTGTGGAATATATGGTCGATGAAAGCCTTAAGCAGTATTTACTGACAAAGACTAAGCTTGATGAGATTAAGATTAAAAGTCTTCTGACCTATGAGGATCTAGCGGTAAAACTTAGTGAGTCCGAAAGGGAATCTGTTCTAACTGCTCTCGATGCTGTCAAAGTTATCGATCCTGCCTGTGGTAGCGGCGCCTTTCCTATGGGCATTCTTCAGAAAATGTTACTAATACTCCAAAAAGTAGATCCGGAGTCTGAGTGGTGGCTTGAAAGAAAGCTATCGCAAATCGAAAGCAAATTGCTCAAGAAGGAGCTCGGTAAAAAATTAAAATCCGAGGACAAGAATTATGTGCATAAGCTCGGAATTATTCAAGGGTCGATCTATGGCGTTGATATACAGCCGATTGCTGTTGAAATTTCGAAATTGAGGTTTTTCCTATCTCTTATCGTTGATGAAAGAGTTAATGACGCGAAAGAAAATCGTGGCATTGAGCCGTTGCCTAACCTTGAGTTTAAATTCGTGTGTACCAATAGCCTTATAGGATTGCCAAAGAACGAAAAGAGTCCGGATCAACTCTTTGAAACTGAAGATACTCAATCCATAAATGAGCTTAAAGATCTCCGGGATGAATATCTGCGTAGCTATGGAATCGAAAAAGAGAAAATACAGATTAAGTTCTTAAAAATTCAAAAGAGAATGATTGAGTTCTACTGGCAACGCATACTTAAGCCCCAGACAGATTTGTACGGCAATAAAAGAGAGCTAAAAAAACAGGAAGAGCCAGAGTTTACCCGCATGTTAAGTAGCTGGGATCCCTTTTCGGAAGATCCATGCGGGTGGTTTGACCCCGAGTGGATGTTTGGTATAAAGAATGGATTTGATATTGTTATTACAAATCCCCCCTATGGGATACCGAATAAGAAACAAAACAAAACAATCGGTCATATAATGTCAGAGCGTGAGCTTAATTATATAAAGAAATCCGATCTATATAAGCCTGCATTGGGTGGCATGATGAATACTTATCGTTTATTCATCGTTAAGGGATTGAGCCTTTTAAATAACAATGGGACAATGTGTCAAATATTTCCTCTCGCTTTTATTGGAGATTCAAGTGCCATTAATTTAAGAAAATACCTGCTTGATAATTCTGACTTATTGAAAATCGAAGCATTTCCCGAGCGCGACAATGAGAAAAAGAGAGTTTTTGAAGCGGTAAAGATGTCAATTTGTATTTTAATACTTCGCAATGCTTGTACTGGTCAGGGTTTCGCGCTTCGTACCCATAACGATCGATGGGTGGATACAAAAAAACAAGGATTTATATTAACAAAGCGACTCATAGAATTAATGGATGAGAAATCATACCGTTTTCCGATGATGAATTTGGAAGAATCGGTCTTATTTGAGAAGGTGCTTGGGAACAGAGAGATAGAGAAGTTTGGTAATATCTCAAAGTGTTATACCGGTGAAATTGATTTAACGTTGGACAAAAAATATTTGAGTGACGACAAAAAGCTAAAAAAACTGCTTAAAGGCGCACAAATCGATAAATACCTTTTGAAGGATACCATGAGTCAAGGGGAGATTAAGTATCTAGATTCCGATAATTATTTGCGTGATAACGGTGGACCGAAATCGGCGCATCATTCACTAAGGCGTATTATAATGCAGGGCATTACTGGAATTAATGAAAAGACTCGATTGAAAGCCACATTGATTGATTCGGGCATTTTCTGCGCCAATTCTGTAAATTATATCCTTGAAGATCGGTCAGGAAAATATGACATTCGCTATCTATTGGCCTGCCTAAATTCTAAGCTGAGTAACTGGTGTTTCAAGAAGAAGAGCTCTAACAGCAACGTTAACGGGTATGAGGTCGATGGCCTGCCAATACGCAATATTACGATAGATAAGCAAAAGCCATTTATAGAGCTAATCGATAAAATCCTTAAAATTAGCGCTGAAAAGCAATATCCGCATAATGAATCAGAGCAAGCAAAGGTTAAGTCATGCCAACAGTCGATTGATAATTTGATCTATGAATTGTACAGTTTGACAAAAAAAGAAATCGAACTGGTTGAAGACCCAAAGACAGAAAAATGAATAAGTCTGACATTAAAGAGCTATATTTCATAACTCCGATTGAGAATATCTCATCGATTTTCGAGCATGGGATTATGTCTCATAATAAAATCAAGGCCAGCAAGTTATCCCATAAAAGCGTCGCTCATAGCGAAGTGCAAAAGCGTCGCGAGGACAAAGCCATTCCCGGCGGAAAGCGCAAGTTGCATGACTACGTTAATCTTTATTTTAATCCTAGGAATTCCATGATGTATAGCCGCAAAAACCTACATGAGGAGCTTTGTGTTCTGGCGGTACATGCAAACGTTTTAGCCCATCAGGGTATCATTATTGCTGATGGCAATGCATCCAGCAACTATACGCGTTTCTTTGATACAGCTGACGGCGTTAAATCATTGGACAGAGATTCTGTTTTTACCGAAAATTGGTGGGATTCGGATTACGTCGAAACGTGCCGGAAAAGAAGCGCGGCTTGCGCTGAAGCTTTAGTCCCGGATCAATTGCCACCAACCAGCATTATCGGAATATATGTGTCGTGCGAAGGATCTCATGCGAAAGTAAAGGAAATTACCGACGGTATTTATATCGATATTCCAATTATTATCAATGGCAAAATGTTTTTTAAGGAGGTCTGAAATGATAAAGAAAATTTTAGTCGGGGATATTTTTAATTCTGAGACCCAGACATTGGTAAATACCGTTAACTGCGTTGGGATCATGGGCAAAGGGATAGCGGCTGAGTTTAAGAAACGTTTTCCGGAGATGTTTGATGATTATGTAGAGCGGTGCAAGAAGGGCGACGTTAAGCCGGGCGTTCCTTATTTATTCAAATCAGCTTCGCTCTTTGCGGAAGGGCCTCAAGTCATTAATTTTCCGACAAAAAGTGACTGGCGCGCGGCATCCCGGGTTGAGGACATCGAGAAGGGCCTCAAAATACTGGCTTCAAAATATAAGGAATGGGGTGTTGAGTCCATTGCGGTTCCCCCGCTGGGATGCGGCAATGGTCAATTACTGTGGGAAACGGTCGGCCCTTTGATCTACAACTATCTTTCGAAACTGGATATCTCAGTTATAATGTACGCTCCTTATGGTACGCCGTCCGCGCAGTTGACCGAAAAATTTCTTTCGCAAGAATATAATTTGCGGGATGCCAAGTCAGGCGAAGTGATTCTTCAAAAGCTGGAACCTGCCTGGGTCGCATTGATTGAGATAGTTAATCGTATCGAAAAACAGGCGTATCATATGCCGGTTGGCAGGACTATTTTCCAAAAGATTGCCTATGTTGCTACCGCATTAGGGATCCCTACCGGCTTGGCGCATGTCCGTGGATCATATGGACCTTATTGCAAAGAACTAAATGATGTTAAAAAACGGTTATCGAATGCCGGATTGTTACAGGAAGAAAAAAATCGATCTATGTTTCAGGTCGTCCCGGGCCTCGCTTATGAAAAGAATCGTTTGAAATATCAGGATACTTTTCAGAAATGGGACACGATGATTGACAAGACGGTTGATCTTTTTCTGCGTTTAGATACGAATAAGGCTGAAATCGTTGCAACAGTTCTTTTCGTTGAGCGAGAAATGAATAAAGGCACTATGTCGGAGACCGACATTCTTGAGGAAGTTATGAAATGGAAACAGTTGCGTCGTCCTCCAATTGATAAGAAGGAAGTCGCTCAGGCTATTCGTAATCTCGGTGTGTTGAAATGGTTCAGTCTGAAACCATCGGAAGGATTGCCGGTTGACGATGACTGGGCGCAATAATAATTTAAATGGAGCTGTACGAATGATAAATGTCATAGCAATTTGCGGTGCTTTTTCAGGTATTGTGCTTATAACGTATTTGCTACTTATAGGGAAAATTGGGTCGGCATCCTTTGTGACGCTGTTCTTGGGTATCGCAATCGTTTCAACAGCGCTTTATTTATCCGATAGGCTCAAAGAACTAGACATTAAAAATCTTCGCTTGATTTTGGCAGAGGTCAAAGAGGTTAAAAAAGACATTTATGCAAAAGCTGAAACGGTGAAGAAGCTTGGTGAAGAATTGGCAGATTTAACAGCATTTAACGTTACCAGCGTTGGACGTTTTGCTTCTAAGGACCTAAAAGAAAAAATGCTCGAAGCGCGAGACAGAATAAACGTGATACTGAAAGAAATTGGCAGTAATGAAAATGAAATAAACCGGGTTTCTGATCGAATAAACGATACGGTTCTGCGCGATCTAAAATGGGAAGTTCATTCGAGAATTCAGGAGATAACTTATAAAATATTTACCAGCGGGAAACAAATAGATCGAAATGCGATTCATAAAAGAGCCGAAGAATTACTCATCGATAAATACGACAGAGTACAGTTAACAGCTTACTTGATAGAGCAGGGTGTTTATCAAGACGATCTTGAAGGGCTACTGGATCATGTTGATCACTTTATGACATCGAAGAATTTGAATTTTATCAAGAATTGAAACATTGCTTATAGTTGAGTGAGGCATTTGAAATATTTGATGGAATAATAACTATATGACAGAGAAAAAAGAAACAACCGAAGTACAAAATAAGGTAGTCAGGCTTTTTACTTATCTCGAAAAAGCCCTTTCTCTCGATGACACCATTGTGAGAGATTTTCGGTCTACTGTTACCGCACCATCTCCTTGGTGGTTGGCAGATTTACCTAATGATGTTGAAAATCTCCAAGTTAGGCAATTTGAGACTAGCCAGACTGGGGACGAGGAGAATGCGACTCAAAATGAGGTTTGGCTTCGTGTGGAGAAAAAGAGCATCAATCCTGCTCCGCCGTTGCCGGCTGCTCTGAATGAGTGGATTGATGAGGTAAATCCTCTCGGACCCCCAAAAGCAAAGGAAAAAATTGACCGGAAGATAAAGTTTGATCAAGACGAAGCTCGCATTCGGGAATTCAAAAAATTCAGAAAAGAATTTACACAAGGAAACAAACCACCGAAATTTCTCGAGGACTGGGTTGTTTTGAGCCCAAATAAATTTCCTGAGGTTATAGAAGAAAGATATAGCGAGGAATACTTTAACGATCATCCAGAACTTCAAAGTCTTCTCGATGATTACATTGAGAACGAATGGAAGTCGTGGGCGCAAAAAGTGGTGAAAATCTACAAGGCAAATCTGCTTTATGACCAACTCTATGCCTTGCGGTTTCTTCTGAAAAACGAGGGGGATAGTTATGAGCTGTTGTGGGGACATGGTTTATTCACATGGAAGCACAGCGGCGTAGGGACAATTTATGCACCGATCTTTTTAACGCCCTTAACGCTGGATTTTGACGCTTCAAAGAGAATGATCGAGATTTCTCCCGATCCAATGTTTCGGGGTTTTGCGGAAATTTCATCCCTGTATGAAATGGATAATCCCGCAGAAATGGACTTGATAACATGGTCGGACAAAATCAATTCAAATCCATTCAACTTTTGGCATTTTGAAACACTCAAAACGCAAACGCAGTTTCTAATAAACACACTCTCAACCTCAAGCGAAGACTATTTTGACGAACAACTTGTTTCTGCTCCCAATCCCAGCACAATGCCGAGTATTTGGAACGCACCATTAATATTTGCGCGGAAGCGGACAAACGATCTTTGGTCAAAATACGCAGGTATGATTCGGCGTGATATCGAGCAGAACAATATAGAACCGACAGAGTTTATTACCGATCTTGTTGGCGATTATCAAGAGACGGAGCAAATAGAAAGCGAGAATGGTGGCGAAAAAGAAGGCGAAACGATACTAAAAGAATCAGAGTTGTTTTTCCCGTTACCATGGAATGATGAGCAAAAAAGAATCGCGGAGCGGCTCGATGCGCATTATGGGGTTGTAGTGAAAGGTCCGCCGGGCACCGGGAAAACTCACACTATCGCCAATCTTATTTCTCGCTTTCTGTCACAAGGAAAGACTGTTTTGGTTACATCACAAACGAGCAAGGCATTGGAAGTTTTAAGAGATAAATTACCAGAAAATATTCGAAGTCTTGCCGTCTCGCAACTCCATCAAACTGCGAGACGGGACGATGTATTACAACAATCAATTACTGAGATTAGCTCAAACTTGGGAGAGCGGTATACAAAATTCAGCGAGCAAAGAGCGGAAATTAAAAGAAAGGAGCTTCAGGGAGTGAGGGAAGAAAGGGCATCTCTCGCAAATCAAATAAGGAGATATATTCTCACGGACTCAAGTGTAAAAATTGAAATAGACGGAGAGGAAATCAAGCCGATTAATGCGGCGAAGTTGGTTAGTGAGTACAAACATGATCCAAAGCTTGAATGGTTTACGGATAAAATTCACTTTGAGACAGAACTCAATTTCAAGGATGAAGATTTAGAAGAGATTTATGCACTGCTCATAGAACTTAACCCAGAAGAACGGCAGCTACATAGATTTGAATTGCCGGCGACCTCCAATCTGCCAAGCGAAGATGCGGCAACGGGAGTTTTCTCCTCATATCGAGATTTGAGTGCGAAGGTAAAAACATCCAATAAAGTTTTTGGCGACTCCAATCCAGACTTTAAGCAAGAGAAACTCACAACCCTATGGGAACAACTATCAAGCGCCAAAAAGGTTTTATTTTTCATAAACAAGGATTATGAGAAAGAGATTTTTGGATTGTGTATAGTCAGCCAAAGCGAGCGAGAAAAATGGCGCGTCGTCCTTTCAAAAATTGGCGAAAAAATCCAGTTGATTGGCAAAAGTAGTACGAGCATTCTCGGCCACGAAATTATCGGTAACCAAAACATCCCGCTCACTGATCTTTTGGAGGTAATATCTATTCTGAAGGAAAAGGCGAGAGGTAGAACAAAGATAGGGACTTTTGCGAAGTTGCTTTTGTCGTCTAATGGGAAAAAAGTTTTGGAGAGCTACAAAGTAGACGGCCGCGTTCCCGAAGATGCAGAACGCTTGGAAATTCTGCACCAAAGCGTTCTTATCAAGCAAGCACAGAAAGAAATTAAAACTTTATTGGGACAAAGTTTTTCTCACCTGAAGTCGCCTTTTGATTCGGAGGATCAAGAGGTTGATGTGGTACAACTTGAGGTATTGATCTCAAGTCTTGAACGGATAATTAATTACTACGAAAACTTTGTTGCCATAGACAAATTTTGCAAAGCAATAAGACAACTTTCCGATTTTGCGTTTACTAAAATCGAGGATATCGAAAAACTTACTGAAATCATTTCGTCCCATGTAGCGAAATTTGAGATCGTGAATTTAGAAACTTTGTTGTCCGGCTGGACTCAATCAATTGAGACATCTATAAACGGCGAAAGACACTCAATCATAGAAAAATTACTAGCGGCGATAAACAAACGGAATACAACCGCGTGGAGAAGCGCCCTTGATGAACTCGGGTTGCTTCTTGATAAAAAGCAAAGGGCGATCCGCTTGAATGAATTATCTCAAAAAGTTAAAGAACTCTCTCCGAATCTCTATCAGGATATTGCTGGACTTGCCGATCAGGAAAAAAAGTTTTCGTGCCCTAAAAATATCGGTCTTGCATGGAAAATAGCGCGACTCGAATCGTGGCTCGATCATATCCATAACCATATTGATATTGATAGTTTGCAAAATCAATTAGAGCGGCTAACCAAAAAAGAATATCAACTGAATTCCGATCTCGTAACTATTCTCGCTTGGCAGAGACAGATTGATAAGGTTACGAAAAAACAACGTGATGCGCTGATGGCGTGGTCGCACGAGATGAAAAAGTATGGAAAGGGTACCGGCAAGTGGGCGATTACGCATCTCCGTGCGGCACAAGAGGCATTGAAAGAGGCGAAAAATGCCGTGCCTGTTTGGATTATGCCGCTCCATCGTGCCGCTCAAATGTTTTCGGATCCGAAGGCGGGAATGTTTGATATTGTTATTTTTGACGAAGCGAGCCAGTGCGATATACGAGGAATTACAATAGGATATCTCGGTAAAAAACTTCTCGTTGTCGGCGACCCAGAACAGATTAGCCCCGCCGGTATATTCCAAGATCAAGAGAAAATATTTGAACTCATTTCTCGATTTCTGTTTGATATTCCTTTTAAAGAAAGCTTCTCAATAACATCGAGTTTGTTTGATCTCGCAAAAATAAGATTATCCAATATAATTCAGTTAAACGAACATTTTAGGTGCGTGCCTGAAATCATCGCATTCAGCAATCACCATATATACGAAGGAAAACTTAAACCTCTACGGTATCCTCACCCTAAAGGATTATTAAAGCCCGCACTTGTTCCGATTTTTATAGAAACGGGCTATCAAAATACAAACAACAAAGTCAACGTGCCAGAAGCAGAAGCAATTGTTGAAAAGTTGGTTGAATGCCTAAATGACCCAAATTATCAAAAACGCCCGGATAATGTAGGTAGCCACATATGTACATTCGGGATCGTGTCTCTGCTTGCCGAAGATCAAGCGAAATATATCAAAGAGTTAATTTTAAGACGTATTGACGAGAGAACAATAGAGGAAAGGCGTATTGTTTGTGGAGATGCGTATGCGTTTCAAGGAGATGAAAGGGATGTGATGTTTCTTTCTGTGGTGAAAGCACTCGATTCAAATGATCCGGAAGATGTAGTTAGATCTCTGACGGACGAGGGTACGAAACGAAGGTTTAACGTTGCCGCGTCTCGTGCCCGCGATCAGATGTTTTTATTTCATTCAATCCCCCTTGAAGAATTTAGAAACCCTAACGATTGGAGATATAAACTTCTCAACTGGTTTTACAATCCAAGGACCGAGGAATTGAACGCTGGGCGAGATGCACTAAAGCGAGAGTTTAATTCTGGCAGAGCATCGCAGTTCTCTTTTGATGTTGGAAATATCCTGATCGATCGTGGCTATTTGGTTTTGCCGGAATATCCAGTCATTGGGTATCGAATTGACCTTGTTGTGCAGGGTGCAGAAGCTCGTCTTGCTGTGGAGTGCGATGGAGATCAATATCATACACTTGAAAATTGGGAAGAGGATCAAGTGCGAGAGAGACAGTTGAGAAGGGCTGGATGGGAATTTTGGAGAGTTACCGGAAGTGCATTTTATCGAAACAAAGAAAAGGCTCTCGAGAGCCTATGGGGAAAGCTTGGTGAACTAAAAATAAAGCCTGTTATTTAAGAGCTTTTCATATGGAAACAAGGTACACATTTTTTTAAAGGGCTGGCCGCCCCCTCGGCCAGCCTTTTTGGCTTTCCGAGTGCTCGGCTACTCTGGACGAAGCCCAATATTTACACAAAAGTTAAGAGGCCACATAGCCGTGACGGATGCGCCTCAACCTTTGCACTACCACTAAGCGAGCGGCCTAGCGAACGGTGCCTTCACCAACAACACAGCCCGCCCCAGCGGGCGGTGCATTCCAAATCTTTCTTCTTGCAGCCGTGTATCGTATTAGGCATAATAAC
>ERZ1292640.4847-Hain-H43-02um-R1-4847-length-10112-cov-6_pt1 | contig 10112 bp, 10 predicted proteins | sample MGYA00564404_ERZ1292640 | MGnify/ENA primary metagenome ERZ1292640 (study PRJEB36523, sample SAMEA6512636) | groundwater metagenome | collected 2019-01-08 | study: AquaDiva: Metagenomics assemblies of 32 groundwater samples | reverse complement strand
AGCTAAAGCTGTGCTACTCCGCATTCCCACACTTTACACCAAAGAGCCATCAATAATAAACAAGCCAGACGGCATGTTTTACACCTATAACTGAAAAACTCGTATTACTAACATAAAACAGACGTTTGGAGGAACAAACATGGGTTTGACAAAATTCCTTCTCTTAGCACAAGAGGAGGTTAGTGATTCCGGAAGCGAGGTTACAGATACAGGAACAGAGGATACCGGTGCAACAGGTGGATTGCTTGGCGATCTAACGTCGAACTTCCGAATAATAATAATGGTGGTTGCGGCTGTTATACTTTACTTTATTATGCGCGAGCTTTATGCTGTGCTTATAAACAAAGAATGGCACCCAGCAAACGCAAAACTATTGACACTCTCAATACTCTTCACGTTGCTATGTGCAGTTTTTACAGTTTTATTCTTAGGACAGATATTATTAGTAGTCATCATAATATTATGGGTATTGCTTTTTATTTTCATTTTATTTGCATGGCTGAAGAGACGGAGATGAGGAGGAACAATAAATGCCGGGTAGAAGCAGAATACTAAGCGCAGGACTTACAGCCAAACCTGCTCCAGTGCCATTTCATCCTACGGTAATAATCGGACTCGGTGGAACAGGAAAGGAAGTGCTTTTAAGGCTTAGAAGGAAATTCTTTGAGAAATATGACAAGCCGGGTCTGCCTGTGTTGGCTTACCTCTGGATTGACACGGATTTAAGGGACATATCACTTGACGGGCAACGGATTGATTACATAGCTGATGAGATTAGATTTCAGCCCACTGAAATGGTTGATGGACAGGTTTCACCAGAGAGCTTCATGACATATTTTAGGAATAGAAACGCATATCCAAACATATTCAGATGGATGGATCCATCTATGGAAGCCCATGGCTCGGTGGTTGAAGGGGCAAAAGCCTTTAGGCCACTTGGAAGGCTTGGTTTTTTCCATGCCTTTGGCGGAGAAAACGGCATTGAGCAAAAGCTGTTAAGCCATAGCAAAAATATCCAAACGCAAAGCGCACAAAACGAAATGCAGGAAATCGCCAGAATTGACACAACAAAAGTCAATGTTTACATTGTAACCTCAATCGCTGGGGGAACAGGTAGCGGAATGTTTTTAGATATGGCTTTTTTAGCGAAAAATATGATAAATAACGCCAATGTATGCGGTTTTATCGTCCTTCCATCACTGTTTACCGTTGATCCGGGCGATAGACGCTATGCAAATGGATATGCGGCGCTGAAGGAACTTGAGTTTTATAGTCTAAGAAAGGATTTGCTTGCACGTCCTTTGGGTGAAGAATATGAGGAATCAACGGGCATATCATTCCATGATTTTGACGTGGAATGGCGATTAGGCGACAGAAAATCAATCTGGGGCCCGCCTTTCAATACTTGTTATATGATCGATAACAGCACAAATTATGGCGGATCAATAATGCCCGATCAGAAGATTGAGATTTGTGACATGATCGCAGAATCAATTTTTATGGATTTTTCGCCTGATACTGATACATTTGCATCTCAAAAGCGCAGCATCCGTGAAAACCTTGCCCCTCAGTTATTGAATGACCTAGAATATGAATATCTTGACAGCAAAGGTAGTGTTGTTCATACGGAAATATTATCTTATAGATTCTCTACGTTCGGGTGGTCAAAGATATATATACCATTAGATCGCATAATAAACGCCTGCACATATAAGCTTGGTGAAGACATCGTTGATTTTTGGCTTAGACAAAACACCGCCCCCGGTGATATGAAAGAAGAGCTTAAACGTGACACAATGTCAAAGCTTGGAATTGGTATGAGGGACGTCTCAACAGCGGATATTTTCACTTTTCTGAGCAAAATCAATGACGTTGGTGATGGCGTAACTAAGGTGATCAGCCAATGGGTCGCTAACCTAGAACAAAACTGCTTGGATAAGATAAAATCAAAGACCCGTGAACTCCGAAAATTTATATCAGCGGAATATGATAGCTTCATGCGCCAGCAATTCAATACAGGCGGATTAGACGTAGAGGGTGAATTTGTAAAGCGCATTAAGACCACAAATAAAGATGCCCTACTCAGACAAGTCAGCGAAGCCTTATTAAGCGAAGTTGGAAGAATGATCGCCAACCGTAATATCAGGATCGATCTGACAGCCAAATGTTTAGGTTCAATATGTGAGCTTTTAGATGCTCAGGTTAAAAGCTATAACGATGATCTAAAACGTGCTGAAATGCAGGCGACAAAGTGGACACAGAAGATAGAAAGAGGACTTCAGATATTAAGCGACTCTGAAAATACATGGATTTATCGCAATCTTACACTGAGAACTTACGTCAAGCATACAAGTGACGCCATCAGATCATACCTAAATATGCGCGCACGTATGTTGATTGACGAAACTGCAATTGAGGTTTGCGAGGAACTTAAAAATAGGATAGGCTATGAAGCGGAAGTAAAAACCGCAGATGGTAAGATTGAGGTTAAAAGAGGCGGAATGATCCTTGAGCTAAGACAGTTGGAGGATTCGTTGAGAGCATTGAAAGCAAGGCTTAACGACAAATTTGATTCCTACGACAGGGCAGAACAGCATGTTATTCATCTAAATCTATATAAGAAAGGCGATTTCGGCGCATTCTATCTTGTCAATGGTCAAGCTGTGAATGATTCAACTTTATCGTCACTTGATGGAGAATTTTTTACCAGCAGTGAAATAAAAAGCCTTATTGAACTCAAAAACCTATTTCGCAGTCCAGGCATACAATACGTTGAAAGTGAAATTGCCGATTTTTGCGCAAGAAAATTTATTGAGATAAAGACCAAGTCTGAATCCGATGCAACAAAGGCATTTATGCGCCAATACACTGACGAACAACAGCGCAATCAGATGGTCAATAGGTTCTATACTATGGGCGCTGGTTGGCTTAAAAAAGGCGCTCATTTCATGGGCGACTCCGGCGTTATGAATAATATCAAGTCAATGGCGTATCTTGGCATCGCAAGCAAGCCCGATGACGAATATGATGATTTTGTCAAGCTGTTTAAAAGAAGCAACAATACTGCTGACCGACAAAACGTTGACAGTTCATTGATTTGCTATTACTCTGAGCTAGCAGGAATTCCATTGATGTATGTAAACGACCTTGATAGATATAAGCAAGGCTATCTTGAAATCGCAAGAAAACCCGGCGCTGGTTTGCATATTGATCGCTTTGATGAAAAATTTACCGATATATTGCTAAAATCGGATACTGAGGTCGCCGCATTACGAGAAGCGATAAGGATACTCCTTACCGGCACTATATTGGGCGCAGTTGACGTTTTTGAAGATAAGGACGAAAGACTTGGCTATAAATACATGCGAGCAGGAACACAGCCATTCCCGCTTGGACATGAGTATATGGCTATTGAGATGATACGCTCTAACTTCACGTTACGGGCGGAACTTGATCACAGGATAACGGATGCGGTAAGCGGTTTTGATCAGAGCAAACTCATTCAGTATTACGCCATTCTGGATTATTATACAAACAAACTGTTTATGCCCAAGTTTTACAAAGTCGGCAATATGATTGAAGAAAAGCTGAGCCATGAACACAGGGCTTTATCTCCAGTGCAAGAGGAAATTAAAAATACAATTCTTAGCACAATATCTGAAGAGCAATTCAAAGAGCGACTTGGCTTAATAACTAGCAAACTTGATGAGTTCTCTATGATGGTCGGCGATAGGAGAGTATTCAGGAGATAAGATGAAACTGATGCAGTCAGAAATAGACATTATTGTTGAGGAAACTATCAGGACGTTCTGCTTAGAATTCCTTACTCATCCATACCTTTGCTATACCGAGCATGGTCTGCATGCCCTGTTCTATACTCGGCTATATAATGCTTTGCCACCACAACAGCGGTATACAGTTTGGAATAATCAAAAATTGTGTGTAATCCAGAAAGAATATCCGACAGCAGGACTGCTAGACAAACCTTGTCGTCAGCATTGGGATGTGGCAGTGATCGCAACGCATCCCCAAAGTATGAGTAATAAGCAACCGACATATGACTATCTTCGGTTATCTGCGATCATTGAATTTGGTCTAAACGAAGCGAAAGAGCATTTACAGGATGATATTATGCGGGTCTCTCACATAGAAGCGAATACCGACAAGGGATATATTGTGCATTTATATCGTTTGTCCGAACCAAAACTGTCAGGTCGTGACTGGTCCCCAAAATCGGCTCGAATCCTTTCTGAAAAGCAAGTAGCAGAATTAGCAACCAGCCACCCTGTAACGATCTATTATGGGATTTGGGATGCCAGTGGCAAACACGAAACAAAATTATGTCGTATAGACAATAATAACTGCATTGACTTAATTGCCAAAGATAAGGAGTAGAAATGTCGGTAAGAGAATTGATAAAGAACGAAATTGATAAAATACCAGAGGATATTCTACCAGAGATTCTTGACTTTATTCAATTTCTGGAATTGAAAAAAGAAAAATCTATTTTGGCAAAAGCAAGCCAAAATCTATCAGAAAAATCATTTAAAAAGATATGGGATAATGACAAGGATACAATCTATGATGAACTATAAACAATATATGTCTGATAACAATATTGTGATTGATAGAATCGTGGCAATATCCAATACTGGTCCGCTTATCTCGGTATTTCAAAGTGGTAGAATTGATCTATTGAAAATATATTTTTCTTTAATTTATATAACTGCCTCCGAACTAAATGAATTAGAAAAGCATGTATGGTCAAAAGAGATTCATACGTTAATCGATGAAAAACTAATAATAGTAATTGAACATTTGACGAAGCTAGAAAAGGAAAGCTCAATCCAAATAGCAAAAAAGATAGCAAAGCATTCTGCTTCTGGCAGCACGGATTGGCGAGAGCATCTTCCTGAAGCAGAAGCAATAGCCTTAATGGCGCAAATGTCGGATTTATGGGCTGATGTAATTTTATTAGATGAAAGGTCTGCACGGGAAGTGGCTAATGAGTTAAATCTCTCAGTCATTGGGTTCCCGGGGTTACTTCTGCGGGCTGGATTTGATAGGATATTAACACGAAACGAGATACTTCAAATATTGAGAATTTGTCAACAATGTGGCACACATTACAGTAACCATCTAATTGAAACTATAGTAAAACTCATGGAGAGTGAAAAATGAAGACAGTTCCTGAACCTAACGCAGAACTATTATCGGATGAGGATCTTTATAAAGAATTGAAATTGTTATCATCATTATTCGATAAAAGGAAAGCTGAAAGACACGCCTATGAAATTCTTCAACGCCCAAATGTGCGTTCTATGTTGGATAAACTGATTAAAGATGGAGCATTCACAAATGAAGAAGAGGCAATTGAAAGAGCCTTAAAAACATTAATGACTGCTCTAGATCAATAATGATAATAAAAAGTGCATTTCAAAGGTATTTATACAATGATCAATTTTTCTTCAAATTCTCCGATGCGGATATGTAAGGCTTGCGGTGTATGGAAATTAGCGTCTGATGACGTTTTTTGCAGTTATTGCGGTGAAAGAGTCGCAAGTCTGTCAGCATCGCTTTCGGATAATGCCGTTTATTTTGGCGATTCTGGCGCTCATGGTGAGGTTATCCTCTCTATTGTCAATGATGGCCAGACTGATATTAATGTAGACGCAATCTCGTATGAGTATAATTGGGTTCAAGCCAAATATGAAAATTCTATTATACAAGCGGTTAGTGAAAAAGGCATAACTCCCCCACATCAGATAACCGTTGATAGTCAATGGGATATTCCGCTTGCCATAAATCTTGATGAGCAAAGTAGCTATTACAATTGTAATATTCAGGTTAAGTCAGTAGCTGGCATTATTAACTTAGCAATACAAGTCCTGCCAAAACCTCGTTTAATTATGCACTTGAGTTATCCCTTGAGCGATGACGAAAGCAAAATTAGCGATGCAATCATTGAGGTTGGGAAAGAATATGCAGATCAAGAAATTTCATCATGCCAGATCATCCGTCATTCTGCATCAAAAAGAGAGTCATGGTCTTGTTATCTTGAGATTCATGAGAGCATCGTAACCGTTGAATCTATTGAGGTCGGACTTAAACTAGAGGATGAATTTGAGCCATCGCAAAATATCATAATTTCACAGCATCCGCCTATGCCTATTAACCTTGAGTCCGCAGGTATTCGGAGAATTAACTTTACACTTGGGGTAAACGTAGCCAATTTCTCAATCAGTGATCATGTCTGCATAATTAGGATAAAATGCGCAAAGATAAATAAACCCATTATCAGTGAATTCATTATAAACAGAAGCTCAAGACCAGAAATTGAGTTTATAAGGGCTGAAAAAGACATCATATTAATTCAAGGCGAAATGCTTATCCGACGTGAAAATGATACCAAAGAGATAGACATAGAAATTACGAATATCGGTGGTCTAAAGGTCACAATATCAGAGGTTAAGATTGATACGGATTGGCTTAAGCCGTTATTTGAGTTGCCAAAAGACCTTCATTCTGGTCAGGTTGAAAGCCTTAATTTTCAGGCGAAGATCGGAACAGCACTACCAAAATTAATGGAATCCAACGAGCCAATACAGATGATCGGCAGTCTTATATTTAGCTTCATAAGCCCTGATTATCCCGAATATATTATCTCCGACAAAAAAATTGAGATATTTGTAACAGTCGCTTTAATGCCTGAGTATGAAGGCGTAGTCGCCATAGAATTTGGAACTGTCAATTCATGCTGTGCGGTTGAAAGTGGTGCGTTTGCGCAAAAAAGCAATATGGTTCCGCTTGGTGATGATTTTTCTGGACAGAATGACCAATCACCTGCTCAGGATAGAGAGAGGCGGGAAATACTTCCATCGGTCATCTATTATAGAGATGAAATTGAGGGAATGATTGATTGTCTTGTTGGTCGTCAGGCTTTGGCGTTCTCTATGATGCCCGATACCAGTTCTTGCACAGTCCGCTCAATAAAACGAAGGCTTGGTCAGCGTGAGCGTGTCAGCGTGATGATGGACATATCAAAACGCCATACTGCTTTTCTGCCTGAGCAGATAACAGGTCACATTATAAAATTTATGATAGATTCCGCTGAAAAGCATCTCCAGCACAGGATAAAGCGATGTGTTGTTACTCATCCAGCAAGGTTTTTTAGACCGCAAATAAACGCCCTTGAGCGTGCTTTTCAAGAAAATGGCATTGAGGTCAGCGCATTCATAAATGAGGCGGTTGCATCCGCATTAGACGCCATACTTGAGCAGGGAAAGACAGAAAAAACGGAATACACTGTCATAGTATACGACTTTGGCGGAGGCACGACTGACATTGCTTTACTCAGAGTCAATGACAAAATAGGCGAAGATGGGATCAGAGAGATTATTCCAGAAACGCTTGGTGTAGATGGCAAACGCAGACTTGGCGGAGATGACGTAACTGAAAAGCTGGCAAATCTTATTCGTGAAAAGTGTGAAAAAGAACTCAAGCAGGGCGCTTATGGAAAGATGATTTGGGAAAGCGATGATGATTCCAAAGCCATTAGCATTCCCGAAGGTATTGATATAAACGAAATCCGCAATTCCGCTATTATGAATATGCTGACATTAATCAATTCCGCCGAAGACCACAAAAAGAGATTGGCTAATGGCGAAAGCGCAAGGCTTCCATTGCTTGGCTTAAATTATATCAACAATGATGATAAAATTGAGACGTTTACCTTTTCTGCTGAAATAACCGAAAAAGAGCTAAACGATTTAATTGAGGGTGATATAAGGGATGCCATGAGCCTAGCTTGGAACTTGGTGAAAAGCACAAATGAGCGAGATGAATCAGACATTAAATATCCCGATATATTCGTGCTTTCTGGTATGTCGTCAAGATTGCCAATAGTGAAAGAATTGGCGGAGGAGATATTTCCAGACTCTTACGTTTGGCTACACCCTGATCCAAAGGCTTGTGTTGCGAGAGGTGCTTATCTGATACATGCGATGTCGGAATTTCCTGCTATGGTCTCTGTTGATACGACTATGCTGAAATCCCCGCCACCAACAAGCGCACAATATGGCATAATGCTTTATGGATTGCATGGTGAACCCGTATTCAAGAGCGCAATACCCAAAAGTGCAAGATTGCCAGCAGAAGGGATTATCACTGGATTCAGGATTGGCAGAAAGACAGCCATAACAGTTTATGAAAATCCGGGAACAGGAATATCCGACCCTGAGATCAGGAAAATCGCTGTTTGCAGGCTTAATATCCCCGAATCTATAACCGATAGAGAACTTCGGACTGCGCAAGTTTTTATGCGACTAGAAGACGAAATGACTCTGAAAATCGTCCTTCGTGTTGCTGATAAAAGCTATGAATTTAACGCTGTTGTTGAGCCTTATATATAATCTTGTATTGAGGAGGTGTTTATATGTCAATTATTGATCTTAAGAAACCCAAAGTTGCCAAAGAATATGTTATTGAAGTTGTAATTGAACCTGATGAGGATGTTTACCATGCTTATTGTCCCATACTAAGAGGCTGTCATACTTGGGGACATACTGAGGAAGAAGCCTTCAGATTTATACAAGAAGCTGTTAGACTGCATCTGGAAGATATGATTGATGATGGGGAAATTGTTCCAGGGGTTGGCATTGTTGATAGTATAAATCATTAATGTCTACAATTATTTTTGCCTACTAAAATTGGAGATAATATTATGAAAAAAGTAAGATATGAGGAAATGTTACCGCATGAAGTCGTCAAAGCAAGAGAGGAAAAGCCTGTCGCCTATCTTCCCATCGGCGGGATTGAATGGCACGGCGAACATAATCCGCTTGGGTTGGATACAGTCAAAGCCCATGAACTTTGTATGAGAGCAGCGCAGAAAGGCGGAGGATTGGCAATGCCTGCGCTTTTCTGGGGCGAAAGCAGAGAAAGCGAATTATTGGAGTTTAACCATAATGACGACGGAAAAGTCACAGAAAAAATGCACCTTCAGCCATTCACTCGTGGCTATATGGGCGGAGTTACGCCAGAGGAAGAACACACCTTTTATGAGCATTTACTAACACATATCTATTATCAGTTGAAAAGTCTTGGATTCCGTGTTATCTTTGTCTTATGCGGGCATTACCCATTAAAAGGTTATGCTGTCCGAACCGCTCAGCGATTCATGGAGAAGAATCCAGAGATCAAAATATACGCAGGAATAGAAGCTGATCCTGTTCGTGACATATATCCCAAAGGCGGAGATCATGCGGGCAAATGGGAAACGTCCATAATGTCTACATTGCGACCTGAGCTTGTTGATGTTAGCGTGCTTGGTGATGATATGTCGGCCAAGCCTATCGGTGTTTATGGCGAAGACCCTCGCAGTAGCGATCTGAAAGAGTTTGGTCAAAAGGTAACTCAGGATATTATAGACAGAATGGTAAAGATAACTGACGATTTGCTCAAGGAACTTGGGTTGTGAATGAAAATTAAATAATTAACGGGTTAATCCAGTGAAAAAGTTTTTAAATCCCCCTTTATCCCCCTTTTCCAAAGGGGGAATTGCCTAATCCACTCTTGAGAGGGGTCCGGGGGTGTTAGTTATTGCCCGATTATTTATTTAACCTTTATTAACAACGCCAAAGATCATAAAGAAATTGTTGGGGCGGAATAACTGCCCCTTTTTCGTAAAAACGGCATTTCAAACCAATGATGAAATGCCATATCAGCATTTGAAGGGAGATATAATTATGCCATATTACATTATGCTTACCAATCTAACTGATGAGGGCGCTAAGACACTCAAAAAGAATCCAGAGCGAGTCAAGCAAGTTGATGCCGAAGTTGAGGCGATGGGAGTCAAGATTATTGCGCAATACGCAGTTATGGGTCCTTATGACTTCGTTAATATCCTAGAAGCACCGGATAATGACACCATGACAAAAGTTTCTGTTGAGCTATCTTCACGAGGCAGTATGAAGATAATGACGCTTCCTGCCCTTCCAATTGATGATTTCATTAAGCTTTTGAAGAAGTAAGACTCTTTATACCAAATTGTAAAATACCTTTGATGTGAAATTACCGTAAACCAAATAAACATGAGTTTTCACGAGATA
>ERZ1292640.4846-Hain-H43-02um-R1-4846-length-10113-cov-5_pt1 | contig 10113 bp, 14 predicted proteins | sample MGYA00564404_ERZ1292640 | MGnify/ENA primary metagenome ERZ1292640 (study PRJEB36523, sample SAMEA6512636) | groundwater metagenome | collected 2019-01-08 | study: AquaDiva: Metagenomics assemblies of 32 groundwater samples | reverse complement strand
ACTCCAGGAACTTCTTGTCAGAAAAACAAGATCTTGCGGGTTTGTATTACGGAGGGCTGCGGGAAACCGCAGCCCTTCGTGTGTGTGGGGGTAATTGTTTAGCGCCTCTCGATGGTTAACGCTAAACAATTACTAGTAACTGTTTAGCGGGCTGCCCCGGCCGACCCGCTAAACAGTTACGTGTGGGGAAGCCCGGGATCAGGCGTCCGTGGGCAGCTTCTTGATGACCTGCCCGAGTCTGTCGTTCTCGTAGGTGACGGTGTTCAGGAACAGGCTTTCGGAGAGGTACTGGCGGCGCTCCTCATCGGTCATCTGCTCGATGAGGTGCCGGATCTCCCGCACCATGTCCTCAAAGGTGTACTTCAGCTCGCGGCGGAGCGTCACCTCGCGGTAGAGCGTTTCCACGATCACGAGCAGATCGCCGTCGAGGAGGATCTCCGCGCCCGTGGTCGTCCTGATCGTGCGCATGCTACCCTCCGAAGCTCTTGACGGCGCTCTGCTCGTCCGGGTGAACTTCGAGGAAGTTCTGAGCGCCCGTCATGGTGAGCATGGTCTCGACGCGTTTCTGCACGCCCGCCAGCTTGAGCGACGCGCCCGTCGTGGCCGCCTGCCGGTAGAGATCCATCAGGCAGCCGATCGTGGCGCTGTCGACGTATCCCACGGTCGCGAGGTCGACGATCACGCGCTTCTCGCCGGACGCGAGGAGCGCGGCGACCGCGCTCGCGAACTCGGAGAGCAGGGGATAGATCAGCCGCGTTTCCTTGACGCGGACGATCGGAATGCCGTGCGTGCGATCGGTGCTCAAGTTCATTCGGATTCTCCGCTCCTGGGGTCGCGCGCCGGCTGGCGCCCCGCCTGGCTCGCCTGCATCCGCCTGATCTGCCGGGCCAGCTCGATGCGACCCCGGTTGATGCGCGACTTCACCGTGCCTTCTGGAAGTCCCAACTGATCCGCGATTTCCTGGTACGACAGCTCCTGCAGATCGCGCAGCACGACCGCCGTCCGCAGCGTGGGCGGCAGGTGATCGAGCGCCTGCCGCAGCAGCTCGCGCAGGTCCCGCCGCTCGAGCGCCACGAGCGGCCCGATTTCGTGCGAGGTCGGGGACAGCGTGGAGGCATCGACCTCGCGGGCGATCGTCTCGCGCTCCTTGCGTACACTACGATAGTGGTCGATGCACAGGTTCCGGCTGATGCTGATCAGCCAGGTCTGGAAATTGGCGCGGCGGTCGAATGTCGCGAGCGCCTTGAAGAGCTTCAGGAAGATGTCCTGCGCGAGGTCCTCGGCCTCGTCGTGCTTGCCGACAAACTTGTAGGCGAGGTTGAAGACCTTGCGCCAGTGCTGACGAACGATGGTCTCCCAGGCGGCCTGGTTGCCGCTGAGACACTCCTCGATCAATCGATCGGGGGTCGCCGATGGCGTGGCCCGGGAGTCTACGGACATGCTTCAGCGCGGCAGACCGGCGGGACGGCCGGCATCATAACAGACCTCGCGCGCGTCCCTCAAGTGACCACGCCGTCTGCCCCGGGGACCCAAGGCGACCGCTTCATGCTGGATCGAGTCTCGGCGTTGCGCGTACAATCATCACTCTTGTCGGGCCGTTCCGCGCGTCACGGCAGATCGCGAGTGGACCAGCGGCCCGGACCTCTCCCGAGAGGACTCAGGACCCGTTGATCGGCTTTCACCGGCGAGGCGCCACGCTGTTCTGCGATGACGTGCCGCTCACGGCGCTGGCGCAAACCGACGCGACGCCGTTCTACGTGTACAGCGCGGGCGTCGTGCGGGAGCGGGTCGCGCAGTTCCAGGCGGCCTTCGCCGGCCATGCCTGCGCCGTCCACTACGCCCTCAAGGCGAATTCCAATCTGGCGCTCGTGCGGCTCGTGCGCAGCCTGGGCTGCGGCGCCGACGCCAATTCGATCGGCGAGGTCGACGTCGCGCTGCGGGCCGGCTTCGCGCCAGCCGACGTGGTCTTGACGGGAGTGGGGAAGACCCCCGACGAGCTCGCGCGCGCCGTCGGCCTCGGGCTCAAGACGATCAACGCCGAGTCGGCCGGCGAGCTCGCCCGCATCGACGCGCTCGCGCGGGCGCGGGGCGTGCGCGCGCGGGTCGCGCTGCGCGTGAATCCGGACATCGACGCGCGCAGCCACCCGCACATCTCGACGGGCCGGCGCATCAACAAGTTCGGTGTGCCCCTCGGCGAGGCCGCCGACATCTGCAGAACTATTCGCCGGTGGCCCGCCCTCTCGCTGGTGGGCCTGCACGTGCACATCGGTTCGCAGGTCGTCGATCTCGAGCCGATCGGCCGCGCGGCCGCGACGCTGGTTCGCCTCTCACGCGAACTGCGCGATGCCGGCGTGCCTCTCGAACATCTCGATTTCGGCGGCGGTCTCGGAATCGTGTACGAGAACGAACCGGCGGTCTCGATCGCAGACTACGCGTCGGCGATTCTGTCAGCCGCGCGCGACTCAGGGCTGGCGCTCATCATCGAACCCGGCCGCGCCCTGGTCGGGCCAGCGGGCGCGCTCGTCTCGCGCGTCGTCGACGTCAAGCCGCAGGGAGCGGATCGGGTGTTCGTGGTGTTGGACGCCGGGATGACCGAGCTGCTGCGCCCGGCGTTGTACGGCGCCTATCACCGCATCGAGCCGCTGGAGCGGCGGGAGAGCACGCCGATCACCTGCGACTTCGTCGGACCGCTCTGCGAATCGAGCGACGTCCTCGGAAGCGGGCGCACGCTCGCGAGCCCGTGTGTCGGCGATCTGTTCGCGATCCTCGACGCCGGCGCGTACGGGTTCGTGATGGCGTCGAACTACAACCGGCGACCGTTGCCCGCCGAAGTGCTGGTCGACGGCGAGGCGTGGCGGGTCGTCCGCCGGCGGCAGACGATCGAGGATCTCCTGGCGTTCGAGACGTAGGAACGAGGAACGAGTAGAGATCGTCGTAGCGCCGGACTTGAGTCCGGCTTGGGGCGCGACTGAAGTCACCAGTAGAGGCGGGCCTTCAGGCCCGCCGCTCAGCAACCAGTCATGGCCGGATTGCTCATCGCGTTCGAGGGATTGGATCAGAGCGGGAAGGAGACCCAGGCGAAGCGGCTGCAGGCTTCTGTGGAAGGTCTCGGCCATCAGTGCCGGCTGCTGGTCTTCCCTGACTACGAGACGCCCATCGGACGGGAGATCGGGCGGGGCCTTCGGGGAGAGCGGGAGTTCGGCCCGGATGTCATGCAGCTCCTCTTCATCGCGAACCGCTACGAGTATCGGTCCCGTCTCGAGCGCTGGCTCGCCGACGGCGTCATCGTGCTGTGCGATCGCTACGTCGCCTCGAGCGTGGCCTACGGAGAGGCGCACGGGCTGGATCCGGACTGGCTCACGAGCACGCAGCGTTTTCTGCCGTGGCCCGGCCTGACCGTTTTCCTGGACATCGTGCCGGAAACGGCCGCGCGGCGAAAGGCAGCGGGTCGCGATCGCTACGAGCGGGATCTGGCGCTGCTCTCGCGCGTGCGCGCGAGTTATCAGCGCCAGGCGATGCAGGCGGGCTGGCTTCGGATTGACGGGGAGCGGGCGCGTGAGGCCGTCGCGGCTGAGGTGGCTACGGCCGTTGCAGCACGACTCGCGCCGCGGTGAGCGCGCGCACGTCGCGCGCGCCGGCGGCCTTCAGCACGCGCGCGCACGCTTCCAGCGTCGCGCCGGTCGTGCTCACGTCATCCACCAGCACGATCGTACGCCCGCGCACCTCCGGGGCCTTCCTCATCAGCCAGCGGCGTCCGGGATCGAACGCGCCACGCACGTTCCGATGACGCTGTCCGGCTGGCAGATCCGTCTGGGACGCCGTGGGCCTGTTGCGGCTGAGCGCGTCGACGACCGGCAGCCCGAGCGCGCGCGCCAGCTCCGCCGCCTGATTGAAGCCGCGCGCCCGCAAACGCCGCCGGTGAAGCGGCACGGGGACGGCGACGTCCGCGCCCTGCAGGATCGCCGCGCCGTGGGCCGTCATCAGGCGCGCGAGCGGGATCGCGATGGAGCGGCGGCCGTCGTACTTCAGCGCGTGGATGATGTCGCGCAGCGCGCCGTCGTAGGCGCCGATCGCGCGGCCGCGATCGATCGCGGACGGGCGGCGTCGGCACCGCGGGCACAGCGCGAGCTGCTGGCTGATGACGCGCCACGACGGCAGCGGGTCTCCGCAGCGCTCGCAGACCGGCGGAGTGATCGGGTGGACCGCCGACCAGCACGCGGCGCAGACGGGTCCCCGGCGCGGCGCGTCGAGCACCTGCCGGCACGCCGCGCACGAGGGCGCGATCAGGACGGCCAACAGGCCGTCTGCGGCGGATCTCACCAGATCGAAGCGCATGCGGTCAGCCGGCGGAGAGTCTCTTGCGTTTCTGCCAGAGCGCCTTGCGGCTGATGCCGAGGATGCGCGCGGCGAGTGTCTGGTTGCCGCGGACCTCCCGGAGCACCAGCTCGATGTACCGGCGCTCGACCTCTTCCAGCCTCGGTCGTGGCGTGCCGGCTGCGCCGAAGTAGGCGTCCGGACTATCCAGGACCTCGATCGGCAGGTCGCTGGTGTCGATGATCGTTCGAGCCGGAGCGGCGTCGACGACGGCACGCTCGATGACGTGCCGGAGCTGGCGCACGTTGCCCGGCCAGGGATGGCGCTCGAGCGCGGCGACCGACGCGGACGTCAGCGTGAGACTGCGGCGTCCCTGGCGCCGGGCCGCGTCGTGCAGGAACCGGCGTGCGAGCGGCGCGATGTCGACGCGACGGTCGCGCAGCGGCGGAATCCGCAGCGGCAGCACACGCAAGCGGTGGTAGAGATCGTCACGGAACAGGCCCCGGCGCACGCTGTCCTCGAGATCCGAGCTGGCCGACGCGACGAGGCGCGCAAGCATGTCGACGGGCGCCGTCGCGCCGAGCCGCTCGATCCGCTTGTCTTCGACCACGCGCAGCAGCTTGCCCTGCACGTCGAGCGGCAGCTCGCTCACGTTGTCGAGATACACGGTGCCGCGGCCCGCCTGCTCGAAGCGTCCGGCCCGCGCGGTCGACGCGTCGGTGAAGGCGCCCCGCTCGTGCCCGAAGAGTTCGGCCTCGAGCAGGCTCGCAGGCAGACTGGGGCAGTCGATCCTGACAAACGCGTGCTGGCGCCGGGGACCGCTCGCGTGCAGCGCCTCGGCGACCGCGTCCTTGCCGACGCCGGTTTCGCCGGTGATGAGCACGTTGGCGTCGGTGAGGGCGAAGCGCCTGACCTGGCGCATCAACTCCCGCATGGCGGTGCTGCGCGCGATCAGGCCGGCACGCGTCATGGTCGTCGCGGGGAACGATCGGCGTCGGCGGCGTCCTCGGCGTCGGGGAACTCGACGCGCACGGCGCTGCCCCAGAGGCGCTCGAGCGCGTAGAAGCGCCGCGTATCGGGCGTGAAGACGTGCACGACGAAATCGAAGAAGTCCATCAGGACCCACTCGGCGCGGCCGTAGCCCTCGACGAGCGACGGTTTGGCGCGGGCGGCGACAAGCGCCTCCTCGATCGCGTCGGCGATGGCTTTCACCTGGCGCACGTTGCGTCCCGTGCAGACGAGGAAATAGTCGGTGAATGCCGCCGCCCGGCGAAGGTCCAACAGCACCACGTCGCCGGCCTTCTTGGCGCGCGCGGCCTCGACCGCTGTCACGAGCGCCGCCGGGAGCTTCCCGGCGCCTGTCCGTTTGCGAGTGCGTTCAGTCTTGGCCATGCAAGTCGTCTGCCGCGGGAGCGTGCGGCGAATAGAGATGATGGTGCCGAATGTGGCGTTCGACCAGATCCGGCAGGAGGCCGGCCAGCGAAAGTCCATCCGCGAGACGTTGCCGAATCGCCGTCGACGAGACGTCCTTCGTGACCGCATCCAGCAGAAAGATCGAGGGTTTGTCGCGCGAGGCCGCCGTCTCGTCCTGTTCGGAGTGCACGTCGATCATGCGTGGCGCCAGGGCGGGCAGGCGCTCGCGCAGGGTCGCAACCGGGCAGCCTGGCCGCGACACGGCGACAAAGTGCGCGCGGTCAAGCAGGTCCGGATAGTCACGCCACGTCGCGATTTCTGCAAGGGCGTCGGCCCCGGTGATGAAGAAAAGCTGCAACGGTACGTGGCCGAGGCGAGCCATCCGATCGAGTGTGGCGGCCGTAGAGGACGGGACGGACGCCCTCAGCTCGACATCCGACGCCACCAGGCCGGGCTGGTCGAGCACCGCGAGCGCCACCATCGCAAAGCGATGGTATCCCGACGCGCGCGGGCCATCGTGGCGATGCGACGGAACCCCGGCAGGCAGGAGCCGCACCTCGTCCAGCGCCAGCGCCTGCCGCGCGGCGCGCGCGACGTCGAGATGGCCGGCGTGGATCGGATCGAACGTGCCGCCGAGCAGGCCCGTCCTCATTTTTCACCCGTGGCGGGGGCCCCTGCACCCCGCCAAGCGCGTCGCTCGCGGGGACCCCTGCGCCCCGCTCCGCTCCGCGCACTGTCGTTACTCACCCGTGGCGGGGGCCCCTGCACCCCGCCACGCGCGTCGCGTGTGGGCAACCCCTACGTTCCACCCAGTTCACGCCGCCGCGAGTCCGCCACGACGCGCCACATCGCTTCGACCAGCGCGCGCACGCCGTCGCCGGTGACCGCCGAGATGGGATAGAGCGCGATGTCTGCCGCCTCCAGGCGCTCGCGCAGGCGCGCCAGGCGATCGGGATCGTCGAGCGCGTCGATCTTGTTCGCGGCCGCCAGACGCGGCTTGCCGGCGAATACGGAACTGGCGCCCCCCTCGTGCGACGTGACACCCGCGAACAGTTCCAGCTCGTGCTGAATCACCTCGAAGTCCCGCACGGCATCGCGTCCCGATGCGGACGAGACGTCGATGACGTGCACGAGCACTTTCGTGCGTTCGAGATGGCTCAGGAAGCGCGTGCCCAGACCGTGGCCCTCGTGCGCGCCCTCGATCAACCCGGGCACGTCGGCAACGACGAAGCTGCGGTCCTCGTCGAGGCTGACGACACCGAGGTTGGGCGTGAGCGTGGTGAACGGGTAGTCGGCGATCTTCGGGCGCGCTGCCGAGACGCGCGCGATGAGCGTCGATTTGCCGGCGTTCGGAAAGCCCACGAGGCCGACGTCGGCGATGAGCTTCAGATGCAGGCGGATCGGCTTGGTTTCGCCCGCCTCTCCGGGCTCGACGCGGCGCGGCGCGCGATTGGTGGAACTGACGAATCGGGCGTTGCCGCGTCCGCCACGTCCGCCGCGCGCCACGAGCACGCGCTGGCCGAGCGCCAGAAGGTCGGCGACCGGCTGCAGCGTGCCTGTGTCGGTCGCGTGTTCATAGAGGACCGTTCCCACCGGCACCGCGAGCTCGAGATCGCGGCCGTTCGGGCCCGTGCAGTTGGAGCCTTCGCCGTGCCCCCCGCGCGGCGCGCGGAACTCGGGGTGGAACCGGTAATTGACGAGGGTGTTGACGTGCGGGCTGGCGACCAGATACACGGACCCGCCACGGCCGCCGTCACCGCCGTCGGGGCCGCCGCGCGGCACGAACTTCTCCCGGCGGAAGCTCAGGCAGCCGCGGCCGCCGTCACCGGCCGCGACCAGGATGTCGACTTCGTCGACGAACAATGTCAGCAGCGAGCCGCCCTTCGTCCAGTAGCGTGGCGCGCTCCGGGGCGGCTGTCAAGACGGGTGGACTACAGACGGGTGGACGACAGGCCGCTCGACGGGGACGATCGAGATGTACCGCCCGCGTGCGCCGTGATCCTCGAACCGTACGCGGCCCGCGATCTTCGCAAACAGCGTGTCGTCCTTGCCCAGACCGACGTTCAGGCCCGGACGGAACCTGCGTCCGCGCTGCCGCACGAGGATCGACCCGCCGGTCACGAGGTTGCCGTCGTGGCGCTTGACGCCCAGCCGCTGCGAATTGCTGTCGCGCCCGTTGCGGGAACTGCCCTGACCTTTCTTGTGTGCCATGACAAGCTCTCAGCTATCAGCTATCAGCTATCAGTTGTTAGTCGTCAGTCGTCAGTCTTCAGTCGTCAGTGTCTGGAGTCACCCCGATCGCTACGCAATGATCTCTTTCACCGTGACGCGGGTCAACGTGCTCCGATGCCCGGTCGTCTTGCGGAAGCCCTTGCGCCGCTTCTTTTTGAACACGCGGATCTTCGGGCCGCGCGCCTCACCGGCGACCGTCGCCACCACACGGGCGTTCGCCACATACGGGGATCCGGCCATCACCTCGCCGCCGTCCTTCTCGACGAGCAGCACCTGATCGAAGGTCACGTCCTGGCCGGGTTCCGCGTCGAGCCGATCCAGGGTCACGACCGCGCCCGGCTCCACGCGCACCTGCCGTCCGCCGCTCTGAATGATCGCGTACACGTCCACCCTCCTCGGGTCTTCTGCAACCCCTCAATGTACCACGGAAACAGGCGGTCTGGGAAGGCTCGGGCAGGCCTGCAGGCCTGCGCTACTTCAAGAGAACGCGGGTTCCCCGGATCTTCTGGGCGCTCAGGGTGCTGAGGAAGCTTGGGATGAGCCGGTCCATCAACTCGAAGTACGAGGACAGCGCCGGCGTGTTCTGCTGCGCGCTGTACAGGACCTCTTCGCGGAACGACTCGGAGTAGAGCGTGGTTCCGGTCCGGCCGTCGATGAAGATGAACTTCGGGTTCAGAATGAAGCCCTTGCGCTCCATGTAGGTGCGCACTGGCACGACCCGCCGCCGCCCGAACGCATCCACGACTTCCTGCGCGCGCTCGACCATGCCCGACCGCGAATGCGGCGTGAAGAGGACCGTGCCCGTGACGATGAGCGGCTCCTGGTACTCTTCGCCGAGCTTCTTCCAGAACGCCACATCGGCAAAGACGTGCTCGAACGGTTCGAGATCCCGCTGATTGCGGATTCTCCGATCCGCCTCCTGTTGATCGGACGGCTCCGTCTTGACCGTCTCGCTCGCTGGCGCGGCCTTGTCTGCGAGATTGAGCACGTCGGCTTCGATGACGGTGAGATCGGACTTCGTGCGGAGCTGGCTGCGCAGCAGCCGCACCGTCTCGAGGTTCGCGTCGACATCTTCGCTGCCGCCCGTGATGAACCCGGCCACGAGCACCCGCCGAAAGGCCGACACGTCGAGTTTCGGCTGGATCGGCGTCGTGATCGGAATCTCGTAAAAGCTGGTGCAGGCGCCCAGTCCGAGCGCCAATCCCAGACTAACGGCTGTCGCGGCCCTTCGCGCGGTCATTGATTTCCTTGAACAGGTCGTAGTTCTGCTGGATGAGCAGGTTGTCGGGATCGAGCTCGAGCGCCTTCTCGTAGGCTTTGCGCGCCTCGTCGAATTGACCCTGCTGCTCGTACGCGACGGCGAGGTTGTTCCACGCGGCCGCGTAGGTCGGATCGATCTCGGCGGCCCGCTCCCAGCGGTACGTCGCTTCCTTCCACAAACCGCGTTGCGCGACCTTGATGCCGAAATCGACCTGCGATTTCGCTTCCGAGCGACGGTCCGCGTACGCGGCGGGAGCCGTCAGGCCCAGCACCAACGCCGCCAGCAGAACCCTGCGTGCAATCATGGGGATATTCATACCACGTCGGAAGGTGTCCGACAACAGGGCCACCGGGTATAATGGACGTCACCCAGGGGTCGGGCGTGCCGGTTGCGGAAGCAGTCGGCGGGTTCGGCCCCTGGGCGTTTTTTCGGGGCCGGACCCTTCCGCACCGGCGGCGCGCCGATTGCGGAAAGGACCGAATGGACCTCAGGACCGTTGTCGCGTTCTCGCTGCTTCGCGGGGCATCCTGGTCTCGTGTGGCGGCCAGCCTCCGCGAGACCGCGGAGCGCTCGGCGGCCGACCCGACCGGCGATTGGGCGGCCTCCATCCTCGCGGCGGTCGGACTCGATGCCGCCGCGCTCGATTGCGCGAGGGCCGAGGCCGATCGCGCGCTCGACCGGGCGCGGAGGATGGGCCTCGAGCCCGTTCCGTTCGGCGACGAGCGGTATCCGCCGCTTGTGGCCACCATCTACGATCCGCCACCGGTTCTCTGGGTCCGTGGGGACGCGCACGCGCTGGGCGGACCCTCGGTCGCCGTGGTCGGCGCACGGGCCGCCTCGACCCCCGCGCTCGCCATGGCGGCCGATCTTGGCGCCGGTCTGGCACGCGCCGG
>ERZ1292640.4845-Hain-H43-02um-R1-4845-length-10120-cov-7_pt1 | contig 10120 bp, 11 predicted proteins | sample MGYA00564404_ERZ1292640 | MGnify/ENA primary metagenome ERZ1292640 (study PRJEB36523, sample SAMEA6512636) | groundwater metagenome | collected 2019-01-08 | study: AquaDiva: Metagenomics assemblies of 32 groundwater samples | reverse complement strand
GCCGCCCATTCAATTTTCAAAAACCCCCGCGAAATAAATGAGGATGGAGGAGTGTGCGGCGGGGCGGGGGCCGAGGACGCGCCAGCAGGCGCGTCCGAGAGAGTCAGCACGGGGTCGAATCGGACCACTCCCGTACAAAGCCACCTCGCGCGCGGAGCGCGCGAGTTAGTCAGCGTTGGTGCTAAAATAGGTTCGAGCAGCGTTGTAGATACTCACCACACCAAACGAACAAAGTTCTATTTGGTGTGGTGCCCCGGCACATTTGTATATGTTTTACGTTTACGTTCTCAACAGTCTAAAAGATTCGAAGGGTTACATTGGTTCTACAACGGACCTGAGGCGGCGATTGAGCGAGCACAACAGCGGAAAAGTTGCGTCTACTAAACCGCGTTTGCTTTTTGAACTCATATACTACGAAGCCTACAAAAACGAGAAAGATGCCCGTCTTCGCGAAGCATCCTTGAAATTAAAGAGTAAAGCGTACGCGCAACTCCGTAAAAGATTGTTCAATTCATTGCCGCACGGTGTCGGCCGTTGAAAATGCTACAATCCGCGAATGGAACCTAATTCGGGCAAGAAATTGGAGATAGTCGTCGAGGGCGTGGCGTGGCAGCGCTTGCCTATACGGACGCATGTCATCACAAAAGATGACGACATCGGGGATGTCGTAAAGAAATACGCGAATCCGCATTTGCAGCCGGGCGACATTCTTTTCATCAGTGAACGCATCGTCGCTATCAGCCAGGGACGCGCATACCCCATCAAAGATATTCACCCTTCGTGGCTCGCGAAGCTCTTAGTGAAATTCGTACACAAATCCCCCTATGGCATCGGGCTTGGCAGCCCGTGGACGATGGAACTCGCGATTCGCGAGGTTGGTGCATTCCGAATACTCGTGGGTGCCTTGGCCGCCGTACTCACAAAACCGTTCGGACTTAAGGGAGTCTTCTACCGTGTCGTCGGCAACAACATCAATGCGATAGACGGCCCGTGCGACTATACGCTTCCGCCCTACAACGACTATGCAAAATTGGGCCCCGCAAAGCCGATGAAAGTCGCCAAAGAGCTCGGCGTGATGCTCGGATGCGACGTCGTCATCATTGATGCCAACGACCTCGGAGCGGCGGTGCTCGGCAAATCAAACGCCGCGATTACGGACGCATTTTGTAAGGCAGTCTTCAAAGATAATCCCCTCGGCCAATCCACGCAGCAAACACCTATTTGTATAGTGCGAAAAGTCGCGTAACACATCTTTGTCGTCACAAATATCTTTGCTGCCGTCGCAGCAAAGATTTTCTGACCACGACTCGCGGGTCGGCCTACTGGCCTCACAACGCTCCGTCCCGGACTTGTAAGCAAAAAGAGCACGCAGGTGCTCTTTTTGTTCAAGTCCGCCCACCTGGATTCGAACCAGGGACCCACTGCTTAAGAGGCAGTTGCTCTACCAGCTGAGCTATAGGCGGTACAGAAAAAATATACCACAGACTCGTGATATATTCCTCATGTTGGGCAGGTGGCGAAATTGGTAGACGCGCCAGGCTTAGGACCTGGTCTCGCAAGAGGTGGAGGTTCGAGTCCTCTCCTGCCCACTGAAGGAGTTCACGACTGAAGTGGGCGGGGTGAAAAGAGTGCGGGGCACTCTTTTCGAGGACTCGAAAGCCGGAGCGCGTCGGCGCGAGGCGGGGTCGCGGGTTTCGCCAGCAGGCGAAAACCTGTGACCGGGCCTCTCCTGCCCACACAAACTCAGTTCCCGCCGAAGAAATTGCCGGGGAGCGAGATGTTTTGGCCGCGCGAGATATCGGGATTGCGGAAGTCGAGGCCGAAGGTGTTGTCGAGCAATTCGAGGATACCGAATACGGAGACCATGATGAGCATGCCCACGATGCCCCACAGCATGTGCTGTTTGCCTTCATCGGTGTCGCCCCCTTCGTTGAGCTTCCATAGGAATTCGACGAGCCCGTAGACGAACAGCAGGAAGCCCAGCGCGAAGATGACCAATATCGCAGGGTTGATGATGTACGTCTCAAAACGGTACATTATGTTCGATACTGAATCCATATGCGGAGGCGAATCCCGTTACACCTGGTTGGTGTACGAGTGTAGCGCCCGTTATTAGTAGTAGCCGCTCGTCCCCGTGTTTATCTGAATGCCTTTCGGGATGACCGGATCGGTCGAGGTGACCTTGAAGGTGCTCTGGAGGAGGCGGATGATGCCCCAGATGGAAACCATGACGAAAATGGCGATGACGCCGTAGAACATGATCTGCAAGCCCTCGCTTTTCTCTTCGCCGACCGAGACGAGGTAACGGATAAGACCCCAGAAGAAGACGACGATGGCGAGCGTGATGAAAAGCCCTATCAAGGCGTTCAAAAACGTATTGGCGAGAGCAAGCGTGTCGAGGAGTGTCGCCGCGCTCGCGAGTGCGGGAAGCGCCACTGTCGCCGCTGCAAGGACCGAAGAACCGAGTATTTTACGCATAAAATATGATAATTGGGCTATTCACTTAGCTAATATCTAGTACCTCAATGGTATAGGTAGCTGCTTAAAACACAATATATGTTTGGGGATAACACGTTAGTGCTCCTCAGCCTTCTTCTTCCCTCCCCCCGAATGCGCGGCAAGATAGATGATAATCCAGATAATGATAATGGCGACGATTACAGATACGACGTAGCCCGCCTCTTTCGGGTGGTACTGGAAGAATTGGACGATGGCCAGAAGCACGACGAGCACAAAGAGTATGACCACCGACCACTCCATTATCTTTATGGCTTCCGTGCGGTACGTCGGCCAAGTCCCGAGGCGGGTAATCCAGAGGAAAAGTCCCAGGAAGTAGGTGAACAGTGCGACCGTGAGCATGAGCCCCACGAAGATATTGAAAAGGCCGATGACCTGGATGAACGTCACGCCTGACGCTCCGGCGGCGCTTGCGCCGGTGGAAGCCCCCGAATCTGCTAGCCCTGCAAACGCGAGTGCGGGAAAGGCGAAGACTGCAAAGGCGATGAGGGGGGATAAACGCATGGCGGTCCGCATATGATATCTACTCGCCGCCGAATCGCGGCATGCCGAAAGGGTCGGAAGAAGAGGTTTGCTCCAAGCCCCCCGTCGTCGGACTGTTAATGCTTCCGCCGAAGAGTGTGTCCTGCAATAACCGCAAGATACCCCAGATGGAAACCATGACGAAAAGCACGATGATGCCCCAGAAAAAATACGTCCTTACTTTCTCCCCCGCGTCGTCGCTGAAGCTCAGAATGTTCGTCGAGATGCCGTAGAAGTAGACCACGATGCCCGCGACGATGAGTACCGCGGTCGTCGCATCCAGAATCTCGACGATATCAACGGCGAGTTCCTGAAATGTACGCGCGGCCTCGGCGGAAGCAACGAGTGGGAGCGCGAGCGCTACGATTGCCGGGAGAATGCGTGCGAATTTCATATGAGTATTACGGTCAGTTCCCTACCAGCTGTGTCACCGTGCCTCCGATGAGGGTCGCGATGACCCACGCGCCGAGGATAAGCAGTGCGCCGATGATGACATAGACGAAATTCTTCTTCGCCTCCTCGAGCTTGCTCGAATTGCCGCGGGCCAATACGAACATGAACCCGGAAATGACGAGGAAGAGAGTGATGATGGGAAGCGCTACCATGACGAGAACCTTGAGAGCGCCCGCGATAAATGCGGGTATGGTGCTGAAACTCGAGTTGAGCGGATTCTCAAGACCCGTCTCGGCATGCGCGACGGATATTGTAAGGAAAACAAACCACACGGCAAGTAAAAACGATACAACGACCCTAGATACGAGGCGCGGGGAAAGCAGCGACGCAGGCGTACGTACTTGTACGACGGAGGCGCTGCAGGGGCCCTGCAACGAAGTAGATGGGGTTGGTGTATCGTTTTTACTCATAGTCCGAGAATGCGGGCAAGTTCCTGATCCCCGCGCTGTACCGCTTCAGCGACGAGCATCGCCCCACTCGTCGTATTCTCAATCATAGCGCGGAAAACTTCCGCTGTCTTAGCGGGGTCCGGGTCAAGCCATGAATGCGCGAGAATAGCCTGTTTGTTGAAGAATTCGTCGTTACCTTGTGCTCTTTTGTTTAAGATGTCGCGGCGCGCACTGGGAATCCCCAGAGCTTCGGAGAGAGCGCCCCCCGTGTCGGCCGAGACGAGCAGAAAAGCCGCCGTAATCGCGGCACTCGGGTTCGCGCCCGCACGCGATGCGGCGAGCCCCCAGACCCGCGCCGTGCTGAGCGCATTCGCGCTTGTACGTATCTGCGGTATCGGTGCGAGCCCGAAATTGAGATTGGGATTCATGCGTGTGATGAGCGGTGCCTCACTCGCATAGCCGACATACAGCGCCAAATCGCCGGTCGCGAATTCTTTCTGGGATTCGGGCAATGAGCGATTCCACGAGAAGCCGTCTTTCGACGGATCCGCGAACTCGGTAAAGAAACGCAGTGCGGAAGCGGTAGGTTGCGCGGCGGAAGAGCCGACGCGCGGCGCAAGCGCGGGCGTGAGGCGTCCCGCGTTGTCATAGGCGGTAATCTCGCCGCCCGCCTGGAGTATGAGAGTCGCAAGGATGTCTTTTGCATTGGTCACGTTCTTATACTCGCCGAGCGCTATCGCGGATTTCGTTATGGTGCCGGAATCGTCGCGTTTCGTCGCCTTCTGTGCAATCTGGTAAAGCTCATCCCAATACCGCGGCGGCTGCGCGTAGCCGGCGGATGCGAGCATGTCTTTGTTCCAGTAGAGAATGAGCGGATCGACGAAAATGGGGACGGCGATGACGCCGTTTTGTGCGAGGAACGGACTGGCCGCTTCGACAAAAGTGTTCTCAAACTGTGCCTTCGAAAGCGCGGAGAATGGGATGACGGAAGTCTTGCCCGCGTCCTTGAGCGCATAGTCCTGGCGCATGAGGAAGAGGTCGGGGCCCGTACCGCTTGCGAGCGCGCTCACGAGTTCCGCATCAAATGTAGCGGGATCTTTCTTCTCGTATGTTACCTGGCTCAATTGGGGATTATCTTCCGCGGCTTGTCGCAGCACGACCGCAAATGCAGCCGGGTCGAGCGTGCCCCATATCTTCACCGCCCCGATGGAATTGCTCTGAGCGCCCCCTACCGCGAGCGAAAAAATGAGCACGCCCGCGATGGCGAGCGCGCCGAAGGTAATCAGAAGGCTAAGTTGAAACATCGAAAGTTTTTTCATGATTTTGTGTACGGCGTGAGCCTGAATATCAAACCGTAGTGATGCGCACCGGCGGGAAATTCCCGCTGAAGTTCGAAGCCGCTCTGCTTCGCGAGCTCCCGGGCCTTCTCCTCCGGCACGACATCATTCTTCAGGGGACCCAATCCCCCGAATGACTCCGCCCAATCAATGATAGCAAGTCTTCCCGCCGGTTTGAGCACCCTCCCCGCCTCGGTGAGGACAGCGGCTTTGTTTTCGATCTGGAAAAGCAAATTCGAGATGAGCACGAGGTCGAGAGTCTTGTCCGCGAGCTTGGACGAGCCCGGGTGTTCGAGGTCGGTCCAGATGATATCGACATTTTTGAATCCGCGCCTGTTCGCCTCGTTCTTGACGCGCCGCAAGAGGTCGCGCTGTACATCTATCGCATAGACACGCCCCGAATTCTCAAGTGCCTCCGCAATGTGGAGTACATAAATGCCGCTGCCCGAGCCGAAATCGGCAACTGACATTCCCGGTTCAATGCCGAGCGCCGCGACGTTGCGCTTCGGATGCGCAAAACCTTCCGTCTTAAGCGGAGTATCTGTAGACATCGCATACAGTATATACCGCGCATCCGCGCTTATGCGCCGGAAAACGTATCGTTGGGGAAATTAATTATTTCCTTCCACGGTCACCGCTTCGAATACCACAAATGATGCGACTGAATCCCCTTCGCGCATTTTCATCACCCGCACTCCTTGTGTCGCGCGCGAGAGGGTGGAAATTTCATCGAGTCCCGTGCGGATGGTCTGGCTCTTTTTGGACATCGCGACAAGCTCACCGCCACGGGCCAGTACGACCGCCGCGCCCACGAGCTGCTTGGTCTTGGCGGTGATGGACATGGTCTTGATGCCGGAGCCGCCGCGTCCTTGCGTTTTGTATTCGGAAAGTTTTGTCTTCTTGCCGTAGCCGGTCGAAGAGAGGACGAGAAGCTCCGCGTCTTTCACTCCTTTCGGGACGATGCCCGTGCCGACGATGGAATCGCCGGTGCCGAGCTTCATGCCGCGCACACCCGCGGCCTGACGGCCCATCTCGCGCACGTCTTTGACCGCGAAGCGGATGGCCTGTCCCTTCGACGTCGCGAGGACCGCATCATCACCCGGATAGACGAACTGAGCCGAAATGAGCGCATCGCCCTTGTCGAGGCCGATGGCGATGAGACCGCTGCGGCGCACTTCGTGGAATTGTGACGCGGCGACGCGCTTCACGGTACCCTGGCGCGTCGTCATAAGCAGCGAGAGCCCTTCGACGGCCTTCTTCTGCTTCGGCATCGCGAGGATAGAGGTGATTTGCTCACCCTGTTCGAGCGAAATGAAATTCATGATGGATTTGCCCTTGGTCGCGCGCTTCCCTTCAGGGAGGTCATACATCTTGAGCTGGTAGACCTTGCCGCGGTCGGAGAAGAAGAGGAGGTCCGAGTGCGCGCTCGCCGTCAAAAATTGCGTGACGAAATCCTCCTCCTTGGTATCGAGGTCGACGACACCGACGCCACCGCGCTTTTGCCTGCGGTACTCGGCGGGATTCGTGCGCTTGATGTAGCCGCCCTGCGTAAGCACCAAGACGGAATCTTCGTCGGCAATGAGGTCTTCGGCGGAGAGTATGGTGGCGCCACGCTTTACTATTTTCGTGCGGCGGTCGTCGCCATATTTTTCAATAACCTCATGCAGCTCTTTCTTGATGAGCTCCATGAGCTTTTTCTCGCTCTTCAAAAGCGCGGTCAATTCTTCGATAAGGGCCTGCACCGCTTTCAGCTCGTCTTCTATCTTTTTGCGTTCAAGACCCGCGAGCTTCTGGAGGCGCATGTCGAGAATGGCATTGGCCTGCAGCTCGGAGAATTTGAACGTCTTCATCAACTGCGCGCGGGCGTCGTTGACGTCTTTGGACTTTTTAATGAGTTTGATGATTTCGTCGATGTGGTCGAGCGCTTTCTTGAGGCCGAGGAGGATATGCTCGCGCGCCTGTGCGACTTTGAGGTCGTACCGCGTGCGACGTGTGACAACCTCCTTGCGGTGCGCGATGAAGTATTCGAGGAGCGCTTTGAGCGAGAGCGTCTGCGGGACGCCGTCCACAAGCGCCACGACGTTGTAGTGGAAGGTCTCTTCAAGCTGTGTGTGCTTGTAGAGATAGTTGAGTACCGTCTGGGCGTTGGCGTTGTTCTTCAATTCAACGACGACACGGATGTCCTTGGTGGACTCGTCGCGGATATCACGGATGCCTTCGAGCTTTTTCTCATGCACGAGGTCGGCGATTTTGGTGAGCAGGTCGGATTTATTCACGCGGAACGGAATCGAGGTGATGATGATTTGGTAATCACCTTTCTTACCTTCCGTTATTTCCGCATCTCCGCGCACGACGACGCCGCCCCGCCCGGTGGTATATGCGTGTCTGATGTCGGTCTGATTGAAAGCGATGCAGCCCGTCGGGAAGTCGGGTCCCTGGACGAATTTCAAGAGATCGTCGGTGGTCGCGTCGGGATTTTCGATGAGGTGGATGGAGGCTTCGCCGACTTCGCGCAGATTGTGCGGCGGGATGTTGGTCGCCATACCGACCGCGATTCCGAGCGTGCCGTTGAGAAGCAGATTCGGCGTCGCCGAAGGCAAGACGCTCGGTTCCTGTTTCGTGTTGTCGTAATTGGGAGTGAAATTGACGGTCTCTTTCTCGATGTCGCGCATCATCTCGCCCGCGAGCCGCGACATCTTGGCTTCGGTGTAGCGGTATGCGGCGGCGCCGTCGCCGTCTATCGAGCCGAAGTTGCCTTGCCCGACGATGAGCGGGTACCGCATCGTGAAATCCTGCGCCATTTTCACCATCGCGTCGTACACCGACGCGTCGCCGTGCGGATGATATTTGCCGAGCACGTCGCCGACCACGGTCGCCGATTTACGGGTCTTGGCCGAGACGGTAAGACCTGCTTCTTGCATGGCAAAAAGGATGCGGCGGTGCACGGGCTTGAGGCCGTCGCGCACATCGGGAAGGGCGCGCGCGGTGATGACGGACATCGCGTAGTCGAGGTACGACTCACGCATTTCGGTCGAAATACTACGAGAGACGACCCCTTCGGGTCGCGCAACCTTCATCGGTGTTTCATCGCCTTTCTTTGCCGCCATATTCGTTTAAGTATATCAAAAACCGGTAATATTTCCAGCCCAAAACCTCCCTTTCCCTTGACACGCAAACCTATTGGGACTACCTATATGTACAGAGTTGAACATAAATGCATCGATTCAGGGAGGATGACAATGAGCAACATCGTATCGCTACAGGCACTGTACTACCCGGTAATCCTTCGGGTCGTGTTGGGTCGAATTATCACCTATCGCAGTCTGATTATCGAGTGTACCGAGGTGCCGTCGGGATTCTCAATGCAAGAACTTCGCGACCTGTTCTCGATTAAAACGGAAGATGATTGGCTCGATGAGACACTCGATGAGCTGAACTTCGCCAAAAAGGAGCTCGCTAAGAAGGCCCGCGATCTATCGCTTGCTCGAAAGGTCACGGTGAGCCAGAACGGATTTTTCGTGGTCGTCCGGCCAAAACTCGACGAGGTCGAGAAACGGGACCATTGCAAGTCTGAACAGTCGGCGACTGATACATCCGCAATGGCCGCCGTTGCCGAAAAGAAGACCCCGCCTCGCCGGGACCAACTTCTTCTCGGTGCGGCGGTCTTCTTTTTTATCCACACAGTAATATTCTTGAGTTGTCCCGACCGATTAAACTTAGGAATATGGGAAAGCTTGAGAAAGAAGCTCGCTCGCGCAGGCGGTGGGGGCAGGTACAGTATGCCCTGCTTGCGGTGGTGGGTATTTCGGGTCTCCTGCTTGTCACGGCTGCCGCACCCAACGCGCTCAAATTACTCAAGTACCTTCCCAAGAATAAATATCGTTTTGGTAATCAGGCGAAAAGCGGCCTTTCACGCCTCGCAGATAAAGGGTACGTAAAATTTGTAGAAGCACATGGAAAGAAACATGCCGAACTCACCGAACGAGGGCGACGTGAACTTCTTCTGTTGCAGCAAAAGTTTGAAAACTCTGCGAGCAAGCGACGACGTTGGGATAAACGGTGGAGGATTGTTTCATTCGATATATCAGAGAAGGTTGCTGGCAAGCGAGTGAGTCTACGCAGAACCATGCAATCGTTTGGATTTTACCGACTACAAGATAGTGTATGGGTGTATCCGTATGACTGTGAAGATGTAATCGGGCTCCTAAAAACCAATCTGGGACTGGGCAGCGCGGTGCTCTACATGATTGTTGAGAAAATCGAGAACGACCGGCGCCTGAGGGAGCACTTCGAGGTCTAAATCACGTATGTATGATATTCCTGACTTATCTCGGTCGGGACAACTTGGGAATATGACTTTCCTGCCAGACTTTTTGCATTTCGGGTTTGTAGCTCCAAAAACTTCTAGTACGTCGTATTTTGGGTGCCGAATTGGTCCGAGCCACTGCCCTGTGTTTGTTGAACACCCGTTTGCTGCTGGAACTGCATTTCCTGCGACGCTGCCTCGTTTCGCAGCTGCAGAAATTCATCCGCCGTATTGGAATACTCTTGCTTGAGCTTCTCCTGCGCTTCTTTGACGCTCGAAAAATTGAATTCATCCTGCGCTCCGCCGCTTAGATTGAGCTGGTTGGCATTTTTCTGGATACCGCGGAAGAAAAATATCGCCCACGCGGCGAGGAGGACGACGACGACCGATATCGCGATGCCGCTCGCGACGGCGACCTTGTCGTCTTTGGGACCCTCCTTGAGATTGTTAATCGCTTTCTGGACCACCATCGCTCTATTGTACCCCGTCAGTGAGATTTGCCTTAGGCGGGCCATCCACATAGGTATGTGCCGAATAATAAACTATTCGACTTCGTTCGAGCCAGCTTTCATTTCTCGCCGCGCCAGGACTGCGTG
>ERZ1292640.4844-Hain-H43-02um-R1-4844-length-10122-cov-44_pt1 | contig 10122 bp, 11 predicted proteins | sample MGYA00564404_ERZ1292640 | MGnify/ENA primary metagenome ERZ1292640 (study PRJEB36523, sample SAMEA6512636) | groundwater metagenome | collected 2019-01-08 | study: AquaDiva: Metagenomics assemblies of 32 groundwater samples | reverse complement strand
TGGTGCTGACCCGCGCCAAGGACCAGTACGTGTGGGACGCCGACGGCAAACGCTACCTGGACTTCTTCGGCGGCATCGTCACCATCAGCGTCGGGCACTGCAACGAGCAGGTGACCCGCAAGGTCCACGAGCAGCTCGACCGCCTCCAGCACGTCTCGACCGTGTTCGCCACCGAGCCGATGGCCGCGCTGGCCGCGCGCATCGCCTCGCTCACGCCGGAAGGCCGGCTGACCAAGTCCTTCTTCACCAACAGCGGCACCGAGGCCAACGAGACCGCCATCCTGGCGGCGCGCTGCTACACCGGCGCCAGCGAGATCGTCGCCCTGCGCCATTCTTACCACGGGCGCTCCTCGCTAGCAATGACGCTGAGCGGGCAGGCGCCCTGGCGCTCGTTCGGGAACCCGCAGGCGGGCGTTGTCCACGCGCACAGCCCGTACTGCTACCGCTGCGCGCTCGGCCTCACCTACCCCTCCTGCGAGCTGCGCTGTGCCCGCGACGTGGAGGAGCTGATCCGCACCACCACCTCGGGGCGCGTGGCCGCCTTCATCGCCGAGCCCATCCAGGGCATCGGCGGTTTCATCACCCCGCCGCGCGAGTACTTCGCTATCGTCGCTGAGATTGTCCGCCGCCACGGCGGCATCTTCATCAGCGACGAGGTGCAGACAGCCTGGGGGCGCACCGGCAACAAGTGGTTCGGTATCGAGCACTACGGCGTCGTGCCCGAGGTCATTGTTAGCGCCAAGGGCCTGGCCAACGGGCTGCCCGTCGGACTGACGGTCGCCACACCCGAAGTGGCCGACGCCATGCGCGGCCCGACCATCTCCACCTTTGGCGGCAACCCGGTGGCGGCCACCGCCGCCCGCGCGGTGATCGACTTCATCGCCGAGAACAACCTGCTGGCGAACGCCGCCGAGACGGGCGCCTACCTGCGCGCCCGTCTCGAAGAGCTCAAGGAGAAGCACCCGCTCATCGGCGACGTGCGCGGCATGGGTCTCATGCAGGCCCTGGAGCTGGTCCGCGACCGCCAGACCAAGGAGCCCGCCGACAGCGAAACGCTCCAGTTGATGGAAGCCGCCCGCGAGAACGGCCTGCTGCTCGGCAAGGGCGGCTTGTACGGGAACGTCATCCGCATCTCCCCGCCGCTTAACATCGGCAAGTCCGACGTGGACGAGTTCACCCGGCTGCTGGATGCCAGCCTGGCCTCGGTGCTCCCTGTCGCAAAGGTGTAACATTGCTTAAGGAGGAACATCGCTCACATGAAGACCGGAACCATTCTTTTGCTTCTGGCCGCGCTCGCCTTCGTGGCGCTGGCGGCCGACGTCAGCGGCAAGTGGAAGGCCGAATACACTTCGCCCGACGGCCAGAGCAGAACCAGCCTCTTCACCTTTAAGGTGGATGGCGAGAAGCTGACCGGCACGGTCGGCGGCGCGCGCGGCGAGGCTGCGATCCAGGACGGCAAGATCAGCGGCGACGATATCTCGTTCGCGGTGGTCCGCAACTTCGGCGGCGAGGACGTCAAGCTCCAGTACAAGGGCAAAGTCAGCGGGAACGAGATGAAGCTGAGTGTGAGCTTCGGCGAGCGCAGCTTCGAGATGACCGCCAAGCGCGAGTCGCAGTAAGCCCGCTCCCTGGCGGTCGCGGCTCGGCACAAGGGGGCTTTTCTGCCGAGCCACGAGCGTGAGCGAGTGGTCGCGCTTGGTAAGATCGTAGGGTCATGACCAGGCAGCAGATCTTGTCCTTCATCACCGACATCGGCATTGTGCCGGTGGTGCGCACCACCAGCGCCGAGAACGCCGTCAAAGCCGTCGAGGCCATCTACAACGGCGGCATCCGCGCGGCTGAAATCACCATGACCGTCCCCGGCGCCATCCACGCGCTGGAGAAGGTCGCCGACGCCCTCGGCGACAAAATCGTGCTGGGCGCCGGCACCGTGCTCGACCCGGAGACGGTCCGCGCCACCATGCTGGCCGGCGCCGAGTTTTTCGTCTCGCCGAGCTTGAGGCTCTCGACCATCGAGATGGTCAGGCGCTACTCCAAGGTTGTCATGCCCGGCGCGCTGACCCCGACCGAAGTGCTCACCGCCTGGGAGGCCGGCGCGGACATCGTCAAGATCTTCCCCTGCGGCAACGTCGGCGGGCCGAAGTACATCAAGGCGCTGCGCGCACCGTTCCCACACATCGAGATGATCCCCACCGGTGGCGTCAACCTGGAGACGGCCGGCGAGTTCCTCAAGGCCGGCGCCTGCGCCGTGGCCGTCGGCGCCGAGCTGGTGGACGCCAAGAGCGTCAGGGACGGCCGCTTCGACCTAATCGAGGAGAAAGCCCGCCAGTACCTGGCCGCCGTGGCCCGCGCCCGCCAGGAGATGAAGGCGGCTGCGGCGTGAGTGGCCCGGCGCCGCGTGGGGCAGCCATTCCTGGCTGCCGCCGGCTTTTCAGCCGGCGTTGGGCGGCGCCATGCGCCGCCTGGACGCGCTGGGAAGCGATGCCAGTTGCATGCGATTCAGGACGTCATCCACTTTGGCGGTCTGCTCACTGTAAACCGCGTTCAGTTGCTCAGTGATGCGATCGGAGCGATGGCGTTCCAGGTAGGCGGCCAAGGCTGTAGCGGACAACTGGCTCCTGGACAGGCCCAGCGCCCTGGCTGCCGCCTCGGCTTCGCGGTACAGCTTGTCCGGGAGCGAAATCGCGGTCTTCATCATCCTAAGTGTAACTCTGGTATTACCGCGGGGGGGCGGCCGATTCGCACCCGCCCCGCGGAGCTGGGCAAACACAATTCCCCAGGTTTGTTACACTAGAAAGCCGGCTATGGCCATAAGCAAGGAACTGCTGGAAATCCTGGTCTGCCCGAAATGCAAGGGGACGTTGGAGCTCAAGCCCGACCAGAGCGGCCTGAAGTGCGTCGAGTGCAAGCTCGTCTACCGGATCGACAATGACATCCCCGTCATGCTCGTTGACGAGGCCAAGATCGAGGGATAGCTCCGTTCCGGAATGGAGAACACGCTCCAGTCTTTGCCGCCAGGCGCGCGGGTGCTAATCATCCGGTTACGCTCGCTGGGAGACTGCGTGCTTGCCACCCCGGCCCTGGAGATTCTCAAAAAGATCCGCCCCGACCTGAAGCTCGGCGTGGTGGTGGAACCGCCGTTTGCGCCCGTGTTCGAGGGCAACCCGGATATCGACGAGCTGCTGCGGCCCGCGGCGGCCGCGGTGGCCTGCTGGCGCCCCCGGCTCTGCCTGAACCTCCACGGCGGGCCGCGCAGCGCGCTGCTGACGGCGCTCTCGCTGGCCCGGATTCGGGCCGGCTTCGCCCACTTCCGCTATCCCTGGCTCTACAACGTGAGGATCCCGACGGCGCAGCAGATCCTGGGCGTCGGCCGCAAGGTGCACACCGCCGAGCACGCGGCCGCGGCGATGTTTTACCTGGGCGCGCGGCGGCAGGAGATCCCGAGGGCGAAGGTGTTTACAGGAGGAGACAGGCCGGGAGGCCTATCCTACTCGTACGCCGTTATCCACCCCCTGGCGTCGGAGCCGGAGAAGACCTGGCCGGCCGCCGGATTCCTGGCCGTCGCGCGGCGCCTGCGCCGGGAATGGGAGATGGAGACCGTCTTCATCGCCGGGCCCGGCGAGGACTTGAATGCCTTCTCCGAATACCGCTGCCTCGGCGGGGCGCCTCTGGCCGAGATCAAGGCGCTGCTGGCCGGCGCATCCTTATTCATCGGCAACGACTCCGGCCCGGCCCACCTGGCGGCTGCCTTCGGCCTGCCGGTGCTGGTCATCTTCGGCGCGTCCGACCCCGTGATCTGGGGCCCGTGGCGGACGCCGGCCGAGGTGATCGTCGCCCGTCACGGCATCGAGTCGGTCGCCGAGAGCGAAGTGTTCGGCGCGTTGCAGCGCCTGAAGGTGGCCGCATGAAGGAGTGGCTGCGGCTGCTGCGCTTCGTACGGCCGTACTGGCTCCTGCTGACCGCTTCGGTGCTGTTCATGGCCGCCGCCGGCGCCGCCCACGCCACTGTCGCCCTGCTGATCGGCCCCGTCTTCGACCGCGTTCTCAACCCGGCCTCGCCCAACCTGCCCGTGCACCTGATCACCGTGCCGGTGTGGGGGAAGGACATCTACCTGCACCAGATCGTGCCGGCGTGGATCCGCAACATCTGGACGATGGTGGCCTTCGGCATCCTGACCGCCTTCTTCACCAAGGGCGCCGCCGACTACATCGGCAACTACCTGGTGAACTATGTCGGCTTTTCGGCGGTCACCGACCTGCGCCAGACGGTCTTCGACAAGGTGCTGCGCCAGGGTTTCCAGTTCTTCGAGCTGCACTCCACCGGGCGGCTGATGTCGTCGATCATGAACGACATCGAAAAGGTGCAGGTGGCCACCTCGCACATCCTGGCCGATTTCCTGAGGCAGACCTGCGTGGTCATCGGCCTGCTGCTGGTGCTGCTGGACAAGGACTGGAAGCTGGCCATCGTCAGCCTGACGCTGTTCCCGTTCGTGCTGCTGCCCACGGTGCGGATCGGCCGGCGCATCCGCCGCACCACCCGGCGCGCCCAGGACGACGCCGCCGATCTCACCCACATTCTTCAGGAGACCATCGCCGGCCACCAGGTGGTGAAGTCGTTCGGCACCGAGGCCTTCGAATCGCGCCGCTTCCGCGCCGCCGCCCGGCGCCTGCGCGCCAGCAACCTGCGCTACGTCGCCCAGCAGGCCCTGGCCTCGCCGTTGATCGAGTTCTTCGGCGCCCTCACCATCGTCTGCCTGCTCACCTACGCTCGCAGCCAGATCAAGGCGGGTGCGCTCACCACCGGCCAGTTCTCCAGCTTCGTCATCGCGCTGCTGATGCTCTACGAGCCGGTCAAGCGGCTGACCGGCATTCACAACATCTTCCAGCAGGCCATCGGCGCCTCGCAAAAGGTTTTCGAGTACCTGATACGCGGCGAGGACATCGGCGACCGAGTTGGCGCGCGGCCGCTGGAGCGCTTCCGCCAGGCGATCGTCTTCGACAACGTCAGCTTCCGCTACCCGGCCTCGCCCAACGGCTTCCTGCTGCACTCGATCGGGCTGGAGGTCAAGGCGGGCGAGATCGTGGCCCTGGTCGGGCCGAGCGGCGCCGGCAAGACGACCCTGGTCAACCTGGTGCCGCGCTTCTACGACGTCACCGCCGGCGCCGTCCTGGTCGATGGCCGCGATGTGCGCGAGATCGGGCTCGCCTCGCTGCGCGAGAAGATCGGCGTCGTGGCCCAGGACACCTTTCTGTTCAACGACACGGCGGCCAACAACATCCGTTACGGCAAGCCGGGCGCCGGCCTGGAGGAGGTCCGCGAGGCGGCCCGCAACGCGCTGGCCGAGGAGTTCATCCTGGCCATGCCCCACGGCTACGACACCGTCATCGGCGAGCGGGGCGTGAAGCTCAGCGGGGGCCAGCGCCAGCGCATCGCCATTGCCCGTGCCCTGCTCAAGAACGCTCCCATTCTGATCCTCGACGAAGCCACCTCGCACCTGGACACCGAATCCGAGATGCTGGTCCAGCGGGCGCTGGCCAACCTGATGACCGACCGCACCGTCATCGTGATCGCCCACCGCCTCTCGACCGTCCGCCGCGCCGACAAGATCGTCGTGCTCGACCAGGGCCGCATCGTCGAGACCGGCACCCACGAGGAGCTGGTGAGCGCAGGCGGCATTTATCAGCGGCTCCACGAGCTGCAATTCCTGGAACCGGAGCCCATGGTGGACGCATGAGCGTGCGCAGCATGACCGGCTTTGCCGCCGTCCGCCGCGGTTTCGACGGCGCCGAGATCTCGCTCAGCGTCAAGGCGGTCAATCATCGCAGCCTGGACGCGCATTTCCACTTGCCGCCGGAGTTCGACGCGTTCGAGACCGCGCTGCGCGGCCTGATCAAGCAGCACGTCGTCCGCGGCCACCTGCAAGTGCAGGTGAAGTTCACCAGCACGCGCCGCGCCACCCCGGTGGCCGTGAATCTCCCGCTGCTCGACGGCTACCTCACCGCTTTCCGCCGCGCCGCCGCCGTGCATGGCCTGCACGGCGAACCCGACCTTAACGCCGCCTTCGCCTTGCCCGGCATGCTGGAGATGGCCGAGGAGGAAGGAGGGCTGGCGCTGGAGCCCTGCCTGGTCACCGCGCTCCAGGAGGCGCTGGCGCTGCTCAACCAGCAGCGGGAACGCGAGGGCCGCCACCTCGCCCTCGAGCTGCGGGCGCGAAACGCCGCCGTGCGCGAGTGCGCCCTGGCCATGGAAGAGCAGCGCGCGCGCGCGCTGCCCGCTTTCCATGTGCGCCTGCAGAGCCGCCTGGCCGAGTTGCTCGAAGTGACCGCGATCGATCCGCAGCGGCTGGCCCAGGAGGTCGCCTACCTGGCCGACCGCAGCGACATCACCGAGGAGTTGCTCCGGCTCAAAGTCCACGCCGGCCAGGTGCAGGAACTGCTCGACCAGGGCGGCGAGATCGGCAAGAAGCTCGACTTCCTGTTGCAGGAGATGCAGCGCGAGACCAACACCGTGCTGGCGAAGACCGCCGGCATCGGCGAGTTCGGCCTGGCGATCTCCGGCCTGGCGCTCTCGGCCAAAGCGGAAATCGAGAAGATCCGCGAGCAGGCGCTGAACCTGGAATGAGCATCGTCTTCATCATCTCGGCCCCGTCCGGTTCGGGCAAGTCCACGCTGGTGGGCCGGCTGCTGCGGGATGTCTCCGGCTTGTCATTCTCCATTTCCTACACCACCCGCGAGCCTCGCGGCCAGGAGCAGCACGGCGGAAGCTACCACTTCATCTCGCGGGAGGAGTTCGAGGCCCGGCTGGCCCGCGACGAGTTCCTCGAGTGGGCCGAGGTCTTCGGCAACTACTACGGCACCCACCGCGGTTACCGCGACCGGGCGGCGGCCGAGGGCCGCGACCTAGTACTGGACATCGACGTGCAAGGTGCGCGAAAATTAAAGGTCAGGATTCCCGACGCGGTCAGTATCTTTATCCTTGCTCCCTCACGAGAGATCCTGGAGGAGCGCTTGCGCAATCGCTCGGAGGATACCGACGCCGTCATCCGGCGGCGCCTGCGCGAAGCGGCCCGGGAGATACGGGATTACGCCGCGTACGACTACGTGCTGGTGAACCGGGAGCTGGAAGAGTCGGCTGGCACGCTGGCGGCCATCGTCAAGGCCGAGCGCGTGCGCCGCAGCCGGATGGAGAGCGCGATCCGGCCGATCCTGGCGACCTTCAGAGAGAAAGCAAGAGAGGGCTGAGTTTCAAATGGCCGATCAGACGATCCGCAGCAACATGATTACCGCCATTCCCGACGACGAGGAACAGAGCACTTACCGCTTCATCATCGTGGCCGCCAAGCGAGCGCGCCAGCTCCAGGGCGGCTCGCGCCCGTATCTGCCTACTACCTCGAAGAAGCCGACCATCACCGCGATGGAGGAAGTGCGCCGCGGCCTGGTGAAGTACGAGGACGGCGTCCAGCCGGCGCCGGCAGCCGCCCCAGAGGAAACGGTGTAGCGTTACCGAGCCGCGCGCGTAAGCAAGCGGTCCACCGCTCCCTGACGGTCGCGGCTCAATGAAATGCCCATGAACGTCGTGCTCGGCATTAGCGGCGGCATCGCCGCCTACAAGGCTGCCGAACTGGCCCGCACCCTCATCGAGCAGGACGTCGGCGTTCAGGTGGTCATGACCGAGGCGGCGCAGCAGTTCATTCGCCCGCTCACCTTCGCCGCGCTCACCGGCCGCAAGGTCATTACGAGCCTGTTCCCCGGCGACAGCGCCGAGGAGACCCTGGCCAGCTCGATCGAGCACATTCGCGTCGCCCAGGAGCACGAGCTGCTGGTGGTCGCGCCCGCCACCGCCGACCTGCTCGCCAGGTTCGCCCATGGGCTGGCCAGCGACTTCCTCACCGCGCTCTACCTGGCCTTCACCGGGCCGGTGGTGCTGGCTCCGGCCATGAACACCAACATGTGGCAGCACCCGGCCACTCGGCAGAACCTGGAGGCGCTGCGCGGGCGCGGGCACACGATCGTCGAGCCGGAGGAAGGCCCGCTGGCTTGCGGCATGGTGGGGCCGGGGCGGCTGGCCGATCCGCAGCGCATCGCCGCGGTGGTGACCAGCCTGCTCTTTCGCCGGCGCGACCTGGACGGCGAGACGGTACTGATCACCGCCGGGCCGACCCAGGAGCCGCTCGACCCGGTGCGCTTCCTCTCCAACCGCTCCAGCGGCAAGATGGGCTACGCGCTGGCCGAGGCGGCCCGGCTGCGGGGCGCGCGGGTGATTCTCGTCTCGGGCCCCGTCCACTTGCCGGAGCCTCAGGGCGTCACCGTCGTGCGCGTGCGCACCGCCGCCGAGATGCGGGCCGCCGTGCTGGAGCACCTGCCCGCGGCCACCATCATCATCAAGGCGGCGGCCGTGGCTGACTACCACCTGGCCGAGGTGCCGCGGCAGAAGATGAAGAAGACCGCCGCCAAGCTGTCGCTCGAACTCGACCCCACGCCGGACATCCTGGCCGAGGCCGGCCGTAAGAAGGGCGACCGGCTGCTGGTCGGCTTCGCCGCCGAAACCGGAAACCTGATCGAGGAGGCGCGCCGCAAGCTGAAGCAGAAGAACTGCGACATGGTGGTGGCCAACCGCGTCGATATTGAGGGCATCGGGTTCGAGTCCGACGAGAACGAGCTGGCGCTGGTGTTCCCCACCGGCGAACCGGTCCCGCTGCCGCGGACCTCCAAGCGCGAACTGGCCGACGGCATTTTCGACCACCTGCTCAAGCTGCGCCTCGCGCCCGGCGCCGCCCCATGAACCGCGAGCTGCTCCGCCGCCACCTCGCCTACTACCAGGACCTCGGCATCAAGACGCTCTACCGCCGCTCCGCCGGCGCTCCTCCGCCAGTCGAGCCCGCCACCGGCCAGGAGACCCTGTTCGTGGAACCGTCCCCGCAGGGGGGCGAGTCGCTGGGGGACATTCTCGCCGAGATCGGCGAATGCACCCGCTGCAAGCTGCACAAAGGACGCTCGCGGATCGTGTTCGGCGTCGGCGACCCGCGGGCCAGGCTGGTCTTCGTGGGCGAAGGCCCCGGGGCCGACGAAGACGCGCAGGGCATCCCGTTCGTCGGTCGCGCCGGCCAGTTGCTGACGCAGATGATCGAAGGCACCGCCCGCAAGGAAGGCATTCCCCTGCGCCGCGCCGGCGTCTACATCTGCAACGTGGTCAAGTGCCGCCCGCCGGAGAACCGAACCCCGGAGCCCGACGAAACGGGGACCTGCGGCCAGTTCCTGTTCCGCCAGCTCGCGGCCATCCGTCCCAAGGCCATCTGCGCGCTGGGCGCTACCGCCGCCCGCGCGCTGCTCGAAACCCGCGAGGGCGTCACCAGGATGCGCGGCAAGTGGTACCGCTGGCGCGACATCCCGGTAATGGTGACCTACCACCCCTCCTATCTGCTGCGTCCTTACAACCAGGACGCCAAGCGCGAGGCGTGGGAGGACCTCAAGCGGCTTCTACACTACGTCTATGACTGAGCGCTCCGATGCCGCCGGCCCGGTGACCCGCCGCGGGCTCTTCCTCACCTTCGAGGGCCTGGACGGCACTGGCAAGACCACTCAGATGCACTTGCTGGCCGGACGGCTGCGGGCGCTCGGTTACGAGGTCCTGGAGACGGTGGAGCCCGGCGGCACCTCGGTGGGCGGCCAGATCCGCCGCATCCTGCTCGACGCGGCCAACCAGGAGCTGTGCCCGACCGCCGAGATGCTCCTCTACTTCGCCTCGCGCGCGCAGAACGTGGAGGAGCGGATCCTGCCGGCGCTGGCGCGGGGCGCGATCATGCTCAGCGATCGCTTCACCGACTCGACCATGGCCTACCAGGGGTACGGGCGCGGGCTGGGGGAGCAGGCGGTGCTCGAGCTGGACCGCATCGCCTGCCGCGGTCTGGTCCCCGACCTCACTCTGCTGATCGACATCGACCCCGAGACCAGCCTGGCCCGCGCCCGCTCCCGCAATCTGGAGGCGGCCGGGAGCCAAACCCGTATGGACGAGCAGGCGGCCGAATTCTACCGCAAGGTCGGTGACGCCTACGCGCTGATGGCCGCCCGCGAGCCGCGGCGCTTCCGGCTCATCGACGGCCGGGCCGACGCGGACACGGTGGCC
>ERZ1292640.2977-Hain-H43-02um-R1-2977-length-13368-cov-8_pt2 | contig 10124 bp, 9 predicted proteins | sample MGYA00564404_ERZ1292640 | MGnify/ENA primary metagenome ERZ1292640 (study PRJEB36523, sample SAMEA6512636) | groundwater metagenome | collected 2019-01-08 | study: AquaDiva: Metagenomics assemblies of 32 groundwater samples | reverse complement strand
GCCCGAGCAGGTGGCCAAGGCCAGGAACTCGGCGACGGGCCAGTTTTTGGCCGAAATGTTGAAAGCTTGAATGACTAAGCCTGCTGCGCCGAAGCCCGAAGGGCGAAGGCGAGTGGCAAGATAGCCACACTTCGGGCCTTTGCCGCTGTGGCTTCAGAAACACAGCCCTAGCGAGTGCTTGAATGTGAAGTTCTGTGTAAACGTTGTAGACAATAGGCTTATTCCATTTGTCTCAGTCAATGCATGGCAGGCATCGACTTTGCTTCTCTTGGGACCGGAACCGTAGACTGAATGGACGCACAACGGACACTCAAACGGCAGATTTCGTGCGCTGGCATCGGGCTTCACTCCGGCCAGAAAGTCACGCTAACCCTCAAACCCGCCGCGGCGGACACCGGTATACGGTTCCGCCGCACGGACCTGGGCGTCGAAATCCCAGCCTCGGTTTCTGAAGTTTCCAGTGTCCAGCATGCCACCGTGCTTGGCAAGACCGGCGCGACGGTCGAAACGGTCGAACACCTGCTCGCCGCGCTGGTCTCCGCCGGCATCGACAACGTCACCGTCGAACTCAACCACCGGGAAGTGCCGATCATGGACGGCAGCAGCGCGCCGTTCCTGTATCTGCTGCAGGAAGCCGGCGTCAAGAAGCTGGCCCCCGCGCGCAAGTATCTGAAGATCCTCAAGCCGGTGCAGATTGCGAGCGGCGACAAGCGCATTGCCATCTACCCGTCGGATCACTTCAAGGTCAGCTACACCATCAGCTTCGACCATCCGCTGCTGCGGCACCAGTCGCGCACCGAACGCATTACCGAAACCTCCTTCGCCGACAACATCGCCGCCGCGCGCACCTTTGGCTTCCTGAAGGAAGTGGAATGGCTGCGCCAGAACGGCCTGGCGCTCGGCGGTTCGCTCGAGAACGCCATCGTCATCGGCGACACCGGCGTGCTGAACGCGCTGCGCTTTGAAGACGAGTTCGTCCGCCACAAGATTCTCGACGTGGTCGGCGACCTCGCGCTGGTTGGCCGTCCGATTGTCGGGCACGTGGTCGCGCACCGCGCCGGACACGCCCTGCATACGCAACTGGCGGCCGAGATTCTCAACGATCAAGAGGCGTGGTGCCTGGTCGAGGCGCCGTCCGCCGTGCCCGAAGGGGCCTTCGATACCGTGGGCGTGCCCGGAGCGGCGCGCGCGCACTAGCTCTAGTCAGCCTCGCTCAACCTCCAACGTGAACGCAATTAGGCCGTGGGGCGCCCCGCGGCCTTTTTTTTGTACCCCCACAGCCGCCGGGCCGCGACGATTGCGTGAAAGGCGGCCTGTTATCGGCGCTTGACGGCGATGGCCACCACGCCGGCCGCCAGCCACACCAGGCCGACAGTCTTCGCCAGCGGGCTCGACTCTGCGATCACCCAGACGGTGACCGCGCCACCGAGCATGGGAACAAGCCAGTGTGCCCGGCGCGCGGCACCCCTACGGCGAACCAGGAAGAAACCGATCACCGAGGCATGGAGCAGCGTGAACGCGGCCAGCGCGCCGACATCGACGATCGAGACGAGGACCTCGAGGCCATCAGCGCGCCGCGCCGCCCAGACCGACACGACCAGCGTCAGGGCGGCCGCCAGTACCAACGACACCACCGGGACGCCACGCCGCGCGTCGACCTGCGCCAGGGCAGCCGGCAGGCGGCCATCTCTCGCCATGCCCAGCAGCAACCGCGCCGATGCCGCTTGCGCCGTCATGGCGGCAAACGCCGGCCCGACGGCCTTGGTGATGGCGACCAGCGTCGCCATCCAGCCCCCGAGCGCGGCTCGGGTCAGGTCGTAGAACGCGGTGCCCTGCCGTTCGGGATGCGCCGCGAGGTCGGCGGGTGAGATTGAACTGATCACCGCGGCCAGGTACGACTGCGCCACGAACAACACGCCGGCGATGCCGAGGCAGACAAGGATTGCGACCCCAATCTGGCGCGGATCGCCGGCACTTTCTTCGGCGAACGAGGCAATCGCATCGAAGCCCAGGAACGACAGCACCGCGATCGAGATGGCGCCGACGATGGCCGGAAGGGCGAACCCCGAGGTGCCGGTGAACGGCGACGTCCAGGGCCGGCTGGGGCCGTCGCCGGCCAGGACGGTGATGGCCAGAACCAGGAACAGCAACAGCACGGCGATCTCCGCAATCAGCACCACCAGGCCGGCGCGTGCCGCCACCGTTACCCCCGCGAGGTTCAGCAACGTGGTTGCGACCAGGGCCAGCGCGGTGAACACCCACGCGGGAACGGACGGGACCAGCGCGTGCAGGGCGATGCCCGAGAACAGGTAGGCCACCGACGGAATCAGCAGGTAGTCGAGCATCGCGAGCCAGCCGGCAAGGAAGCCAGCCGATGATCCGAGCCCGCTGGTCGCATACGCAAAGACCGAGCCCGCGTGCGGCACCACCCGCGACATCTCCGCGTACGACCAGGCCGTGAAGGCCATGGCGATGGTCGCCAGCAGGTAGACCGACGCCACCGCGCCGCCGGTGCGCGCGTCGAGCACGCCGAAGACGCCGACCGGCGCCAGCGGCCCGATAAAGAGCAGGCCGTAGACGATCAGATCGCGGAGCGACAGGCTGCGCCGCAGCCCGGCAGGGTCGGCCATGGCGCGGCGCCGGCTTACTTGCTACCCGCGGTCCACTTCGACGTGAAGCCGTTGGTGCCCTTGTGGTTCCACGAGTGCGCGGCGCTGGTGTGCGTGTGCGCCACCGACCGGAACTGCGTGTAGTCCTGGAACACCGGGCTGGGCAGGTTCAGCACCTTGACCGCCTGGCCGTTGAAGCCGCGCATGACTTCCATGTCGACCGACGACTCGGGTCCCGAGAAGCGCACACGCGATTCGGTCGCCTCCATGGTGATGGGGGCCTTGGTGAACGACAGCATGCCTTTCTGGAAGCCGGCGAACGCGAGCGGCAGCATGGCTTCGACCGCCTTCATCTGCCGGTCCGACACCTTGTCGCTGACGTAAATCTTCGACCACGTGCGCATGTTGAACGTCACCAGCAACTGCACGCCGGCCAGGTCGACGTCGCCGTAGCGGCCCTGCTCGATCGAGATCATGCGGTTGCCCTCGCATGGCATGCGCGACGGCTCGCCGCCGAAGTTGCAGGTGCACGACACGGTGCAGCTACAGCTTTCGGCGACGGTGGCGGTCAGGTTCCAGCTTGGCGACTGGGCCCGCGACGGGACGACGAGTACCGTCAGGCAAATGGCGAGCAGGGCGGGGAGGGTGCGGGTGGCCGACATATGTGGTCCTTTCGTTCCGGTTACTTGCCCGCGACGCGGGCGCCCTTGAGGTGTTTGTGGCACTGGAAGCAGGTCAGCGTCAGCGACATGTATTGGAGGGCGGCCCGGTCGAGGTCGCGCGCCCTGGCCGCGTCGCGCAGGTCCTGGATGGCGCTGACGAATGCCGCGCTCTGCCGCAGGTACTCCGGGCTCTTCAGCACCGACCAGGCGGGCAGCTCGGTGGCGCGCACCAGGGCCGCGCTTTCGCGATCCAGCAGATCGAAGTCGCTGACCATGATGGCTTCGAGAATCTTCTGCGTGTGGGTCAGCTTGTCGCGCATGACCCGGCCGGTCGACGGGGTCTGCGCCGACCCGGTCAGGGTGACCAACAGGGCCGCAATCAACACCAGTCCGAATGAGGCTTTCAGTGAGCGGGCCATGGGCCTCATTATGCACCTGCGGCAGGGCTTGACACAGACCGCGCGCAGGCGTATCACAGAGGTAGTCCACGCCCCTCACTCATACCGTGGAGGTGACCATCCTGAATCCGACGCACTGCGTGGGCGCCGGAAACCAAACCGTTCGACATTTCCGTAAAGGGGGTTGCCGTGAATACTCCGCCGGACCATTTCGCCGCGTGAACACCTGCACCACCGTGTTCACGCGACGAAATCGACAATCGAGCGACATTTAGACAAGTAGTCCCGGCTCCTGCCGGGATGCGCCTAGTGCGCACTGAAGCGCCCGGAGCGGCATTCGCCGCTCGGGCGTTTCGTTTTTTCGCCCATCCCTCCGGCCATCGCCGCCGTGCTAGAGTGGGCGGGCCATGCCCGCCATTGCCCCGCCGCTCCGCCTGCTCAACACCGACGATGTTCTCCAGGGCCTCCACGCAATACGGAACAGGCAACCCGTCAAGTACTGGGCGTTCTACTCGAGTCAGCTCGGCGGCGTGGTCACCGATCCGGCGCTGATGGTGATCCCATTCGACGATCACATGGTGCATCGCGGCCACGGCATCTTCGACACGGCAAGCATCGTCAACGGCCGCATTTACGACCTCGATGCGCATCTCGATCGCTTCATTCGCTCCGCGGAGCGCTCGAACCTGCAACTTCCGGCCGGCCGCGACCAGATGCGCGACATCATCGTCCGGACCACGGCGGCCAGCGGCAAGCGGGACGGCGCCATTCGCTACTGGCTGTCGTCGGGACCGGGTAGCCTCGAGCTCAGTCCGGCGGCCGGCGCCGAGCCGGGGTTCTTCGTGATGATCTTCGCCGGCCTGTCGTACCCCGATCGCTGGTACACCGAGGGCCTCAAGGTGATGACCACGACCTTCCCAATCAAGCCGCCGCTGTATGCGATTACCAAGAGCACCAACTACCTGCCCAACGTGCTGATGCAGATGGAGGCGAAGAAGGCCGGCCTCGACAACGGCGTGTTCATCGACGCGGCCGGGCATGTCGGAGAAAGCTCGAACATGAACGTCGCCTTCGTCACCCAGGACGGCGTGTTCCGCCACCCGAAGTTCGATCACATCCTGTCCGGCTGCACGTCGTTACGGCTGCTGGACCTGGCGCCGCAACTCGTGACCCAGGGGCTGATTGCCGGCGTCGAAGTATGTGACGTGCCCGTCGCCGACGCCCGCGCGGCACGCGAGATGATGCTGATCGGCAGCTCGATCAAGGTGGCGTCGATCGTCGAATGGGACGGCGCGAAGATTGGCGACGGCCGCCCCGGTCCGATCGCGAAGGCATTGCTGGCGCTCCTGGACGACGACATGCGAAACGGCGCCGGCCGCCTGATCGACGTGCCGTACTAGAACCGGCGGCCCGACGGCCCTCGATGAGGTAGACTCCCCCTGCGAGGCGCCGCCCCCCAAGGTCGCGGAATCGTCTCACCATTGCCCGGGTGCGTCCGGGCCGACAGGGATTCCGCATGCAAATCAACGAACGCACCGTCGGCGACATCACCGTCCTGGATCTCCAGGGCAAGCTCACCATCGATGATGGCGCGGCACTGCTGCGCGACAAGGTCGCCAGCGTCGTCTTCCAGGGCCAGAGCAAGGTGGTGCTCAACCTCGCCGGCGTCGGCTACATGGACAGCGGCGGCCTGGGCGAACTGGTCCGCTGCTCGATGGCAGCGCAGAAGGCGAATGGTGCCGTCAAGCTGGCCAACCTGACCAGCCGCATCACCGACCTGCTGACCATCACCAAGCTGCTCACGGTGTTCGATACTTACGACTCGGAAGAGAAGGCGCTGGCCAGCTTCAGCGCCTGACCGGCCCAGCGCCCCGCACCCAGGTGGCCGTCGGCCACGTGGGTGTGTCCGGCCGCGGTCGGGATGGTAGGATCTCCGCCTCAGGAGATCCCATGACCCGCCTTGTAGCGTTCGCCGCCGCCTTCTTTCTGTTCGTCACCCTGGCCGACCCGCGGCCCTCGGCCCAGGCCGGCGCCGACGCGGTGCTGGTGGCCAAGGCGCGGGGCATCCACGAGCGCGTGATTACCCTCGATACCCACGACGACATCAACCCCGATAACTTCACGCGGCAGAAGAACTACACGCAGCGCCTCGAGACCCAGGTGAACCTGCCGAAGATGGTTGAAGGCGGCCTCGATGCCTCGTTCTTCATCGTCTACGTCGGCCAGGGGCCGCTGACGCCCGAGGGCTACGACGGCGCCTACAAGCAGGCGGTCGCCAAGTTCGACGCCGTGCACCACCTGACCAGGGAGATCGCGGCGAACCAGGTCGAACTGGCGCTGACGGCGGCCGACGTGCCGCGCATTGCCAGGTCGGGCAAGAAGGTCGCGCTGATCGGCATTGAGAACGCCTACTCGCTGGGCACCGACATCTCGCGCGTCAAGGAATTCCACGACCGCGGCGGCCGCTACATGTCGCTCGCCCACAACGGCCACAGCCAGCTCGCCGATTCGAACACCGGCGAGCGCGACGGCAAGTGGCTGCACAACGGCCTGAGCGAACTGGGCAGGCAGGCGATTGCCGAGATGAACAAGTGGGGCATCATGGTCGACCTGTCGCACCCGTCGAAGGCCGCCAACATGCAGGCGATGGCGCTGTCGAGGGCGCCGGTCATTGCCTCGCACTCGGCGGCGCGCGCCCTCGCCGACCACAGCCGCAACATGGACGATGAGCAGTTGCTGGCGCTCAAGAAGAACGGCGGCGTGATCCAGACGGTGGCGTTTGCGAGCTACGTGAAGATCAACAAGCCCGACTCGCCCGAGCGCACTGCGGCGATTGCCGCTCTGCGCAAGGAGTTCGGCCTGCCCGCGCAGGGCCAGGGCGGCGGCCCCGGTACTGGCGGCGGGGGTGGCGGCGGCGCGATGAACCGGCTCACACCGGAGCAGCGGACCCAGTACATTGCGCGGATGGCGGAAATCGACAAGAAGACGCCGGGCGATCCCCGCGCCACCGTGGCCGATTTCGTCGACCACATCGACTACCTGGTGAAGAAGATCGGCATCGACCACGTCGGCATCTCGTCGGACTTCGATGGCGGCGGCGGCGTGACCGGCTGGAACGGTGCCGAGGAAACCTTCAACGTCACCCTGGAGCTGGTGAAGCGCGGCTACACCGAAGAGCAGGTCGCCAAGATCTGGAGCGGCAACCTGCTGCGGGTGATGGCCGACGTCGAGAAGGTCGCCAAGCAAATCCAGTCGGGGCAGAAGTAGGTGCGAGGGTGCTTGGGTGCTGGAGTGCTTAGGTGCTGGCGACGATGAACGCCGAGTTGCAGGAGGCGATCGACTTCCACGTCGCGGTGATCGCCGAGGGCGGCAAGGCGCTGGTGGGCTACGACACCGCCAAGGCGGTGGCCAACGTCGTCCTGCTGTCGGAAATTCCCACGACCTACGACAAGCGCAGCGAGCGCCAGGTCAACGCCGGCAACCTGCTGTTGCGCGGCGTGCCCGGCGTCGGCAAGACCTTCTTCGGCGTGATCCTGTCGGCGATCAGCGACGCGAAGTTCGCGCGCATCCAGGGGCGCGCCGACCTGCAGCCGACCGAGGTGGTCGGCTTCCAGATGATCAACCCGTCGACCGGCGAACTGGTGACCGAGTTCGGGCCGATGGCGGCGGCCGAGGTCATCCTGCTGGACGAGATCAATCGCATCCCGCTCAAGTCGCAGAGCGCGTTTCTCGAGGCGCTGCAGGACCGCACCATCACCGTCGGCAAGACCACTTACGACCTGCCGACGTTCAGTTTCGCCATTGCCACCATGAACCCGGTGGAACTGGGACAGGGGACCTTCCCGCTGTCGGAGGCCGCCACCGATCGCTTCGCGGCCATGATCAACATTGGCTACCTGCCTCCCGAGGAGGAAGAGAAGCTGGTGAACTTCGACTTCAAGCACGTGAGGCTCAATCCGTTGCTGTCGAAGCAGCGCATCATCCAGTTGCGCGGCGTGATCAACAGCGGCGTGTTCCTGCACGATCGATTGGGCCGCTACATCCAGCGGCTGGTCGCGGCGACGCGGCCCTATAACGCCGACACCGACTGGCGTCACCATTCGCCGTCGGAGCTGGTCGAGACCGGCGTCGACCTTGGCGCCTCGCCGCGGGCGATCATCTGCTGGAGCCGCCTGGCAAAGGTGTGGGCCTTGTTGCAGCATCGCCGCGCGGAGGTCTATCCCGAGGACATCCAGGAGCTCGCGCCATTCGTGCTCGGCCACCGCCTCTGGCTGGGCCCGCATGCCGCGGCCCACGGGCTGACGGCCGAGGCCGTGATTGCCGACGTCATCGATCAGGTGCCGGTGCCATGAGGGTGTTGCTCGCGATCGTGTCGCTGATGCTGGCGGCGGGAGAACTCCGGCTAGATCCGGAGACCACCTTGCTGGCCCAGGACCACTCGGCGCATACGCCGGCGCCGGCCAGGCCGGCCCAGGCGCGGCCCGCCACGCCGCCGCCGCCGACCGCTGCGCAACTGCGGCCCGGCGGCATCGATCCCATCCGGTGCTGGTGGCAATCGAGCACGGGGGCCGTCACCATTGGCGAGTCGTTCAACGTGGTGCTGACCTGTGCGGTGATCGAGACCGAATCGATGCAGGTGGTCGCCGACGAGTCGCGCCTGGGCGTGGCTTCCATCCAGATGGCGCCGTTCGAAATTCTCGGCGGCTCGCATCCCGCCGACGCCCATCGCCTGCAGCGGCGTTTCTTCCAGTACCACTACCAGCTGCGGCTGATCAGCGCCGACGCCATCGGGCACGACGTCAACGTGCCGGCGCTGTCCATTCCGTACCGCGTGCACAGCCGGGTCGGCTCCGCGGCGGCGCTGGAGGGACGCGACCTCACTTACCTGATGCCGGCGTTGCCCATCAAGGTGCTGTCACTGGTGCCGGCCGAAGCCGCCGACATTCGCGACGGTTCGGACGCCAGCCTGGGCGCCGTGGAGTCGCTGCGGTTCCGCAGCAGCGTGTTCGAGATTGTCGCGATCGCACTCGGGGCGATCGCGGCCGTGATGGTGGTGTTGGGCCTGGTGCCGCTCGTTCGCGGAGCTGCCAGGACCGGCGTGGTCGCCAGCGACCGGATGCCCGAACGGGCCGTGGCCGCGCGCGCCGCGCAGGAACTGGCCGACGTGCAGGCGCTTGCCGCCGGCGAAGGCTGGACTGACACGGCCGTCGCGCGGGCGCTGGCGTCGGCGCGCGTGATTGCCGCCCTCGCCATTCATCATCCGATCAGCGAGAAGGTGTTGAAGGCGGGCGCGCCGGTGCCCGAAGGCCGCCTCGCGGTTTCGCATGGCCGCTTCCGGACCCGGCGGGCGTCGGTGTCGAGTCCGGTGACGGCCGCCGACGTCGCGGTTTTCGGGTCGCAACTCGATGACTCGGTCTCACTCACTCATCGGCATCACCTGGAAGGCCTGCAATCGGCGCTGGCGGATCTGACCGCCGCGCTGTATCGGCAGGCGCCCAGCCGCGACGCGGCGACACTGGGCGAGGCGGTCCGGCACGCCGGCGAGGTGGCCGGCGACCTGCAGCGCGAACGCAATGTCTGGAGCCTCCTTCGCCAAGGCTTCCTCCTTCGCCGAGGCTACGGGGGACAGGTCGACCCCCGAGGAAGGTGATGGTCGCGGCGCTGACCGGGGTCGCGCAGTCGCTGGCCGCCGAGTGGGCGGTGTTCGACTTTTCCGGACTCCAGTTCTGGCGTCGCGATACCGGCCGCCTGGCGCTGCTCGCGGTGGTCGGGCTGTCCGTCGTGTTGCTGCTGATCCGGTCGGTGATGGCCCGCACCCCCGGGCGTCATCACATCGTCGTGCCGGCGCTGCTGCGGTCGCTGCCGGGCTCGCGCCTGGCGTGGACGCGCCACCTGCCGCTGGTCCTGTTCCTGGCGGCGTTGCCGCTCGCATTGCTGGCCCTGGCCGATCCGTATTCATCGCTGATCGTCGAGAACGTCACCTACCCCGGCCGGCGGATCAGCCTGATGATTGACGCTTCCGACAGCATGCAGACCGCCTTCACGGCCGCGACCCTGAACACGCGCAACGACGTGCAGCCGGCGTTCTTCACGACGATTGCCGCGGCCGAGCGCTTCGTGCAGTTGCGGCGCAAGGGCCGCCACCGCGACCTGATGGCGCTGGTCGAATTCGGCAGCCGCGCCTACGTCATCACGCCCTTCACGAGCGACTACGACAACCTGCTCTTGAGCATGGCCCTGATCGGCGACCCGGTGGAGTTTTCGCAGTTTCCCGAGTCGGGCACGGTGATCGCCAGCGCGCTCGAGGAAAGCATCGAGATCTTCAAGGCCTTCAACTTTCTCGAGGCGTCGGGCAACCTCATGGTGATCTTCACCGACGGTGAGGACACGACGTCGATCGTCCACGGCCGCAGCCTCGACGACATCCTGAAGAGCGCCGTCGACAACAAGATCCC
>ERZ1292640.4842-Hain-H43-02um-R1-4842-length-10128-cov-4_pt1 | contig 10128 bp, 11 predicted proteins | sample MGYA00564404_ERZ1292640 | MGnify/ENA primary metagenome ERZ1292640 (study PRJEB36523, sample SAMEA6512636) | groundwater metagenome | collected 2019-01-08 | study: AquaDiva: Metagenomics assemblies of 32 groundwater samples | reverse complement strand
CAACTTTGCTGGGAGGATGTGCGGGATGGTGAGGATATACCGCCGGTAACGTTGAATCTGACTATTCAGCGCATGGTAATGTCTGCGGGAGCGAACAGGGACTTTGCCACGCACCACCACAACACAGCCATGGGGCAAGCCGACGGCGCCCCCGATATGCACTTGAGCCCCGACTCGTGCTTCTCAATGTGGGAACGAGTGATTACAGACTGGATTGGACCGGTAGGTCGCATCAAGAAGGTGAATTTACGCATAACTACGTTCAATGCGGCTGGGGACGCTGTGATTACTAGCGGGAATGTAGCGAAGAAGTGGCAGGAGGAGGGCCTCAACCTGGTTGAGTTGAACATGAAATCGGAGCATGCGCGGGGGACCAGCATGCAGGGCACCGTCATAGTAGCCTTGCCTTCGAGGTCGAAGCCCAATTCAGTGCCCCGGTGGAAGGCCTGATCTTGCGCTGTCCTGATCCGCCGAAGGCGGTCGAAGCAGTCTGAGGATTTCCAAACAGTCCCCCTTGCCAGATAAAGCAAAAAGGAGTAGTAATACCACGGATTGTTAAGCGTAGGAGGAACGCATGACTACCCAAGCTGTACCTGCTGACATTCAGGTTGCGGACTACATTCTGTCCCGGCTAACATCCTATCTTGGGAACAGGCCCGATTACTTTGCCGCCTTTATTGATGGCAATGTACGCGGCGAAGGATGGCTCCCGGCTGAGGCTTTCTTTGCCCTCAGCACACCCGTGGCGCGCAAGACAGCCAAGGTGTTTGCAGTGCGGGGAAAATCCCAGGGCAGCGCCAAGTTTGAACCCGACCTGGAGATAGGAATCGGCCGCGAGCACCATCAGCTAGCAGTAATCCCTGCACTGGCCACCGCCGACCGCCCGCTGTCGGCCCAGTTGGACAGAGAGCTGGCCGAGGCATTCCAGTGGGTGACCAAGCTGAAGGCGCGCTCCATGCTGTACCTTGTGGCCTATCCAAGCAGCCTTGAGGACAAAGATTGGAAGGCCGCCCTGGCCAAAGCTGAACAGAAATACCATGTCAAGCCGCTAGGGCAGATGGAGTTCATGATCCCGCGGGCACCCCGACCTTTGATAAGAGCCGCCGTTGCCCTTTTCCTTGAGGAGTCCCGCGTACCTGCACCCAAACAGGCCGTCGAGTAACAGTCCTCTTCCCAAGCGCATAATCAAGGCCCCTGGGCAACCTGGGGCCTTGCGTTTGACGCCCCTGCTACCCCGGCAGGGGGCATAGCCCTTGCACCCCCAACGAGCTTCGCAGCCTCGACATACCTGGCATATTGGCAACCCCATTGTTTACAATAGGCGCAAGTGGACTCCGAGGAGTGGTGCATGCGGCTGCGGCTTGAAAAAGGCTCCCTGCGCATAGACCTTGGGTTTTGGCAGAGCATTCTGGCGGCACGTAGGTACGTGAATGTCCCATTGACCCATGTGGAGGACGCCACGGCAGAGGCCCCTCGACTCCTTGAGTGGCGGGAGCTAAGAGTACCAGGCACCTTCGTCCCCGGGCTGGTCAAAGCAGGCACCTACCGCTGGTGGGGCCGAAAGAAGGACTTCTGGTTCGCCACGCCTGGCAAGGGCTTTCTCGTCATCAACTGCAAGGCGGGGCCGTACCGCCGAATCGTACTGACGGTGAGAGATAACGAGCAATGGGCCAGGAAAATCAGTGATGCGGCCAAGAAGTGAGCGTTCTTCACAGGCTACTGGCAAGGTGCTATTGTAGAAGGGTTGTTGCGATGCGCCAAGAAAATGTGGCAGCGGATACGAAGCTCCCGTGGCTATCCAGGGCACACCATATTCCCCCTGTCGGAAACTCAATGCGGAGGCATCTATGGCAGTGAAGGTACTGGTGGAGCGCAGGGTGCGCAAAGGGTATGAGGGCTGGGTGTGGCACATGCTTAGAGATTTGCGTGCCGAGGCACTGAGGAACCACGGCTATCTATACGGTGAGAGCTGGCGTTCGCCAGACGACCACAGGATTTTTATGTCGCTCAGCGTTTGGGGGTCCCTGGAGCAGTGGCAAGTTTGGGCCCAGAGCGATGTGCGATTGAAGGCGGAGGAGCGGATCAACCGCCTGCTGCGGAAGCCAGGGGTGGTAAAGGTCTTTGAAGACGCCGTGGACCCGTTCTTGGAAGAGCCCCATGCTAGCGGCGGCCGGCGCCCCAGGCAGCGACAGCAGGGATAGAACGCGCTGGCCGAATCCATACCGCCGCCCAAGCAGCTGTCAAGGCTGGGGTACAATCCCGCTCAAGAACGGTCAGGCGAGGGCTATTTTGCCGCCAGCGTTTTTAGTACCTCTAAAGACTCCGTAGCGTGGCGCTCCATGTTCTGGGCGTCTTCTATAATGTGGCGGATGACTCCATGCTTATCTATCACAAAAGTGACACGACTATTCGTCAGACGTTCTTCGTTGTACACGCCGAATGCTTTGGCGGCTGCGAAGGCGGGGAAGTCGGCCACCAACTGGAACGATAGGCCGCAATGGTCGGCAAATGCCTTCTGAGGAGGAGCGGCGTCGGTGCTGGCACCCAGGACCTGGGTGTCTAGCTGCTGGAACTCCGAGAGCAAGCTCTGGAACTTCCGCAGCTCGCGCTCTCAGCCACCTGTGAACGCCCGGGCGTAGAAGGCTAGGACTACGTTCTGCTTACCTCCAAAGCCGGATAGAGGCACCTCTGTGCGGTCTGCCGTGCGGAAGCCCACGTTCGGGACAGGGTCGCCTATCTTGAGCAGCGGCATATGTTCTCCTTTATCATTGCTTAGGGATACACCAGTATAATCTAAAAAAGGTATTGACGGGTAACAAAACTGGAGCGGGGGACGGGATTCGAACCCGCGACAACCTGCTTGGAAGGCAGGAGCTCTACCACTGAGCTACCCCCGCTCACGTTGGACAAAGATGCAAGGGAATTATACCACTGGCGACGCAGGAGGCTGCCTCTTTACAGAAAAGCGATTCAGTTTGCTGGGATTCTCTGAAGGGTAGGCCGAAGCGGAGGCCCATTCCAATGTAGGCGTAGAGGGTATCCCGCTTACCAAGAGTTTGTTGAAGGCGGTGAGCGTGGCACACCACCATCTTGTTATCAAAGCTAGACCAGTTCCAGGTTGCTCAGTCACCAAAGCTATGGTAATGTAGTAGAAGGGTTTTCCTGAAAGCCTACTACTTCGTCAAAGAGGAAGTTTGCATGTCCGAATGCCAGGTCTGCGGCAAAAACGGCCAGTTTGGCCACAACGTAAGCCACTCCAAGCGGCGCACCAATACTCGGTGGCTGCCCAACGTTCATCAGGCCCGCCTTCAGATAGATGGCCGAACGCAGCGCGTTCGGCTGTGCACCCGATGCCTGCGGACGCACCACCGAGCGATGTCCGCAGGGACCACGTAGAGCCTACTAGCCTTTCAGCCCTTGTCCTGTCCCAGGCTCCTTCGTAGCCTGTCCACCGCCTGTTGCACGCTGTCCCGTTCGTTGGATATGGCGGAGCCTGCCACTGGTCGCGGTTGACCCAGGTGGGTGCCGTGTGTATATTACGGCGGCAGCAGCCTGTGGTCATCCTGGAGCAGCGCACGGGTTCAGGTAGCGGACACCCGGATCGCCGCGGTAGAGCGACGAAGTAGGAGGTGTATACCTTGGCTAGAATATCCGGCTCCAAGTACATCGCTGAAACCCTGGTACAGTACGGCGTCACCCACGTCTTTTGGGTGCCAGGAGGAGACCCGGCCGGAATCATGGCCGCCCTGGAGGGTAGGGGGGTGAAGCGGGTGCTGACCCACGGGGAGAAAGCGGCTGCCTATATGGCCGACGGCTACGCCCGGGCCACTGGCCGCCCTGGGATCTGCATAGTACAGTCCATTGGGGCAGCCAACCTGGCCGCAGGGATGGCAGACCCGTACATGGCCTCCTCGCCGGTCATCGCCATGACCGGCGCCGTGGACCCAATGCAGCGCTACCGCCACTCCTACCAGGAGTTCGAGCACCTGCAGCCGTTCCAGGCGGTGACCAAGCACAGTGTCCAGGTGGATAAGGTGCAGCGGCTTCCCGACGTGCTGCGGCAGGCATTCCGCACGGCCACATCGGGCAGCCCCGGGCCGGTGCATCTGGACATTCGCAACGAAGCATTGGACACCGAGGCAGACATGGAGGTGGTAGTGGAGGAGCGGTTCACCCGTACCCCTCCCTTCCGTCCCGAGCCGGAGGCCGCCCATGTGCGCGAGGCGGCGGCCCTGCTGATGCAGGCCCGCAAGCCTGTCATTGTGGCGGGGGGAGGCGTCATCACCTCTGGCGCTTGGAACGAGGTTCGGAGGCTGGCCGAGATGCTGACCATTCCCGTGGCCACCTCCCTCACAGGGAAGGCCGCCATCCCCAACGACCATCCCCTGAGTGCCGGAGTGATGGGCCGCTACTCCCGTTGGTGCGCCAACCGCATCGTTTCGGATGCCGATCTGGTGCTGTTCATCGGGACTCGAACCGGGGCCCTGACCACCGCCGATTGGAGAGTTCCGCCCATGGATGTCCCCAACATTCAGATCAACATTGACCCCGACGAGCTTGGGCGGAACTACCCCGCCAACGTTGCCCTGCTGGGCGATGCCCAGGTCACGCTCCAGCGGCTTATTGACGCGGTGGCGCCGCGCGAGCCAGCCGCTGAGCGAGTGGCGGAGGTCCGCCGCGTGGTGGGGCAGTGGGAGGCGGAGTACGCCGCCTTGCAGCGGTCCAATGCCGTCCCCATCCGCCCGGAGCGGCTGTGCCGCGAGCTCACCGAGGCCCTCCCCCCCGACGCCATCCTGGTGTCCGACACCGGCCACGCCGGCATGTGGACCGGCACGATGGTGGAGCTCAAGCATGCCGGGTTGAACTACATCCGGTGCGCCGGCTCCCTTGGATGGGGATTGCCCGGGGCCATCGGTGTCAAATGCGGCGCCCCCAATCGCCCGGTAGTCTGCTTCACTGGCGATGGCGGCTTCTGGTACCACATCGGCGAACTGGAGACCGCCGTTCGGCACGGCATCAGCCCAGTCATCGTGGTCAATGACAACCACGCCTTGAACCAGGGGCTTGCGGGACTAAGACGGAACTACGGCGGAGAGCTCTGGGGGGACGCTTCGGAGTTGATAATGTTCAACGACGTTAACCTGGCCCAGGTGGCCCAAGCGATGGGCTGCTACGCCGAGCGGGTGGAGCGGCCACAGGATATCCAGGGAGCCCTGAAACGCGCCCTGGCCGTCGGTAAGATCGCCGTGGTGGACGTTGCCACCGACTTTGAGGCCCTGGGGCCGACCCCCCGGCCGGGCGACTTCCGACTCTCCGTCACCACCCCATTTAGGCCATAGCACATAAGCGGTAGCGTGCCACTCTCCATTTGTAGCTGCTAGATAATGCCAGCCACAGATCCAATAGTTAAGAACCAGGAAAAAGCCCCAAGTATTCCAACGGCTATTTCGCTGACACTTGTTCTCGCCGGAGCCACGTTGACCCCTTTCACGCTCTTCCAGTAGGCGTTCAGGTTGCGTTGAACGTGGACGAGCACGACTGCGACAATAGCAATCGCGAGGATCTCAAGAAAAGCGCTCGCCACTGCCGCCCCGCTGCTCGCCAAGGCAAGTAGCGAAGATGCCCATTCCAGCACGGATGAAACGGCAACCCCTGCCACGGCCCAACAGGGCGAGAGGGAAGTGGGTATTCCATCGCTAGTCGCCAGCTCTTTGTATGTTCTTACATGCGCATGGGCACGGAATAGGCCGTAGATGGGTACAGAGAGTGTCATCGCGTGCCATACGGGGTAGGCTTCCTTTTTCGTGTAGTCACGATACTGTTTCCACGTCATGTAAAACCAGTAGAACAGATACAAACCATAGCTGATGACGGTCATCAGGGCAACTCGTTGCGTGGATATAGCCGTAAACAACACGGGGGGTGTAGCACGCTCTGAAGCTGGCTCTGCGCCTGTTGGGGCAGCAGACTCTACTTCGGATTGGTTGGCAAGAGGGCGGCCGCAACTGCGGCAAAAGAGATCCGAAGTCTGAACCTGGGTCCCGCAGTGGGAGCAGTATGGCATTACCACTTCCCTCCCAATGAGCTACCTGCACCGAATCTGAGCACTACGACTCCATAGTTGGTATGCCCAGGCTCCTCCGCAGTCGTTGCACCGCCTGCTGCACACTCTCCCGGTTGTTGAACACGGCGGAGCCTGCCACCAGCACCGTGGCACCCGCCTTGGCCACGGACGCGGCGGTGGACTCGTTGATGCCGCCGTCCACCTCCAGCTCCACGTCCTTGCCAAGCACGTCTATGCGACGCCTCATGCGGTGAATCTTGTCCAGCGAGCCTGGGATGAAGACCTGCGCTGGAAACCCGGGGTTGACCGACATCACCAGCACCATGTCCAGGTCCGGCAGCACCTCCTCCACCGCCGATACGGGCGTTCCTGGGTTGATGGCCACGCCCACTTTGACGCCCAACTCCTTGATCTGGTGGACTACCCTGTGCAGATGCGTACACGCCTCGACGTGGACGGTGAGGATGGTGGCGCCAGCCTCGGCGAAGGCCTGGATGTGGTGTTCTGGTTCAACGATCATCAGGTGCACATCCAGGGGCAGCGTTGTACAGGCCCGCAGGGCCTTTACCATAGCTGCCCCGAAGGTGATGTTGGGAACGAACTGGCCGTCCATGACGTCCACGTGTATGTAGTCGGCGCCAGCCTTGGTGACCTCGGCCACGGCTTCACCGAGTCGGGAGAAATCCGCCGAGAGGATGGAGGGAGCGATTTTGACGATGGGATTGGCCATTGTCCCTAGCCTGCATCGGCCTTGGTTAGTAAGTCCTTTGCCTGCGCCAGAGCACGCTCCACCTGTGTTGGTGCAGTGCCGCCTGGCACGTCCCTGGCAGCTATAGATGATTCGAGGGTGACCTTGTAAACGCCCTGGTCAAAATGGGGCGAGAACCGCCGGTACTCTGCCAGGGTCAGGTCTTTGAACAGCTTGCCTTGCTCCGTGGAGTATTCCGAGAGCTTGGCCACAATGCCGTGGGCCTCTCGGAAATGGACTCCCTTGGCCACCAGGTAGTCGGCCAGGTCCGTGGCCAGGATATAGCTCTCCTCGGCAGCCTGGCGCATGCGTTTGGGGTTCACATGCATGGTTCCCACCATGCCAGCCATCACCTCCAAAGTGGCCTGCAACGTGTCCACGGTGTCGAAGAACCCCTCCTTGTCCTCCTGGAGGTCGCGGTTGTAGGTGAGGGGCAGCCCTTTCAAGACGGTGAGCAGGGCTACCAGATTGCCGTAGACCCGGCCCGTCTTGCCTCTAGCCAGCTCCGCGAAGTCGGGGTTGCGCTTCTGGGGCATGATGGAGCTGCCCGTGGTGTAGTGGTCGTCCAGGCGGATGAAATCGAACTCCTGGGAGGACCAGAGGACTATCTCCTCGCCCAGGCGGGAGATATGAGCCATGCAGAGGGCGGCATTAGCCATGTACTCCACCAGATAGTCGCGGTCGGAGACGGCGTCCATGGAGTTGTCGCTGATGCGGGAGAAGCCCAGCTCACGGGCTAGGAACTCCCGGTCTATGGGATAAGGGACACCCGCCAAGGCGCCGCTGCCCAGGGGCAGCACGTCGGCGCGGCGGTAGCACTCCTGGAAGCGCTCTTTGTCCCGCTGGAGCATGTGGAAGTAGGCCAGCAGGTGGTGGGCCAGGAGCACCGGCTGAGCGCGCTGGAGGTGGGTATAGCCAGGAAGGATGACCTGTTTGTTCGCCTCCGTTACGTCCACCAAGGAGCGCTGGAGCTTCCTGATGCGTTCCTCAGTCTCCTGGATGGCCTCTTTGGCGAAGAGGCGCATGTCCACGGCCACCTGGTCGTTGCGGGAGCGTGCCGTGTGCAGCCGCCCGGCGGCGTCGCCTATCTTCTCGAACAGCCTGGCCTCGATGTTCATGTGGATGTCTTCTAGCTCCGGCTTCCAGGGGAAGGCTTCGCTGGCTATCTCCTCCTGGATGGCCGCCAGGCCGTCCACTATGGCCTTAGCGTCCTTCTGCGAGATGATGCCCTGGCGGGCTAGCATGCGGGCGTGGGCCACCGAGCCGGCGATGTCCTCCTTGTACAGCCGCCGGTCGTAGTGGATGGAGGAGGTGTAGGAGGAAGTGGCTAACTTGCGATCGTTTGGGGGGCGAAATGATGTCATATTACGTTAAGGTTGGCTTTCCGGCATATTACTAGATCCGAAGCTACCCTTGCGGTTATGTTCTTATGGCCCGCTAACAAGTTCCGGAGGAATCAATTCCAGAAGCTTGGACACCGCTGCACGAATGGGGTCAACTGATAGAGCTACATCTTCTACAGTCAGGTCCACTTCATGGAAGTTGCTGTGGAGACGTTCTCCTTGTAGAAATCCATCAAGAATAGTTCTATCCCCAAGCTCCTTGGTGAGAATGGATACAAACCACCTTAGGCTGCGGTGATTTGCCAGTCGAACGTTGCGGGAGATGGCAACAGCTTGCAGCGCTTGCGCTATGCTGCCCCATAGCAACTCGCTCGCCTTCGCTGCTTCTTGCTGACTCAGCATAACCGAGGCGTTCTCCATATAGTGCAGCGAGGCACGGACAAACCTCGTGACGGTTTCCTTCGTTTCTGAGACCATCACTACTCAAAAAGGCGACTTCTCATGCTTCGGTTTTTCGTAAGCAATTACGGCGCCGGTAGCCGCGTCTAGTTTGATTAACACGATTTCCTTTGACAAAATGCCAACGTCAAACTCCATGACCCATTGACCATCATCTCGTTTTACATTCTCCAGTCTACGAGAGGGGTAGTATCTGGTCACAAAGCGCTCTGCAATCTCAACTGCTTCTTCTAGTGTGTTAATTTGTGGCATCTCCATGCTCCAGATAATATAGTACTCTTCGGCAAAAGATTTTACATGTTTGTTGTTTTTTTTGCCCTTAGCGCGCTGGCACGCAGCCTGTGGGCGTTGATGCGGATGAATCCCGTGGAGTCCGTGGGGTCAAACCCGCCTGCCTCCTCCATGCTGGACATGGCTTGGTCGTAAAGGCTAGCGGGCGACTTGCGTCCCTTGATGGTGACGTTGCCCTTGTACAGGCCCAACGTCACCGTGCCCGTGACGTACTCCTGGCTCTTGTCGAACAGGCCACGCAATAGCTCCATCTCCGGCGAGTACCACAGGCCGTAGTAGACCAGCTCCGAGAAGCGCGGCATAAGCGAGTCCCGCAGGTGCATTACCTCCCGGTCCATGGTGATGCCCTCCAGATCCCGGTGGGCCTTGTGGAGGATGGTGCCGGCAGGCGTCTCGTACACGCCGCGGGACTTGATGCCCACGAACCGGTTCTCCACCATGTCCTCGCGGCCAACGCCGTTGATGCCCCCAACCTGGTTCAGGTAGGTGAACAGCGAGAGCGCCCCCCTGCGGATCGTGCCATCGCTCAGGCTGCGCACCTCTACAGGGTTGCCGTGCTGAAAATCTATCTCCAACTCCGTTTCCCGATTGGGGGCGCGGCGGGGAGACACAGTCATCTGGAACATGCTCTCCCGTGGAGAGCGGGCTGGATCTTCCAGCTCGCCGGCCTCGTAGCTGATGTGCATGAGGTTGGGGTCGCTGCTCCATGGCTTACGACGGGTAGCCTTCACCGGAATGCCGTTCTTTTTAGCGTAGCGCAGCATGTCGGGCCGGCCCTGGAACTTGGCCAGGAAGACAGGGTCGCGCCAGGGGGCGTAGACCTCCAGATCGGGTGCCAGGGCGCTGTAGGTGAACTCGAATCGCACCTGGTCGTTGCCCTTGCCCGTGGAGCCGTGAGACAGCACCTGGGCCTTCTCCTTGCGAGCCACATTCACCTGGGCCTTGGCGGTCAGAGGCCTGGCCAGGGAGGTGCCCATGAGGTAGCGGCCCTCGTAGACGGCGTTGGCGCGGATGGCAGGGAAGATGAAGTCGGTGACGAACTCCTCACGCAAGTCCTCCACGTAGGTCTGGGTGGCTCCAATCTGCGACGCCTTGCCAATGACCTCCGCCATGACCTCTTCCGCGACCTCTTCCTGGCCCAGGTTTGCCGTGAATGTGACCACCTGGTCGCCACGGCTTACCAGCCAGTGGAGTATGACGGATGTGTCTAGCCCGCCGCTATA
>ERZ1292640.61-Hain-H43-02um-R1-61-length-82271-cov-43_pt2 | contig 10130 bp, 13 predicted proteins | sample MGYA00564404_ERZ1292640 | MGnify/ENA primary metagenome ERZ1292640 (study PRJEB36523, sample SAMEA6512636) | groundwater metagenome | collected 2019-01-08 | study: AquaDiva: Metagenomics assemblies of 32 groundwater samples | reverse complement strand
GGCCTTGATTCGCCTTCGGTTTTCTTCCATGGCCTTGATGATCCGCTTTCAGTTTTCTTCCATGGCCTTGATGATCCGCTTTCAGTTTTCTTCCATGGCCTTGATTCGCCTTCGGTTTTCTTCCATGGCCTTGATTCGCTTCGGGATTTTTCCCATGGCTTTGACGATCCGCCTTCGGGCGACCGAGGACGAAATGTCCGAGGAAGTGTCGCGCCCATCTGGGCGGGACGCTTCTTCCATGGCCTTGATGATCCGCCTTCGGGGCTCTTCCATGGACGAGCCCCTTCCTCAGTCTTTTTCCAAGGTTCCTGTTCAGCTGAACTTTTCTGCCAAGGCTTTGACTGATCTTTCTTTTTACGCCACCGCATAGGATTATTTTTATTATTCTGCCATAGTGTATTCTTTTTCGGTATTTCAGATAAACCATGCCGCTTCATATAACTCTGCGCGCGCCTTCCACTTTTATATGTTCCCGGTTTATTAAAAACCGGCTTAACCAAAACTTCTTCCTGTGTCTTCTCTTTTAACGCGCTCTTTACCTGAATTTCTTTATCCGCGGAAAGCGAGCCCGCGGCCTGTTGATCTTTAGGAAGAGACGGACTAACACTAAGAACACGATCCATAAAATCCTTACCATTAAGAGCGGCTATCGCGGCGAGCGCCTGTTGTTCATCAGGCATTTCTATAAAACCAAATCCTCTTGATTTAGGCGCTTTTTTTTCATCCCTCTTCACAATTACCGCGGAAACAACATCTCCAAAACCCTCAAAAAGCTTCTTTAAATCCGCCTCAACAACGTTAAACGACAAATTACCCACAAAAATATTCATAGTTATCTCCTGGTATAATCTTCAGGTATAAATCTAGGGATTATACCTGATTACTGAGATTAGTTTAGATTACAGCGATTAAACCATTAATCGCCTTATTTGACAACTTTTGTTACCAAAATTTATCAATAAACCAACTTTATATCCAGATGCCTTTAAATAAGATAAAACCTGCAATTCAAACACTGCAGGGATATTGCCTGTTAAGGCCTTAATTTCAACATAAGCACAGGCAATTATCCTTTTAGTTAAAGGGTCTCTGTTTTTAATCTTTGTAATCTGTTTTTTAATCACTGTAATCAAGACATCCTCACTTCTTTCTCATTATAGGATGTCTGTATCTAAGTTACGTCCTCAACTCCCCGCACGCTAGCCCGAGAAAGCTTCTTTGCGCCATGGAGCCGTTTTGATTCTAGAATTTTTAATTTTGCCCGGCGGGACCTCCTGCGTTTCTGCCGGCGGATTTTCTCAATACGTTTTTGTTCTTTAGAAAGTTTTCCAAGGATTGCGCGCTCAATCTTTTCAAGCAGGAGCTGTCTGGCGCAGTAGCGATTCTGAGCCTGAGAGCGCTCTTTTTGGCATTTGACTTCAATTCCCGTAGGTAGGTGACACAGATACACGCAGGTAGAAACCTTATTGACGTTCTGCCCCCCATGCCCTTGAGCGCGAATAAATTTCTCAATAATATCCTCTTCGCGCACACCCAAACGCGCCATTATTTCTTGCAGTGATTTTTCCTTTTCAAGAGAGGCCATTAAAGCGGTTTTCTTTTCTTTGTTATTTTTTTCGCCCTAACTACCGAACACAACAAGCCCACAAGCGGCGATAATTTTCCCCTTTCATACGGAAATTCCTTGCAGTCAAACGGTTTAAATTTATAATCAATTTTGTGAATAGAGCATAGCCCTTCCGGAGTAAGAAAAGAACAACGGTTGTCTTCATAACTTGTTCCGGCCTTATAACCAGAAGGAAAATTATCATCCTTTTGAAAGTGGTAAAAATCTCCTGTCAATCCAAGGGATAATATTTTTTTAGCTTCCTCTAAATCCACCCATGCCCCAAAATCACAACAACGATCCTGCTCTTTACATTTTGAACAATTAATCTTTTTCATCTATTTCCCCTTGTCGTGAAAACTAATTAACGATAATTACAAAAACTAAGCGGTATAGAAAAATCTATCCCTTTTAGATGCATAATAACTGCCTGTAATTCATCTTTTTTCGCTGAGCTAACTTTGATTTTTTCCCCTTCAATTTGAGCTTGCACTTTTGTCTTCTGCTCTTTTATAATCCCCATCAGTTCTTTTGCCTTCTCCTTATCAATACCCATGCATATTTCCACGATTTGGCGAAGATAGCCTTCAAATGCCTTTTCGGGATCATTAAATTTAAGAGCTTTAAGAGAAATCTGCCTTTTTGCCATACGGGTAACCAGAATATCGGTAAGGGCGCGCAATTTATAGTCATCAGGCGCGATTAAGGTAACTTTTTTTTCTTTACGATCATAAGCGATAGAGGCTTTACTGTCTTTGAAATCATACCGCTGGGCCAGCTCTTTACTCGCCTGATTTACCGCGTTATCCATTTCTTGAAGGTCCACTTCAGATACAATATCAAAAGAAAAGTTTGCCATAGACTTATTAAAGAAGAAAGGTGGCAGTCACAAAGAACGTGACAGTCACCTTCAACAACCTTTTAGACAGTCACCTTCAACACGCCTTAAACACGAAAGTATAAGTAAATTAAGAGATTTTTAGATTTACAAAAAAAGCCTGGATCTTTAAAAAGATACCAGGCCTTTTCAGTTTAAAATTACAGCTTAACTACATTTGTAGCCTGTTCGCCTTTAGCGCCTTGTTCGATATCAAACTCGACCTGCTGGCCTTCAGCTAAAGATTTAAAACCGTCACCCTTGATTGAGGAATGATGTACAAAAACATCTTTTCCATTCTCAGGAGTGATAAATCCATAACCTTTCTGATCATTGAACCACTTCACTACTCCTTTTGCCATTGCCTGTTACCTCCTTCTTATAAAATTTAGTAAATTGTAGAAATCTTTATCATCTTTACCTGCCAGAATCAAAAAGATTCCTAACGGGGCAAACAATGACAACCGAAAAAATCGCAATGAAATGATTCATCACTTATTCTTACGGTCGAGACTTCTAAACTTTTACTGAATACAGATTAACACTATTTTAAAATTTGTCAATAAATTATTGAAAATGAAATGTATCTTGGGCGGGCAAGCGACCGAGGGCGAAATGCCCGAGGAAGTGTCAGAGCCCAACTGGGCGAGGCCAATCTTTTTAATATTCTTCGTCAAAAAGAGATTGCCACGGGCTGATAAATCAGCCCTCGCGCAATGACACGATAGGGATTGCGACACAATCTCATTGCAAAATCCAGGATGATTACTTTTTATCTTTGAATCTTTCCCAAAGCTTTTTTAAATCAGAAGGAAAAAATTTACTGATTAAAATCCCCGCGTAGATAAGCAGAGAAAACTGCCAGCAATCCTCTGAACCGATAATTAAACCGGTATGAACATCCTCAACTCTTTCTAATTCGCGCTTAAAATATTCTTTTGCTTTCTTTAATGGAGCTTCATAAATATCCAATTGAGAAAATTCATGTTTATATTTTAAAGAAGGAAAGGAAACTCCTCTTATATAAAGAAATGTTTTTATTGTATCCGTGCTTGCCTGATAATCCTGCTCAAATTCAAATCCCTCAAACAAAGGCATATTTTGAGGCAAAATGATTGCTGGCTGATGCAAAAGAATCTTACCTTTCCTTACCACTGTATCCGGAATATTTACTGTTGATTCAGCCAAAAAGATATAAGGAATCTCTGAAGCCTCGAAGGCATTTAGATGCGCGGCCCTGGATCTAACAACCTCTGTTTGACTAAGGGCTTTTTCCCACTTTTCTTCCAGATCCATTTTAAAAATACTCCTGGTATACTTCTTTGATTCTGCTCATCGCGTTAATAATAAAGTTTTTAGATAGCGCCGCGGCAGGCGGAATTATTTGGGGGCCAATTTGCAGCGCGTCACAAATCATGCCCAAGCAAGACAAATAATTTAAATACTTCCGGCCTGACAAGGCATCATTTTCTTTAATTGACAGCGGTATATCCGGATTCAAAATGCCCCCTGATTTTACCGGAACCGATAAATTAGCCTCTAGAGTTTCTATAAAACCTTCCAGCAATATACTCCTGCCTGTAACAATAAAATTATTTACTTGATGCAAAGCCACTTTCTTTTCCACGGCGCCTTTTATCTCCTGACAAATTGAATTAGCGCGAGAATTTAAAATCTCCGCAAGAAACTTTAATTTTATTGGCCTGTAGGATTGTTCCTTCTTTACCAATATCTCCTTATCAGGCGCGATAGACTCAACTTTTCCAAGCAGCCCATGAGACCTTTTAATATCTTCCGCCAGATCGAACGGTATCCTTAATTCTTCCTGAAGGCATTTTGTTAAATCGTTTCCGCCAATAAATAAAATCTCCATGTCCACAAGCGCGCCATCTCTAAATATCAATAACTCCGTAACATCTCCTCCTATATCGCAAAGCAAATTCAACCCTTTCAAAAATTCACAATTAAACACGGCTTTGCTAACGGCTAGACCTGAAAAAAACAGTTTTTTCATTTCATACCCTGATTGGTGAATTACGCGGCTTAGATTCTGAACCGCTGAAAGTTTCGCGCAGACTAAATACAAATCCGCTTCTAAACTATGACTGTATAACCCAATAGGGCTGATTACGCTGGTTTTTGAATCTATTATATAATTAAAAGGAATGGCGTGTATTATCTCGTCCTCCAAACTCGAGGCTAATATACGCGCCTGCTCATTTACCCGATGGATATCAGAAACGGTTATGACCTTATTTCCCCTTTCAGCAAGCGGTATTATCGCGCGGGAGTGCTTAGCAAATAAATTCTTTCCCGAGATATTCACGTGAACAAACTTGATATTCATCCCGGACAGCGCTTTCAATTTTTTCACCAGGGCCGTTACGGCAATGATCAAATTCACGGAATCTACGATAACGCCTTTCTCGATTCCTTTTAAAGCCACACTATCAAAATAAATATTTCCGATACGGCCTTTCTTAAGAATAGCCATACAACCAGCAACCTTGCTGGAACCTATATCTAACGCGCAGATATAATTATCATTTAATATGCCCATTTTATTGTTCGTTATGCGTTGTGTGCAAAGATCGTGAAGCGTCGTTCGTGAAGCGTGAAGCGCAAAATACGCTTCACGCTTCACGCTTCACGCAATTACTTCTTTACAGACAAAGCAATATTCCTTAGCTTCACCACCGGCTCTTTAAACCTTAAATCAAAATATTCTATTTTATCTAACTCGTTTTTTCCCTGCATAACCAAATCTGAAAGAATATTGAGCTTATCTTTAATATTGCCATACCCTATTTTTACCTCAAAAGCTAAAGGCGCGGCTAAGAGCTCTTGCCGCGAAAAAAATATTGACGCGCTAAAAGGGCTCGCGACATCAATTTTTTTTATTTTAAAATTTTTTACTATTTTATCCGCCCGCGCTATCTTTATTATATTTAAAGCCAGAATTAATTCCTTAAAATCATATCTTTGCCCGGGTTTTGGACGGAGAATTTTTTTCTCCAACCCCGCGATAACCGGTAATTCCAAATCCTCACCCACAGCGCCTGTTAGCGCGCCCGTACGAAGCGGCATCCCAGCGAGGGGCTGCGCGGAACTGCTGTCGAAATAAAAAAGCGCCCCGCTATCATCAAAAGTAAAATTCCTGCATTGATTTAATACTGCCATCGGACTGCGCCTAAGAAAATCTACAAATAACCGATTAGGCAAAACCCTGGTCAGCCTTACCTTATAATATTGCGGAAATAAACCAAGTACAAATTCTAACTCTTTCTCTAAATCTATGCTGAATATGTTTTTACCTATCAAATAAGAAAGATTGACTTTTTTCGCGTCAATTATATTTCCATAAACAATTTCTTTAAGCTTAAAATAATCGTAATTATTAAAGCTCTTCCAAATATAACCCAAAACAAAAAAAATGGCAAGAAAAATTATTGGAATAAAAAACTGGCGAAAGCTAATTTTTTGTTTTTTCATACGCTAACACTTGATTACACAACCGTTTATTTCTTTTTTAACCGCGTAGGGGTGGGCTTGTCCACCCTGTTCTCTCTTTTTGGGCGGGCAAGCCCGCCCCTACGCGGGTCGTTCACATCGGAATTATCGCGTTTTTCCTTTATACTTTTTTAACGCTAGTTCTATCAATCTAAGGCATAATTCGCCAAACCCTATACCAACTATTCCGGCAGCTTTAGGCAAAAGGCTTGTAGAGGTCATTCCGGGAATGGTATTTACTTCCAAAATCCTTTGTTGATTATTACTATCCAAAATAATATCAACTCTCGAACAACCAAAACAACCAAGAAGCTTATGCGCCAATAAAGCTCTCAATTGTGTTTTTAAAGCAACGCTCTCATCTAGTTTTGCCGGCACGACATATTCCGTCAGGCCTGTTGTATACTTTGCCTCAAAATCAAAAAATGTTTTCTTAGGGATTATTTCAATTACCGGTAACGCCTGCTCATCTAATATCCCCACTGTAAGCTCTCGCCCTGCTATATATTCTTCAACAACTATTCTTTCATCAAATTCGAACGCGGCTTCTACCGCCGCATCCCAGCAATCTTTCGCCCTAACAATAGAAAGGCCGATACTAGAGCCCTGCTGAACAGGTTTAACCACTAAAGGTAGGCCGAAACCCTCAGGCATTTGAATCTTTAAAGGGTGAGCCGCCCTCTCAAACACTTTATATTTAGGGACACTCAAGCCTCCCCTCTCAAAGATTTGCCGCGAAGCAATTTTATCCATAGCAAGCCTGCTTGCCAAAATGCCTGAACCAGTATAGGGAATCTCCAAAGACTCTAAAATACCTTGGATTGTTCCATCTTCGCCAAAACGGCCGTGCAAAGCCAAAAACACACAATCAATTTTATAAGATTTCAATAAGCGGATATTCTCTTGCCTGTTATCAGTCAGTATATCAATAGGCCTAACATCCTGGCCCAATTGCCCTAAAGCCTCGCATACCGCTTTGCCAGACTTAAGAGAGATATCCCTTTCCGCGGATGGCCCGCCCATCAGGACGCCGATCTTACCAAGTTTAGTTCGTGAGTTCGCGGATTCGCTAGTTCGTGAGTTTATCTCCATATTTTTATCTCTGGCTTTAAATCTATTTTAAATTTCTCTTTTACTCTTCTTTTAATCAATCTCATTAATTTTAAAACATCGCTGGCTTTTGCGTTACCCTTATTTAATATGAAATTCGCGTGTTTTCGCGAAACCTCCGCTGCCCCAGAGCTTTTTCCTTTTAAAGCGCATAAATCTATTAATCGGCCTGCTCGCCTCTCGGCGAAGCCGAGGGCTGATTTTGTTAAAGAGTTTTTAAAAATACACCCCGCGTTAGGCATAGATATATCTTGGATATCGCGGCGCAATTTAAGATATTTCGCGATATCGCGTTTAACTAATAATTTATTTTTTTTATTTAGCTTAAGGCAAACATCTAAAATTATATACCTTGATAAACTAGAAAAACGATACGCGAACTTTATATTTTTTTTATTTATTATTTTTATGCCGCCATTATAATCCATAACCCTTACATTTTCCACTAAATCGCCGATACTGCCGCCTCGCGCGCCGGCGTTCATTGCCAATGCCCCGCCTATTGTCCCGGGTATACCTGCCATAAATTCAACGCCTGAGAGAGAGCAATCCGCGGTTTTTTGAAGAAGCTGTCCCAACAAAAGGCCGGCTCCCGCGCGCAGACAATTGCCTTTGACTGATATTCCCTTGAAAGGCGCTGAAGCTAAACGCAAAACCACTCCGGAGACGCCTTTATCGCTTACTAAAATATTGCTTCCCGCGCCTATTAAAAAAATATCAAACTTATGAGCCTTCGCGTTTAGAACTAAAAATTTCAGGTCTTCAATGTCTTTGGGCTCAATAAAAAATCTGGCAGGGCCGCCGATTTTAAAAGTCGTGTGGCTCGCCAGCGGCTCTTTAGTCTTAACCTTTCCCTTTAATTTTTTCAACCAATTCATCGCCAATCCTTACAATATCACCCGCCCCTAAAGTCAACACAAGGTCTCCGCTTTGAACTATTTTCAAAAGATGCGGAACCAGCTCGTCCTTGGGTAAAAAAATAACTTTCTTATCCGGCGAACGTTTTTTTATTTTTTCATATATATTTATGCCGCTTACCCCTTCTATAGGCGGCTCGCCGGCAGAATAAATATCCGTAACAATAACATAGTCCGCGTTATCAAAACTTTCCCCAAATTCATCTAAAAGCAGTTTTGTGCGGCTGTAACGATGCGGTTGAAATACAGCAATGACTCTCTGGGCTTTTAGGTTTTTTACTGCCGAAAGTGTTGCCTTAAGTTCTGTGGGGTGATGCGCGTAATCATCAATAATCAAATACCCGGCCAAATCTAATTTTACTTCTAATCTCCGGCCAGCGCCCTTATAGTTTAACAACGCGTTTTTTATATGTATTAGGTCAATCCCAAGCTCAAGCCCCAAAGCAATCACAGAAAGCGCGTTACAGATATTATGCAGGCCCCCTAAGGCAATGTTAAACCTCTCCACAAATTTATTTTTATAATAACAGTCGAACTCGGCAGTTAAACCGCCTAAGCGTATATTCTTAGGATAAATATGGGCGCTCTCCTTTAAGCCAAAGGTCACAAACCTGCGGGAACATTCTTTAAGTAATGTCTTTAAGTTTACGTCATCGTCGCATCCAAATATACAACCGTCCTTGTCTGTGCGTTCTAAAAAATCCTTAAACATATTCAATTCATTTTGAAAATCTTTATAATAATCGAGATGCTCATAATCAATATTTGTAATTATCGAATATTTCGGCTGATAAAACAAAAACGAACCATCTGATTCATCCGCCTCAGCAACAAAAAAGTCCCCCCTGCCAAGGCAGGCATTGGTATTTATATTTTTTAAAATCCCGCCTATAGCCACAGTAGGAAAAAGCCCGGCTTCAAACAATAAGCAAGACGCCAAAGATGTAGTAGTAGTCTTTCCGTGGCTTCCGGTAACTGTAATAACTTTCTTATCACGCATAAGCTCAGCAAGCGCTTGAGCGCGTTTTATGAGGGGAATTTTAAGTTTTATTGTTTCCGTAATCTCCGGATTGTCATCTTTAATCGCGGAAGAATAAACTACTAAATCCGCTTCCTTAACATTATCAGGGCTATGCCCAATAAAGATCCGCGCGCCAAGGCTCTTAAGCTCATCCGTAACCATGCTTTTCTTTAAATCAGAACCGCTTACTTTTGCTCCGGAATTTAAAAGCAGCCGCACGATAGCGCTCATCCCGATTCCGCCGATACCGATAAAATGATAACGCTTATTTTTGTAAAGCATTTGAAACCAGCTCCTTTGTATTGCTAAATGGATAGGCAGACGCGATCGCGCGGTTTAAATCCTTTTTATCTCTTAAATTCTGGCAAAAAAGCACGAATTTATCTTTACCAAATTCCCTGATTAAATAATCTATTATGCCAACTGACTCAAGATAAAATAAGCTGACCTGCTTATTGTCACGCGCTTTCCGCGCGTCAAAATTAGATAACTGTTCAGAATCCATAAAAACGCCTTTCTCGACAGCCGCCTTCAGAGTTTCCTTCAAAGATATGCCCTTAACGCCCCCTTGATAAGAGGCTACGCCCTCATCCAGCCATAAGGGCACAGCATCATTATAAAATCCTACGAACTCCCTAAAAATAATATGCGCTAATTCATGCGGCAAAATCATATCAAAAAAATTCTTTGCTTCAGGATAAATACGGATTATCTTATCCCTCGGAAGAGCCGCGCCCAAAGACCAGGCAGGCTGGCCTGTTTGCTTCTGGTAATCTTCAGCGCTATCATAAACATAAACTCTGGCACGATTATCCCATAGCCAAAAATTAAACCGGCGAAAACCTAAATCATCAGCAATTTTATCATAACATTCTTCCGCCTTGCTAATTAATTTATCTATAAAATCCTGCGGCGCGTTTTTATAATAAACAATAAAATGCGTGCTATTGGATTTATTCCATTGAAGAGAATCTTGCGCGATCGCGAGGCCAAAAAATATTAAAATTACCAAAAAAAACAAGGTTAATTTTTTCACTTGAGAATCTCCGCAATTGATTCTATTCTAATAAAAGTTAGAAGTCAAAATTT
>ERZ1292640.4840-Hain-H43-02um-R1-4840-length-10130-cov-6_pt1 | contig 10130 bp, 13 predicted proteins | sample MGYA00564404_ERZ1292640 | MGnify/ENA primary metagenome ERZ1292640 (study PRJEB36523, sample SAMEA6512636) | groundwater metagenome | collected 2019-01-08 | study: AquaDiva: Metagenomics assemblies of 32 groundwater samples | reverse complement strand
AGTTAGTTGAAATTTTCATTTTAATTTTTCTCCTTGACTTCAACGTCCATTGTAACTGCCTGTCCAGGTAATCCAGTTTCAAAAATAGCACGAACAAGCCCTTTGTTTCCATGAGCATCACTAACTTTTCCATTAATAACTTTACCAGCAGTGCTCTTCCAAGCAACATGCTTCCCAACAAGCTTCTTAGCCTCTTCACGAGTAGCACAACCTAAGTCTAGCAAGTAATGCCTCTCGTGAATTCTATGTCTTCCGCGTCTAAACTGTACAACAATTCCTTTCATGTTTTAGTTTAGAAAATATGGTTTTTAAAGTCTTTCATTTGTAAAAATGAAATGAATTAAAGAATATCAATTCTTTAAGACTTCTGTTTTGTTAAAAACAGAATGTATTAGAAATCAGAAGATTTCTAAGTCTTTCATTTTGTAAAAATGGAATGAATCAGAAGTTATCAGACTTCTGAGACTTCTATTCGTAAGAATTGAATGTATTAGAAAATCTTCATTTTCTAAGCTTTCAGGTAAAAATAATAAAGAGTAAACAAACAGTTTATTAAGTTATAGAATCAAAGAAATCATCTATTCCACTCTTTGCTTGTTCTAAATTCTCATATTCAAAATGACTTAAAGTAGGAGAACCAGCAATCATTGCAGATAATCTTTTATCAATCTGAAACCTATACAAACATAATATTGGCTTTCTCCCTATATTTCCAGGAATCCAAAGATTTCTTTCAACAATCCTACCAATTTCATAACCTACTCCTAAACTTACTTTAGTAACTTCGGCAACTACAAAATTAGCATCAGTTAACCAATCCATATCTCTATAGTGTATCTGTTTATCTGACAAACTATCTTCGCCCATCAAAGCCAAACTTTTATCAGCAACATGTTCAGTTAAAACATTCCCATAAGTTTTTAGATGTTCAACAATACCCCTATAAATTTCAACATCTTCCCTTCCCCCGCGTATAGAACCAGCAAAATATATTTTTTTCATGTAAATCAATAATCTATTAATTTAAAAAGATTTAGGCATTTAATACAACTAATCTATTTTAAAATCAAACTGTCCATTTCCGACATAATCTTCCAAATTAAACTTAAAAGAACTCCTGCAAATTTCGCCTTCCACAACAATATTGTTTAACTTAAACTCTCCATAAAAAACATCTTTAGTATCAATAGAACCTTTTTTGCGAAGTCTTGTTTTAAATTGTGTTCTTCTGCCATATTCTAATATCTCTAAAAACCCATATACTCTCAAATCTTCTAATCCTTTTATCGAACCTATTTCTATAAGATTTGCAATCAAAGTCTGCACTGCCTGTTTAGAGCATATATCTACTTCAAATCTCGTTAATTTCCCAGAATCATTTTTAGAAAATGGAATATAAAAAGTGGGTTTAATCCAAGCTCCAACTATTTCCGCACTTTTTAGATATCGTTCATTTCGCGAATATAATCTAAGAGAATTATCTAAAAAATCTTTATCTACTTTCATTGTTAAATAATTTTAAACATTTAATTATCTGTGTAGCAAAACACATTACAAATCAAATAAACGCCTATTTAAGTTTTTATTTGTTCAAAAATTATCAAATATACACAATTCTATTGATTACAACACATAAAAACAGAATTGTGTAGACAGAGAATTCTGGACAAAATAAGTTACAATTACCAGAATTGTCTGTATCCATAACAAGCATATCTTGTAAGGGCAATATCTTCTATTTCTCGTTCAGCATCAGAACCAATTTTAACCTTTTTGCTAACATCAGCAAAATGGTCTGTAACTATCTGACCAGCCTTTTTACAAGACTCTTTAGTTTTATCTATTATCGCAGAGAAATTTCTCCACTGTAAATATCCTAAAATATTTTGCAAATCTCTCGCATACCAAAACTCAACGCCATCGGATTCATGAACATAATCTTCAAATATTTTCTGGAGTTTTGTAATAATTAGTTTATCTATTAAAACAATAAGTGGACATATCTTTTAATTTTATCTATAGAGAAGTTTGAATAATTCAGAATTTACAAAGGAATTTTCAAACTTCTTCTTAGAGAACTTTGATTTTTGCAAAGTTCTCTATACTTCAAATATCAAAGAACTATCTCAAACTCTCCAAGCTCTTTGCTCAATGCAGATAAAACGGAAGAAGAAATCTTAACACTTGTCTTTTCTTTCTTATTTTTATGAGTTGTAATTGCCTTCTCTAAAGCAATATTATCGCTTAACTTGAAAGAATTCCCAACAATTTGCATTATTCTTCCAGATTCAATAAAGAAGTTACCAGCATCAGTCAAAACCAATTCGCCTTTCTTATCTCCAAAGTTTACTTCCAAAACTTCTTTCTCTATCGGCGTTAAATTAACTCTCTGACTATACTCAAGCAATTCTCTTATTAATTCTGTAGCGTCACGACGTAAAGAATTCATTTCCAGCTGAGTAACTTTTCCAGACTTAACTCTAGATTTCATTGAAACTATTTCTTTAAGAGGCTTAAGAAAACGAGGCTGTAATTTACCTTTTCCAATTAATTCTTTTTCAACATCTTTAACAAGCGCATCGACATTTTTATTTCCAAATATTTTTTTCAATAAACCAAACACTTCAGAATAAGAACGCTCAGCATCAAGAACAATCAAACGCTCTTCAAGTTTCTTACGTATCTCTTTCATCTTAATATCATATTTCTTAGATTCAACAAGCAAATAATCTACTTCCTTTCCAGGAACACTCTTAAGAGTACCATGTTCATAACCTTTGTACAATTTAATCACGTGTTCTAAGAATTTTAATTCATTAGCAGACATTACTTTCTCAGTATCAACTAAAACTTTTTTCACTTCAGCAACCATATTCTTAGGAGCAGGAGGAGCATGTCCTATAAGCATCATTAAAGCCTGTGTCGGAGTAACGACGCCCCAATAAATGTCCTGCATTGCATCAAGCATACGCCGAGTAACAAGAGCTTCATTTTGCTCCCCGTATTTCATAAATTTATCAACAGATTCTGGTGAAGGTTTTACCTTACCCATCTGTAAAAGCAACTTCCAAGGCAAGAAAGTTCCGCGGTCATACATGGGAACTCCATCTCTAATAAAAGTAAACATAACAGGATTTGCATCTTTAACATTATCCCAGAAATCAGTTAACAAATACACCTGAACATTCAAAACATTCTTCGTACCAGAAAGTGCAGTAGCTTCACGAATATAATCATGAATCATTCCTCGCAGTTTCTCAAGTAATTGCAAACGAGGCATTCTCTTAACATCAGTATCATCAATAATAACGAAAACATCTACATCACTATCTTTTCCTGCCTGTCCTCTGACTAAACTTCCTCCAATAACATAAGAAGCTACATATTTCTCAAATTTACGTAAAACAAGAGTTTTATGAATATTAGCTAACCTTATGGCTCCGAGCAAACCCTTATCATAAAGAGGAAAACTTGAAGATACTGCATCTACAAATTCAAATTTACTATCCAACCCATAATTCCACAAGTCAACTTCTGTCTTAATATGCACCCAAAGTTCTTGTTTAGTTTCTTTTGCAAATTTCAAAACTTCTGGCTTTATCTTTTTAGAAATATTTTTAAATTCATCTTCAGGAACAAGCATAATCAAATGAATGGGCTTCTTAGCAATCTCTTCAGGTAACAAACCTTCATCCTCTTCAAATAATTTGAAAGCCTGTGCAGGAAGAACACTTAAAAAACTAGTAAATGGAAATTTCTTAATTAATTTTTTCTTAAATTCTTCCAATTCCTCTTTTATCTTATCATTCTTAGCAATGACCTCTGAAGAAACATCAGAAACAGCACCAGAAATCTTTCCAGGAGGCACGTAAGCACTAGGAGAAGCCATCTGATCATTTAATCCATGAGGTTGTTTGCCCGACATAATAGAAAAATAGCAATAAAGCTATTTAAGGCTTACCAAAACCTCAATTAGGTAATTTTAAACAAAACCAAAAGCGTTAATAAAGACCGTTTCATTATACCTAAGAGAAAAAATGCCACAAGCAGTAACACACGTTTTAATCCCTATAATCTTATTATCTATATTCAGACACATCTATCAAAAAAGAACAAACAAAAAATTTCCATTACAATATGTCTTAATAGGCGGGATAGCTGGAGTCATTCCAGATTTAGACATCCCTCTTTTCTGGATTATGAATCAGTTCAATTACACATATGAACAAATACACAGAACATTCATGCACACAATATTTGTTCCAATAATCTTCTTAGTTCTAGCCCTAATATCAAAATATACAATAAAAAGAAAAATTGGAAGAAATAAACTATCAATAACAATAATATTGCTCTTATGTGCATTAGGAAGCGTAATTCACTTAACTCTAGACGCAACATTAGCAGGATACATAACTCCATTCTATCCTTTATCAAATATCCAAATAGGAACTGGATTTCCTTTCACAATTCTTCCAGATGCAATGGCTATATTCTTTCTAGCAACTCTCGACGGAGTTTTATTTATTTTGTGGATTTTATATTTAGAAATAAAACATAAAATCTCTGATTTCATATGAACATAGACATTCCCATCGACGAGGTTACTTCAAAACGGGAATGGATAGATAGAGATTCCGAAAGAAGAGTGAATCAGATTAATGGGAATCTCTATATCCTTTTCTTATGCAAAGCAAACATGTTCAGAAGTCAAATAGCGGAAGCTTGGTACAATCACCTTTCAAGAAAGAACAAAGCTATAAGTGCAGCATTAATCTCTCACGAAGGAGAATTGTCTTGGCTAGTTACAAAATCAAGTAAAGAATTTGGTTTAGACTTAAAAAAACAATATTCTAAAGAGGTAACTAAAAAAATGTTGAAAGAAGCAGACATTATTATAATTATGAATGAAAATCTAAAAGAATCATTCTCAAAATACAAAAATATTATCAAGCCATCTGCAAGAATAGAAATATGGAACATTCCAGACATAGTTGCAAAAGAAACGGACAAACATCTTTATCCAGAATTTGTTAAAACATGTGAAATAATAGGAGATAAAGTAAAACAGCTCATTAAAAAATATGGTTAATCAAAACATCAATGAACCAACAATCGAAATCGACCCCAACTACGTCTGTGAATCCTGCGGACACACCCTAGAACCACTCAAATGCAAGCTAATGTGTAAGCGTTGCGGTTACTTCAGATCTTGTTCGGATTTATTTTGATTTATTATAACTCTTCAAAGTGGTAACAAAACAAAGCTTTAAATACGCCTGAAATTGCCAATTTTATGGCAAGAATAACAAGACCAAAAACTCTTGATATGAGCAAGGCAGACGGTCAAGCAATAACTGAATTTGATTTAGTTAAACGAGACCTTGAAAAAAAAGGAAAATACAGACCAGATTTATTGTATCGAGGTTTTGACGGAACTTATATGAAGACATTGTTAGAAACAGGGCGAGACACTGAATCTGGGCATTTATTTTGTGCAACAGAAGAACAAGTAAATAGAAATAGACAATCAGGAGAAAATTCATTTGATTATGCCTTCACGGAAGAAATCCCGGCATTAGCAGTATACAACCCAGATTGTTTAATTGAAACAAATCCTCATGCCTACGAGTACAAATTAAAAAAAGGAAAGGAATTAGAGGCAGTAGTAGCAGTTTATTTATTAAAATATAATCGATCTAATTTATAGACACATATACACAATTAGGTTGATTATGTTCCCAGTTTTCCTAATTGTGTATTAGAGATTTGGGATACAAAATATAACACAATTATCCTAAATCTCTATATTTGAAGATTCACCTATGACTACATCCAGCCCAACAACAAGGCCTGCGTTTTCCCTCCTTAAGCTCCTCTAAAGTCCTCTTAATCCTGCGAACTCTTGTATCTGATTTCTTAGCATCCAAAATCCAACAAATAAACTCATTACGTGCAAGAGACGTAATATCATCCCATGCTTCCAAAGCTCCAGATTCAGAGGCAATAGCTTTTAGCAAATCAATAGGCATTTTATGCAATTTCTCTTTTTTCATAATCCTAGTATACCCTAGTATTTTATAAAACATGCGCGGGCCACACTGGGCCCTCTTGAGCAACTTTCATGCGCACCTAAATTTTCAAATCAGTAACAAAGCTACTTTCAATTTTCAAGGTCCTAGAAGCTACTTGCTTAAGATGATATGAAATAGATTTTCTATTGCCTATCGCAACATAAACTATCTCTTTACCAAATCTTTCAATAACTGCTTTTATTGCTCCAGAAAAGTCGCCATCATTAGAAATTAAATAAGCTTCATCATAAACATTAGCTTGAGCATCAAGTACCAAATCAAGTGTAAGGTTAACATCAGTAGCCTTCTCTACATAATACTCCTTACCATCTTGCTTTCTTCTCTCTAATCTTCCAAGAACAATCGCAAGTTTATCTATTTTCTTTAATTTTTCAAAGAATTTTTGTTGATTTGCATACATTTCAGCATTTCTAGTTTTGTCAATTGGAGCAATATAATAATTAATCTTAACAAGTTTATCTTTTTCAGCTAGTTTGTCACAAAACTTCTTTATATCAATATTAAATCCAAATTTCTTTTTAACAGAAAAATAAAAATTGCTTCCATCAATATAGATAGCAATCTTTTCCATATAATTAAAAAAATCATGGGGTTAGTTACCTAATCCCATGGAGTTTATTAGAATCTAGAGTAATGGGATGTTTAAAAATCTTGTGGTGAAGAACATCGGGCAACCGTAAGATCACCTGGGATTATGTTAGAAGATTAAGAATTAAAGCCCTTAAATATCTTGTGATAAAGGCATGCGCGGGCCGGGAATTGAACCCGGGCCACAACGTCTTTGCTTTTCCCCACAAAAGAGAAAGTGGCAACGTCGTATACTAACCACTATACTACCCGCGCTTATCTGATAGTGAACAGAAAGGTTTTATAAAGGTTTATTTTAATCTTCATATAAGAGTTTTCATCCTCTCTTGCTCGACTCTCCTCACAAGCTCGGAGACTCGCCACAAAGTATGAAAAGGCCCCATAGTCTAAGGGTTCAAACGACTCGTTTACACCGAGTAATTCGCAGTTCGAGTCTGCGTGGGGCCATTTACATTCCTTAAATCCCAAGAATCAAAAAAACATTGAGTTGTTTTTTGGATGCTCAAAGTGTTCTATCAAGACACACTTTGACATAAGATTATAAAGAGAATTTACTATGTGACATTATGTATATCGCAGATAAAAAAGATGAATTACAAAGGTTGAAGCGTTCTCCACTTTATGTTGCAGTTGATGCTAGGTTTCTTGGAATAACGATAACAATTTTTATTCTTATTTTGACCATTAAATCTGAATTGCTTTCATCATGGTTAATAGCAACCCAACTTATTTTATCAATACCTCTTTGGATAGCTGCTCTAGCATCCCAATCAAAAATAGTCGATACTCAGAGTTTAAGAAAATATTATATTCTTACTAAATTCTCTTCAAGTATAGCACTTGCGTTTATTTATAACGTTCTTGGTTTGTTAGTAATAAGATACGTGTTTATTTCAACAGGGCTTATGTTTTTTTTACTCTTTTTAGTATACTAAATATATCACACCACTTATCATATTAAAATAGGAAAGATAAATAGAATATTCAGAGATATTTTGTTAATTTTAATTTTAATTTTGGGAGGCATTTTACCTTCACTTAAGATAATTTACTTTTAGTTATAGCGAAAGACATGAATGATTGAAAAGAAATTGTTATGTCTTTCGCTAGATAGTCAAGGCACAACGGCTCAGTTTTCAGTGTCCTTGACTATATTTAAAGTAAACCTTTAATCATTATATAGTGAGAAAACAGATTTATATATTAAAATAAGTTACTTAATATTAAAGGTTTCATAAAAAACTATATGAAAGATAAATCCTTCCTTATATTTGCATCTTTACTAATACTTATTATGCTATTTTATTTTGCTTCTGGATTAAATGATACAATGATTGTTGAAACCAACATATTTGCTAATGGAAGTAGTGGAAACTCAACAGTAATCAGAGTTGAAGTGCCTGATTATTTATTTTTTGGAAATGTGACTAATTTTGGAGAATCTGAAGAGTTGAAAGTTTATGTAAACAACACTGGAAATGTAAATATAAGAGTTACTCCAGACATTGTTAATCAAAGTGAAATGATTTTTAGAAATCTTTATCTTAGAAAGTTTAAAACAAGCAATGGAACAGCAGTCAATTTTAGTAGGATAGGAACATTCAGTTTTAATGTAACCAGACCAGCTTCAGGACAAACATTCAATGATGAATATTTTTATATAATGTTAAACTTAAGCAATAACCCTCAAAATATAACATCTAATATAATTGGACACAGAACAAATGTTAAATTCTTTGCAGTTGCTTATTAAATATCAAAAAAACATTGAGTTTGGTTTTTTGGATGCAAGAAACTTCTTCCTGAAGAGAAGTTTCTGCACAGAAGTTTGTCGTTGTGAACAAACTTCTTGTGCTCGAAGTGTTCCACACACTAAAGTGTGTGGTTCTCAAACACGTCGACATAAAATAATTTTTCTGTCTTTATTTTATTTAATCTCCATTTTTTTATCAGTTTCATATGTTTCAGCTTTCGAATTTGGTGTTTCTCCTTCTGAGTTGAATTTTAATGGAAAAATAGAAGAGAAAATATGTAACAAAGTCTATATTTTTTCATCATTTAATGAAATAAATATGGCTATTGAAGACAGATGGTCTACTAAAAACAATACTAATAAAGACATTAATAATTATTTAACTAATAGCAGCGTTTTAAGAATTACTATTGATTATGAAAGAAATTTTATTTTAAATAAAGAAAAAGAAATAAACATATGCTTGAAATCAAAAGACTCTGGAAAATTTAAAGGAGTTTTATTTTTCCAAGCATTAGATGGCAGCCTTAACATAGGCGTCTGGCTTAATGCAAACATATCAAATATCAACAAAGTAAATAAATTAACAGGCCTTAGCATTAGTAACTTTAACAGTTATATAGATAATTCCACTAAAGTGTTTCTACCCTTAACAATTCTTAATTTATTTTTACTTCTAGCGCTGTTATTTTTATATTATAGGAAGAAAAAGAAGTAAGAATTAACATTATTAACCGAATATATCAACACCCTACTAAGATTGGAGATTTCATTTTTATAAAAAATAAATTTTAGAAAGATTTATAAACAGATGTTAATTTAAATTAACACATGTTAAGTATATTTAACAACCTAAAACTATTTTTTGAAGACAGCTATAGAAGGATAAACGTTAGAGAATACTCAAGATTAACTAAAATATCCCCCCCAACAGCCTCTAAAATGCTTCTCAAATTTAATAAAGAAGATTTACTGATAATGGAAAAAGACAGAAACTATCTTTTTTATTATGCAAATAAAAATAATAAACTATTCATAGATTTATCCAGAATCTATTGGAAGCTGAAACTAGATGGTCTAATCAATTTTTTAAATAATGAACTAACAAACCCATCTATAATTCTTTTTGGCTCTTTATCAAAGGCAGAAGTAAAAGAAGATTCAGACATTGATATTTGTATTATAAGTCACAAAAAAGATCTAGATATTGAGAAATTTGAAAACAACTTAAAAAGAAAAATACAGTTATTCTTTTTTAATTCAATAAAAGATATAGACAATAAAGAACTTACAAACAATATACTTAATGGATACATCTTAGAAGGCAGGTTAAAATTATAATGGATTTTACTGAGTGTCTAAAAAGAAGACTAGCTAAAGAAGTGAAAAAGGACGAAGAACTAATAAAATCAATATTAAAAACAAGTCAAAACAAACTAGATTCTGAAAATAAACTTGAATTAAGCGAAATAACTTCAAGTTCTAAGATATCTCTTTTATACGACTCATTAAGAGAACTTTTAGAAGCATTAACAATAAAGAAAGGATACAAAATATACAATCATGAGTGCTATACTTATTTTTTAAAAGAAATTATGAACGAAAGCAGTAAAGGAGATGAATTCGATGAATTAAGAAAAACAAGAAACAGCCTAAATTATTATCAAAAAAACAATGTGCCACCTCGCACTAAA
>ERZ1292640.4839-Hain-H43-02um-R1-4839-length-10131-cov-5_pt1 | contig 10131 bp, 15 predicted proteins | sample MGYA00564404_ERZ1292640 | MGnify/ENA primary metagenome ERZ1292640 (study PRJEB36523, sample SAMEA6512636) | groundwater metagenome | collected 2019-01-08 | study: AquaDiva: Metagenomics assemblies of 32 groundwater samples | reverse complement strand
GCTTTCTGCAACGCGCGAAGCCCGAGCGGTAAATAGGTATAAGTGCCGCTGGCGAGCTTGCGGATAAGCCCGGCACGCAGCATGTAGCGATGGCTCTTGATCAAAGCCTCTTGAGGATTTTCCTTTAATGTAGGGATAAAATACTTAGACCAGCGCATTTGGTATCCTTCTCTCCATACTCCATACGCCGTACTCTATACCCACAGTGCCCTTGGCTACTGGCCGTGAGGGGGTATAGAATACAAGCAGTAAACATTAATAGCTGTAAATATTACAAACGTATGGCAGAGCAAGGATATTGCGTGAAGTGCAAGGCAAAGAAAGACATTAAGGACGCGGCAGAGATAGAGATGAAGAACGGCCGCAGGGCGCTCAAAGGTTCATGCCCAACGTGCGGAACCGGAATGTTCAAGATTTTAGGCAATAAGAAATAATTTTGGCTCTTTCCCAAAAAGGCGCCGCGTTTTACGCGGCGCCTTTGTGGTTTGCGACAAAAGAAAAAGCCGCCGGTCTTGGAAGAATCCGCCGATTTGGCTTTTCCTTCCGCCTCCCAGGCGGCTGTCGACTATATTCCCGAGTGCCTCCACTCGTCCGCTAAGCGCAGTGCTTCGTCAAGGCTGTCGGGCAACTTACCCTCATCGGCGAATATACCGCCATCATAAAGCACTACGTCGGCAACTTCCTTGACGTAGTGTTCCACGAAGATTACGGGAAGCCAGTTAAACCTGGACTCACACCGAATCAGGTTCAGTAACTTGACGGCCCGCAACCCGAGCTGGTATCCGGCCAATATTATGATTCGGTCGTATGGACGCCCGCCGTCGAGCTCTTCCATTGCATCCTCCCCGGAATCAACCCATACGGCCTCGTTAGGTTTCAGATAGTTGGTTAGACTATCTTGTAATACCAAAGCATTGCCGACGCACAGTATTCTCACGTGTGCCATGCTACTACCTCCTTTTTCAAGAAATTGGTCGAATTCCTACAACTCTAGGACGAAATCAGTACCTCGTCCACTTCAATATGCATAACACGCGCCATGTCATTAGTCAAACCTTTGAAGGTGAGGTATGAAAGGCAATAATTGGATAATTGGGGTCAGCTAACTGGGGTCAGGTACCGGTTGTTGGTCTTCCTGAATAATTGGGGTCAGGTACCGGTTGTTGGTCTTCCTGGTGGTTTGCTCTCTGGAATTTTGAATTTCTTTTTCATGTTTGCCGTCCAGTTTTCCGAGCCGTACAATCGATGACGCTGTATGGCTTCACGCAGTTCGGAAAGTTCCTCGGGCGTGATGGAGTCGTGTATGAATGCGTCGTAATCTTTGGGGACATCAATTGGCCAGTCGGCAAGCATGCGTTTCTGTTCAGCCGTGCCATGTCTATGCCGCCAATAGCTTGAAAAACGCCAGTTGTTAAGATTCTTGACGAGCTTCGCGCGGAGAGGATTCCGCTCTACATATCGAATTAGACCAAGCAGGTGTTCATCATCTTGAACAAGTACAGATTTGTAACGACCCTGATACAGATGTCCGGTACCAGTAGTCTTGTTCTTTGTATGCCATCGCTGGGTGTGCGTGAGCGTGACCCATTGCATGAACTTTTGGAGGTCACAATCTTTCTGTGGATACAAGACAAGATGAAAATGATTTGGCATCAAACAGTACGCAAGTATTCTCATGTCATACTTCTCGTACGCATCTTCCAAAATGGATTCGAGCATTTCATAATCTTCTTCTTTGAAAAAGATTGGCAAGCGCGCATTGGCGCGATTCAGGACGTGATATGCGTATCCGCCAACATCAATTCGTGGATTTCGAGCCATGTCTGGATTGTAGCATGATTTAACCGGTACCTGACCCCCATTTTCCTCATTTTCCCCATTTTTCTTCTCATTTCCGCGACGAACGACGGTCGCGTTATGCACCCCTGTTGATTGACGCTGTTTGCATTACCTGTTTCCATTTGTTCAGGCCGAAACATTGGCAACCGCGCACTGCAACGGTTATTTGCAGTTTTGAAGTCAGGAGTCGAAGATGGATAATCGTATCATTCTTGCAGTCACCTCGGAGAGGGTACATTGGAATGACGAGCGTTCCAATAATTCACTCCGAGTTAGTGATGGGTTTATCTCGGCCTCTGGAGCGCAAATACCCGCCAGCGTGTTTTTTACGAGATTTGGTTTCGTAAGAAACCGGAGCTTCAATCAGCAACGTCCATGGGAAATTAGGCTCTACAGAGGCTCGTATGAGCGTATTGATCCTGTAGGTATTGTTTTTGGTTCCACTGCAGAGGAGCTGTTGCGGGGTGTGGAGATCAGAAGCACAGTTCTATTAATGGCCTCAGGGTCGTTCAAGGCCGTCAAAGAAGCATGTGCCACAATGGGGGTGCGCTTGTTGCACCACCATCACAACGGAGATCTTTATGAATCTTGAGATCCTCCGCCCGGGGAAAGACGTCCAAAATGTGCTCGGACATTCTCGGGCGGCTTTCTCTTTCAATCATTGACGAATTTCTCCCCATCTGATAATGTTCGTATATACGAACATCTACTATGACTAAACCCCTAAGCGCCACGCGAGAAGATTATCTGCGGGCGGTTCATCTCTTGCAGGAAAAAAACGGACTTGCTTCCACCACCGGAACAGCGCGTTATTTAAATTTGAGCAAGTCCACAGTTTCAGAACGGCTTAAAGACCTGATGCGCGATGGGCTCGTCGTTCCAGACAAGTATTCCTCTATCAAGCTCACTCCGCGCGGGCGCAAAATTGCACGGTCGCTAACGTTCAAACACAGGATTATAGAGGTCTTCTTGAACTCAACTCTCAAAGTCCCCCGCTCAAAGGTGCATGCGGAAGCGCACCGGCTTGAGCATGGCATGAGCGACGAAGTCGCGATGAAACTAAATTGCTTTTTGGGGAATCCCAAACGAGACCCGCATGGCATGCGGATTCCTCATATCAACTAATTATGACTGCCGGCGCATACATAGACGAAGAGCAAAAAAGTTTGTCGGAGTCCCACAGCTCCATTCACGTCCCCGCCGGCGCATCCTTCCTGCGGAAGCTTCTTGCGTTCTCCGGCCCCGGATACATGGTCGCTGTCGGATACATGGACCCCGGCAACTGGGCAACCGACCTCGCGGGCGGTGCCAAGTTCGGCTATTCCCTTCTTTTCGTAATACTGCTCTCAAACGTGGTAGCGATACTCCTCCAGCACTTGGCGTTGAAGCTTGGCATAGCGACAGGCAGGGACTTGGCACAGGCCTGCCGCGACAATTTTCCTATGCCGGTCCGCTGGGCGCTTTGGCTCATGGCGGAAATCATGATAATCGCCTGCGACCTCGCGGAAGTCATCGGCTCGGCAATCGCTCTCAACCTTCTGTTCAACATTCCGCTTGCGCTCGGCGTTGTAATCACCGCGGCGGATGTGCTTCTGATTCTGATGCTCCAGAAAAAGGGGTTCCGCTACTTGGAAGCCCTTATTATCGCTCTCATCGGGACCATAATGGTCGCGTTCGGATTAGAGCTTCTTCTTTCACGGCCGGAAATTGCCCCGCTTCTCGCCGGCTTCATTCCAACAGCCGCAATTTTCACGGACAAGGAAATGCTTTACATCGCGCTTGGAATAATCGGTGCGACAGTGATGCCGCATAATTTGTTTTTGCATTCTTCCGTTGTTCAAACGCGCCAATATGCGCGCGACCTCGCGGGGAAAAAGGAAGCCGTTAAATTTGCGACTATTGATACAGTAATTGCGCTCATGGGGGCGTTCTTCGTGAATTCGGCCATTCTCATAATGTCAGCCTCGGTTTTCCATTTCTCCGGATATTCGGACGTCGCAGACATTGATAAGGCGTACGAGCTTCTGACTCCGCTTTTGGGAACCTCTCTTGCAAGCATAGTTTTCGCTTTGGCGCTTCTCGCTTCCGGCCAGAACTCCACTCTGACAGGAACCTTGACCGGACAGATAATCATGGAGGGATTTCTGCGTCTCAAGATGCGCCCGTGGCTGCGGAGACTTACGACGAGATTGCTTGCGATAATTCCGGCGCTTGCCGTTATTCTATTCTTCAGCGACTTCGGAGTGGGGCGGCTTCTTATCTTGAGTCAGGTGATATTAAGCATTCAATTGCCTTTCGCGGTCATTCCGCTGGTCATGTTCACGAGCGACAAGAAGAAAATGGGCGTTTTCGCAAACAAACAATGGCTTAAAATAACTTCGTATATCCTGGCTGGCGGCATCGTCGCGCTAAACTTGTGGCTGATATATAACCTTTTTGGCTAACTACGAAACACACAGGCCGCTTGCGCGGCCTATGTGAAAAAACGGCATGCAACCTTATACGGTTGCTCCGGAACCGCAGTCTTTGCAATTCTTCTTGTGCGTCGCTACTTCGTAGATAGCCGCAAGACCCACCAAAATGTAGACTATCTGTTCAACAATCGGCCAACTGCCGACAAGCAAGTTGACGACATTGAATCCGACCGCTGTGAGACCCCAGTTCAAGCCTCCAACGACGAGAAGAATGAACGCGGTTGTGTGTAATTTCATAATGTTTAAATTATTATGGCTTGTAAGTCGACCCTAGATCATTTGCTAAGCAAATGATCGGGCGAACAATGCGTTGCATTGTTTTAGCCTTGTTCCGAAATTATGAGCTATAACTCTACATAGCGCCACAGAGTTATCCACCGTCTGTTTTTAGCAAGAAATTTGAGCTTTTTGCGCTACTTTTTCCCTCTTAGCCCGCGCTTGCGAAGTTCGGCCTCAAAAATCCTCTCGCGCAATGCGGACGTGGAAAACTCATGACTGCGAGAATTGAAATGGATTTCCATCGGCAGTTCGTACCCCGTATATTTCTTCCCTTTCCAGTCAATGCCGATGATGCGGACATCAGGTTTCAGCCTCACAAGCAAATCGTAGAGTTCTTCTTCGGTATGGTAAACAACTATCTCGTCTATATATCGGATGCCCTCCAATATCATCTTTCTTTCTTCCAGAGACATTATCGGCTTATTCTTTTTCTTCCCGCGATAATTGGGCGGAGTATCGGACGGGTCATCCTGAAGAGCGACAACTAGATAATCGCACACGGTTTTTGCCTCCTTGAACACAATCATGTGCCCCGCGTGGCAGAGGTCGAATGCCCCGGCCGTTAACCCGACTTTTTTTCCGTTTCTCATTGAGAAGCAGGATAACACAGTATGTGGTTGCACTGCCACGTTCAGCGTGAAATAATGCCGGCATGGAGCTGTCGTACTTCCTAATCCCGATAGCAGTCTATCTCCTTATTTGTATCCGTGTTCTGCGTCAATATGAGCGCGGCGTGGTGTTTCTGCTGGGTAAATTCACAGGCGTGCGCGAGCCGGGATTGAGCCTGATTTTCGTGCCGTTTCAACAAATGACCCGCGTGTCCCTACGCACCGTTACCATGCAGATTGCGTCGCAAAAAATCATCACCAAGGATAATGTCTCCATTGATATAGCGGCGGTCGCTTATTACAAGGTGACAAACCCTGAAAAGGCCGTGATTGCGATAGAGGATGTATACGATGCGACAAATCAGATATCTCAAACTACCGTGCGCAACGTGGTCGGCCAATTCAGTCTTGACCAACTGCTGTCGGAAACAGTAAAAATAAACGAGCAAATCAAAAATGTCATAGATGCGCATACGGAGCCGTGGGGCGCCCAAGTTACTGCCGTGGAAATCAAAGACATTGCACTCCCCGACAACATGCAGAGAGCGATGGCGAAAGAAGCAGAGGCCGAAAGGGAGCGCCGAGCGAAAATTGTCGCCGCAGAAGGCGAGTTCCAAGCGGCCGTCAAATTGGGCGAGGCCGCAGACATCATCACCAAGCACCCGGTCGCACTGCAACTCCGCACTCTCCAAACCATGGCGGAAATCTCCGTCGAAAAGAATTCGACCATAATCTTCCCCGCGCAATTTATGACGACGGTACAGGAAGCTATTTCACTTCTCAAAAAGGATTCCTCAAAGTAAGAAGAAAATGATTGGTGAATTGGGAAGGAATAAAGAAAGAATCCGACCTATAGTTGGGTCCGAAAAATTCGGCTTGACTGAAGCAGATATAACACAAACGATTGCAGAGTTGCAATCAGAAATCGACTCCATAAATAATATCATGGATGACCCAGATGAAAGATTGGAACGTTTTGCTAGAAACTCATTACCAAAAAGGGTAAGGGAGTTGGAGCTGTTTACCAGTCATACTCCAACAGAGATTCTAGAAACGGTGTGGGACATTTATAAGAAAGCGGCCAATTCCGAAAGAACCGGCCTAAGAAAACAGTCCGTCATAATTCAAATCCGGTCTGAATTCCCTAATGTACTAGATTATTATCGGCTTCTGCAGAAAAAGACGTGGGGTTATAATCTCGGTCAAGCCGTAATTACGGCATTGGAGGCAGAGGAGTTGAAAAAATCCCATGTGATAGAATCGGCTCATGAATAAAACCGCGCTTTTGACTTCATACGCAAAAGACGAGCCGCTTTTGCGGCTCGCGGGAATACTCGTTAAAAACGGCTGGAATATTCTAGGCTCTGCAGGCACGACCAATTACTTAAAAGAGAACGGCATCGCATGCAAAGATGTGGCGGATATGGTTGGTCCTCCGATTTTGGGGCATCGCGTGGTTACGCTGTCGCGAGAAATATACGCGGGGCTCCTCGCCTCAACTCCTGAAGATTTTGCCGAGCTCAAACGGCTAGACATCCCAAACATTGATTTGGTGTATGTGAATCTCTACCCGCTGGAAAAAGAAACGCGGAGTCCGCAAGCGAAACCGGAGAGCGTCTTAGAAAAGACAGACATCGGAGGCCCGACGCTTCTGCGGGCGGCGGCTAAAGGCCGCCGCCTCGCGCTTTCCAATTCGGAACAAATTGAGACGCTGGAATCGTGGTTTTCGCGCGGAAGCCCGGAAAAAGAGCGTGAACAAATGGCAATTCGTTTCGCAGCCGAAGCTGAAAGGCGAGTCGCGGGTTACGTTTCCGCATCGGCGCAATATTGGGAGAAAAAATGAATATAGCGGCGGGGGATTGCCTGATGTCAGCAAAGAGATATACTGAATTTATTATTTATCCATTTAATATTTTGATATCGTATGCTGGAAGATTCAATCAGAAGAGGAAGAAGTGCTGATAGGCCTGCGCCCTTGAGAGGATTGCGCGATGCACCCAAACCGAACGATAAAAAACTCACGAAAATACGACACGACGGGAAATCGCCTGATGCATTGGGAGAAATACCAGAAGAAGTGTCCGCGGAAGATTTAATCGCGAGAGCTACTGAATACAAATTAGGAAATCCGAAAATCAGAAAAGAAATAGATGACACTTTATAATCAAGAGGGGGCATGTCATGCAACAAACGAATCTCTACACAATCACTGTCCCGCCGATGATGAAAGCTCTTGAGGCGCTTTCAAAAATCATGGACAAAGCTGTTGCGCACGCCGAAACAAAGGGTACAGAACGACGCCCCGGTTCCGTTCACATTGAGGCACTGCTCAACGACCGCCTCATCTTTGACCAGTTCTCTTTCATCAAGCAAGTGCAAGTCGCCTGCGACAACGCGAAGGGCGGAGCCGCGCGGCTCGCCGAAATAGAAGCACCGAAATACGAGGACGATGAGAAAACCGTTCCCGAACTGAAATCCCGCATTAAGAAAACGGTAGCGTTCTTAAAAACAATTAAGCCCAAGCAAATAATCGGCAAGGAGAGAATTAAGATTTCACTCCCCTATTTCCCGACAAAATACATTACCGGCTTTGAATACGCGACAGAATATTTATTGCCGAATTTCTACTTCCACATTGTTACCGCCTATTCCATTCTCCGGAAGAATGGCGTGGATATCGGCAAGAAAGATTACATCAACGGCCTTCCGCTCAAAGACTTGTGAACATGTTTAAACATATTTTCTTTGACTTGGACAACACGCTGACCCCTAGCAAGTCACTGATTTTACCCGGGCATGCGCCAATTCTTAAGGAATTGTGCGGGAAGGCTGATGTAATCGTGGTATCAGGCCATGGCGCGCAAGATGTAAAAAAGCATCTTACGCAAGAACTGGAAGGCCTGTATCACATTCTGGGACAAAATGGCAACTACGCGGAAACGCGCGACGGCCGCGTTTTGTGGAATCGCTCACTCTCCAAAGAGCAGAAGGATGCGATACTCGCGTTCATTGCGAAAGCGCGTAAGCGTCTGAATCTGCCGGTGCGTGATGAGAGCGACATCGTGGAAGACCGCGATTCGCAGATTGCGTTCTCGCTCATAGGCCACCACGAGGACCACGACAAAAAGGAGGCGTTTGACCCTGGCGGAAAAAAGCGGATGCAGTTGTTAAAGGATATGGCGTCTGAAGTGAAAAAACTTGAGGAAGCAAACGTGGAGGTGCGTATCGGTGGGACCACAAACCTTGATATCTTTGAATACGGAAAAAATAAGGGGTTCAATGTGCCGGCGTTCATTGAAGAAATGGGCTGGAGAAGGGAGGATTCAGTGTACATCGGAGACGCTCTTTTCCCCGGCGGTAACGACGAGACGGTCATAGGAAAAATCCCCACGCACGCAGTGGCCGATTATCGCGAAACGTATTCTTACATTGAACAACTTTTAAAATCTTCTTGAGCCATGTCTTCCGCACTTTCAATAAAAAATCTCAGGAAAACATACGCAAGCGGGACGGAGGCGCTTAAGGGTGTTTCCCTGGACATCCCTGCGGGCGATTTCTTTGCGCTACTTGGGCCGAACGGCGCAGGAAAAACCACTATCATCGGCGTGGTAACCGGATTGGTAAATAAGTCCGGCGGCACCGTCCAAGTGTTCGGCCACGATATAGAAAAAGAACAGGAACTGGCGCGCGCGCAAATCGGCGTCGTCCCGCAAGAAATCAATTTCAATCCTTTTGAGAAGTGCATTGACGTGGTGGTTAATCAGGGTGGCTACTATGGAATCCCGCGCAGTATCGCAATTCCCTACGCGGAGCAATTGTTGAAGGATTTAGGAATCGCGGAAAAGAAAAACCAGACCGGGTGGTCGCTCTCTGGCGGGATGAAGCGCAGGCTTTTAATCGCCAGAGCCCTCATTCACAAACCGCGCTTTTTGATTCTTGACGAGCCGACAGCGGGCGTGGATGTGGAGCTCCGGCGCGAAATGTGGACCTATCTCAAAACACTGACCGCAAAAGGTGTCACAATATTGCTTACAACCCACTATTTGGAAGAAGCGGAACAGCTGTGCAAACACGTGGCCATAATCCACAGGGGCGCCATTGTTGCTTCTGGAACAATGCAGGAAGTACTGGGTTTGCACGACGAGGACACCGCGCAGAAACGTGGTTATCGAGGAGGAAAGCTAGAAGAGGTGTTTTTGCAATTAACGAGCGAAAAGTAATATGTCCCAATCTACGAATCATACGAATACCACGAATGGCTGCAAATGTGAGAATCATTTATTCGTAGTTATTTGTAGACTGGAATCCATTTGTAGATTGGCACTTATATGACTCCTTCCCAAAAATTTACTTCTTTCTACACCATCGTGCGCAAAGATGTCGTGCGCATTTTCCGTATATGGCCGCAGACATTTCTGCCGTCCATTATCACGTCGGTCCTTTATTTTCTTGTTTTCGGAAAAGTGCTTGGCGAGCGCATCGGAGAAATCGGAGGTCATCCGTATATCACCTTCGTCGTTCCGGGCATTGTAATGCTCGCGGTCGTAACAAATTCTTTTTCAAACGTGGCAACAACATTCTTTCAAGCGAAATTCTTTGCGCGCAACATAGATGAGATTCTCGTCTCGCCGACTCCTCCGTGGGTAATAATCGCCGGATATGTCGCCGGAGGAATGGTGCGGGGCATCACGATAGGGTTGCTCGTAATTGCAGTTTCCGCATTCTTCACAGCACTACCGCTTACTCACCCATTCATAATTCTCCTGTTTCTTGTCCTTTCCTCGCTGATTTTCTCTCTCGCCGGCCTTGTAAACGGCATATATGCGAAGAGCTTTGATGGAATAACAATAATACCGACATTCGTCTTGACGCCCTTGGTCTACCTCGGCGGAGTTTTCTATTCCGCGCAAGCGCTCCCGCCCCTATGGCAG
>ERZ1292640.4838-Hain-H43-02um-R1-4838-length-10131-cov-5_pt1 | contig 10131 bp, 9 predicted proteins | sample MGYA00564404_ERZ1292640 | MGnify/ENA primary metagenome ERZ1292640 (study PRJEB36523, sample SAMEA6512636) | groundwater metagenome | collected 2019-01-08 | study: AquaDiva: Metagenomics assemblies of 32 groundwater samples | reverse complement strand
CCGGTTATCGACAGTAATTGGGGTCAGGTACCGGTTATCGCAAGTAATTGGAGTAATTGGGGTCAGGTACCGGTTATCTAGTCAGTAGTTAGTAGATAGTAATTGGGGTCAGGTACCGGTTATCGCACAGTTCCGCGTAAGTTCCGCATTAGACTAACACCGCCTTGATGCGTCGTACACCGGATGCCACGGCTTCTTCTTTCAGGATTTTAAACGCACCCTTCCGGCTGACGCCATCAGGGTGAATAATACTCGCGAGCTCGCGAGTATTATTCACATGCGGCCCGCCGCAGAACTCAATTGAAAACGCTTTATCAAATTGCGGATTTTCCGGCGTCGCATCTTTCGGTCCCACGGAATATACGGAAACCATGTCGGGATATTTCGCGCCGAATTCCTGCTCCGCTCCGAGTTTCTCGGCCACGCCTTTTGGAAGAGTTGAGTTTATGACAGGAAGACCTTCTTTGATTTTCTCATTCACGATTCTTTCTACTTCTGCAATCTGCTCTGGCTTCATCTTATCTGCGTGCGAAAAATCTATTCGCAAACGCTCGCTCGTTATGTTGCTCCCCCTCTGCTTCACGTTATTTCCCAGAACTATCTGAAGCGCTTTCAATAATAGATGATGTGCTGTGTGGAGGCGCGTCGTGGCGGCGGAAGTGTCGGCCAGTCCGCCCTTGAATTTCTGTTCCGAGCCTGCTCGCGAAGTGTCTTTGTGCCTCTCCATCAGCGCCTTGAAACCCATTACGTCTACTGACTTCCCCCCCTCTTGCGCCATTTCAAGTGTCATTTCTAGCGGGAAGCCGTACGTAGTGAAAAGCATGAAGGCTTGCTCGCCTGAAATATTGTTACTCACCATTTTTTCAAACTCGCGCGTCCCATGTTCAAGCGTGTGGGCAAACTGCTTTTCCTCCTGCCAGAGCTCGCGCGAAATAGTTTCGTACATTTCCTCGCCGTCCAATTTTGTGTACCACTGCTTGTATTTCTCGATGACAATGATTGCACAGCGGACAAGCTCGTTCTCCTTCCCTTGACCCTGTGCGCAACCAAGAGAAATTGCGTGCTGGGCGGCGCGGCGTATAAGCCGGCGCAGAATGTATCCGCGGTCTGTATTGCTCGGCCTCACGCCGTCCGCAAGCATGAATGTCGCCGCGCGGATATGATCGGCGATTATTCGGAAACTTCTCGTGTATCTGCTGTCATCGTACGACTTGCCGTCTGAATAGTATTCAAGAAGTTTAATAAGCTCCTCAAATACGTCCGTCGCAAACACGTCCGGATTATCATTTTTTGCCGCCGCTATCCTCTCCAATCCCCCGCCGAAATCCACGTTCTGCTTTGGCAGGAGCGTGAACGAATCGTCTGCTTGCTTGATGTATTGCATGAACACTGCATTGCCGATTTCCAGAAATCTCCCACACTCGCAGTTCGGATGACATTCCGACCCGAATTTTCTGTCGTGCGGAGTTGCGAAATCATAAAATACTTCCGAGTCCGGTCCCCCCGGCTCGCCCTCGGGCATATTCTCCGGCGAACCGGCGCGACTCCACCAATTCTTGCTCGCGTCGTAATAGAAGATACGGCCTTCCTGCATGCCGAGTCTGTATCCATCCTCTCCAGAGCCGAGGATAACTTCTTTTGCGTCAATACCGCTATTTTGAAACAGCTCCTTCCATATTGCGGCGGATTCCGTGTCGCGAGGGATGCCGTTTTTCTCGTCGCCGATAAAAGCAGTCACATACAATCGCTTCGGGTCCAGTCCGATTTCTTCCGTTAGAAACTCAAAAAGCCACGGAATTTGCTCCTTCTTAAAATAATCGCCGAGCGACCAATTGCCGAGCATCTCAAAAAATGTCGTATGGCGATTATCCCCCACCTCGTCAATGTCGAGCGCCCTGAAGCATGTCTGCGAATTCACGAGCCGGTCGCCGAGTGGATGCTTCTTGCCGAGCAGATATGGAATAAGCGGCTGCATTCCGCTTCCAGTAAAAAGCGTTGTCGGGTCGTTCTCCGGAACAATGGGGGCCGAAGGAACGATTGCATGCCCGCGTTTCTGAAAGAATTCCAGATACTTGCTGCGGATTTCAGCGATGTTCATAATTGGAGATTATACCCTATTGTGTGTTAATTATGGAAGTTGCCCTGCGTACTTACCTTAGACGGTCGGATAAAGTAAGTACATGACGACGATTGTTGAGTGAAAGTTTTGCGAACCCATATTTATCCGTACTTACATTAGCCGACCGGCTAATGTAAGTACGGGAAGAGTTAGTACGATGATTACGATTATTATTGCTCCAATCGGTATAAGACGATAGTATTGCACCACTGTGAAATACCACATCCACACTTTGCAAAACGGACTTCGGGTCGTGCTGGTGCCGATGCTTGATGCCAAGACAGCGACAGTCGTGGTGATGGCGGGCACGGGCTCGCGCTATGAGACAAAAGAAGAAAACGGGCTCGCGCATTTTCTCGAGCACATGTTTTTTAAGGGAACGAAAAAGAGGCCGAGCGCGCGGTTGATTAGCGAAGAGCTTGATGCGCTCGGAAGTGTCTACAATGCTTTTACTGCGAAAGACAGGACTGCGTATTATGCGAAAGTAAGCAGTCGGTATTTGGACACAGCGCTTGATGTCATCAGTGACATATACCTCAACTCCACATTGCCAGGCAAGGAAATCGCAAAAGAGCGCGGGGCCATCATTCAAGAAATTGATATGTATGAAGACATGCCGATGCGCACTATTGATAATGTGTTTGACGAATTGATTTTTGGCGGCGAGCATCCTTTGGGGCGCACCATTCTGGGGCCGAAGGAAAATATCCGCGCCTTCATGCGCAAGGACTTCGCGAGCTACCTGAAACATCACTACACGCCGGAAAATACTGTCGTGTGCGTGGCGGGCGCGATTTCCCCGAATAAAGTGCTGACGGCGGTTAAAAAGTCGTTCGGACGCATTAAGAAAAGTGCAGGGCCGAAATTTGTACCGTTTGAAGCTAAACAAATCAGTCCACGTGTAGCTATTAAGGAAAAGAAGACAGACCAGACGCAATTGATGATTGGCGTTCCATCCTATCCCTACGCGCACAAAGATGAATATGTTTTGGAAGTTCTCTCAACGATATTGGGCGGCGGCATGTCCAGCCGCTTGTTCTTGGAAGTACGCGAGAAGCGAGGACTCGCCTATTCCGTGCATGCGATGGTGGAGAAATATCCCGACACCGGCTACTTTGCCGTGCAGGCGGGAGTGGAACACGGGAAGCTTGAAAAGGCAGTTTCAACCATTCTCGCAGAATTCCGCAAGATAAAGAAGAATAATAAAGTTTCCGGTGCCGAGCTTAAAAAGGCCAAGGCGCACATCAAAGGCACGCTGACGCTCGCCTTGGAAACGAGCGACGCCGTGGCCGCCCACGCCGCCACCTCGCTCATCAGCTTGGGCCGTATCCGCACGCTGGAAGAGATAATCAAAGGCATAGACAAAGTGAAAGCAGGAGATGTCATGCGCGTCGCCAAAGACCTGCTCCGAACCGAAGGACTAAACCTCGCAATTATTGGTCCGCATTTAAATAAGGAGAACTTTCTTACCCTTTTGCGCGTGTAGACGAACGAGAGATAAGGATATAGGATTGATTTGTCATGAACGACCGTAACATATATGTATTCTTGATTGGAGCTGTTATTCTAGGGGCGCTAGCTTTTTATTGGTTCGAATGGAGACCCGCACAAATTAGAAAAGAGTGCTGGAATGCAATGCCGTCAATTAGTGATTACAACGAAAAGGTATATCAATCTTGTCTCAGGTTATATGGGTTGGAGAAGTAGAAAATCAGCACCAAATAAATGCCCAACTTGGATAAATATGTAGGAGAATATCTAGGAATAACTCCTCTGGCTGTTTTGGCTTTTGGTGGTCTTTTTACAATCGCGTCACTAACAAATGGCGGTGTTTTCTTTGCACAAAGTCTCTCGGTGTTTCTATACGGAATAGTGTCATCATTCGCTCGGCAAATTTATAAAGATACTGTTAAGCATTTCCTTAAAACAGAGGCCGAGAGAGTGTCAGAGACTGAGAATAAGTCTATGTTCACTCAAAAACACAAAAGTTACTGGAGGCGATACTACATTTTTCAAGCATTACTGTTTCTGTTACTTTTCATATTCTTTATCCGAATGGGCTTATAGGTGTCGGGACTATCTGCGTCTGATCGGATAGTTATCCTCACCCTTCACTTGCTTTTCACGCGTATAACGGTACTATTATCGTACAGTTGGCTTCGGCCTCGCCCCCGCAAGGGGGAGAATTGAGACAGAAAAGCCGTCAAAGCAGGTCTTTGGCGGCTTTTCTCAATTTCGAAAAAGCGTCCTTTTCAAGAAAACAGATTTTCGCTTCCAGGCGTCGAGTATCAACAACCCGCAACTGCGAGAGATTTGCTCGGGCCTCCCGATCCTTAACCAACCCAATGGGCACGCGCAGTGCGTGTTTACGTGGAGATGTCGTAAGCGGTACCACTAAACATGCGTCTGGGCCAAATCCTCGCATAATGACACATGGGCGAACATGCCACTCGCCTTTTCCATCTTGTTCCGTGCCGATGTTCACTCCGAGGCGGCACCACCAGACTTCGCGCACGGTGTACAAACGTGATTGCTCAGCATTAGTTTTCTTCTTCACTTCATTCCAACCATCAAAATCTTTAGTCATTCGTGAAATTGTAGCACCTACAACCAATCAATCGGCTTTTTGTTGTGGGCTTCCAGATACGCATTCGTTTTGCTGAAGGGTTTTGAGCCGAAGAAGCCGTTGCTTGCGGAGAACGGCGACGGGTGCGCGGATTCGATGACGAGGTGCTTCGCGCGGTTTATGTGCGCGCCTTTGGCCTTAGCGTAGTTGCCCCAGAGGATGAACACAAGATTCTCGCGTTCGTCGGAGAGCTTGCGGATGACTGCGTCGGTAAACTCTTCCCACCCCTTCCCCTGATGAGAGCCGGCTGTGCGTGCTGCAACGGTTAGGGTCGCGTTTAGAAGGAGTACACCCTGATTGGACCAATGTTCGAGATTACCCTTCTTCGCTAAAGCTTCGAAGGGCAAAGAACAATCTGCTGAAAGTTCTTTGAATATATTCTGCAATGACGGTGGCAGATTTACTCCCTCGCTTACGGCGAAGCAGAGGCCATTCGCCTGCTTGTGGCCGTGGTACGGGTCTTGACCGAGTATCACAACCTCGACCCTGTCGAACGGGCAAAGCTCAAATGCGCGGAAAATATTTTTCGGCGGCGGATAAACGATAGCGTGCTTGTATTCGCCTTTGACGAACTCGCGCAATTTCTTGAAGTAGTCCTGCCCGAACTCATCTTTGAGCGCCTCTTTCCACGAGCTTTCAATTTTCACTTCCGCCTCACGCTCCTCCATAGACACTAAATCCCCAGCGTTCCATTCCCTTTCCCATTTATCTTTTTCGCGAGCGCCTGCAATTCCTTCCCCGCCGCCTCGCGGTATCGGCAGTATTCGCATTGTTCGGCCGCGGGAGGGACTTCCTCGCTACGCAAACATTCTGCCAATTTCATTACTATCGGCTCTATCCAGTCTGTATTGCCCACATGCGGAATTATCGTAACGTCAAATTCAAGCTTTGCGTCAAACGCTTTCGCATCGCTGTTGCCGTTCACATAAACGAAATACGCGGTGGGTGAGACTTTTTCACCGATTCCGCGCAAGAGCCATTGATATATTTCCACTTGGCGCTTATAGCCCTTTTGCCAGTACCCTTCTATGGTGACCTCCTCTTTCTTGCTCGTCGCTTTGTAATCCACGACGATAAGCTCGCCTCTCGGATTTACCCAAATGTCGTCAACTCCCCCGCGGAAAATTAAACCGGTCGGCTTGTGATGGTATTGGATTCCATAGCGCAGTGCGTCTCTCCATTCATCCATGCGCGGGTCGTTGAACGGCACCGCGTCTATCTTGTACTCTTTCATCAGAGGGTGCGCGTCCCCCTTCGCTCTGTGCGAATCAAACTCTCTCTTCATCAATTCATCGACGGCATTATTGAGAGTGAACGCGGGAAATGAAGGGCGTGCGAGACCTAACCGCACATCCAAATAAAAACATCTTTCACACTCATGAAAAAGGTCTATCTTGCTGCGGCTTACTCTAAACGGCTCCCGCGAAGCGGGGTCAAAAATATTTCGCGTCCGTTTTGTGTAAAGGCGAGGCGGCATAAAAGCAGTATAGTCCCAATCTACAAATGACACGAATACTACAAATGGCTACAAATGAACACATTGTCTATTCGTAGTTATTTGTAGATTGGAATGTATTCGTAGATTGGTACTTCAATCTCATTCACAAACCGTTATCAGCTTTTTTCTCTATCTCCGGCTTGTGGTCCTCAAACCAGTGCTTGAAACGATTTTCCACATACCACATGCCTGTAAAAATCAGTAGGACAAGAACAGTGGAAAATATCGCTATGGCGTAGAGCCCGAATCCGACTGCGATGCCGACAGCCGAGGAAATCCACAATCCGGCCGCGGTCGTAATGCCGTGCTGGGTTTCCCCTCTGAAGATGATGAGTCCGCCTCCCAAGAAGCCGACTCCGGTAATAATGGCGGCGGCAACGCGCATTGGGTCGAAATTAACGATGCCGAGATGAGCCAAGTCCACGTAGTTCGCGGTGATGACGAAAAGACAAGCGCCCAAGGCGACGAGGCCGAATGTGCGAGTGCCGGCCGCCTGCCGCGCCATCACGGCTCGCTCCGTGCCGATGATGCCTCCCAACACAACCGCGAGAACCAGTTTCGCGAACATTATTATCGTCGTGTCAGAGAATTGCGCTACCGCGTCCATGAGTAATATTATAGCGCACGGGACAGAGAAGCGTAGGCAGTACTGTGTGTATAGCGCTTGGTGTGCATACAAAATACCGCATACTAAATACTATTCATCATATTCCACACAGGCGCTGGGCTTCCTCCATAACTTGCGGCACTCTTCCCGGCCTGATGCCGTATTCCTCGAGCAAGTGGCGCGATTGAACGCTTTTGCACAGGACGATTTTGTTATCCAGCAACTGCCGTTTCTCGCCTTCGGTAAGAGTCGTAAGGCATGTCAGAGGATGAACTTTTGCCTCTTCTATCATACTCATGAGCCCGCGTCCGTCCGGATAATCCCATCCTAGAAGCGTCATACTGGAACATTGCGCGTAGCGGATAGCGTTATGCGTGAAGCTTGTGTTCGTGACAAGCCAGCCCTCGTCCACTCTAGAGGAATCTTCCGTTGCTTTTTTAAGGTCTTCATAGCGGGCATGAACATAGAGCGCGTCCTTAATATCGGTTTTTCCTCCGGCATCATTATGAAACTTGGCCTCAATGCCGACGCGCCGTCCATTTTTTTCGGCAAGAACATCAACTTCATGCGGAGCGCAGCGGCCATTGAGCGCCGCTCCAGTGCGGCATGTCCAACCGTGGGCACGCAATATTTCCGCGAGAAACTGTTCGAACGGAAAACCAGAAGGGCCGAGGGCGAAAACCGCGCGCTTTATGGAATATCGCGCGGCGACGGGCGACTGCTCTTCCCTCCTCAATATCTCAAAAGCATGCCTGTAAATTTCGTCTGTTGTCATGCCGGATTTCAGCTCGCGCACGACATGGGATATGACGCGCTCGCGCATTTCCGGACTTGCTCCCGAACGTGCCAAAGAATTGTCCAATTTTGAAGGGACGAACATTTCTTCTTCGCCGTCCGCTTTTCTGATGAGTATGTTATTCATCGTGTTTACGCATTCATTGTAGCGCGTACTTGGGCGTGCGAGAAATTGATATGCACATTTTTCCTAATGGCAAGGGCGCCCCTTGGCATATCAAACTGCCAAGGGGCGCCCTTGCCACTCTACGCGATTATGCCGCCGCCCAAGCATACGTCTCCATCATATACAACTAAGGACTGGCCGGGCGCGGCGATTTGCGGCTCGTCGAAAGTGATTTTCACGCCACAACCCTCGCGCGCGATGGCCGCGTCTCTCGGTTCTTCCCTATATCTCGCCTGCGTTCGCGCCCGAAACGGCATCGCCGGAGCGTCGGAAATCCAATACATTGAATCCACGCGTATCTCTTTTCGCGCCGCATCCTCCCTGCGCGGAGAAACACAAATAGTATTCGCGGAGATATCCACGGAAACAACATAATGCGGCGCTGTTTCTTCACTAATATGTTCAATGCTGAACCCATGCCGCTGTCCTATCGTGTAAAGCGCTGCGCCGTCGTGGCGTCCGACGACTTTTCCCTCCGCATCGAGAACACTCCCGCTTTCGAGCTTGATGTATCGTGAAAGAAAGTCTTTCATTGTAACGTCGCCTACAAAACACAGCCCTTGGCTATCCGCTTTCTCCGCGACAGGAAGAGCGAACTTGACCGCGAGCTTTCTGACCTCTTGTTTCGAAAGATTCCCGACTGGAAAAAGCGTATGCGCAAGGTCATTCTGATTCAATAAGTACAAAAAATATGACTGGTCTTTGTCCCTGTCTTTCCCTCGGAGCAATTCAAGACTTTTGCCTTTTGCCTGCCCGCCAAAGCTTTGGCGCAGGCGGGCCTTTTGCCTTTTGCCTTGCGTTATGCGGGCGTAGTGCCCCGTCGCGATGCAATCTGCCCCCTCGCGAAGGGCGTAGTTCAGAAAACTGCCGAATTTTATGTGCCTGTTGCAAAGAACATCCGGATTCGGAGTGACTCCGCCGGCATACGCGGAAATCATGTTTTCAACGACCATTTCCTTATAATCGTTTGACAAGTCAATTTCACGAAATGGGATTTCGAGAGCGACAGAAACTCTCATCGCGTCAAGCCGGTCTTGCGCCCACGTGCATTCGATGAATTCCGGCTGCCAGATTTTTATGAACACGCCGACAACATTGAAACCGCGCTGTTTGAGCAGTGCGGCCGATACGGCAGAATCAACGCCGCCAGATAAGCCGACAAAAACTATCTTTGACATATACGTTCCAATCTACAAATATATTCCAATCTACAAATAACTACGAATAAACAATACTACACATCTGTAGCCATTCGTTGCATTCGTATCATTTGCAGATTGGCACTTTGTTAGTCAATATATTTCCTCTTATTCCGCAAATGCTCGGCGTAGGTTTTGCTGTAATGAGTAACTCCGCTTTTATCGGCAAGGTAATACAAATAGTCATGTTTGACGGGCGTTACGGCCGCCAACAGAGAATCCAGACTGGGACTGCCGATTGGTCCGGGCGGCAGGCCGGGACGTTTGTACGTGTTGTAGGGCGAGTCGCTCTGCAAATCTTTTGTGGTCAACTGATAAGTCCCTTTTCCAAGCGTGTAGAGAAATGCCGCGTCAACCTGCAACAACATTCCTTTTTCCAAACGGTTCCACAGAACTCCTGCAATCATCCTTCTGTCCGCAATTGCACGCGCCTCCCGTTCCAGCAGAGATGCCATTATTACCACATCTTTCTGCGGCTTGCCGAAAGATTGGAATTGGGAATCTATAGCAGATACGCGCGCGTCAAAATTCTGGCGCATGGTTTTGATGACAAGCTCTTCGGTAGCGTTTGGAAGAAAATAATATGTGTCGGGAAAAAGAAAGCCTTCCAGCCCGCCTGCGGACGAAAGGAATTTCTCGCTGTTGAAGCGCAGAAGTTGAGTTTCCAAAATGCGCGCCATTTCTTTTGTCGTCGCGCCCTCCGGAATGCGGATGCGCAAAGGTTCCATGCCGTACGCTCCAATTACTATCGCGCGGGCTATGCTGAAGAGGTCGCGCGGTTCCTTAAAAAGATAATCTCCCGCGTGAACGTCTGTTTGGCGACCGAGGATGATAATCAGATATCGCAAAGCCGTCCCAGAGCGCACGACTTGATTCTTTTCGAGAACTGTCGCGGCTTCATTGACGGTGGCTCCCTCCTCTATCGTAACCAGCGTATTAAGCGGGAAATTGTCGGGAGGACGTATTACGCTTAAATATAGGAGAGTTGCTAATATGCCTGCGGAAAGAAGCACGACAAGCGTTCTGCGGTTCGCGTGTTCCCGCCATCGTAGCGACAGCTCCCCGGCGACGCGGTCATAGGCGGCAAACGCCCGTTCAAGGAATTTCTCGAGGGGAGTCAT
>ERZ1292640.4837-Hain-H43-02um-R1-4837-length-10132-cov-4_pt1 | contig 10132 bp, 5 predicted proteins | sample MGYA00564404_ERZ1292640 | MGnify/ENA primary metagenome ERZ1292640 (study PRJEB36523, sample SAMEA6512636) | groundwater metagenome | collected 2019-01-08 | study: AquaDiva: Metagenomics assemblies of 32 groundwater samples | reverse complement strand
CAAAGACCACCGAACGGGTGTAGAAACGAGTAACGTAGACGCTGTGTTTGACGGAGAGTTGGATGAATTCATCGAAGCGGAAAAAGGTTTATAAAAAAGCACTACAAGGGTACTTCTTGTTTTCTAATTCGCGTTGCTCATAAGAAAACAATGTCGTATACTAGATCAGTATGATTTATTTCGACAAAGTATCCAAAATATATTCACCAACAGCTATCGCGCTAGAGGATGTTTCGTTTACTGTATCCCCAAATGAATTTATTTCTATTGTAGGCCAATCTGGAGCAGGTAAATCTACTCTTTTAAAATTATTGCTTGCCGAGGATCGCCCAAGTTCTGGGAAAGTTTTTTTCGAATCTCAAGATGTTAATATATTATCGAGAAAAGAATTACCTTTTTTGCGAAGACGCATTGGTGCTGTTTTTCAAGATTATCGGCTTTTGCCTGCGCGTACTGCCTATGAAAACGTAGCGTTTGCGCTTGAGGCGGCTGGGAAATCTGATGATGAGATTGACCATGATGTTCCGCAATCTCTTGAATTGGTAGGACTTATGGACAAGGCGTGGAATTTTCCTCACGAACTCTCTGGGGGAGAACGCCAGCGTGTTGCAATTGCGCGAGCTATTGTTGTGCGTCCCGATGTAGTCGTAGCGGATGAGCCAACCGGGAATCTAGACCCGCTTAATAAATGGGAAATAATTCAGCTTTTGGAAAAAATTAATGGGCTTGGTACCACGGTTATTTTAGCAACGCACGACAAGGAAGTCATTGATTCGCTTCAAAGACGAGTGGTAACTTTGGATAAAGGAAGGCTTGTTCGCGACGAACTGCGTGGAAAATATGTGTTATAATAAGTAAACAATGAAAAGAATCACATTTCAAAGAATGTTGAAAAGCGGAGTGATTAATTTTTTTCGCAACGGACTGGTAAGTCTTGCGACAGTGCTTGTGATGTCTTTGTCTCTTTTGATGCTTGCCTCTGTTTTTATGGGCAGTGTTTTTTTGAGTACATTTATTCAAGATTTGCAGGCTAAAGTTGATGTGAGTGTTTATTTCAAAAAATCTGTAAATGAAAACGCTATTTTAGATCTAAAATCCAAGCTTTTAGCGCTTAAAGAGGTTAAAGACGTTCAGTATGTTTCGCGCGACGAAGCGCTTAGACGATTTTTAGAGCGCCACAAAGGAGAAGATATTATAGCGCGCTCTATTGAGATAATTGATGAAAATCCATTTTCAGCAAGCTTGGAAATTGGAGCAAACGATACGAGTAAGTATGATATTATTACTTCTTTTTTGGAACAAGCTTCTTATAAAGATTTTATAGATATAGATGAGCGCGGCAACCAGAAAATTACTTATCGCCAAAATCAGGCGGTTATTGATCGGCTAACAGCGATGCTCGGAGCTACTCGCGCCGCTGGATTTGGAGCGGCCGGCATATTGGCGCTTATCGCAATCATTATTGCTTATAATACCGTGCGTCTCGCGATTTATAATTCACGCGATGAAATTTCTGTAATGCAATTGGTTGGCGCGTCTTCGTGGTTTATTAGAGGTCCTTTTTTGATTGAAGGATTTATACACGGCATTATCGCGACAATATTTACCATTGTGATTATGTATCCAAGCCTGTGGTGGGCCGGATCAAAAACCGAAGCAATATTTGGCGGGTTGAATATTTTTGATTATTTTATTTCAAATATTTTACAAATTTCTTTAATAATGATATTTGCTCTTGGGCTTGCGCTTGGTGTGTTCTCTGCCCAGCTTGCAATTAGAAAGTATCTTAGGGTATAACAATAAAAGAGAATTTTCTTTGAAATGAGATCTCTATGACACAGTTGAGGACTGTTTTGTTTTTTGTTGTTTTATGTTTTGGCATGACATTTTCAGCGAGCTCAACATCTGGCGCACTATTTACAGATTTCAAGGATTATAAAGATATTATGTGGCATGTGCTTTATACTGAACCTTGTTTGCGTTCACTATTGCCTGCAAAAGACACTGAACATAGAGCGGAACTAATATTTTTGTTGCACAGATATCATATATATCAGTTTCCGCTCAAATACTTTTGCGATAACGATGGTAGAGTATTGTCAAAAAAAGACATTGAGCTTTTCTTTGATGAACACACATATTATCGCAAGCCACAAATATGGCCCAAAAGTAAAATAGCTGGGATCGGCGTTGCTTTAATGGAAGAAAACAATAGTGTTGTTATTACTGATATAGGCAAAGGAAGTGTGGCTGCACAGTTTGGATTGAAACGTTATGATCGCATTTTACAAGTAGACGGCGTTGTTCTACAAAATATTTGGCAAGCTGCGCAGTTGATTTTGGGTAAACCGAAATCCTCAATTACATTGGTTGTACAGAGAAACCAAAATGTCATGCTTACCAAGACGCTTCGACGTGATATTCGAAATTATCCGAACATACAGTGGACATATATACCAAAATCTAACATTGGATATGTAAAAATTAGTATGTTTAAGCCGGACGCAATAAAAGCACTCTTAAAGCCATTAAGATTTTTTGAACATTATGGTGCGTTAGGTATTATTTTAGATTTACGAGGTAATCCCGGCGGCAAGATGATTTCAGCGCAGGCGCTACTTGATTGTTTCCTTTGGCCTACAGTCGCATTTTTAAAAACTGTCCCTGCAGAAAATATATTTTTGAGTCCAGTAGCGACATCATCTTTTAAGTGTTCTTATGAAAGCGCCTTATTAAAACAGATTCCGCTTGTTATTTTAGTTGATCGATTTTCTTTTTCTGCCGCGGAAATTGTAACTGCATCGTTGGCATTACACAGACGTGCCATTGTTGTGGGAGAAAAAACTGGTGGCAAGGGGACCGCTCAATGGCCCATTGTTTTACAAAACAAGAAAATCTTAATGTTGACAACAGAGCGTTGGTCTTTAATTGATGGCTCTTCGCTAGACCAAAAAGGTTTTATTCCACAAATTGATTTGAGCCATTTTGTTGTAGAGAATCATTTAGTAGATTTTAGTGATGTTGATGAGTATTACTCACAGGATGAAAATTTGATTAAGGCAACAGAAATTTTATACGCAAAAATTAAAGAAAAAAACAGATAAAAACACTTCGGCATTTGCCGGAGTTTTTTAAATGTTATTTGTTTTGTGCGTAATATAACCACGCACTATTATGTGCACTTTTAAAAATGCGTATTTTTGGTATACTATGATTGTTTTTGTTGGATCGTTTTTCGACACGTGATTCTGTTTGCTTGCTATATTGGATCCTAATCTGGGAGATCGTCTAATGGTAGGACACATGCCTCTGGAGCATGGTATCTAGGTTCGAGCCCTAGTCTCCCAGATTAGGATCTTATAGGTAAGCGTAAGTAATATTGTTGACTCAATTTTATTATGCGCTAAAATAATGTCTATAAACTTTATTATGGACATACAGCACAAAGAAAAAAATATAGAGAAATTAAACGAATTGCGTTTACATGCGATAAAAGTCACGGAAGCGCTGTATAGAACCACAGATTTGTTTTCTGATGCCGAGCCGTTAAAATGGTCTCTTCGGGATTCTGCAATAAAAATTTTAAATACGATTTCAGATATAAGTAGCCAGCCGACATATCAGGAATTAAGAAGCGCGCAGGCGCTTGAGAAAATGATAGAGTCGCTTTGTTACAAACTTGATTTAGCTGTGGGCGGCACATTTATAGCTCACTCAAATTTCGATATTCTTGAAAGAGAGTATAAATCACTCAACAACAAGATTAACCACACCGATTTTTTTAACACGCTATTGATTGAAGAAGGTATAAATAGCTCGCATCAAATACCCGACGACTCTATTCTATTGGACACATTAGACAATCGGACACTGGTTGTCCAAAAAAGCCCGATAGATTCACAAATGTCTAATATAATTCAAGAGCAACAACCCAATACACAATTAACACAAACTAAAGAGAAAAAACAAATAAACTATGGAAGTCGGACTTCCAACTAAATCTGTTTTATCCGATAGAAAAAACACAATTTTGAGGCTAATAAAAGAACGAGGACCAAGTAGTGTGGGGGACTTGCTAAAGCTTGTGGATGTGTCTTTAAGCGACAAAACTATTCAGCGCGATTTGAACGCTATGGCGGACTCTGGTATCCTAAAAAAGGAAGGAGAAAAAAGGTGGCGCAGGTACTTTTTATGAGGTTATTGTGCGATATTTTGAGCCGTGAAATTGCGTTACGAATAGAACATTACGGAACCTGGCCGAGGCGAGCCCGCCTGCCAATTGGCGGGCAGGTATAGCAAATTTTCAGCAGAAAATTATGCGCGTTCTGTGAATAATGACAATTCCACGGCTCAGACTACAGGCCAATATTTGATATTTTTGTACAGTATGATAGGCTTAAGTTATCCACATTGTATGGCTTTGCCTGTTTTGAATTAGGATTATATAATAGATACAAGGGTTTTATGTGTAGAATATATGGGTAAATAGGCATTGGAATAAGGGCCATTTTTGGTCGGATTTATTCGCTTATGACATCTAGTTAACTAGCAACAACAATGTTTAGTAACTAGCAACTAGATGCCAGAAGCGAAACAAAAAAGTGTTTCTGGTTTGATTGATTGAACATTGAAAATTTAAAACACAAGACTAGTTAGAAATATTATTATTGTTAATCCGGAGTACTTGGCCTGGTCGATCCACACGCATTCCATTTTATATTGCGAATGAGTGGTCTATGGCCGAGCTCTATGAGAGTTAAAAATTAAATTGGTTATCAGGTTTAGACAGGCTGACTATATATAATAAAAGTGTTTGATGTCGAAAAACACAATGTCAGCATTATTAAAAGAATAAATAATTTATGGGCAAATACACAATTAGAAAAAGAATTGCTTCGGTTGTGGTTGGCGTTGCGACAGTTGCATCCATGAGTGGTGTGGCGGTATTGATACCGACTGTTGCTTCAGCTGATGTCATTTCCGATTTGCAAGCACAGATTGCGGCATTGACAGCGCAGTTAAATGCGTTGGCAGGCACACCTGCATCAGCACCAATGGGGGCGTGCAGTTTCACCAAGAGCCTGACAGTAGGCTCGCGAGGTGATGATGTAAAATGTTTGCAAGAATCACTTATTAGCGCAGATCATTTGGCCGCAGGGTTGAACACCGGATACTTCGGTGCTTTGACAAAAGCCGCGGTTGCAAAATGGCAATCGGCTAATGGAGTAGCTCCTGCAGTTGGATATTTTGGTCCTATTTCACAGGCCAAGTATTCATCGTTAATGGCTAGCGGAGGAACACCTCCACCTCCACCACCGTCAGGCGGTGGCACGACTACGCCTCCACCACCAATAGTTACTGGCGGCGGACTTTCAGTAATGGCGGCTACACAGCCATCAAATTCATTGGCTCCAGAAAGTGCAGTTAACTTGCCTTTCACAAAATTAACACTAACAGCAGGAGCATCTGATGTTGTGGTAAATGGAGTTACAGTAGAACGAGTTGGTCTTGGTTCAGATTCAAATCTTTCAGCTGTAGTTTTGTTGGATGAAAATGGAACTCAAATGGATATTACAAAGACTTTGGGATCTGATCACCGCACTACAGTTGGTGGTACATTTACTGTAAAAGCAGGTACATCTAAAACAGTTACAGTAGGTGGAAATTTAGCAACAGACAACTCAACAAGAGCAGGTCAAGTTATAGCTTTTTCAGTTGTTGCAGTTAATACAACCTCTACGGTTAGTGGAACACTTCCAATTACGGGTGCGGCACATACAATAAATGCCACTCTTGATATCGGTTCAGTATCATTGCAAAAAGGATCAATTGATCCAGGAAGCAGTATTTCAAAACCAGTTGGTACGACAGGATATACATTTTCTGCGGTCCGCGTTACAGCGGGTTCCCAAGAGAGAGTATATTTGAAGTCAATTCGATGGAATCAAACTGGTTCCGCAGGATCAAGCGATTTGGCGAATGTAAAAACATATGTAGATGGTACAGCGTATGATGTTGTATTGACAGCAGACGGCAAATACTATGTAGCCACATTCCCAGAAAACAGCGGCAAAGGCCTATTAATTGACAAGGGCTTCACAAAAGAGCTCTCAATCAAAGGTGATGTTGCTGGTGGTTCTGGTCGCACAATTATATTTGATATCGCGAAGCGAACTGATATTGGATTAGTTGGAGAAACTTATGGTTATGGAATTAAATCTCCTGTAACTGGTTCTACAGCGACTCCAGGTGATTCAGCATTTAGTTCTGGCGAAGATCCATGGTACAATGCTTCTACTGTTACTGTTCAATCAGGAACGATTACAGTAAGCTCTTCAAACCTTGTATCAGCTGGTAACATTCCAGAAAACGCGCCGGACACCAAATTGGGATCGTTTGATGTGGAAATAAAGGGTGAGCCGATTTCTGTTGCTTCGATGATATTTAATTTGTCATTGCAATCTACTACAGCAGATGTTGCGGATGTCACAAACATCACTCTTACAAAAGAAGACGGAACAATCCTTGCGGGACCCGTGGATGGAGCGGCCGCTGGCACTGTAACATTCTCAAGTTCTGTTACATTCCCAGTAGGAACTACCAAGGTTAAATTGTTAGGTAAAATTGGTACAGACTTTGCTACAAATGATACTGTTCAGGCGTCAACTACGCCAAGTACAAAGTTTACAAGTATTACAGGACAAACAACTGGCAATACAATTACCGCGGCTCCAACATCCGCAATCGCTGGTCTTACACAAACTGTGAAATCGGCATCAATGAATGTATCAGTAAGCTCACAGCCAATTGCTCAAACAGTAATTGCAAACGCGCAAAAGTTCATTTTTGCAAACTATATTTTGGATGCGGGATCATCTGGAGAAAACATAAGAGTGACAAGCTTACCGCTTGAATTTAATGCCGCTTCCGGCGCAAGAACAGATGTCTCAAATTGTCAGCTATATGATGGATCAACATCGGTAACTTCAAACAATGCCGTTTCTCCATCGACTACATTATCGTCAAGCACATCATTTGTCTTTGATGGTAATGGTATTATCTTGACAAATGGCACACAGAAGACATTAGCAATGAAGTGCGATATCAAGAGTGGTTCCACAGGTTCATACAAGTGGGGCATTGATGGCGCTCAAGATGGAACAAGCTTTACTGCCGCCACAGGACTTATTAGCGGTCAAACTATTGCCGACAGTGTCTTTACTGATTCCGAAGGTCAATTAATGACTGCGGCCTCGGGCGGTACATTGGCTGTGGCAATTGATTCTGGCACATCAGGATCATTATCATATCGCTTAGTATCTCCGGGTCAGACTACAGAGTTGATTAAAATTAAATATAGCGCAACCAACGAAGATATTGACGTAAAGCGTGTGGCATTGGTACTTTCAAGTGCCGCGTCAAACACGCCGATTGACTTAGTTGGTCAAGAGGTAAGTTTGTGGGATGGTACCACGCAAGTTGGTACGGCCACATTCGATGCGGGAACCGACAGAGCGACCAGCACGCTTACGACTGCAGTACGTGTGCCAAAGGGTGGTTCCAAGATTATAACGGTCAAGGGCGCTATTGCTACAATTGGTAGTTCTGGTCCTTTGACAGAGTCAGGCGATCTATTGAAGGTTGATTATGATGGCGCAAACGTTGGTATCAATGGAAACCATGGTACTGGTGTTGAGTCAGGAGCAACAATTTCTGGATCAACTGGCGTCACGACATCAAACGGTGTTCGTATAATGAAAGCATATCCGGAATTTGCAAATGATCCATTGACATCGAATGAACGAGTATTGGCATCCGGCGACTTAAAGACGCTCTACAAATTCAAAGTAACAGCAAAGAATGGCGAGGTTGCTCTCTATAAGGTGTCATTTAGCGTAAGTTCTTCAACAGCAGTAAATACCACCACGGGCGGATCCACAACTACGAAGTTCGCGCTTTACGCATTCACAGATTCTGGTTATAGTACTCCTGATTCAAACTTCAGTGGCACCAATAATCCAGGAGGATTGGTAAACTCTGGTAGCTGTTTCAGCGGTCTTGCTCCAAATACCATTGGCACTTCTGCTTTAGGGGGTCTCGGAGGAGGATCGGCGTTGGTTGAAATTTATCCTACGACAACGAGTTGTAGCACAGGTACATCAACATTATCTATTCCTTCAGGCGAATCACGATGGTTCAAGTTGACTGGTTCTGTCGGCACACTTGCTCAATCAGGTACCACTGATAGCATCCAGGTTCAACTTGAGGGTGATGCGGCATTTCCTTCAGTTTCTCCTACGTACAACAAAAACATGGAAACAGCAGCAACGCAGGACGGAGATACCAATGATGACTTTATTTGGACACCTCGTTCAACTACAACAAGCGTTAACATCATCGATCAGGATTACACAAACGGTTATGGAGTAGTGGGCTTGCCTTCTACCAACATGACTATTGAGACGCTTAGCAAATAATCGATCACTTGTGCTTTAGATATTGCTTCGCGATATCTAAAGGATCGTACTCAAACACCCCCCATAAGGGGGGTGTTTTGTGTGCCAAATAAGTGATGGAAGTCCGACTTCAATCAAATTGATTGAAGTCGGACTTCCATCACATTGCAAAATTCTAAAAAATAAGCATAATTAAGAAATGTCAAAAATAAAAACACTATTTTTAGACACTCGTGTCCTTCTGGCTCTTATTTTGCTGCTCGGTTTTACTATTCGTATTTGGGGCATGAGCACAGCGGAAACATTTCACGATGAAGGACTCTATGCTTTTCGCTCAATTGGCTATATTGATTTTATTCAAAACGATGACCAAACGACACCAATACAGTGGTTTAAAGATTCACTAACATTGCCATGGTGGACTAAACTATCTTTTCATGACGCTCCACCGTTATATTTTTTAATACAATACATATTTTTTAGATTTTTTGGTGATTCACTTTTTGTCGCGCGTTTACCATCTTTTGTCGCTGGAATGTTCGCGATTTGGCTGATGTTTTTGATTGGGAGGAGATTGTTTTTTTCAGGAATAGAGAAATCACATTATGAGCAGAACATTGCGCAGCCTGACCGAACGAGCCTGCCTATCGCAGGCAGGCATAGCAATTCGCCAGCAGGCGAATATGCGCGTTCTGCGAGTGATGTGAATTTCGCTATTCCAATTGCTGATATTGCCGGTTTACTTGCCGCGCTTTTTTTAAGCATCAATCACATCCACATTTGGATATCTCGCACCAGTATTATAGAATCACTTCTTATAACATTGATGCTTGCTAATATCTATTTTTTTCTTCGATTTGTTAATTTAGGGAGTCGCGCTCACACTTGGGAATCTGACTCCAAAGCAAATTGGATCTGGTTTGGCACAACATTCGGTTTAATACTTTTAACAAAATATACCGGCATTGTTTTGGTTCTTATTTATTTTCTTTATTTATTGATATTTCACCGCGATTATTTCAAAAAATGGCAATTATATGCATCAGTAGGATTGGCTATAATACTTTTTTCTCCGGTTATTATTTACAATATTTATTTATATAAAACCATTCATCATTTTGATTTACAGCTTGCTTACCTATTTGGACAACAAGCCCCGGAGTGGCGCGCTTCACTTGGCAAAGTGCTCGATTCATTTGTTTCATCGTTTGTACCAAATATGTTTGCTATGTATTCAAAACAATTTCTCTTCGTAGTTGTTGCTGGTTTGTTGATAATTACTGTGTTGTGGCGCAAAAGTAGACTTAATTTACAAAAAACATATTTTATATTATGCGCGGGAATTTTATTTATTACTTTGTTGTTAACAAAAATTGGCGTCGGCATCCGCTTTTTGCCGCTATATATCCCTTTTGCTGTTTTTGTGATTGTATTGACTGTTTTGTATTTTTTTTACTACATAAAAAGTTCAATTATTAAAATTGTAATAATTACTGTTTTTGTATTGTCAGAAATATGGTTTTCAATTGGTGGTATTTTTATAGAGTTTCCTAGTTTGGGAGTTGTTGCAACAGATCAATATCTTAGTAGTGTTTTGGGGCCAGATAGTTCTATAGCAATATTTGAATCACCAAATCCGCATCTTAATTTGGTTACGCAACAATATGCGGCAAAAA
>ERZ1292640.4836-Hain-H43-02um-R1-4836-length-10133-cov-7_pt1 | contig 10133 bp, 8 predicted proteins | sample MGYA00564404_ERZ1292640 | MGnify/ENA primary metagenome ERZ1292640 (study PRJEB36523, sample SAMEA6512636) | groundwater metagenome | collected 2019-01-08 | study: AquaDiva: Metagenomics assemblies of 32 groundwater samples | reverse complement strand
CGATGCGTAAAGCCCCAGAACCCAACACTCTATTGGGCTTCGAAAATCTGCCATACCTGCGTAAAATGGGTTCAACTTTCAGTTTGCGGACCCGTGCATTCTGAGGAACAATACGCCCATGCGCGCGCGGGTGTTATTGTTGCTTTCGCTTGGTTTCAATATTGCTCTAACCGCGATGCTTTTCTATGCAGGCCAGAGCTGGGAAACAACATTTCCTGCTGCCACGGCCCCATCATTTCGGACCAACGCGGGTCCGCGGGGCATTAAACCCAACGTGATCGTTCGCCGGCAGAGCTTTGTCTGGAGCGACATTGAATCTACAGACTACCCGACTTACATTGCGAATCTACGTTCCATTGGATGCCCGGAAGTGACGATTCGCGACATCATCATTGCCGATATCAACCAGCTTTACGCGCGCAAACGCGCCCTCGAAATAGTCACCCCGGAACAGCAATGGTGGCGGTCTGAACCTGATCCGGAACTGCTTGAAGTTGCCGCGGCCAAGCAAATGGCTCTCGAACAAGAGCGCCGCGCTCTTCTGACTCAGTTATTGGGACCGAATTGGGAAGTGGGCAGTAATCAGCAGTCGGATCAGGGCCTTCCGTTGGACGGTCCGATCCTGGGCAAGCTCTCCCTGCCAACCAAACAAAGCCTTCGTGCGATCGAAGCGCAAGCGGAGGAAAAGCGGCAAGCCTACATTGAAGAGCAGGAGAAAGCAGGAAAACTGCCTGATCCCGCCGAGTTGGCCCGGATGCGCCAACTGACCCGAAATCAACTGGCGCAACTGCTGACCGCGGAGGAATTGGAGGAATATTTGCTCCGCCATTCCCATAACGCTCAAGTGTTGCGCAATGCGTTGCGCGGGTTTGAAGCCACGCCTGAGGAATTTCGAAATATCTTTCGCGTGCGTGACGCCGTCGATCAGCAGATTCAGATGTTTTACAGCGGCACAGACGCGGCCAGCGTCAGAAAGCGCGAGGAGCTGGAGCAGATGCGTGATCTGACCGTCAAGCAGACTTTGGATCCAGAGCGTTTTCAGATGTACAAGCACACTCAGGATCCGCTGTTCCGCCAGGCGCAGGCTTCAACCGAACAAATAGGAGCGCCTCCGGAAAAGGTTCTCCCCCTGTATCAAATCAACCAAGCCACCGAACTGGAAAAGCAGCGCATTCTTAATGACCGCACTCTGACCGAGGATGAACAGGAAGCCGCCCTCCAGGATGTGCAGCGCGCGCAACAGAAATCCTTGCGGAAAATCTTGGGAGACGAAGCCTACAAAAATTATTCCCAACTTGGACGGAAAGAATTCAAGCGTTGACGTCCGGCGCAGGCACGATGTCCCGCGGCGGTGTGAAACCGTCAAAGTCAGCTTTCTGAACGCGGCCCGGCCTGGACAATCAGCCCTGTCCGACTGCAGATTCAGCCTGAGGAACCCCCTCCTGAGATCATTTCTTGATGCTTTCCGGCTTGATCACTTCAATCTTGGCGCCGGCTTTGAGTTCTTCTGCGGAGGGGACTTTGATAATGTCACTGGTGACCGGCTGGTTCGTCTGCTGCGCCGCAGGCTGGACGGAGAGCAACTCGATCTCAAAGATGAGTGTTGAATTGGGACCAATGAGCGATCCGGAACCACGCTCGCCGTAGGCCAGATTGGGCGGAATGAAAAGTTGCCACTTTGATCCGGCCTTCATTTTTTGCAGCGCTTCTATCCAACCCGCAATGACTTTATTCAGCTCGAAGGTGGCGGGCTGTTGGCGCTTGAACGAACTGTCAAATTCAGTCCCATCAAGCAAGGTGCCGCGATACTGCGTGACCACCGTATCATTTCCCTTCGGACTGGCGCCGGAGCCTTCGGTGACCACTTTGTACTGCAGGCCGCTGGGCAGAGTGACAATCCCTGCCTTCTTGGCGTTCTCAGCCAGAAACGCATCGCCCTCTTTCTTATTCTTTTCCGAATCCAGTTTGCGCTTCTCCTGCATCTTGGTGGTGAACTCCTTCCGGTGGTTGTTCATCGCTTCCTGGACTTCCGTGTCGCTTAACAACGGTGGCGCATCAGCAAGAGCGTCTTTAATGCCCTTGATCAGTACATCCATGTTAATATCAACTTGCTGGTACTTGAGATTCTTTCCTATGTTAAGGCCGATGCTGTAATTGAGTTTTTCTTTGGCGTCCTTCAGTTCGGGCTTTTCCTGCGCCTGGGATTGGAAAACTGCACAACCAAGAGATACGGCAACGACAAACGGTAGTTTCATTTCGCTTTTTTGAAAAAGGTTTAAATCAAAACGTAATCTTAAATTCGGCCCTTACCCTACCATCGTCTTCTGAGAAGTCGAGAGGCGATTGAAAGGCACCTCTGCCGAGGGCATCCCGGGTCAATTCTGGGCGCCCAAGGTCTTGGCTTGGGGCGACTCCGAGATCAAACGAAGTGCTTCCTCGATGTAGATCTCGCCTGTCATCTCCCCCAAACTCGTCCTGGTGATGTATTCATACCGCTTGAAGCTTCCCCAATCCACTTTGGTCAGGATGTAGCCGAAAGCGTCATTGGTCAGACCGAAGAGGAGGTTGTGTTCTCCGCGCATTTTACGCTTCAGGTAAAAGCCGATGTTGGGCAAGGCCTCTCCAGGAATGGTCAGGATTTGAGCATTGCCCACATTAACGAGGTTCAACTGCGTGGACACACGGTTTGAATCATCGGCAGAATAACCTAATGGAGAAGCTTTTAGGACCGCACGCAACAAACTTGATTCGACGGGAAAAGAGACGATCTTGGAGGCGCAAAAGAGCTTGGGTTCCTTTTGTTCCGGAGCCGTTTGCACCACCCGAAGTGCCTCATCAGCCAGAAGTTGGCCAATACGAATGCACTCTGACCATACCCGCATATCCTTGCCGTCCGAGCCGCGGCAATCGGCTGTCACCATTCCTCCCTGGGCGCTACTCATAAAAACGGCGGTTCCGCCCCCTCTCTCCCGAATCCGGTCGTAGAGCGGGCCAATAAGGTCGGGGCTGAGAATCCCTTGGTCCGATCCCAGCACTTCAGGGTGAATGGCGTAGTTAACCAAAGTGGCAAACGCTTTACCGTGGCTATCGACCGCCTGAATAACATGGCAGCGCGGATCATACAATTGCTCGGCATAGTAATTGTAAGCGATTTTGCCTTTCGCCTCGCCGGTGGCTATTTTCAGTGAAGCGGCCTGCAAGTTGCCAATGGCCTCGTGAATCGCTTCGGCCATTCGAGCGCAGACTGAATCCAAATACTTGAGGTCGGCCGCAAAGCCGCCTTTGCCATCAGGAAAGCCATAACAATCCGGAGCGCTATGGGTGTGGGTGGCTCCAATAAGGATATTCTCCGGGGGAATCTCTCGAACCTGGGCGCGAACTTTGTTGCCTAATACCGAAGGGAACCCAAGAAAATCAGCCCCGACAAAGGCAACCCGAGCCTTGCCATCGTCCAAGACCAAGGCGCGGACGGTGAGGTCACCTTCTTTTCTCTGCGTAGGACTGCCTGGACCCACGCCCCCTGAAACAGGCAAAAGCGGGTCTGGCGTGACAACCCGAATGGCCACCCCAGCACGGAAGGCTGCGGCCGATAATGAGACGGCCAGCCCAAGATAAAAGGCTAGAAAATAATGGACTCTCATAGCTTCGTTTCTGTCAATTGATCCAACGAGGGAAGAGAGACTGCCGAAAGGATGCCCCCAGGGCTTTCCTTCCGACAGAAACGCTCTCCCGGCAAATAAAGTCTGCGCGACTATTGGCCTGGATTGGCCGAAGGTTTCTCGATTGAAACCAACTCAATGTCGAAGAGCAAAGTCGAATTGGGACCGATCACCGCACCCGCACCTTGCTCGCCATAAGCCAAATCCGGGGGAATGAACAACAGCCACTTGGAGCCCGCTTTCATAAGTTGAAGAGCTTCTGCCCACCCCTTGATGACTCCATCCAAGCGGAATACCGCAGGTTTGCCTTGCTTGGCGGAACTGTCGAATTCCGTCCCATCAGTCAAAGTGCCCCGATAATGCGTCACGACGGTGTCGGAGGCTTTTGGTGAAGCCCCTGTTCCCTCTTTGAGAATCTTGTACTGCAGACCGCTCGGCAGTGTCGTCACTCCCTCCTTTTTCTTGTTCTCAGCCAGGAAGGCCTGCCCTTCCTTGTTGTTCTTTTCTGCTGCCTGCTTATTCTTCTCTGTCTGGAGTTTTGTCCTTTCCTCCTGCTTGGCCATCATTTCAGCCTGAAAGCCGGTCATGACTTCGCGCATCTCCGCCTCAGTCAGAGTAGGGTCACCGCCGGAAAGCCCATCCTTGAAGCCTCTGGCAAAGGTATCCAGATCAATGTCGATCGTTTGCTGTTTGAAGTTCTTGCCCACGCTCAGCCCGATGACGTAGCTGATTTTTGCCTTTTGGTCTTTTAATTCAACTTTTTCGGCCGCCTGCGCATAACTGGCGCAGATAATTCCCGCGCTCAAAGAGGCGAGCAATCCTAATTTCATTTCGTTTCTTTCTTTTCGAGACTGATTCTTGACCCATCCGGGCGGTTCCGATTCATCCGAGCCTCTCCGTATGAGAACTGGATTTCGATGCACCGATCACTCTGTAGCCGGTGACTCTAGACGCAACTGGCGCTGCATGCAACAACCACCAGCGAGAATCTTGCCCGCAGGAATTTATGGCCAACCCAGGTGCGCTGTGAACGCCTCCGTCAAAGAAAGAAAGAAGACCGGGTTACATTCTGCGAATGTGCACGTTTCCTCCCGATGTGCGCAAAAGGAGGACTGGGCCTCCATCGTTTAATTTCCCTTTGAGCTCAGTTTTCCACAGTTCACCTTGGACTGTGACCGGAAGATCAGTAATCACTCGGCCGCCGCTCGTATGTGCATCCAAATCCAACGCGATCGAGTTTGCCAGTTTCACATCAATGTTTCCGCCGGATGTCTTCAGACTGCACCCCCCTTCCGGTTGTTTGCCAAAACAGGCGCGCACCGAACCTCCGGAGGTCGATGCTTCGATACCCCCCAAAACCTCTGCGACGTCGATGCTTCCGCCGGATGTCGTCGCCGTGATGTGGCCCGCGACATTACCGATGGAAATAGAGCCTCCGGAAGTCCTTGCGGTTACGCTACCTGCCACTTCGCCGAGGCGCACATTGCCCCCCGACGTTTGGACGTCAATAGCGCTTTTGCAGCCCTTTACGGCAATGTTTCCTCCCGAAGTCCGTGCCCAAACGGGTCCTTGCATCCGGCCAAGGCTGATGCTGCCGCCCGAGGTTCTGCATCGCACTTCCCCTTCCAGGCCCCCCACTGATATGCTGCCGCCCGAGGTGGTCAAATCGAGATTGAATTGTCGGGGGAGAAAAACCAGATAGCGCACATTAAGGTTCCAATCTCTTCGGCGCCAGAAGCTGGCCACACTGTCACGCAACCGCGCCTTGATCTGCACTTCATTCCCCTCCTGGGCAAACTCTATTTCATGATCTTTCAAGATTTCCCTGGCCTTTTCAGTGCTGCCTCTCTCGATGCGGCGAATGACTTCCACGTCCAACGTGCCCCTTTCGTTCTCCTTCACCTCGATGGAGCCTCGATCCACCTCCATTTTCAGCTTCCCGCCAGCGCTCACCGGAAACGATTTCTTGATGCGGTCTTCAGTGCTGGCGACCGAAGGTTGAGTTGCTTCGAAAAACAATGCGGCGACAAACAATGTTGTTGCCAAGGTGTGTAAGCAGGTCTGGGTCACTTTCATGGTCGATGTTCTTATGGATTTTTCGGTCCGGCGAGGTCAACGCTGACCTGTCGTTCTGATGACACCGGCCTCGGCGGTTTTGTTGCGTTTTTGTCGCTTGGCTCTTCTTTCAATATACCAGGGAAGAATCCTGGAACGCCCGACCGCAGTCAACACCCTGAAGGCGAGGGAGATAGGTTCCGAGGCAACGTGCTCAGCTCGCGAAAATGAGGTCCATCCGCGCCGAAAGATTCTTTAAACCTTCCACGCTGTTGCCGCCCGGTTGCTCGGCTATGCCCCAACCGCTGTAGCCAATCTCATCGAGCGCTTTCATGATGGATGGCCAATCGTTATCGCCCTCCAGAAACTCAACCTCAAAGCCTTTCCATAGACCCTCGTTGTCACGGCGTTTCCGGCTAAACTCCTTGAGATGAAGCTTTTGAATCCGCTTTCCCAAAATGCGAATCCATTGTTCCGCCCAGCCATAATTGATGATGTTGCCAATGTCGAAATGCCAGCCGACCCAGGGGCTGTTGAATTCATCCACATAACGCGCCGCCTCGATCGGACTCAACAAAAACTGGTTCCAAACATTCTCGATGGCAATCTTGACACCCAATTCCTCTGCCAGGGGAATCGCTTTGCGAATCTCAGCCTGAGAACGCTGGTACGCGTCAGTATAAGAAACCTGCTTATTGACAACGGCCGGAACAAGGAGAACGGACGTGGCGCCGTAACGCTTGGCATCGCGCAACGATTGTCTGAGACCGTCCAACCCTTGTTCGCGAACCGCCGGATTTGGATCGGATAGCGGTTTCGCCCAATGCGTGCCACAGCAAACGCTGCAAAGCTCGAGCCCAGTGGCGTCGCGAGCTTTTAAGACCTCGTCCTGATCCATGTGGCTCATGGGTTCAACGCCGGCGAAGCCTGCCTCCCTCACGGCCTGGAATTTCTCCAGCACAGAACCTTTGACGCCAACAGTCGCATACATGATGGCCTTTTTGAGACGGCGCTTTGGGGCAGGCGCTGCCTCATCCGCAGCTTGCAGCATCGGACGGGACAGGGCCGTCATGGCGGCCACAGTGCCAAGTCTCAAAAAACCTCTACGCGGTAGGGAATCGTTCATGGCAGGATCAGGTTCAGCCAGCAAACCGTTTTCTGCCGGCTTCGGAGGTTGAGGCTGGGGCGTTGTTTCATTCATTCATTCACTTCGTCGGTTGTGTGTGATCCCAAACAGGCATCAGGAATCAGCGCCGACTGGCCGAGTTTTATGTTAAACGAATTTCGTTTTCCCCGGTACAGCCATTGGCGCAATGGGCAGGTTCATGCTCCAATCCAGTTTTTCGGGCACGAGCATTTCCTGAGAGTTGAGCGCCATTTCCCACGTGATCTCCTGGCCAGTGTAGGCGGCCATGCGACCCATGATTGCCATCAGCGTGCTGTTCGCCATCCAAACCCCGTCATTGATTGGCGCGCCTTTGCGAATCGAGGCGAAAAGTTCGTCATGTTCAACTTGATACATATCCTTCTTGGCTCCGCTGTAGCGCCAGCGCTCCTTCCCGGTGATGATGGGCGCATTCCAGCCCTTGATCGTTCCAGTGCCCGTAGCGCCCAGCAGGTAGTCCGAGTTATCACCGTAGCAGTTGTTGATCTGGCGCTGGGCCATGAAGGCGCGGACGCCATTCTCGTACTCGTAGAACACGTCAATATGATCGAATATATTGCCCTCGTTGTTAGGAATCTGCCGGCCGCCGGTGGCCACGGCCTTGATCGGCAGCAAGCCATTCATGGCCCAGGCAATCTTGTCCACGCTGTGGCAGGCTTGCTCGACGAGACCGTCGCCCGAGAGCCAAGCGAAGTTATACCAGTTGTGGAGCTGCCATTCGAGATCACCCATGCCCGACGGGCGTTGGCTCGCAGGCGGCATCGGCTTCACCGGCCCCGTGAGGTAGGTGGCATGAATCGCCCGGATTTCACCCATGGCACCGTCGTGAATGCGCTTGTAGAACTCCCGCCGGCCAGGTTCGTACCGCCAGCAGAAACCGGCCACGAGTGCGAGGTTCTTCTGTTTGGCCTTGCCGACCGATTCCACGACGGAGCGAACACCGGGCGCATCTGTGGCCATCGGTTTCTCACAGAATATATGCTTGCCAGCAGCCACTGCCGCTCTCAAATGGACTGGCCGGAACCCGGGAGGAGCAGCCAACAGGACCACATCAACACCGCTGTCGATCAGCTTTTGGTAAGCGTCAACGCCGACAAAGCAGTGATCCGGCGCAACCTGCACCCTCGCACCTGCCTCCTTCTTGAGCGTGTTTAGGCTTCCTTTCAATCTGTTCTCAAAAACGTCTGCCATCGCGGTGAGAATGACGTTCTGATCAGCGGCCAGCGCTTGAGCGGCAGCACCCGTACCCCGACCGCCACAGCCAATCAACCCGACACGGAGCGTATCGGCGTTGGCTGCAAATGTCTTTTCCGAAAGGCTGACTTGAGAGATTAAAACTCCGCCAATGACCGCCTTACCGGAAGTTCTTATAAATTGGCGGCGAGAAGATGGTTCACGATTGCTATTGTGGTCTTTCATGAGTCAAAAAGAATACTGAATCCTCTTTAGTCATAAGTTCTGCCAGAACCCACGTCAAGAATACTTTGTGTCGGTTCTGACTCTGTTGCCTGTAGTTGTCGTCGATCCGAAGTGGCTCCCGCTACAGGGCTGCTCCGCCTGCGGAGGAAGCTCGCTCAAGGCGGGTGTTCCTGCCGTTTAGTCGGGCACTTTCCGACCGGCTTGCTTGGCCATCTGCCGCACTTTCTCGACCAAAACATCCTGGGCCGCCGGAGCGAACCAACCCTGGCCGGAACCGAGGCCGCGGTTCTCGTAACCGCCTTCAGCAAGGACGCGGGCGGAGGGCAGGTAGCCGAAAGACTCGTGGCAGTAAGCCGCCAGCCAAAGTTGCAGAGGCCCCAGCGCGCGCTCCAGCAGCGGGACATAATCGACCACGACTTCGCCCGAAAGCGCCACCAGCGTCAGATCGTTGCCAAATTGCCAAACGGCGACGGGACAACGAAAGTCAGCCGGCAGTTTTTCGCCGCGCTCCAAGAGGCTCAGCATCTGCCGGGCATTGCCCGTTTGCCAGCTTGGACCCGTGGCCGCGATTTTTTCGAGCTCTGCCCGCCCGGGCGATTGCAGCGGAAGCGACGCGAAGTCGTAGGCCAGAGCCAACGGACCGGACACAGGCCGAAGCTTCGTTTCCATAACGCGGCAGACTTCTAGTCCCAGTTCCGTTCCGTGCTGGCGAGCCTGTTGCAGGGTGCCGCGCGGGTAGGGGTTGGCGTCGCCGCCGCAACCCATCATGAACAGGGCTTGAACCGCCGGGTAACGTTGTTGAATGTGCTCCTGCGCGTAGCCGGCATAATCGCCGCACACCGCGTAATTGGTGTGGGTCAAGGTCGTGTTGTGGCAGGCGCAACCGAATAGCACCGCGCGCGGCCGGCCATCGGCGGCATCGACCCGCAAGACCGGAACGCTGCGATCGGCCGGTCCTTTTGGATTCACCCCGAGAATCACGCCGGTGGGTGTGAACTCGCGGCGGTTCATGACGAAGTTGGCCACGCCGCTGCCCCAGGAGAGCCGGGCCGGCTCCAAGCGCGCCAAGGCCTGGCCGACGAGCGCGACGAGCTGGTCTTGCAGGTTGCGGGTGTAGGCGACGGTGTTCTCGGCGTCTTCAGCCGAACCGCTGCTGCCGGGAGTGGCCTTCAAACTGAGTGAAGGTCCCGCATGATTATGCGCCCAGCTCAGCAGGATTTGCTCGCGTTTGAGGCCGCTTCTTTCGTTGATCCGCTGGCAGATCGGCTCCGCCACAGCAGCAGAAAGGCCGATCAGATCGGTGGTGACGAGGACAGCCCGCCGGCCTTGCGCATCTTCCAGCGCCAGGGCTTTGGCGTATAAATCCCCTTCCACCTTTTCGAATGGCTTGGTCCGCGAGGCGTATCCGGCCATGAGCACCGGTTTTTCCGGCGTGATGGTCGCGGAAGCCAAACCGGCTTTCCAATCTGGTTCGCCTGGAAAAAGCGGCCGCGGCAGCAAAAGAGCCAACAAAACCAATAGGCCTCGTGAATATTGCTGAGTGTAGTTCATAGCGGTGCTTTTTTGGAAAAGAGGTCGAATGGAGTCATCATGGTTGCGCGATGGGCCTTTGTAAACCAAGTGAGGCTGGCTGCCAACAAGTTTTGGAACTCCACGTCGAAACCGCGGATTTCCGGTGATGCCGCCACGGAGTTCCGAGCCCTTCCAAACGCCCCGTTGCTGGCCAGCCGCTGTGGCCAGGATGCCCACGGGCTGCTGGCGGTGTTGTGCGAGGTTCCTCGAGGCCAGAAGGACCTGGAGAAGTTTGCGCGGGGTTTCAGTCGGGGGCAGCGTCG
>ERZ1292640.4835-Hain-H43-02um-R1-4835-length-10134-cov-7_pt1 | contig 10134 bp, 4 predicted proteins | sample MGYA00564404_ERZ1292640 | MGnify/ENA primary metagenome ERZ1292640 (study PRJEB36523, sample SAMEA6512636) | groundwater metagenome | collected 2019-01-08 | study: AquaDiva: Metagenomics assemblies of 32 groundwater samples | reverse complement strand
ATGCGTCAACCGCCGTCGCGCCGGAATCGGTAAAGCTGCTGTGACACTCGACCGTCAACGGACTGGCTCCAATCACCGTGATGACCGGCGGGGTGCTGTCCACCATCATCACTGTGCGAGTTGCCGTAGCAGTGTGTTGCCGGAAGCATCGGTGGCCGTGTAGGTGATGGTGTAGTTGCCCAGTGTGTGCGCATCGACTGTTCCACTGATGGTCAGAGTTGGGTTTGGGTCGGTGTCATCGCTTACGACCGCACCCGATCCCACATACTGTCCCGGGCATTCAAAGGTGAGCGGATTTGGTCCGTTCAGCGTGAGGGTGGGCGGAGTATTATCGGAAAGGTTTGCATATGCCACAAAGCCGGAGACTTTTCTGCCTGCCGTTGTGAAGTCGCCTCCCGCGTAGAGTTTGCCCGTGCTGTCAAACGCCAGCGCCAAGACGCCAATATTCATGCCTGACCCGAATCGCGACCAGTTGCTGCCGTCCCACTTGGCGATCTCCTTGGTACTGACGCCACCGGCCAAGGAGAAAGCGCCGCCCACATAGAGGTTACCCGCATTGTCAAACGTCAGGGCGAAGACCGAGCCGTTGCTTATGCCCGAACCCAATGCCGACCAACTGCTCCCGTTCCATTTGGCGACTCGGCTGGCACCAACCCCGCCTGCAACGGTAAAATCGCCTCCGGCGTACAACATCCCCGCTCTGTCAAACACTAGCGCCCTCACCGGATTGTTCATGCCCGTGCCGACGGCCGACCAACTATTCCCGTCCCATTTTGCGATCCGGTTGGCTCCGATTCCTCCCGCAGCGGTGAAATCGCCCCCGGCGTAGAGGTTGCCTACACTGTCAAAGGCCAGTGCGCTCACCGAACTGTTCATGCCCGAACCTAGCGCGGACCAATTGCTCCCGTTCCATCGTGCGATCCGACTTGCGACTGTCCCATCCGCTGTGTTGAAGGAGCCCCCGGCGTAAAGCTCCCCGGCACTATCGACTGCCAGGGCCTTAATGTCACCGTCCATTCCCGAACCTAACGTTGACCAACTGCTTCCGTCCCACTTAGCGACCTTGAAAACCACCGTATTCAGGTTCCCGACCCCGGTAATTGTGAAATCGGCGGCGTAGAGGTTGTCTCCGCTATCAATCGCCATCGCCGTGACGGAATTGTTCCTGCCCGAGGCCAATGCCGACCAACTAATCCCGTTCCATTTGGCGATGAAATTTGCGCGGATATCGCCGACAGCAGTGAAAGATCCTCCTGCGTAAAGGTTGTCCATGCTGTCCACAACCAACGCCGACACCCTATTGTCCATGCCCGAACCCAACGCCGACCAATTGTTCCCGTCCCACTTTGCGATTCTTAGGGCCGCGACCCCACCCGCCGTAGTGAACCCGCCACCCGCAAAGAGATTGCCCGCACCGTCAAACGCCAGCACATTGACCGTGCTCACGCCCGAAATCGCCGTCGACCAACTGACTCCGTCCCATTTGGCGATCCCATTGAAAGCAGGTACGTAGAGATCGCCCGCGCTGTCAACCACCAGCACAGAAATGGTGCCATTCAGGCCCGGTTCGAGCGCCGACCAGTTGCTGCCATTCCACTTGGCAATTTTGCCGATGATCGACGTGCCCGCAGCAAAGTTACCACTCGCGTAGACGTTGCCCACGCCGTCAACCGCCAGCGCGCGAACGCTCAAGAAGTTCACACCCGAACCCAACGCCGACCAATTGCTCCCGTCCCATTTGGCAACTCCGCTGGCACCGAATCCGCCTGCCGTGGAGAACATCCCGCCCGCATATACGTTGTCCGCGTTGTCAACCGCTAGTGCCAGGACAGTGCTGTCCATGCCCGCGCCGACCGCCCACCAATTGCTCCCATCCCACTTAGCGATAGAGTTGGCGTTGACCTCGCCTGCCGTGTTGAAATCGCCACCTACGTAGAGATTGTCCGAGCTGTCAAATGCCAACGCCCTGACCTCAGCCCTGATCGGGTCGCTCATGCCCGAACCCAGGGCCGACCAATGGTTCCCATTCCATTTGGCGATGTGGTTGACGGCAACTTCGTGTCCACCCGTCGTGCTGAATATTCCCCCCGCATACACGTTGCCAGCGCTGTCAATTGCCAGCGCATTCACGCTGCCGCTTACGCCCGAACCCAGCGCCGACCAATGGTTCCCATCCCATTTGGCTACCCCGCTAGCGATCGTGTTTCCAATGACCGTGAATGAACCGCCCACATAGATGTTGCCAGCCGCATCGCTTGCAATCGCTCGGACGGAGTTGTCGGCCCCTGGAATATCGCCCATACTTACCCAATTCGCATCGCTAAAGGTGGGGTCTATCCGCAACGGATACACGGCTCCGGCATCCTCCACAACCACCGCCATGCGATTGGCGGAAGCCACTTTGATGCGTGCCTCAAGCTCGCGGCCTCGTGCATCCACCACATGAAGACGGTCGTAAGAAATGCGCCGTCCGGATCCGTCCAGCACCAATCGCGCGCCGTCGTCCGCCGCTTCGGCCCGCGCGCCAACCACCTCCAGATCGACGTGGAGCTTGCCCGCGCCTGCGGGACTTTCGGCCACCACAAAGTCCTGTCTCACGCCGACCACGCCGACGGAGTATTCCTCAATGAGGCCCGGCCGTATGAATCGAGCCAGGCCCGGTTCCACCTGAACCGTGCCGGTGCGGGCGAGCGGCTGGAGGTTTGCCTCGGAACGTCCCCATGCCCGCGCGATGACGCGGAATCGGTCCGCTGTGGAGCTTCCAGCGGTGGAGGTCAGCCAGAGACCTTCTTGGGTGGCCCGTCCTTCGATCTTCTGAAACACGCATCGCAGCAGGGCTCCGCGGGCCACCGGCGAAATGGACAATCCGTTGCCGTTGTATTGCGCGACCGCCTTCGCGCCAATCTCAGACCATGGGGTGGAATCGGAAGGTTGGGCGACGGACTGTCCGGAGGCGCTGATTTGTGCAGCCGGAGTGACGAGCATCAAGATGAGTAGAAATGCGCGGATGACCAGTTTGTTCATAGCGATTACAGGTTAGGAGTTAGAGGTTCAATGGTGAGCTGATAACCGAAAGGCAGTTCCTTTCCCACGATGCGAGCACTCAGGCAAAGTTGAGATCTGTTCGGTAGCGCCGACATCGTGGTTTGGATTAAGCAGTGGTAGTCAAAAGTTCAACGATCTCGTTATTTGATTTGAATCCACACCGAGTGCTGGCTGCCGTCGGAGAGCGTGGCGATGAGTTGCCAGATTCCCACGCTCATGCCGGTTGCTTTGGTGTCCAGGTTGAAGTGCCACTCGCTGCCGACCAAGCGGAATTGATTACCAGTCGTCGCCGCGTCCGACGGCGTCGCATCAATGGGCGGGTCGGAGTTGGTGACGGTGCTCCAATGGATGGCCTCCAGTGAATGTACTCCGGTCAACACGGCGCTGCCATTGCAGAAGGCGTTGAATTTTACCGGGATCGTGCTTTTGAGCTTGAAGCTGCGCAGTGGATGGGAGAAGTCCCCGCCGGTAGCGTCCGCACCACCAATGGGTGAGAGAAAACCGCTGAAAGCCAGAGGCGCGCGGGTGACCGTGAACGAACAAACCGCCTCGTTGCCGCTGGCATCGCGGGCAGTGCATTGCACAGTTGTTGTGCCGATGGGAAAACCTGATCCCGACGGCGGCGAGCAAGTCACCGTCGGCGACGGGTCCGAGTCATCGGTCGCGGTTACGGAAAAGGTTACGGGCGCGAGCAAAGCGACGCTGCACGGAACCGTGATGTTCGCTGGGCAGGAGATCGTCGGCGGGGTGTTATCACCGACGCCTAACAGTTCATTGATGTTGTCGAAGCCGGCGGCGATGTTTGAGGCGGTGCCTTTGAATCCGTCGATCGTGCCGGCCCCGGTTGTGACGACGTTCGGCGAAGTGGAGAATTGCCTCCAGTCAACCGTGTCTGTTCCGGCGTTGCCATCGATCCGGCCTGAGAGCGACGCTCCGTCAGCAAAGATGAAGAGGTCGTTTCCGGTCCCGCCGATGAGGTTCTCAACACTCTGGAAAGGATAGCCATCCAAATCGCCTGAATTTGCTGACGTTACGTGCCAAATGTGGCTGGCAGGACTGGCGACAACAGTATCGCTGCCCGATTCACCGAAGAATTGGACGGCACCCTCCCCGCCAATCAGCACATCGTCGCCGGCTCTGCCAATCAATCTTAAGGACAAGCCACTGGCAGCGGTAACCGCCGATGCATCCAAGATGTTGTTGCCGGGACCGCCAGCCAAATCTATGTTTTCTAGCGCAGCAAAGTTGACGGCATAACCAACCGCCAGTAGCACCGTGTCACTCAAGATCATGTCCGCGTCTTCCTCGACTCGAAGAAGGTCATAGCCACCACCGCCGTCGATCGTGTCGTTACCGCGCATTCCGCCAAAGCCGCTTCCCCAGAAGAAGGTGTCGTTGCCGCCGCTGCCAAGTATCACGTCATCGCCATCGCTTCCCAAGAACCTGATGTTGTATCCGGCTCCACCCGTGACCGCGGATGCATCAATCCGATGCGCATTTGGCCTGGCAGCGAGATCGATCCCTTCCAGTCCAGCCAGCATCGTAACATAACCCAGCGATTGCAGTTGCGTGTCAGTTAGCGTCAGGTCCGCGTCTTCTTCGATCCGCAGCAGGTCGTAGCCACCCCCGCCGTCGATCGTGTCGTTGCCGCGCATTCCGCCAAAGCCGCTTCCCCAGAAGAAGGTGTCGTTGCCCCCGCTGCCAAGCATCACATCATCGCCATCGCTTCCCAAGAACCTGATATTGTATCCGGCACCGGCTGTGACCGCGGACGCATCTATCCGATGCGCATTGGGCCTGGCCGCGAGATCGATCGCTTCCAGGCCCGCCAGCGTGGTTACATAACCCAGCGATTGGAGTTGCGTGTCGGAAAGCGTCAGGTCCGCGTCTTCCTCGACTCGAAGCAGGTCGTTTCCACCGCCGCCGTCGATCGTGTCATTACCGTATCCCCCGCCAAAGCTGTTTCCCCAAAAGAACGTGTCGTTTCCTCCGCCGCCAAGTATCACATCATCGCCATCGCTCCCAAAGAACCTGATGTTGTATCCGGCCCCAGCCGTGACCGCGGACGCATCAATCCGGTGCGCATTGGGCCTGGCCGCGAGATCGATCGCTTCCAGGCCCGCCAGCGTGGTTACATAACCCAGCGATTGGAGTTGCGTGTCGGAAAGCGTCAGGTCCGCGTCTTCCTCGACTCGAAGCAGGTCGTTTCCACCGCCGCCGTCGATCGTGTCATTACCGTATCCCCCGCCAAAGCTGCTTCCCCAAAAGAACGTGTCGTCGCCCGTGCCCCCAAGCATCGTGTCGTCCCCCTCACCGCCGAAGAACCTCGTGGGGATCACAACGTTGGATGTGACTTGGGCGTGGTCATTTTGATCTCCCAAAACAACATCCATACCCGAAATTCCCGATGCGCTGATTGTGACCTCATTGGCACTGATGACCGTGAACCCGTTGCCGGGATTCGGTGTGATCGCAGCGCCGGTGTCATGGATACTATAGGCGCCACTCACTAGATCGATCGTCACATTGTTTACCTCGCCCGGATCGGCGAGAAAGTTCAAACGAGTGCCGCTGACTCTGACTGTGCCAGCATGCACTGGGACAAGGAGCAGGAGGGCAACTACGCACACTGCCGATTTCAGGAGGTTTTTCATAAGGTTGTTCTTTTGAACTTGGACTGGAACGTTTCGGAAGATGGAAGCTCGGTTCATGCAGCGGTCACTAAACCGAAAACAACGAACCTCCGCCAGTCGGCAAAACTGCCTATGCCTCCGTGGGCGAAATCTGGATAAAGCGGATCGGAGAAGCGTTGACGAACATTCCGAAGAAAGCGCGCGAGTGGGCGGAGGCTCCGTTATGTTGCCCTGGGCCAGCGCGGAAAGTTCACACGCCGTAGCGCAGATTTCCAGTCTGTGTGTATCTGGCCAAAATCGTCGCCGGCCGCGACGATTTTCACAACCGGACGGAGCGCGGGCAGGGCCGATTCGAGCGGAGCGCCGGTTTGTAACCGGCTTTGGTTCCAGGATCCGCCGGTCGCGCACCCAAGCCGATTGGAAATCGGTGCTCCGGCCCGTCTGCCTACTGCCGTCTGGTGCCCGTTCCGCCAGTCTGATGGTATTTCGCCACCGCTTCCCCGCGTGAGTGGACGTGGAGTTTCTCGTAAATTCTGCGAATGTGCGCGCGCACGGTGTCGTAGCTGATACCCAGCTTCCCGGCCATTTCCTTGTAGCGATGGCCGACGGCCATGGACTCGAGGATTTGGCGCTCCCGCGGGCTGAGTGCGGCGAGCACTTCCGGGTTCCCAGCCGGTTTGTTGAACTCGGTCAGCACCTTGCGAGCGATGACACTCGACATGGAAGCGCCTCCGGCATGGATATCGCGGATGGCTTCGATCACTTTGGCCAGCGGTTCGGATTTCAGCCAGTAACCGAAGGCGCCGGCCTTCAGGCATTGGAAAACGTCCCGGTCATCATCAAAACGGGTCAGCATAAGGAACTGGGCTTGCGGCAGCGCGGCCTTGAGTTCCGGCAGTGCCGTCCACGCAGCACCTTCCCCGTCGAATCGGAGGTCCAGCAACACCACATCGGGCCGATGCGCGGCCAGCGAACGGCACGCCTCCTCCAGCGAGGGATGCACGCTCGCGCATCGCAAGCCGGCCGACTTGTTGACCAGATCGGCGAATAACTGGCGCTCGTTGGCATTGTCTTCAACAATGCTGACCCGAATGATGCTCATGGGTTCACTCTGACGGCTGCTCATTCCAGCCGCCTCCTCACGTCGGCAGCTACGAGATCAATGGGCACGACCACTTCGACTCTCGTCCCGGCGCCAACGCGGCTGACAATTTCCAAACGGCCGCCCCAGGTCTCCGCCCGCCGGCGCAGATTGGCCAATCCATGCCGATCCGGCGGCGCAGCGGCAGGATCGAAGCCGGAGCCATTGTCCGCGATGACGATCTTCAGGCAGCCATCGGCCAGTTCAAGCTGCAAGCACACCTCAGTTGCCCGCGCATGTTTAAGGACGTTATGAAGGGATTCTTTCACGATCAGGAGGAGATCGCGCTGAGCGGTGGCTTTCAGGGGCAGCGCCGGCAAATCCTCCGGCATCTGCCATTGTGCGCGCAAGCCAGAACTGCCGAGCAGTTTATCGCCGGTCCGAATAATCCGCAAGGCGAGGCGGTCGAGTGTTTCGTTGCCGGGTTTGAGCAGCCACACGGTTTCGTCAAAGGCCTCCAGAGCTTCGCGCGCCGATGCGGCGACGGCGGCAAAACGGTCGTCGCCGGAAGCGCTTTCAGCCTGTTCGCACTGGCGCACGATTTGGCACAGGCTGGCGCCCGCCGCATCGTGGAGGTCTGCGCCCAACAGCGCCCGTTGCTCCGCCAGCCCCGCCGCCTTTTCGAGTTCCTGGCAGGCTGCGATCTGCCGAATTCGCCGACGATGAAGGCCAAATCCCGCCAGGGCCGCGGCAAAAAGCCACGCGGGATGGAACCACCACCGCTGCCAGAGATAGGGCGCGAGGTGGAGAGCAAACGAAGCCCCGGGCTCGTTCCACACGCCGTTGCGGTTTGCGGCAATGACTTGGAATCGATAATCACCCGGTTTTAAGTTGGTGTAGAAGGCCGTGCGGCGCACGCCCGCGTCGTGCCAATCACGGTCAAACCCCTCCAGCCGATAACGGAAGCGCAGCTTCTTGGGCGCGAAATACTCCAAGGCCGTGAACTCGAACGCCAGCGAACGACCGGAGCCAGCGGAAAGCTGGACCTTGCTCCCCTGGAGGGTAGCAGCCGACGTGAGTCGGCTCTGACTTCGTTGGAGGGAAGAATGAGCAGACTCACGTCCGCTGCTACGTGCCCCTTTGATGGCCCCGCCTGGCTCGTCCAGCAGCTCAAGCCAGGCGTCGCCCACGCGAAGCCGCTCAATGAAGACTTTGGGTTGCGAATCGCGCCTCGAGATGTGGGCGGGATCGAGCATGGCTAAACCGTGCGGCGTCGCGAACCAGAGGCGGCCATCAGGCGTCTTGCAGGCACTGGGCTGGCTGCCGCTGTAGGTTTCACCCCCGAGCAGGCCGTCCTGTTCATCCAGCAGCAGGCACTCGACCCGCGCGGCACGGCCCGTGGCCACCTCGGCCAGTTCGCGTTTCGCCACACGATAAATGCCTTCGTCACAGCCAATCCAGAGATGCCCCGCATCGTCCTCAAGAATCTGGTTCACCTGCTTGTCCGGCAGGCCATGCGCGGTGGTGAACGAGAAGAAGCGTTGAGGGTTGAAGGTTGAGGGTTGAGGGTCCTGACGGCTCAGGCCCTCGGTGGTCCCGCTCCACAGCACGCCTTCAGTGTCCTGATGCAGGGCTTGAACTCGATCGCCCGCAAGTCCATCGCGGATGGTAAACACCTCAATCCGCCGATCCCGGAGCCGGTTGAGACCGCCACCCCACGTGCCGAACCAGAGATCGCCGTGGCGGTCCTCGAGGATGGCGCGGACATCATAGGACGACAAGTGTTGGTCAAGCCGGATGGGGGCATCGGCCAGATACTCAGCCGGGGCGGCGGATAAAGGCATCCAGCCCGGTACTCCTCCACCCACGTAGCGCCAAAGGTTCGTGGCAAACTCGACTGAGAAAGTCATCGTCGGCTTTACTATACGAGATGGCTCGAAAATCCAGCGGCTTGGTCGATGGAGGGTCTCAACCGGATTATAGTCTTCCCTCCCTTGAACCTTGGCCACATCATCAGGCAAGAGGCACGCTAAGCCCGCGCGCCCGCCGACCCAGAGACGTCGGTGGCCGTCTTCGAAGAGCACGGCCTGCTCTTGTGGTGTGTTCGGCGCTACCAAACGCCGGTAGCCGGTGGGCTCCTTTTCCAGGCAGTAGATGTCTCGTAGCGGGACCGGCGCGGTCCCCAGCCAGAGATCGCCGTTGCTCTCCTCGAACACCGCACGGCAGACCAAATCGCGCGCCGCCACATCGGCTTGGGGGAAGGCGAAGGTTCCGTCGCGCAGGCGCATGAGACCATGGACAGTGCCCACCCACAAACCGCCAACCCGGCTGGGACTGACGGACATCACGCCATTATGGCACAGGCCGTCCCGCGTCGTGAAAACCCGCAACGTAGCCGGTCGCAGACATTGCAGACCGCGATACCGAGTGCCCACCCATGCGATCCCTTCGCGCGCAGACAGCACATCCGTCACGTAACTGTCCGCGAGGCCGAGCCGCTCATCTTCACGGACCAGCATGTCGCCTTGCACGGAAAACAACTTGCCGGCCCGCACCACCCAAATCGTGCCGTCCGCAGCCTGAACGATCTGGCGCAACCGAATATCCCCGCCGTCGGCCTCAAACCGATACTCCCGCCACGCGTCGCCTTCCCGCCGCGCCAACATGTCGTCGGTGCCAAACCAGAGCCTTCCATCCCGGTCGGCAAACACGACTTGCACCGGCGCCATAAAGGTTCCAGAGCGAAGGACGGGGCTGCTCCAGACGGGGCGATATCGGCCGGCGACCGTGTCGAATTGCTTAAGGCCCCAGATTGTGCCCACCCATAAGCTGCCTTCAGAATTGTCCGTCACCGTCAGGATCTGATGATAAGTCTCCAATTGCCCATCGTGGTTATCGACCGTTTCCGCCAGCGAATAACCCGCCAGTACACCATCCTTGAGGCGGTTCAGACCTCCGTGCGTGGCGATCCACAAGCTGCCATCCCGCGCCAGATGGAGACCAGCCACGTGATCATGCACCAAACCCTCAGCGCTCGTGTACTTGGTGAAGACGCCGCCTTGCTTCCGATACAGTCCTTTCTTGGTCGCGATCCAGAGGTTGCCCGACAAGTCCTCCGCCAGAGCGAGGATGGCGTCATCCGTGAAACCTGGGGTCCGCCCGTCGAACACCGTAAACTGGATTCCATCAAACCGCGCCAGCCCACTGCGCGTCCCGATCCACAACCAACCGTCGCGGGTCTGAAGCAGACAATTGACCGCGTTATCCGGCAGGCCGTCGTCGGGCGTCCACGTCTGGTGGTGATACGAGTCCGCGGTCAGTGGTCCGTGGTCCGTGGTCCGTGGTCCGTGGTCCGTGGTCCGTGGTCCGTCGTTG
>ERZ1292640.4831-Hain-H43-02um-R1-4831-length-10140-cov-6_pt1 | contig 10140 bp, 7 predicted proteins | sample MGYA00564404_ERZ1292640 | MGnify/ENA primary metagenome ERZ1292640 (study PRJEB36523, sample SAMEA6512636) | groundwater metagenome | collected 2019-01-08 | study: AquaDiva: Metagenomics assemblies of 32 groundwater samples | reverse complement strand
CAAGTTAAGCTTGTGTTGATTTGGACAGGCAAAGCCATGTGCAGATTAGGTTGTAGTGTAGCTGTTTGGGGCATTTTAAATTATCTTAGAAAAAATAATTTTGAAAGTTGAGAGTGTAGAAAAATATTTTCTTGTCATCTTGATAATATTATAGGCATATTTCAAAAAAGCGTCATCAAAAAACGCCGTCAAATTGTTATTGGCTATTACTAATCACTATTTTAATTTTCTCCGCAATGCGCGGTGCGCGGCCCACCCAAAATGGAGAGAGTTTTACGCGCACTTCCTGCACAGCCTTGTTCTGCAAAATTTTATTTTGTATTTCTTCCGGCTTTAAACCAGCCAAGTCGCGCGGATCAATTAAAGTATTGTTCTTGGATAAAACCGCGGTCCCTTCTAAATAAATTTTGATGATGGCAAATCCAAGAGATTCGTCAATTTTAACAATTTCATAGGAAAAACTATCCTCGTTATAAGTTAAAATAATTTGATCAGACAGGAGCTGTTCAGATAGTTTTAATTTAGCTTGAGCCAGCAGAGTTTCTTGATTAAAGATTAAACCTCGCGCCTTGGCTGACGCGGCAATTTCTAATTTAGTCGTTTGTTCACCAGGCTTATTTTTTGTGTCAAATTTAATTTCATCAAGAAGTATATTAGAAGACGCAACGGCTATGTCTTGCTTGTTAAATTCCTCCAAAACTTGCTCCCTCAGTACTATTTCCGCTTCCTGTTTTGCCCGAACAAAATCCTCTTCTGATAAAGTTTTAATAACTTTTATTCCGCCTTTAAAAGGTTCATCGCTTTTGCCGTAAACCTGTTTTTGTTTGGCTCCCGAAAGGCCTGGAATAGTAAAAGCAATTGGCGGAATATTGCCTATTTCGCCTTTTTGATCGGCGCGAGCTTCCACTTCCGCGCTTCCGCCGGCAGGCAGAATTACTGGATTTTGAATTCTAAAAAGCACGTTATCCGGGGTCAAAAGCCTTGTATTTACAACTAAAGACTGGCTATAACTCATTTCATTGTAAATTGTGACTGTGCCTGAAGCAAAATCTTCTATTTTTGTTCCTTCTCCTTGCGGCTCGGTTGAATGTTTGATGGCAACAGGCAGAGTTTTAATCTGCGCTGACAGCGGTTCCGCGGCTGTTTCTGTTATATCAACAATATCATTTTGACTGTCATTTGTTTCTTGCGCGTTCTCTCCGCCTTCGGCTGATTGTTTTTTTCCTAAATCCAAAATTAATTCGCGCAAAAGTTCTATTTCTGATTTGTCTTCTTGATCGTTTGTTTCAGTCTCTTTTTTAAGTTCTAAAGCTGGATTTTGACTTTCAATAGGTATCTGCATTTCCGTATCTATATTGATAGGCATTTGATTGGCTGTAATGATGATTTCCGCTTTGGCTAAATAAAAATGCAGAGTAATAATACCCAACGCCAAAGCGGCTGACAAACAGATCAGTGCGAGAAGTTTATAGATTAAGGTTTTAGCGGTTTCGGTCATGTAAAATTTACATTCAGCGGCTTTTTTGTTTAGCCATTTAATAGTCCATCAATCTTGCTCTTTAACTCATCGCTAATTTGAATTTTCACGCTCGTCTTTAAGATTTTAACACTTTCTCCGTCAATGCGCAAGTAGACAGGGGTTTCGCCAGGATATTTTTGCAAGATAGCTTTAAGCTCATTCAGCCTATCTTTGGACATGCGGGGCGGAAGGGCGATATAGAAAGAATCTGGAGCGTCAATTTTAGGCAGAGATTTGTCGTAATCGTCATTATGATTTTTATTATTTTTATGATCTGACATCATCTTTTTTAAATTTTTCTCGTCAACCAAACGAACCTTATCAGCTAAAATTTTTACTTCCTCGTCTTTAGCGCTTATTACGCCTTCAATCAAAACTATATTATTTTTTTGCCAAATGTTCGCCGTATTTTGGAGCAAGCGCGGAAAGACCAAGACTTCCACCGCGCCGGCAAAGTCCTCTAAAGTTATAAACATCATTAAGTCTCCTTTTTTAGTTTTGATTGTTTTAATTGCTGATACGATGCCGATTAGCTTTACTTGATTACGGCTGTCAGATTGATTATTGTTGTCATTTTTTAATTTTTGACTGTTCGTAATTCCTAATTTATCAAAATATTTTTTAAATTTATCCAAAGGATGAGCAGATATGTAAAGGCCAAGGTATTCTTTTTCATAAGACAGCGCAGGATAATGACAATCCTGCGGCGGCATAACAAGCTTTAATCGCCGAACAAAATTGTTTTCTCCAAAAAGCGATATTTTGGCCGGGTTTTGATCTTCGCGCGCTAATTTGGCAAAATTTAGCATTGCCTCAACATTATAATTTAAAACATCGCGCTTTTCAAAGCGATCCATCGCTCCCGCCCGGATTAAAGCTTCTAAGGATTTTTTATTTATTGTTTGCGTGCGCGTTAAAAAATTTTCCAAATTTTTATAAATTCCTTGTTTTTCCCTGTTGTCAATAATTTCGTCAATAGTATTGGATCCCAGATGCTTGACGGCTTTTAAGCCAAAGCGGATATTCTTGCCTTGCACCACCGTAAATCCGCCTAAACTTTCGTTGATGTCCGGCGCTAAAACATCAATCTTCAAATTTTGGCATTCAACAATGCCTTCGGCAACTTTTTCCATATTGCCGGACACGCAAGTTAAAAGCGCGGCCATAAATTCAACAGGATAGTTGGCTTTGACATAAGCTGTTTGATACGCCACCAGCGCGTAAGAAGAACCATGAGCTTTGTTAAAGCCGTAAGCGGCAAACGGTTCAATCAGCCTCCAAATTCGCTCCGCGTCTTCTTGAGTTAAATCGCTTTTTTCCATGCATCCGTTTATAAACTTATTTTTTTGAGCCGCCATCTCTTTGGGAATTTTTTTGCCGATGGCCTTGCGCAATTTATCAGCTTCCTGCCAATCGTACCCGGCCAGTTCAATAGCCGTGAGCAAAACATCATCTTGATAAGTGATTACTCCATAAGACATTTTTAAAATATCTTTTAATTTAGGATGAGGAAAGTCAACCAATTTAGGATTATGTTTGCGCCTGATATATTCAGGGATTGATTCAATGGGTCCTGGCCTGTAAAGCGAGATCATAGCCATAATGTCAAAAATGTTGGAAGGCGCGAGTTCCCTAAGATAGCGCGTCATCCCGGATCCTGAAAGCTGGAATACGCCCATAGTCTGCCCCTGCGCTAAAAATTCAAAGGTTTTTTTGTCGTCCAAAGGCAGATTGTAAATGTCAATATCTTTTTTTTGAGTTCTTTTGATGATTTCGCGCGCCAGCCCTAAAATTGACAAATTAGTTATCCCTAGAAGATCTATTTTTAAAAGTCCTGCTTCTTCCACCGCGTGCATATCGTATTGAGTCGTGATTTCGCCTTGTTTGGAGTCTTTTTGCAGAGGCGTAAAATCAGTAAGATTTTTTGGCGCGATTACTATGCCAGCGGCATGGAGCGAAGCATGGCGCACGCAGCCTTCAACTTGTTTGGCTAAATCCACCACTTGCCTTACGTCTTCATTTTCCAGATAAGCCTGCTTAAAATTTGGATTTTCAGACATGGCTCGCTCCAATGTCATTTTAAATCCTTGAGTGCCGATTGGCACCATCTTGGCTAATTTGTCGCAAAAAGAATAGGGGAGTCCTAAAGCGCGGCCCACATCCCGCAAAGCCGCGCGCGCAAGAAGGGTTCCAAAAGTGATGATGTGCGCGACTTTTTCCTGCCCGTATTTTTGCCGCACATAATCAATAACCTCGCCTCGCCTCGCGTCTTCTATATCAAGATCAATATCCGGCGGAGAGGGTCTGTGAGGATTTAGAAACCGTTCAAAAGGCAGATTAAAATTCATCGGATCGGCAGTCGTAATGCCGATAGCGTAGGAGACTAAAGATCCAGCCGCTGATCCGCGCGTTGTTGTAATGATATTTTGTTTTTTGGCGAAATTAACAATATCCGCTATTACTAAAAAATAAGGGGCATAGCCCTTAGTTTTAATAATCTCTAGTTCATAGTCTATCCGTTTTTCGTAATTAAACAGGATAGCGGTTTTAAGTTTTTCTTTAATTCCTTCATCCGCAAGTTTGCGCAAATGTTCGTCTGCCGTTAGATTTTTCGGAATTTCAACGGACGGAAAAACCCATTTGCCAAGATCAAGCTCCACATTGCATTGATTAACAACCATCTCTGTATTGGAAACTGCTTCCGGCAAATCAGCGAATTTTTGTTTCATCTCATCTCCAGATGCAAAATGATAATCAGAGTCAGTCATTTTTACGCGGTTTTCATCTTCTAGTTTTTTATTCATCTGTATGCACATTAGCGCGTCTTGCGCTGTTTTCTCGTTTAGAGTTAGATAGTGCACGTCGTTCGTAGCAATTAAAGGAATTTTTAATTCCCGGGCCAGCTTTGGAATCATCATTTTTAATTTTTGATAAATTTTTGATTCTGGATGATCTCCTATTTCCAAAAAGAAATTTTCTGGACCAAGTATTTGCTGATATTTTTTGATAATTTTAATCGCGCGATCTTTGCCTTTTTCCAAAATTGCTTTGTTGACTTCGCCGGATGCGCAACCAGATAAAGCTATCAGCCCTTTGCCGTATTTTTTTAAATTTTTTTTGTCAATTCTGGGCTTGTAATAAAAACCTTTCAGCCAGCCGACTGTTGTAAGCCGCATTAGATTTTTGTAGCCATCCATATCTTTGGCTAACAAAGTTAAGTGATAGCGGGTTTTGTCGGTTTTTGATTTGGGTCCGTCGATTTTATAAGGCGAGATGTATGCTTCCATGCCTAAAATCGGCTTGATTCCAGCTTCTTGACAAGCTTTATAAAATTCAATAATGCCGTACATTGCGCCGTGATCCGTAAGCGCTAATGCCGGCATTTTATATTCAACAGCCTTCTCCACTAGCTCGTCAATTTTAGGCAAGCCGTCTAACAGAGAGTAGTGGCTATGGACATGAAGATGAGAGAACATAGTAAAATTTCTAATTTCTAATTTTTAATTTCTAATCAAATCCCAATACATAATGTCAAAATAGCAAAAATATAGAAATTTGTATTTTTTAATTTTTTAAATATTTTTAATTATTTTTATATTTTTTCCTTCTAGTTCAATAAATTGTTTAATGATTTTAAGTTGCGGAAATTTTTTGCTGATTATCTTTTCCGCTTTATTAAGTTCTATTTTAGCGCGTCTTTTTTCGTCATCTCTGTCAGCAAACGAACTACTGCCGCCATAAGCGCCGCAGTCGCGGTGAAAAGTCAAAACAACTGTTTTAGTATGATGAAGTTTATGCGATATTTCTATCTGCTTTAGAAGGAATTTTTTGATTTCCGGATCAAAAAAGCCTTTGATTGATCCGGCTGTCGCGCATAAATCAAACCTGCCGTATTTTTTTTTGAAATCAGCTTCTATTTTTGGATGCAGTCGCCAGTCTATGCAGACAAAGACAATGGCATTGCAATAGTGAGGGTGTTGTGTTTGGTGATTTTTTGTTAACATAGGTTTATGTATTTTATTTAATTTTTTCTTAATCTTTTTATTTCCGCTTCAATATCTCTAATTATTTCTTTATTTCCAATCTCGCCGTCTAAGCTAAAAACAATAAAAACTTTGCCGAAATATTTTTTCTCAAAATCAAAAAAAATGGCTCTCATTCTTTCTGATACAGAATAATTGCCAAAATTTGCTTTCGCTGTTATCGGCTTTATTTGTATGCCAAATGCTTTATCGCCGACAAGCCCTAAGTAATCTATATCGCCCGCATGGTCAAGATCATTATCGCTTTCAATAAATTTTACTTCCGGAAAATGCTTTGCCAATCCATCATTGATGACAGATTTTTCACGAATAAAACCGTCGTAAGTGCGATTTATTGTTAGATTATAAATGTAGTCTTTGCAGTCTTGCAACGATAATTCGCTAAATGCTGCTTGCCACTCCGGAATAACGACTTCGGTTATTTTTTCATATAATCTTTCGCCTAATTCGGTGAGAATTTCCTGCGTAATTTTAATTGGACTTTTACTTTCGGTAAACGCTTTTTTGAAATACCATTTTTTCCATTCTTCTATGGTTTTCGGCTGGCATTTTCGTATAAGCGTCATAACGGCACCGACTTTGTTTGGTCTGGATAATTGATATGATTGACAAGCATAATTAAGAACTTTTTCTTTTTTGCCAAAATCCTTAGAATATTTTCTAATTTTTTTGTCTTGCATAATTTTGAAATAAATTAATAAATTTTTCTTTATATCTGTAATCCATTTCATTATTGACCAAAACATAACCATCTTTGATTAAATGGGCATTGATAAAAGTTTTATTTTGTAAGTATAAATAACATAACAGATTATTTTCTTTATCGTATTTTAGATTGTCAAATCTTAAAAATACCCTTTGTTTATTTGTTTTATTTTTCAGATAACTTACTGCCTTATCTAATTTTTGAGGGTTATTTTTTACTCCCAATAATTTAATCACTAAATCATTATTTAACTTTAAGGTTTCGGAATCGATTATTTCTTTTACAGTAAAAAATTTATCTCTTTGTTTTTTGTTTTCGTCTATTCTTGATCCAAAATGCAATTTTTTAGGGTCAACTTTTTTATCAAGTTTAACGGAATCTTTAAAAATGTAGGGTAATTTAGCGATTTGATCATTAAAATTTATATTCGTTTTTCCTTGGTCCATAAAACTTACATTTGAATTATCAGACATTTTATTGACTCTAACACCTAATTTTTGCTTTATAATATTTATAAATTTGGAGTTAATTTCATAACCCACTGAATTACGAGATAAATTTTTTGCTGCCGATGATGTTGTGCCGCTACCTGCAAAAGGATCAACTACAGTGTCGCCAACAAAAGAAAACATTTTGATTAACCTTTTTGGCAATTCTTCCGGAAACATTGCAATATGTCCATCTTGTCGCGCACCATTAAAATTCCAATGGCCTTGAAAATAAGTATTCCATTCTTCTTTTGTTAATTTAGAAAGTTCTTTTAGATTTTTGTCTATTTTTTCTGGAGTTCCATTTTTTTTGAATAATAAAATAAATTCATAGTCAAGTTTAATGATGCCGTTTCTCGGATAAGGAAATGATCCCATAATTGTAGCTCCTCCAGTTGTGTTCATTGTAGTTGATTTTTGCCATATAATTGCGCCCATATAATCAAAGCCGACGATTTCACAAAATTTTATTATTTCCGTTCTGATCGGAATAATTTTATATCTGCCATAATAAACAGAGCGAGCAAATTGATCGCCAATGTTAATGCACAGACGACATCCATTTTGTAAAACCCTATAACATTCTTGCCAAACCAAATTAAGATTATTTATGTAATTCTCGTAGCTATCGTTGTATCCAATTTGATCATCGGTTCCGTAATCTTTCAATTGCCAATATGGCGGCGATGTAATTACCAAATGCACGGAATTATCAGGTAATTCTTTCATTTGCCTTGAATCGCCTCGTATAATTTTATGATTAGTTTTTATGTCATTTATGGTCATAATAACTTTATTTACATACTAATCCTGACTTCTGCTGCGATGTTTTCTTACAATTTTCAACCGCAGCAAGGCCCGTTCCAGTTCTGCCGCGGCTTGAGCAAAGGCTTGCTCGTCTCCTCTTTTTTCCTGCATAATTTTTTCCGCCCGGGCACGCGCTTCTTCTGCTAATTTTTCGTCAATTTCCTCGGCCCGTTCTGCTTGATCTGCCAGAACCAGCACTCTGTGCGGCTGAACCTCTGTCATGCCCGAGGAGATTGCCATATAAAAATTTTCTCCATTTCGCCTTGCCGTGATCTCGCCTAACTTTAAAGCGGTGATTAAAGGCATGTGGTCTGGAAGAATAGTAAGTTCACCCGCATCTCCAGGCATGGTGACAGACGCAACATCATAATCAAAAACTATTCGCTCTAAAGTCGTGATGGTTAAATGAAAGTTTTTCATGTCAATTGTAATTGAGATTTATCCATTTATGGTATTTTATTATAATTGGTAATTATATAATATTGCATGATGGCAATTCCATTAATCATTTGAGCTTTTGATTCATCGCTATTTTTTTTAATCTGCCTGATGCTTAGTTTTGATATTTCTGAGCTTTTGCTCAAACTCTTGGTCTATCTTGGCTAATCCTTGTTTTTCTTCTTCAATCTTCGCAAGAGCATCTTTTTTTGGTTCTTAAATTTTGCTCAATAGTTTTTTTATTTTTTTAGCTTTAGAATTTATCTTAATTATAACTGTAGGATTGAGTTCTTTAGCTTTTGCAAACATTTCCATAGCTTTACTGGTAAATAATTCTTTCTCTTCAGAAAAAGAAGTCTCTAAATGTCTCTGAACATACTTTTGTCCTATTTCTTGATATACCTGACTTAATTTTTTATGGCTTGCTTCAATGTCTGAATTTTTTTCTAATGCTTGTAAATAATCTATGGCTTCATCCCAGCAATATTTTTGAGATTTTTTCTCCTCAATTATTTCCCAATATTCCTTTTCTATTCTTTGATGATCATTATTTTCTATTAAATCTTCTTTAAACATTTCTTGAGCTTTACTAATCATTCCTGCTCGTAAAAAATTTTGTCCCATCACAAAGTAACCATTAAAAATCTCTCCTCCTTGTTTTACCAAAATTTTTAGCTTGTCCAATGCTTCTATGTAAGCATCTTGTAGTGTTTTATTTTTAATACATTTAAGCTGAATGCCTCCTCGTGCACTTGCATGGGATAAAAATCCTATAGGATCTAATTGCTTTCCTCTCTTTAAATCATCGGCGTACTGAAAAAAAGGTTTAAAATGTAAAGGTAATCCACAAGAATAAACTAAATCAACTATTTGTTTTGCTTCTTCTGGATCAAGTTCCTCAAATTGCTCTAAATATTGTTCTGCCTCTTTTCTATTAAATAGTTTTTGTCTTAATTTGACATTTTCCGTTTTTAAATCATAATGTTCCGGCAAGCTGTTTTTTATTTTGTTTAAATTTTCAGCAATGATTGCGCCTGCCTCATCATGCAAAGCAATAATCCGATGTTGAGGATTTTCAGCTAAAAAATTTCCTAGTAATTTCCAAAATTCTTCAAATGTGTTTTCTTTTTTAAAATCTTGCGGGTAAAATTCATCTAAAATCATCACTTGAAATTCAACTCGTTTTCTATCTTCTCGTTTTTGCTGTTCTGTAAAAATTTCTTTTTCAATATCATTCATATTATAATTATCCATATCCGACAGATCTGTCATTTTAGGAGTTCTGCCTTGTTCTTTGCATAATCTCTCTATAGTTGGAATAAGTCCTTTGGAAACATAAAATGCCATATTTGTTTTAACCGTTACAATTTGATGCTCTTTTAGAGCATCAACAATTTCCTTGGCTTCTTTCAATCTAAACTGCTCCAATCCTGCTTCTTCCGGATCAGTGGGTTCTAATAACTCTAATGTTTCTCCTTGTCCATGCCAACAATATTCTTGGGCAATGTCTATTTGTTCTTTTTCCCTTTGTTCAGTTTCGAAATGCTTTGTTGAAATAAAAGATTTTTCTCCTTCCATAAATTTTTCAACTCCCAAGTTGTCAACTCTGAAGTTGATAATTTTTTATTTCTTCGCCTTAAGTCTGACTTCAGCCGCATCTCCGGCCATGTAAAACGCGCTTTCCGGCAAATCATCTAAATGCCCGTCTAAAATTTCTTTAAAACTTTTGATTGTTTGTTTTAACGGGACATATTTGCCGGCTGTGCCGGTAAAAACCTCGGCCACGAAAAACGGCTGGGACAGAAATTTTTGAATCTTGCGGGCGCGCGATACAATCAATTTATCTTCGTCGCTTAATTCGTCAATGCCTAAAATTGCAATTATGTCCTGAAGTTCTTTATATCTCTGCAAGATTTTTTGAGTCTCGCGCGCTACTGTATAGTGTTCTTGTCCAACAATATCCGGCTCTAAGGCCGTAGAAGTAGAATTTAAAGGATCAACTGCCGGATAAATGCCAAGCTCGGTTAAACCGCGGGAAAGAACAATGGTGGAATCGAGATGGGCAAAAGTGGTTGCCGGCGCAGGATCTGTTAAGTCATCAGCCGGAACATAAACCGCTTGAACTGATGTGATTGAACC
>ERZ1292640.4830-Hain-H43-02um-R1-4830-length-10140-cov-9_pt1 | contig 10140 bp, 12 predicted proteins | sample MGYA00564404_ERZ1292640 | MGnify/ENA primary metagenome ERZ1292640 (study PRJEB36523, sample SAMEA6512636) | groundwater metagenome | collected 2019-01-08 | study: AquaDiva: Metagenomics assemblies of 32 groundwater samples | reverse complement strand
TGAGCAACACCGAAAAGGTCGTGGCCTTCCTGGCCAGCCACCCGCTGGTGGCACGCGTCGGCCACCCGATGCTCGAATCGCACCCCAGCCACGCGCTGGCCAAAAAGCTGCTGCCGCGCGGCGCCGGCTCGGTGTTCAGCTTCGACATCAAGGGCAACCGGGAGCAGGGCAAGGCCTTCATCGAAACCCTCAAGGTCTTCAGCCACCTGGCCAACGTCGGCGACTGCCGCAGCCTGGTGATTCACCCGGCCAGCACCACGCATTTCCGCATGACGGACGAAGCGCTGGCGGGCGCCGGCATCACGCAGGGCACCATCCGCCTGTCCATCGGCCTGGAGGATCCGGATGATCTGATCGATGACTTGAAGCGTGCACTCAAGGCGGCGGAGAAAGCAGCATGATCCTCAACGTCAACGGCCACACCACCTATTGCTACACCGGCGGCAAACCCTTCGATGCGGCCAAACCCACCGTGGTCTTTATCCACGGCGTGCTCAACGACCACAGTGTCTGGATTTTGCAGAGCCGCTATCTGGCCCACCACGGCTGGAACGTGCTGGCGGTGGACCTGCCGGGCCACTGCAAAAGCGCGGGCGAGGCGCCCTCGACGGTCGAAGAGGCCGCCGGTTTTGTGGCCGCCCTGCTCGACGCGGCCGGCGTGCAGCGCGCCGCACTGATCGGCCACAGCTGGGGTTCGCTGATTGCGCTGGAGGCCGCCTCCCGGCTGAAAGAACGCGTGAGCCACCTTGTGCTGGTCGGCATCGCTTACCCGATGAAGGTGTCCCCCGCCTTGCTGGACGCCGCCCTGAACGAGCCGATGAAGGCGCTGACCATGATCAATGTGTTTTCGCGCAGCACCCTGGCCGCACCGCCCTCGGCGCTGGGCCCGGGCACCTGGGTCTACGGCGCCAGCATGGCACTGGGCCGCCGCGTGCTGGCGAGCAACACCAAAGTCAATGTCTTTCACCGCGGCTTCAAGGCCTGCGACAGTTATGCCAACGGCGACAACGCCGTCGCGCAGATCACCTGCCCTGTGCTGTTCCTGCTGGGCGCGCAGGACCAGATGACGCAGGCCAAAGCCGCGCAGCCCCTGATAAACAAGGCCCGGGCCAGCGGCAAAACCGTGCAGGTCGCCAGCCTGCCGGTCGGCCACCACCAGATGACCGAGGCGCCGGAAGAAACGTTGTTTGCAATGCGGGATTTCCTTGGGGCCTGTTAACACTATTTATACAAGTGCGAACGTGGTTAAAACGGCGCCAATTCAGGCGCACGACGACGCTCAGCCTGGGCGGCTGGGCTAGGAGTGCAACGACGAGTGGCGTTGTTTTAACCACGTTCCCTCCGGGTTGCGGCCAAAAAGGCCATGCGCAGCGTTGCAAAGCCTTGCCGGGCGCCAGCCCGGCTGCATTTTGCGCCTCGCGCATGGCCTTTTTGACTCGCAACGCATCTTGCATAAATAGTGTGAACAGACCCTAGCACCCCGCGACATGAAGGGCGCGTCGCGGTCGCCACGCCATGCTGCCGCACCAGGCACCGGGAAATGCACGGGGAATGCGTTCATCTGTTGATTACCATCAAGTCCCCATCGTGACCGGCCGGTACAGTAGCAGTGCCATCACGCACAACAACACAACTACCTCCACGATTGCCATGACTTCCACCTCACGCCGCACCTTTGTCATTCACGCCCTCACCGCCAGCGGAGCGCTGGCTGCCAGCAGCCTGGCGCTGTCCCAGACGGCCGCCGCATCCATGGTCAAGGACACCGACGCCAACGCCGTTGCCTTGGGCTACAAGGCCGACGGCAGCAAGACCGACACCAAGAAATACCCCAAGTACGCCGCCGGCCAGAACTGCGCCAACTGCGCGCTGTACCAGGGCAAGGCGACCGACGCGGCCGCAGTTTGCCCCCTGTTCGCCGGCAAGCAGGTCGCGGCCAAAGGGTGGTGCAGCGCTTGGGCGAAAAAAGCCGCCTGACGCTGTCCTTGGTGCGGTATAGTCCGCACCCAGGACGGCGAAAGTGATGCCAACGGCGACAACGCCGTCGCGCAGATCACCTGCCCCGTGCTGTTCCTGCTGGGCGCGCAGGACCAGATGACCGAGGCGCCGGAAGAAACGCTGTTTGCGATGCGGGATTTCCTGAGCGGCTGAATGTTGCACCGGAAATCGGCCGCAAGAATGCGTCAATGGGCCAGCACGGGCATCAGTAGCTCGATTTCCGTGACCACAGCCGCCCATTGCCCGCCTGGCCCCGCATTGAGAACCTTGAAACGGGCGAGGTCCTGGAAGCTTTTCGCCACCGGCAGCAGATATTCGCCCGATCCGGGGTAGCTGCGAGCAATCGAAGGAGCGGTGGAAATGAATTGCCTGACCCAAGGGTAGCTGCCGGGCCCGGCGGTTTCAGGAATGGGCTGATACTCCTTCACCAACTCATCCAGGGCGGCTTCCCGGGATCTCATCAACTCATCCCAGGTCTCCAGTACGTTGGGCGCCGGATTCGGGTGGCTCATCAACTCCTTGACGCCCACGTACCGGATCGCCAAAGCCGGCAACTGATTTATCCAGCTGTTGAATAGAACGCCCATGCTGCCCTCCGCTTTCTGGTATTGCGTGGTCGACGGGTTCCGACGACACCCTGGATCGGGTTCACGGCCTGAGACCGTTCAGATGGGTGCAGACGTGCCGGATGACCACTGTGCTGTGTTCCGTGGCTATTTGGAGATGCCTGCGCCGCTGATCGAATCCTTGATGACTTTCATCCCGCAATCCGTGCAGTCCTTCACCGTGCTGCCAACCGCTTTGACCTTGTTCACCGGCCCGGATGCTTCCTGCACGTTTTTTTTGCCCTGCTCGACGCGCTCCTTGACCTTCTGTTCGTAGTTGTCCTGGGTACAGCCCATGTCGTTCGCAGGACAGCGTCCGGCCGCGAGCGCCGCGGACCCCGCGCCTGCACCGAGAACCATGAACAGCAGGTATGCGTATTTTTTCATTTCGCTCTCCTTGGGTTGAACAATTTCCTCACTGCAGAACTGCGGTCCCACCCGCATCTGCCGCCTGCAGCTTAGGCTTGCCCGGCCCACGGGGTCAATGTAAATAGTGCAGCCACACCATGCCAATAAGGCCTTCGCAGGTCATGCGCAGACGCCTGGAAGTGCTGTCGCGCGATCACGCCGGACCGGCGCGGCGCCGACACACAGCTCCGTGCCAAAATCACCAAATGACCGACGCCACGCCCTTCGCCATCACACCGCCTCTGTCGCCCGAACGTGTGCGGGAGATTGCCGCCAGCTTCGATCTGCGCGCCCTGCCCCCCGACTTCTACGCCAACCCCTACCCGGTCTATGCCCTGCTGCGTGAAACCACGCCGGTGCGGCGCATGCCCGACGGCTCGTATTTCCTCACGCGTTACGCCGACCTCGTGGCGGTCTACCGCGATGCGCAGACCTTCAGTTCGGACAAGAAGGTGGAGTTCACGCCCAAGTACGGTGAGGGCGCGCCGCTGCTCGAGCACCACACGACCAGCCTGGTGTTCAACGACCCGCCGCTGCACACGCGGGTGCGCAAGCTCATCATGGGCGCCCTCACGCGCAGGGCCATAACCGACATGGAGCCGGGGCTGGTCACCCTGGTGGACAGCCTGCTCGACGCCATCGAAGCCAGGGGCGGCGGCGACCTGATCGAGGACTTCGCCTCGGCGATTCCGGTGGAGATCATCGGCAACCTGCTGGGCGTGCCGCATGCCGACCGCGGCCCGCTGCGCGACTGGTCGCTGACCATCCTGGGCGCGCTCGAACCCAAACTCACACCCGAACAGGAAGCGCTGGGCAACCAGAGCGTCAGCGAGTTCGCGGCTTACCTCCAGACGCTGGTGGCCGAGCGCCGGAAAAATCCGGGCGACCCGGAGCACGATGTGCTGACGCGCCTGATCCAGGGCGAGGAGAACGGTGAAAAACTCAGCGAAACCGAGCTGCTGCAAAACTGCGTTTTCATCCTCAACGCCGGCCACGAAACCACGACCAACCTGATCGGCAACGCCCTGGTCGCCCTGCAGGAGTGGCCCGATGCCCGGGCGCATCTGCTATCAAAAGTGAAGTTGCCTGTGCAGGACCTGCAAGGGCCGGAGGCCGATCTTTCTGTTGAAGTTGACGAGTTCCTGCGTTTCGAGTCGTCCAACCAGCTGGGCAACCGCCGCGCGCTGAAGGCCTGCCAGGTCGGCGGCGTGGACCTGCCCGAAGGCGCGCTGATCACGCTGTGCATAGGCGCGGCAAACCGCGACCCGGCGCAGTTCGACCACCCCGAGCAACTCGACCTGACGCGCGAAAACAACCGGCACCTGGCCTTTGGTTTCGGCATCCACCAGTGCGCCGGCCTCAGTCTGGCGCGGCTCGAAGGCCGCATCGCCGTCGGGCGCTTTCTGCAGCGTTTCCCCGACTACCGCCTGAGTGCTGCGCCGACCCGCGGCGGGCGCGCCCGTTTCCGCGGTTTTCTGAAAGCGCCTTTTTCGATCACTTGATCCCGGGGAACCGCTGTGGCTATCATGAGCCACGACAACACGCCAGGAGACCCTCATGGACACCACCCACACCAGTGCCTCGCCACCAGCGGCAGACGCCAAAGCCTTCAAGAGTTTTGCGGAGTTCTACCCCTTCTACCTGAGCGAGCACAGCAACCGCACCTGCCGCCGCCTGCACTTCGCAGGCTCCAGCCTCTCGCTGCTGTGCCTGGCCGCGCTGGCCGCGACACGCAACCCGTGGTGGCTGCTGGCCGGCCTGCTGTGCGGTTACGGCTTTGCCTGGGTCGGCCACTTCGTGTTTGAAAAGAACAAACCTGCCTCCTTCAAGCGCCCGCTTTACAGCTTCATGGGCGACTGGGTCATGTACAAGGACATCTGGACCGGCAAAGTCAAGATCTGATGAACACCAACCACGGCATCCCCATGCAGCTCGACGCCCGGGCTGTGGACGTTCTCTCCGGCATCACCACCGCCACCCTGACCACGCTGCTGCTGAAAAAAGGCCTGCGCAATGTCTGGCTGCGCGGCGCCCGGCCGCTGCGCAGCGGCCAGCCGCGCCTGGTCGGCCGCGCGTTCACCCTGCGCTTCGTGCCGGCGCGCGAGGACCTGGCCACGCCGGAGTCCTGGTCGTCGCCGATCTCGACACGCGCGGCGATCGAAGACATGCCGGCGGGTTGCATCGCCGTCGTGGACGCGATGGGTGTCAGCGACGCCGGCATTTTTGGCGACATCCTGTGCGCCCGCATGCAAAAACGCGGTGTCACCGCTCTGGTCACCGACGGCGTGGTGCGCGACCAGGCCGGTGTGCTGGGCACCGGCTTGCCGGTCTGGTGCAGCGGCGCCGCGGCACCGCCTTCCGTCGCAGGCCTGACCTTTGTGGACTGGCAGCGGCCCATCGCCTGCGGCGGGGTGGCGGTGTTTCCGGGCGATGTGATCGTGGCCGACGACGACGGCGCGGTGCTGATCCCGGCGGCGCTGCTGGAGGAGATGCTGCTGCTGGCACCCGAACAGGAGCGGCTCGAGTCCTGGATCATGGGCGAGGTCGACAAGGGTGCGGCCCTGCCGGGCCTGTACCCGCCCAACGCGGAGAACAAGGCGCGTTACGAAGCGGCGAAAAAAGCCGGAAAGTGAAGCAGCCGGCTTCCGGCTACTATCAATTTCATAACACGTCACGCAGTCGCAGCGCGGGGAAACGCCCGTTTTCCCATAAATTTCTCATGGACGGGTCCTGGCTCAGCAGCAGCTGCGCCATCAGCGGCTCCAGCGCGGTGGAGGCCGGATCGGCGAGCAGCAGATAACGCGCCTCGTGTTCATCCTCCGGGTCGGTCAGCTGGCCTATCCAGTCCAGCGCCATCAGGGTCTCCAGCACGGGTTCGAGCTGCAACACGTCGACCTGCAACGCCCGCGCCAGTTCCGAGCCTTCCAGCCCGATGCGCGTGGTGCTGCGCGCCCGGTGCAGCTGCTGCAGCAGTTCCACCGCCAGCTGGAACTGCCAGCCGTGCGCACTGCCGCGGCGGGCCACGCCAGCAAGCAGGCTGGGCAGGTAGGCGGCAATCACCGCGCCCATGAGCACGATGACCCAGGCGACGTAAATCCAGACCAGCAGAATCGGCAAGGTGGCAAAAGCGCCATACACCAGCGAATAGGTCGGCACGCTGCTCAGGTACAGCGTCAGCAGCTTCTTGGCCAGCTCGATGCCGGCGGCGACAAACAGGCCGCCCGCCCAGGCGTGGCCCCAGCGCACAAAGGTGTTGGGCACATAGTGATACAGCGCCGCCATGCCGCCGGCGAGCAGGAAAAACTGCAGCACGTCCAGCAACACGCGCACGCCACCGGGCATGTCGCCCACCACACCGCGCGAGCCGGAGATGACATACGACGTCACCGCCAGGCTGGCGCCCAGTACCAGCGGACCCAGCGTGATGGCGGCCCAGTAAATCAGCACGCGCTGCGCCAGCGGCCGCGGCTTTTTCACGCGCCAGATGCCGTTGAGCGTGCGGTCTATCGTCAGGATCATCGCGATCGCCGTGACCAGCAGCACCGCCAGGCCGGCAACACCGAGCTTGTTGGCCTGTTTGGCAAACTGCGTCAGGTAACCGAGCACCTGGCGCGAGATGTTGTCGGGAATCAGGCTGTTGACCAGCCACACCTGCAGCGCGCCCTGCAGCTTGGAAAACATCGGAAAGGCGGTGAAGATGGCCAGCGCCACCGTGAAAAACGGCACCAGCGCGATGCTGGTGGTGAAGGTCAGGCTGCTGGCCGTCAGGCCCATGTGGTCGTCGCGGAAACGCTGGCGCAGCGTGATGGCGGTGTCGCGCCAGGGAAAGCGGGACAGGTCCGTCAATAACTGCTGCAGGGACTGCTGGAATTTCATCCCCGGTATCATGCCATCGACACAAGCATCAACATGACCATCGACAAAACATCACAGATAGACGCCACCCGCTGGCTGGCCGTGGGCAGCCTGACCGCCCTGATCATTCTCTGCCTGGCCTGGGAGATGTGGCTGGCGCCGCTGCGGCCGGGCGGCTCGCTGCTGGCCCTGAAGGTGCTGCCGCTGTGTTTTCCGCTGGCCGGCCTGCTGAAAAACCGCATGTACACCTACCGCTGGCTCAGCCTGATGGTCTGGCTGTATTTCACCGAGGGCGCGGTGCGCGCCTGGAGCGACAAGCCGCCCGGCAACTACCTGGCCATGGCCGAAGTATTGCTGTGCCTGCTGCTGTTCACCGCCTGCGCCCTGCATGTGCGCATCCGCCTGAAAAATGGCGCAAAAACCATTCAACCTGCTGCCTGAAAAACCTATGGACAAGATTCTCGATGCCTTGCGCGCCATCGTCGGCGACGCCCACGTGCTGACCGGGGGCGACCTTTCGGCCTGGGAGCTGGACTGGCGCAAACGCGCGCGCGGCAAGGCGCTGGCCGTGGTTCGCCCCGCCGACACGGCGCAGGTGGCGGCTGTTGTCAGGGCCTGCGCAGCGGCCGGCGTGCCCATGGTGCCGCAGGGCGGCAACACCGGCCTGGTCGGCGGCTCGACGCCCGACGCCTCCGGCCGCCAGGTCGTGCTGAGCCTGCAACGCATGAACGCGGTGCGCGCCATCGACACCGCCAACCTGACCATGACGGTCGAGGCCGGCTGCATCCTGCAGACCCTGCAGGAGACCGCCGAGAAAGCCGGCTTCCTGTTTCCGTTGAGCCTGGCCGCCGAAGGCAGCTGCACGATTGGCGGCAACCTCGGCAGCAACGCCGGCGGCACGCAGGTCGTGCGTTACGGCAACACACGCGACCTCTGTCTCGGGCTGGAAGTCGTCACCGCGCAGGGCGAGGTCTGGGAAGGCCTGTCCGGCCTGCGCAAGGACAACACCGGCTACGACCTGCGCGACCTGTTCATCGGCAGCGAAGGCACGCTGGGCATCATCACCGCCGCGACCATGAAGCTCTACCCCATGCCGGCCGCGCAGCTCACCGCCTGGGCGGCCGTGCCGTCGATGGAGGACGCCGTTACCCTGCTCGGGCTGGCGCACCGCCACCTGGGCGCGGGCCTGACGGGTTTTGAAGTCATGGGCCAGTTCGCGCTCGGCCTGGTGGCCAAACACTTCAAGCAGCAACGTGTGCCGCTGTACGAGGACACGGCATTTTGCGTGCTACTGGAAAACTCCGACCACGAGTCGGAAAGCCATGCGCGCGAGCAGTTCGAACGCCTGCTGGAAACCGCCATGGAAGAAGGCTGCGTGACCGATGCCGTGGTCGCGGAAAACCTGCAGCAGGCGCACCAGCTCTGGCATGTGCGCGAAAGCATCCCGCTGGCGCAGGCCGAGGAAGGCCTGAACATCAAACACGACATCTCGGTGCCGGTCTCGCTGATTCCCGAGTTTGTGCGCGTCACCGACCAGTTGCTCGCCAAGGCCATCCCGGGCGTGCGCCTTGTCAATTTCGGCCACCTCGGCGACGGCAACCTGCACTACAACGTGCAGGCCCCGGCCGAAGGCGACGCGGCCGCCTTTCTGCGCGAACAGGAAGAAAACGTCAATGGCCTGGTCTACGACTCGGTGCAGGCCTTCGGCGGCTCGATTTCGGCCGAACACGGTGTCGGGAGCCTCAAACTCGACAAGCTCGAAAAGCACAAATCGCCGGTGGCACTGGGCCTGATGCGGGCCATCAAGCGCGGGCTGGACCCCGAGAACCTGATGAACCCCGGGCGGGTGCTGCGGGCATAATCAAAACCTGCACGGCGGCCTTGCCGCCTCCTTTTTCCGGCTCCAGCCGGCAGGTTGCCTCCATGACACGCCCTATCCGCTCCCAGTACGAACATTTCATGCGCCATGTGGACACCCACGGCGTGTTCAAGGCCGACCGCACCGGCACCGGCACCAAAAGCGTGTTCGGCTACCAGATGCGTTTTGACCTCAACGAAGGCTTCCCGCTGGTGACCACCAAGAAGGTTCACCTCAAGTCCATCGTGCACGAGCTGCTGTGGTTTCTGCAGGGTTCGAGCGACAACAACTGGCTCAAGGAACGCGGCGTGACCATCTGGGACGAGTGGGCGCGCGAAGACGGCAGCCTGGGCCCGGTCTACGGTGTGCAGTGGCGCAGCTGGCCGACACCGGACGGCGGCCACATCGACCAGATTGCCGAAGTCATCCAGACCCTGAAAACCAACCCCGACTCGCGCCGCATCATCGTCAGCGCCTGGAATGTGGCCGACCTGTCCAAGATGGCGCTGATGCCCTGCCATGCGTTTTTCCAGTTTTACGTGGCGCCGGCCACCGAGCCGGGCGGCAAGGGCAAACTCAGCTGCCAGCTCTACCAGCGCAGCGCCGACATCTTCCTCGGCGTGCCCTTCAACATCGCCAGCTACGCGCTGCTGACCCACATGGTGGCGCAACAATGTGACCTGGACGTCGGCGACTTCATCTGGACCGGCGGCGACTGCCACATCTACAGCAACCACGCCGACCAGGTGGCGCTGCAACTGAGCCGCGCTCCCTTCCCCTACCCGACGCTCAACATCAAGCGCAAGCCCGCATCGATCTTCGACTACGAATTCGACGACTTCGAGTTCCTCGAGTATGAACACCATCCGGCGATCAAGGCGCCGGTCGCCGTTTAGTAAACGAGCTGCCTGAAGCCTCACATGTCCCGCATCAACCTCATCTACGCCCGCGCGGCCAACGGCGTCATCGGCAAGGACGGCGTCATGCCCTGGCATGTGCCGGAAGACATGGCGCATTTCAAGCAACTGACCCACGGCTGTCCGGTCATCATGGGCCGCAAAACCTGGGACTCGTTACCGCCAAAGTTCCGCCCGTTGCCGGGCCGGACCAACATCGTGATTACGCGCCAACCGGACTGGCGGGCCGAAGGCGCCCAGCGCGCCGGCAGCCTCGAAGAAGCGCTGGCGCAGGCTGGTGATGCGCCGGATATCTGGGTCATTGGCGGTGGGCAGATCTACGCCCAGGCCGAACCGCTGGCCAGCTGCGTCGAAGTCACCGAGATCGCCCGGGACTTCGACGGCGACACCTACGCGCCTACGCTGGGCCCGGCCTGGCGCGAGACCGCGCGCAGCACGCATGTCTCGGCCAAGGGCCTCCCCTTCAGTTTCGTCACGCTGGAGCGTCCATGAAAATCGC
>ERZ1292640.95-Hain-H43-02um-R1-95-length-70815-cov-9_pt2 | contig 10141 bp, 1 predicted proteins | sample MGYA00564404_ERZ1292640 | MGnify/ENA primary metagenome ERZ1292640 (study PRJEB36523, sample SAMEA6512636) | groundwater metagenome | collected 2019-01-08 | study: AquaDiva: Metagenomics assemblies of 32 groundwater samples | reverse complement strand
CGTGAAGGAGCTATCGATGAACGTGTCGCTTCAGCAGACGGTAAAGCCGACTGGGTCTGGGTTTATGATCCGACTGCAGGAAATACCACTCCGGATTTAGATACTATGCCTGCAGCAGCTGCAGATCATTCTCAAAGATATCCCGGTGAAGGTGGTTACTGGTCTTTTGAAGCGCTTACTGAAGATCAAATCGCCCGCACTCCTACAGAAGCCGCGCCAACCCGTGAAGGAGCTATCGATGAACGTGTCGCTTCAGCAGACGGTAAAGCCGACTGGGCATGGGTTTATGATCCGACTTTTGGAAACACCACCCCAGACTTAGGTACCAGGCCTGCAAGAGATGCAGACCATACTAATAAATATAATGGTAATGGCGGTTATTGGTCTTGGGATAGGCTTCCAGCTGACCAGATTGCTACTGCGCCTACAGAAGCCGCGCCTACCCGCCAAGGAACACCCGATGAACGTGTTCCTTTGCAAGATGGTAAAGCTGATTGGGCGTGGTCACCGATTGGCCATCAGAATCCTCCTGATATGTCCACTAGGCCAGATTATGCAGGGGTTAATGTTAACGATAGGATTAACGGACAGGGTGGCAGCTGGATATGGAGAGATTTACCTCAAAGCCAGTGGGCCGCGCCGGATACGAACACTCTACCTACCCGCGAAGGACAGATAGGAGAAACTGTTCGTGGTCAAGATGGTGTTTGGAGATGGGCAACGCAGGTTAATGTGGAACATGTTACCCAAATACAGACAGAGCTAAATAATGCCAGAGCTTATCTTTCTACGTTGCAGGAAGAATACAATAACGCAAGGAGTCATTACGATGCATTGATAGCACAAAGAGATGCTCCTGAAGTTACTCCTGAACAGATTGAGACAGCTCGTCAGGAAGTTGTAAGGCTTGAAACATTAGTTAATCAGGCTAATGCCGCTGTAGATCAGATTAATACTTCCCTTGCTCCATTAGAACAGAATCTTGTTCAAGCACAGAACGAGCTGGCATCAGCAAACGCAGAATTAGCTACAGTTGAGGCTGAGATTAGCCGCTTGGAGCAGTTATTAAATACCGCTTCTTCTAACCAGTATGGCCCTGATCCGGATGTAATTGCACAGCAGTTAGCCGTAGCAAGACAACAGGCGCAACAATTAGAGTCGCAGATTTCTGGTATTAATTCCACTATTGCTGGTTTGAATAGCTCCATTGTTTCGTTGGAGCAGAATCTTGCTACCGCCCAGTCAAATTTCGCCGTTGCTCAGCAAAATTATACAGTAGCCCAAACAGTGTATAACAATTTGGTTGCCCAAAGTGGCGCTCATGTTCCGACGGCGGAAGAAATAGCTGCTGCGGAAAGTGGTATGCTTGCCAAAGAAGAAAGATTAACTCAACATAATGCATTTATCGCGCAATTAGAGTCGGATTTACAGGCAGCTCAAACAAATGGACAGGGGCATTGGGCTTGGGAACCGGATACGAGAGGGTGGATATGGGAAGGCGGCGCTTACGAATGGAAGTGGGAGCCATATCTCGACGGCTGGATTTGGAATGCCAATCAATATGGTTGGAAGTGGGAGCCATATCTCGACGGCTGGATTTGGAATGCCAATCAATATGGTTGGAAGTGGGAGCCCTATCTTGATGGCTGGATTTGGAATGCCAATCAATATGGTTGGAAATGGGAGCCGCGTATATTTACCGCTGTGGCTGAGACGATTCTGGTTCAGCCTAGGACTAATCGTTGGTATTGGTTCCCCTATACTACTGAATGGCAGCCATGGAGCAAACAATTCCAGCCATGGTTAATGGGTGGTAGAGAACTCCAGCTATGGGAGATGAAATCAATAATTTATCCTATGGAGTGGTGGCCGACAAAGATTGAATGGAGAAAGCCGTGCGAGAATAAGCCTTATAGAATTGAAGAATTTGATTATTCACAGAAGCCGGATGTAGAGAAGTTTATTGAAGATTATGGTGCTTATACTAAGAAAACTTACTTAAGAAATAGCAGACGCGAGATGGCGCTCTTTAGCGAAGGGGTTTATGATCAGCATCAGAATCCTAACTTACTGATTGATGCTTGGGTACGCAACATAGAAGTTGATATGGATATGGGTAATATCGTTTTCCACGACGCCTTCAAGAATAATATAGATGTTTCTGTTGAATCTTTAATGCAGGCGGCAAGGGAGCAGGGCATAAAATTCGAGTTAGGAGAGGGCGCTGATCAGAAATCAAGAGAAGATCTTATAAAAGCGTTAGAGGAATTTGTACAGAGTTTTGGCCCGGATGCTTCGCTGATGGTTTACGAACGTACGCTCTATCCGGGCGGTCAGAAAGCCCTGCTTTTCTATGATGGTGTGTATAAATCTCCTCGCGTAAGCATAAGCGCGGTAGGCATAGAGTTTATTTATCCGAAGGGTACATATTATGAGGAAGAAGGCCCTGCTTTGGATTCAAGATATTTCCCGGCTGAGCGCAGCGGGTACAAAGAAACTGCTCCGGTTACTATAGGTAATGATAAGAATGGTATTTATGTAGGAGATGAGCTTTATGAAATTCGCGGTACTACTTTATCTACTGTATCTATTGGGCAGGAAAGGGTTGGTGGGATACTGAATTTAGAATCTTTAGCAAGAGAAAAAATTTCTAGCGAAGTTTGGCATTCTTTGAGTGAAGATAAGCGGGAAACGATAACCACAGCTGAATTTACGGTGGAGGTCAATGCCCAAGTTGAAAAACTTGGCGAAGCAGAAGTTGCAACAAGAGCTGATGCCGTGATCACTGATATGGCCGCAACCGGCATAAACACGGTGCGTACCTACAATCCTTTAACTCCGGACTTGCTGGATGCTTTTGCAAGGCACAATATCCGCATGATCGTAGGCATTCCTTACCATGATGATCGTGATAACCCCGGCCCGGAAATACAGAATGGAACCTACCGCGCCTATGTTGAAGCATATAAAGACCACCCGGCAATCCTGATGTGGGAGTTTGGCAACGAATACAACTATCATCCGGAATATTTTAAAGAGGGCAGTCTTGAGGTTTGGTATAAAGCATTAAACGATGCGGCAGTAATGACTAAGTCTATAGATCCGCAGCATCCGGTTTCTACCACTTATGGCTATGATAAAAATGCTACTGATAAAAAAGAAGATTTAGAGGATGCTTTACAGGCTACTCCTAACGTGGATGTTTTAGGATTAAATGTTTATTCCGGAGATGACCTTTCTACACCGCTTAATGAGGTAAAAGAAATAATCGCCAATTCCGGCAATAAACCGGCACTCTATATCTCTGAAACCGGAGCTGATTCTCGGAATCAATATACCGGCAAAGATGATCCGCAGGCGCAAGCAGAGGCGGTACGGAATATTTATAATTCTTTAAACGGTAAAGACACGCTGGGGGTTACCTTTATGACTTGGAATGATGAATGGTTTAAAGCAGGATTTCCTGTCAGGCATAATACCGGCGGCGCTGCTTTTGATGTTTCGAGCGATTTCTTCGGCAATGAAGAGCATTTTGGCTGGGTTAAAATTAACGGAGAGCATAAACAGGTGATAGATGAGGTAAAAGCGCTTTGGAAAGATAAAACAATCGTACCGATCTCTTCGATAGATGAGAGCAAATCCGGACCCGCTTCGCCTATTACTGCAGATTATCTTAAGCCGCTGCTCGTAGACGATAGCTCTGTTGATTCTCAAGAAGCAGTAGTTACTTATACAAAGGAAGCTGCTCCCACCCTTAACTTCCAGCCGGAAATAGGCAAAATTACCCACATGAAGAGTGAAGACTCTAGTCTGAAAGATATAAAGGTCTATAATCCAGATACACAGAAAGAAGAGATCTTCCCGCTTGCCGGGCTCAGCCTTACTAAATTTGCCGTTTATACTAGTGATGGACAGGTTGTAAATTCAATTTACCGCGAGCCAAGAGACGCTTTTGGCAGAACAGTAATGCAGGTTTCGCTCGATCTTAAAGATATTTATTTGGTTACCAAATTCCAGGATAGCAATATCTACCAACCAAAAGAGGCGATGCTTTTGAGGTTGGATGAAGAGAGAACTAAGCAAGAAGGCAGACGCGTATATCAAAAAGTTAAACCCATGAGTTCTGAAGAGGGGTTGGTAAATGTTTCCGATCTCGCTAAAGAGCAGGGCCTTAATTTCATAGAGGAAGGGGATATCAATAAGGTAATTGGCCAGATAAAAGATAGACCGATAAATAGCGATGACTTGCGTTTGGTAAAGACAGAATCCGTAATCGGCGGGGAAGTATTCTACGAATACTCGGTTCCCGGAGACGATCAGGGCCGTGCCGTGGTCATTGACCGCGACGGTTCTTTGTTTATTACTCAGAAATTTATCAAAGGAACTAAGGTTCCTGAATTCGGATATTTTCTTGATAAGGCAACCGGCGTTAGATCCTTAGAGATTCAGAATACCGATGGAATGGATATGCAAAACCATTTAGGCATGGATGATGAGGCAAGGTATTACCGTGTGCGTTATCATAATCCTAACACCGGCGAAACTTGGTACCGTTGGCATTATCAGTATCATATCTGGGGTGGATATGCTTATGAAGAAAGAGGCCATTTTGAGAAACTGGATGAGCCTTATCCATACAAAGGTAGCGACGGTAAAGAAGTTATGGACAAAGACGGTAAGCCTTTTTGGGTTAATCAGCGTTGGGTTCCTGAAACTCGTACTTGGGTGGATGAATGGTCTGATGTAAAAGATGAGCCATTAATTAGCCGCAAAGCCGATATTATTAATGGCGGGGAATTGGCTGAAAATAGCACGGAAGTTATAGGCCAAAAGGCTGTTAAAGACATAGTGACTCCTGAAGTAGAGTCTGCTTATAATGATAAATTTAATAGAAATTTGTGGGATGATTTAGAATCGATCGGTATTACTAGAGATACTAAGTTAAGCGAAGTAGAGTTAACGCCGAATCTTTGGGAAGGTAGCGAAAGCGAAGAAACAGGGATTAAGGCTACCGATAATAAAGGCGCGCAGAGCTATTTGTATACCTTGCCAAGCGACCCGTTAAGTAGAGAGTTATTTAAAATAGCGCCTACCGCAGAAGGCACTCCTAAATTTACTATTAATATGTGGTGGATGAAGAATGATGCTCCGCTATCCGTTTCACCGCAGAGTATGACTATCGGTATTGATAGAAACGAAATAAGAACTTTTGCGGGAAAAACAGTTTTAAACGGCAACGAAGTTTATAAACATGACTATCAAAATGGTAACTACAAGCTTGCCGAATATATTGTTCCCACTCGTCCGTCTATCCCCTATAGTGAAGAATGGAAGGAGAAGAATAGTTTTATTACTGATAGGTTGCCCAATGTTTCTTCTGAGAGATTTATTTTTTATGACACCAATGTTCCTTTTATTAAACCTATTTACGTTGAGAATGATAAAGGGGAACGTATTGAGGATTTAACCGGCATTACTTACGATGGCAATACAGACAATCAGATTCAGTATTGGCAGGTAGAGCCTAAAATAGGAAACCGTGAATCGGCATTGAAAACCTATGATCAATATGGAAGAGATGCTCAATTTACGCCTTCTGCAAAAATTGGTCTTACAACGATAATTATTGGCCTGCTTATCGTATCTTATCCGGTTCTTCTCTTGGGTAGAAGTTTGTGGAATAAAATAAGATATACAAAATTAATGAAAGGAGCCAAAAATAATAGAGGGCAACAACTTTATACGCAAAAAGATGTTAATGACGCGTTTGTCAGGATGCAAAATAATGTTATGGGAACCTATAGCCACGATGTTGCAGTGAATGGCGGCAAGCAACAGCTACCTTTTGCCTACTTTGCTGATGACAAGGCAGATACTTCCGGATTTTTCCAAGATAGTTTATTGATTATTTACGTTATGCTTTTAGCGCAGTGGAAGAAACAGAATCCCAATATGGATGCAGTGGGTAGCGCTGATGATATGCTGGTCAGCTTGGATGATTACGTAAAGAATACTTTCAACTATATAGCTAATCTTTATTGCCAAGGGGCTGGGGATGATAAAGTTGCAAGATATAACGATATATTAAAAGATGCCGATCCGTATATCGGTGGCAAATTAGAGATTTATTTTAGATATTGGAGAGAAAAGATCAAGGAAGCGATTAAGAATAATGATGCGGTAGGTTTAAAAGAATTACTTGAAAAATTACACATTGATCAGGGTGAATTTTTCCCAGGAGAGATAAATAAAGAAACTCGGTTAGAGAAAGTCAAGAACCTATTTAATTTCAAGAGGCCGGAATTAAACGGAAGTTTATATAATTTCTTAAAAGTATTTGGTTTTGAATCTCCAGAATCTGTCGTTCTAGAAGGAAGAAATGCGGCATCGTGGTTGAAAAAACGGATTAATGAAGTCCGTAGATTAACCGGCATAGGCATGAGAGGTATTCATCCTATGTTCTTTGAATATGCCAGCCTTGTCTTACGTTACCTGCCTTTGGTCGCCGGCATAAGCGCTATATTCAGCATAGTAAGCCCCTTCTCAATATTCATTCATCCTTTAACTATCCTTGGGTTTACTATTTCTCCTTATATATTAATTGTTGCTCTTATTTCAGCTGCTGTCATTAGCGCTGGTATAGAATACCATAAGATGGGCAATTATAGTTATGTGAGGTCTCCTCTTGTGAGAGTCGCATTAAGTGGCGTATGGGCGGTTTTAAGTTACTGGGTATTCACTCTACCGGTGATAGATGCGGGCACTTTGTTATTTAAAGTAGCAGTTTTAAGTATTGCTGTTTTTGAATCTGCAGGTATATTGCTTTGGAAGCATTCTCCTTTAGGTCTTTCTTTCTACGATCAATTTAAGCCGACAGTGGGAGTGGGCAGAACAAGAGCAGTAGTTATGTATTTCTTGCACTATTTCGCATTCTCAGCCTTGGCATTAGTTATATCATATTCTACTTTCTCTTGGCTCTACTCTCATTTCGCCGCCGGACTTATTTTGAAGACGGTAATAGGCTTATTTAATTTCTTAGGCATTTTGTACCTACTGCATTACGGCGTATGGATGTTGATCGTATTTGTTACCTCTGCCTTTAAACCCACTTATGGACCGGAACTTAATAAAGATTTGGCTGTAGATGAACAAGATGATTTAGTTATAAACGAGCAAAATATAGATAAGATTAAAGATAAATTACAAGGTAAGCTTATGCATATCAATTATGTTGGCATGCCTATATTTCCCAATGAGAATTCTGATAAAGTGATGTCCGCGTTAAAATACCTTGTTAAACAAAAAGATTTAACTATTGAGCTTTGGTTAAAAGTATTATCTGAAGAGTTTGATTCCTTGAGAGGTAAGTCTAATGAAGAGATTTTGCAGGCGATAAAGGGATGGCTGGATTTACTTTATGCCGCTGAGGTTAAGACAGGTATGCCTGCATGGTTAATTAGACAGCTTACCGATACTTCTTTAGGAGAATCTAGTTTAGCGAATGAAATAAATCAACTTTCAGCTCAAGACAGGAAAGGCATTGTATATGCTTTCTTGATCAGACGTTTTGCGGATTCCTCGTTAAAGTCAGATGCTAGTTACAATACAGCTTGTTATATTGCTGAATTAGCAGAAAGGATACACGAGTTAGGTTTGGATGAATATTTTGTGATTTCTATTACTAATAACCAATATGATGACCATAAAAATCCAGAAAAGAAGCCATCCTTCCAGAGCCAAACAGGAGATTTTAAGAAATATGAAAGCTACGCCAAATTGATCTGGGAAATAAGTAATGTAAGGCCGTTCTATTCTTATACTCACACCGAATTCTCTTCCAAGGCAGACGCGATGTTAGGCACAAACTTGGTTGAGCCTTATGATATCAATGGTGAGACAAAAATTGCATCTATTGACCATACTCATTTACATATTCTTGACCGCCAGGCAGAATTTTGTGACGTGAATAAGCGTATCGAAGATTTTATCAGGATAATGTCTAATGAAAACATCGCTAACCTGGATGCTTATAGAACCACTACTAATACCATAATGCCTATAGGTTTGGCGTTCGGTTTCTATATTGAATGGGCGCATGGTCAGGTTAAAAGAGCATTACCTTCCGAGGTTTGTACAGGTTGGGGCTCTATCTGCGCAAATACCTGGAGAGATGCTTTGGATGCTTATAGCTATGTTGATTATCCTGTTTTACCTTTTGAGGATGTAGGAACGCAAAAAGGATTCGCAAAATATATGGGCCTTTGGCCTTTTGGTTTAACTCCAATAGAGCCTTCAGAAGATACAGCTAATTTATACCGCCAGGTTTCAAATATGGCAGCCTTAGGCAGGGCGCCGATAGAATTTGCAGTGAGCAAGGCTATTGGAAGAAAACAAAGAGAGAGCTTCTGGAAGAGCGGAGGGTTGGCTGCGCACCCGCGCTGGGCTGGTGGTTTGTTTAAGATGCACTATGATCCCGTAACCCAAATGACTAACCGCTTAGGGCCTCAATCTATATTTGAAAGAGAAGTTCTGCGTAACGATAACAGATTTTATTATATCACTCCGATTGCTTTATTAAACCTAGTAGCGCTTTTTGTTTTGACAATCCTAGATTGCAGCCCCTTTACAGGATTAAATGCTATTTTTGCCGTTATAGGCACCCTCTTTAATCAGGTATTAGTTTTGAACGGCTTATTGGCAAATATCAGAGCAAGAGGTTTTTGGTATGGCTTGGCGCGTTGGTTCACGGATTGGTTCAATAATCTTATAATTTTCTCGATGAATTTTATGATGGTTACTTATGGTGTGTTTAAGGGTTATATAGGCGTAAGTAATATTTTTGCTATATCGGGCGTAGGAGATGACTACTCTGTTAGTAATCTTTGGAAAAAAGAGACCCGAGCAAAAGTTTATCCTAGTATGCTTAAATGGATTACCGGAATTGGCGCAGGGCTGCTGTTTGTTGCGGCAGGTATGCTTGCTTTCGGTTTGGATATCTCCAACGTTATATTTTTAATTGTCCCCTTGTGGTTCATAAGCGGGATGTTCATCGGTAATTTTGTAACTGGGAATAAACCCGGTAGGAATATAGGCGGCTGGGCCTATTTAGCTAAAACCGCCGGTTTTGCCTTAGCAGCCATTGACTCACTTATGTTCTACAAAATATGGACGACTGCGACACCTTGGCTTTTTGCAGCAGTTTTTACGGTTATTCCTATATTCGCATTAGCTTCTTCCTGGTTTGCTTCCCATAAATATTCTAATGACCAAACAATGGTGGAGCAGAAATGGATGCGTGCAAGCAGTGAATTCATCCGTTCCTTTATTATAGGTTTCTTTGCTACAATTTGGTTTACACTTGTTCCAATCCCTGACAGTATAATTCTTAATATTAGCTCAAGCCGGATTATCGAGATGTCTTTCTTCGGTTTTATTAAAACAATAGCAATCTATGCCGGTCTGCCTATAATTTCTGCTATTTTTGTCGGCCTTTCTATGGGTGAATATCAGAAGAGAAGCTTGCAGAAACAATATGCGGAATTGATGAATAAGTTATTAGGGTTGCCTTTTAATAGCAGAGCACAGGCTCTTCTTAACGAATTCCATATCGCATTCTCTTGTAAGGAATATAAGCTTGCTAAGGATGCTTTGGGAAAAATAGAAAGAGAGTTTACCTTATCAAAGCCAAGGCTGGTTGGGGAACTAATTGAGAGATTTGAGCTTTCACTTCCGGAGGAAGAGAGGGATAGTCATATATTCAATGAAATAGGAATAAGAGCGAAGAAGTTAGAGACTCTGGTTGTCTATCTGAGAGATATCATAGGTAAATTGGATAAGGGGGGCTTGGGATCATTAAAAGTAGTTAATTTTAATGATTTATTATCTCGACTTCAGTTATCAGAAGATGAGGAAGAAAATGTTAAAACAATTATAAATAAAATTCAAGCTAAGGGGTTTAAGTATGATGGCAGAGATTATAATACAGTAAAAAAGTTTAAAGATTTGCTTATTTATTCAGCTGAAACTTTAATTGAATATGAGCTGCCTTGGCAGATAACAGAAGTTGTTTCAGTTTTTGTTAAAACAACAGAATTTATCAGCAACCTATCCGATGATGTCAAGGCAAGAGCCGCAGATACCC
>ERZ1292640.4828-Hain-H43-02um-R1-4828-length-10142-cov-6_pt1 | contig 10142 bp, 18 predicted proteins | sample MGYA00564404_ERZ1292640 | MGnify/ENA primary metagenome ERZ1292640 (study PRJEB36523, sample SAMEA6512636) | groundwater metagenome | collected 2019-01-08 | study: AquaDiva: Metagenomics assemblies of 32 groundwater samples | reverse complement strand
ATGATCTTCCGTTTCCCATCGCCGTTGCTGCAGACGGCCGTCGACGATGACGCCCTGGCCTTTCAGCAAGTACTGAGCGCAGTGTTCAGCCTGCTTTCCGAAGACGATAACGTCCACGAACATCACTTCTTCTTTGAGCTCCTCCCCCTGCTTAAACTTCCTGGAGACGGCGAGTCCGAGATTGGCCACAGGTGTGCCATTCGGCGTGTAGCGCAGGTCCGGATTCCGCGTGAGATTGCCCATGAGAATCACCTTGTTGAAATACATAACAAACCCTCCTTGCGTGAATGGTGAGTGAACAGACTTGTAGCGAGACAGGTGCCCGCGACGCGGGCCGTCTGGATTGTCAGCTCGACGGCGATGCGGAATGGATGATCTCGTATGGAATTCTAGCGGCGACACAACGGTCAATCATATTCTTGGTGCCGCGAGAGCTGCCATCCCAGAAAATCAGAATGCAATAGTCTTTGGCGCGGCGTGCTTCCTCAAGCATGGAATCGTTTCGAATCATGCCGGCGCGTTTCCCATAGCGATCCCAATCGGCCGGTCGACGGAGGATCGTGGCGCCAACAGAGAGGGCCGCACATTCAGCCCAGGTGTCGACCCCACGTGCGCATCCGTGCATGAGGTAGTCTCCTGGCTTGAGTGCTGTCTGAATGCGGTCGCTCACCAGCCCGGGCGAAGGAAACGCTCGACTACCTGAGACTAAAACAAGACGAGACATATGGGCCTCCGTGACAACTTGATGGGATGTTTGCGTCACGGAGTGCGAGTGACGCGAGCCTCATGATACGTATCCGTGCTGGAGTTGTCTTCGTGGACAAGATCCCAGAATGGCGTCAGATTGGAGGTATCAGGCTCACGATCTAGCTGTGCCAACAATGCGTCCGAAGTCGGGCGGTGTTTCTTGAAGTGGTCCCGTGCGGTGAGATGGACGCGTGGCGTTTGTCTCGGCAAGGGTAGTCGAACGCCGCGCATAAGGCCTCCTATGACAGTGATACCAGACGGAGGAGGTGCGAGCGGAGCGAGCCGGTGTGGAACGTTGCGAGTCGGTCTCTTAGGAGTGTGGGCGTGGTACCCGTTTGGTGCGCTTGTTCATGAGTGCGAATTCGAGGGCGGTTTCCAGTCGGATGACGCGTTCGTTCAGATTCTCAATGCGGAGTTGTTGTTTGGCCACTGTGGCGTTGAGCTGCTCCACTTTATCCGAGAGGAGGATGGTCTTGGTGAAGGCATCGAAGACGCGTCAGTGAGTCCTATGGGATGACGTCTTTCTGGTGGTATGAGTGAGTCGTTCGATGCGGCGCTCAGAGGCGGCGACGAGCGAGAGCGTGTGATCGATCGCACGAATTGTTTTGGTGGTGGTCAGGGTGACGTGGTGAGCCAGGCGTGCCAGATCTTCCTGTGGATCAAACCGTTCGCCGCCCTGTCGAAGCAGTTCTCCCATCGTGAGTTTGGACGCCTTGGCTTTTCGAGCCAGGCGAGTTTTTTGAGCCTTGCTCATGAGCACAGGGACTTGGACCGTTGCTGCCGCCATAGCGCCTCCTCCTGATGAAGCTATATAGGCGCTGTATAGCATGTGTACGAGGGGTTGTCACGAGATCAGGGTCAATGGGGTGAGCGAAAGGGGCGAGCAGTTGGGTGAGTTGCGCCGTGTGTGTTCACCTGTTGTATGATGGCCCCGGTATGATCAGATATGGTGAGTGACGATTTCAAGAGCCTGGCAGTTTAGGTGAGGTGAAGGGCAGTTTGGGCACGTCTTTGATGCCTGCCTGAGACAGGAGAATCGCGACGGCCATTTTAAGCTGGGCGACTTCGATGTTGAGGATTTCAACTTTAGCTTGTTGGAGTTCGACTTTTTGACTGAGTGATTCGACCTTGTCTTGCAGCCGGAGGACATCGCGAAAGGCGTCCCAGGCTTTTTCAGCCCATCCCATTAGGTATATCCGTTCTGACGCATCCACGCGTCGAGTGTGGCCATGCGTTGATTGGAGGCGTCGCAGGCTTTGAGGGTTTGATCGATGCGCTGTTCGGCCTTTCGCGTGCCGGCCTTCACGTTCGTGAGGAGGGCGTCGAAGGCCGCTTCTTCCTCGGCCTCCTTGGGGTTGAATCCGGTCATGGCCTGTCGAGCGAAGTCACCGATTGAGCGGAATCCCAAACGCTTGGCTTTTTTGGCAAACCGGTTCTTATCGTCTTTTGTGACGAGAACGGGAATCCGTTCTGTGGCCGTAGGCATAGAGACCTCCCTGGTAGATATGTGCCTGTCCTGCACATGTCCAGTGTATGGAAACCGTCGCTGACTGTCAAGCGTGCGGATGATGTGGTTAGGCGGAATGATGAAAGAGAGGGGCGAGCCTGGCGAGCCGGTTATGGAGCTTCTGGTAAACTGGGCCGAGGGAGCATTGGAGCTAATCCGGAGGCGTGGTGTTCTGAAGGGGCCGATCATATGTGAACGGAGAGTGTTGTTACCATCGATACAGAAAGAGGGGTGGGACTTGTTGTGCGTCGCGCTCATCTTGAAACCGATCAGGCCAATGCTTTACGGCATATTCAATAATCAAATGGCTATGGCAGAAGGAAGCAGACTTGCAAAAACAAAGTAACGTGTTTTCAGGCTGTGCCGCTAATGTGTCCCAGACGTTGGTTGGCACAGCGTGTAAAATCTGATCGTACTGCTCCGTGTATTGTGTTTCGTTTATTTTCCCGCTCTTAATTCCCATCACCATCTCCCAGCGCGGGGCAAAGGCTCGCCAGATTCCTTGCGCGGATTTCACCGTGGTATCGATCCCGAGCACGCCTCGTCCAATCTGCGCACGCGTCAATTTCGTCATGGCCGCCTCCCTGTTAGATACTACGAGAGAGCGAATGGCGTGCGCCGAAAGGAGTGAGGCGCCAGGGAGTGGATGACGAGGGAGCGGATAGGATCATGAGGAGCTCGTTTATGTAGGTTTCGGCGTCAGCATCAACGGGTGTTCCTGACTGCTCCTACACAGACTGCGGACTGGCACCGGTCGCTGAATCGACCGGGGTTATGTCGGATCCTGTGATGCCTCTCGGGCATGCATCGGGCTCTCCTGTGACGAGAGGATCGGACGAGCCAGGATCAGACTGTGCTCGGGTGCACAGGGATGCTGGCCGCCTTCAATGGCTTGGAGTGTCATGGGGCGGTTCGGGTATTCCGCATTGAGATACTGCAACACGGCGGGCATGGGCACATGCCAGGGAAGGAGTAACAGGAAGCGTGCATCAGGATGGGTCAGTGTGAGGTGCCATGCTTGGAGGGGGCGTGGGGTGTCGGTCTCACTTGGGGCAAAGGTTCGAGTATGTTCGGCTGGGAGTGCTGGATCAGGGACTGCCGTCTGGCGAGCGGGGTCTTGGGCCAGCGCTGCCTTGAGGCTGTGATAGACGGTCTGGGCGCGACTCGACCACGAAGGCTGAAACGGCTGGCCGGTAAAGGCCGCGTGTGCCGCTTTGCGTTCGTCATGGGTAAGGGAGCGGGGTGTCATGATTGACCCTTTCGTGAATGGCCGGCGCGTGGTTAGACGGCATGGAGCAGTGGAGCGGTCTGTTGTCGTGTGGGGAGGACACGCTCAAGACTGTCCGTGGAATGCAAAATCGAATTCCCGACTTGGCAGGTGAGTGCGGGTACGAGCGACGGACCCGGGATGACCGTGCCTCGCGTGTGGGCTTGCTGCACGCAGTCCCACAGAATGGGATCAGGATGGCGCGCCAGGGTGCTCAGTGCGTCGCCGTGCCCGATTAAGATCAACTTGCCTTTGGCGCGGGTAATGGCCACGTTGATGAGCAGGTGGGGATGGGCGTCGGCGCTGGTGCTGCCCAGCATCGACCGCGACACGTTTTCTGTCAGGACCGTATCAAAAATCACGACATCACTGGCGCTCCCCTGGAACTGGTGGATCGTCCCAATGCGGACCTGCTTTTCCAGTCCTTCGTGGCGCAGCATGCGATCGAGCAATTTCACTTGGGCGCAATAGGGCGCCACAATGGTGATGGAGGGATGCGGCCCTGGGGTGGAGAGCATGTGCTGCGCCAGTTTCACGCAGAGCAGGGCGTGATAGATGTTGTAGGGTGAGCCGGCGTGATCCCGTAACGTGGTCGGATGTCCGTCTTGCGTGTCGACAAAGATCAGCGCGCTGCCTGGGGCGGGGGCCAGATCGGTAATCGGCTTGCGTTGGGCGGCCATATTGGGGGCCGAATGATACTCAAGGCCCGCTTTGGCATAGAGACGGCTCGCGACGGCCGCAATGGTGGGATGCATGCGATATTGCGTGCGCAGGGCGACGATGCGAGGGTCATCACCGGATTGGATGTTGGCAATCTGATAGATACTTCGGCCGAGCCATTGCCGGGCCGCCGGCGTCTTCGCGGTACTGATCGGAGGCAATTGGAGAAAGTCTCCGACAATGATCACCCGACTCGTGCTGAGACACGCCGCGTGGAGAATGGCCGGGGCGGCGCCCATGCTGGCCTCTTCAATGATGACCGTGTCATAGCGTTGATCGTGGAGGAGCCGTGAGGTGTAGGTTCGGGTGAGTGTGGTGCCGATAATCTGGCTCTGGGCCACAAAATCTTGTTCCGTGAGTCGTAGTTGCTGCTCGTGGTGATGCAGCTCCTGCAGGAGCGTGTTGCGGGTGTGGATGAGCGTAGCCATCAGCGCGGTAAGTTCCGACGCCGTCCAGACGGTCGTATCCCAGGCAATCACGGGTGTGGCCTGATCCACCGTCTCTTGATGATGCGCCAGCGAGGCGCGCGCGGCCGTCACGTGTTCCGTGAGAGCCACCAGGGCATCCTGGTCCTGCTGTTGTCGGTGGGCCAGCGTGAAATGTTGTTCCAGCAGTGTTTCTCTGGAGGGCTGGCTGAACAGTCGAAACACGGCGGGTAGGGTCTGCCGTTGCGTCATCTCACCCATCAAGTCGCGTAACACCAAGGCCCGTTCCTTAATGGTGTGCTGCAGCACGGTGACGGCTTGCGTGAGGCGGCTCGCGGTCTGGTGTGCGGACTGCAGCGCGTCAATGGCAGGTTGGTGCTGTTCTAGTGTGGCGAAGAAGGCCCGGGCGGTGTCTAGGTCGGTATCGAGATCAGTCAGATGGGCTCTGAGTCGGGCGATCGTTTCTTCCAGTTGAAAATTTGCGGCGAGGGTGAGGGTTTCGAGATTGACCATCTGGGCGCGATCTGAACTGTCAGGACTCGGACTGCCGACACGCAGGAGACTACCGGTTGGGAGCGTGGGGCGTTTCTCCAGAATGGTATCGATAATGAGATCAATCGCCGTATTGGTGGGCGAACAGAGCAGTGTGCGTTGCCCCATCTCATGTAATGCAAGGACGAGGGTGGCGATCAGATCTGTTTTGCCGGTCCCGGGAGGCCCAATGATGTAGGTGAGATCTTGGCGCAAGGCGGCTTCATAGGCGGTGTATTGTTCAGGATTCAGATGTGGGGCAGGTGGGAGCGCGAGGACGGATACAGGTTTCGGGGTGGCATGAGGGTCAAAGACGTGCAGCCCTTGGGCGATGTCAAACATATGGGGATGTTTGAGGACATCGTGGAGTCGTTTATCGAGCGCTTCGAGTAACCGTGGGGTGTCCAAGGTGAGTTTGGCTTCGTCAATGACGGCGGGGAGATCGGCATCAATAGCTAGGGCGAGTCCGTCGAGTGAAAAGCCGACGATCCGGCACGTATAGCGGTTGGCGCCGAGAATCAACGACGCGTTGGCGTGATCCAGCACCTGGGTCGGGAGCGGATCGGTGTCGAAGAGAAAATAGCTGGTGCGTCCGGTGCGATGTTGGCGTCGGCCGTGTCGGAGCGGGAAGGTGGGGGCATCATGGTGTGGCAGGGGGTTGCGCTCGGCAATTTCATCCTGGATGGCCACATGAAACTGGTCGATGAGATAGTGCAGGCGGGCTTGGGCGGACTCTCCAGAACGGCTGCTGTAGATCGGAATGTCGAGTGGAAGTGGCATCGTTCCTCCTGGTGTCGTTCAACGTCGAGCATGTGTCACGCCGTGGCGCGAGGGACGAGCGCCCAACGAGACGAGACACCAGGAGGTGAGGCGGGTGAATCTGAATGGGGAGGGACAGCGCAGGGGATGTGTCTGGAGAGTCCTGTGTTCGAGTCAGAAGGTCAGCTTTTGCAAAGCGCCTCTCTTGACATCCTTCCCCGGCATGAATGCCGGGGATTCCTACCGTGCTCACGCTGCAGGAGCAGTCCGAGTCGCTTCGATGGGTTCCTGTTTCATGGAGGGCTCCTATTCCACCATAGTGTTGATCACGAAAGATTTAGGACAATAAGCGTGAATCGAAGGTGAAGGGTGTTGGTGATGACCAAGTGATTTTGTGAAAATCGGGGTGTTTCGGGTTGAGGAGAAAGTTGCATTCGGCTGGAATGATTGCAGAGGGGACTTGAAGAATTGCAGAGCTGTTTGCAGCGACCCAAGCAGTTCCAATTGTTTGCACGTCAGGATGATTGATCACAGTGTCCCAGTTTGCCGGAAGTGAGGCAATGGCCACGGTGCTCACAGAGACAGTTGTGGGAAGATCTGCTGCCAGACTAACCACATTGTTTGGGATGAGGTCGGTGTCGAGATGGACGAGGTATTCTAGTACGGCAAGCGAGAGTGTCCCGGACATATACACTATCGCTGTATTGGGGAAGTTCCAGCGTCCACCATAGAGTCGAGCTCCCTCCCCGTCTGGCAACACGTGATCTTTTCGAGTGAGTCGCCAGACCTTCATTAACTGTAGACGCCATATTCAATGCGACCAAGGATCGTTTCAACTTCTTGGACTCCAAGATCTGTGTCGAGAGTGTCGATCGGCGCCGTATTACGGAGCGCTCGATTCGGACGTTGTATCCACTTCGCAGCTTTGTCTCGATCTCCGAAGACATTGATGGCATGCGTGAAGATTCTGGCGAGCCGGACTAGACGATCAGATTCTTCTGCAGTTAGTCGTTTTGATTCTCGTCGGCGTGCCATGGTGCGCATGGGGATCATGAGGACCGTGCTCATTTTGTTGAGTTCAAGGTGAGCCGCGGTTGCAAGGGCAATAAGCGAGAGGTAAGGGATTCCTTGTCGAATAGCCTCAGTCATGTCACGTGTCGATTCAATCCGTTTGCGGATGATTGACGCACCGCCCAATACGTTCAGCAGGTCCTTTGTTGTCGACATAGCGCATTCCTTCCCTTGGAGGCCATTTGGCTTTATAGTATAGCCATTTGGCATGTCTGTCAAGGATGTCCTCCTGTGGATGAGTGTGCGTGAGTCATGCTGCGCGTGGGTCCGATACGGTTTCTCGTTCTTCGTTTTCCATGGCTTCATCATAGGCATCGGCTTCTTCAGCCGTGTAGCACTCGGAGGTGTAGTGGGTGTGGTAGCCGGCGAGACAGGTGGCAGGAAAGAAACAGCCGACGACCAGCGTGTGCTCATCATCAATAGGATCGTCAGAGAGGTTATCCCAGTATGCTTGTTCGTACTCGTCGAGTTCGAGCGGGTCGGCTTCGGGTGGATCGGGCATGGCGGCCCTTTCATGAGAGACAACAGCGTGTGGAGGACGCATAGGAACAGTGCATGTTAGGTCGCCTGCTTGGTGATGCATCCGTCGCATGTTGTGGCGGGCCTCGGGGCCACAGAGATTCAGATATTGAGGGCGCGTGCGGGCAGCGGTCCGTCTGACCACGCGCACATATCCCAGGAGGGGAGGGAGGAACAGCGTCAGGAACAGGGCCAGGATGAAGAGAGCAACGGCAAGCGCAATCTGCGTGGGCATGGTCATCTCCTCGTGACTAGATGTGAAGGTGTGTCTCGTGATGACATCAGGGGTGAGGCCGTGTCCGTCTGAGGACGGCCGACGTGCAACACGAATCCTCGCGTGATGTCCGTCGTGGGGCGATGGTGTGTAGGGGGGGCAGAACCGGGATCTCGATCCGGACGGTGACTCGGCACTGGTGGCGTGTGGCATCCCAGGTGTGGAGTGTCTCCGGGGGGACGGCTGTGGCGAGTTCGTCGGACGTGATCCGCTGTGCGGTGCGTTCCCGCTGAATCCAGGTCGTGAGCTGCGCCAGGGCGCGAGTGGTGGCGACATCACACGTGAGGGATTCCGTGAGTGGGCCTCCCTGCACCGATCGGAAGACTTGGAGCAGCGTTGTTTCCGTGAGATGTGGAATTGGCAGAGGGATGGTCGTGGGTGTCGCGTCGGCGTGAGTGATCGACGCGGAGACGAGCGACAGCACGAGCACGCGGGCGAGCAATGGTGAGAGCATCGGGACCTCCTGTGGTGAATCCAATCACGCCAGACGTTGGTCGTGCCCGCGAAGCGGGCCTGGATGCGTGCAATGGATTTAGCGAAAGGTGGAGCTGGAAGTGAGTCCCGCGATCCCTTGCAGTGGATCTTGGAGGGTGCCCTGGAGGTCGCGGATTTCGAGAAAGCGTGGGCAGGCGGAGGGATGGAGTCCTGCTGTTTGCAGTCGCTGCAGTTGAGTCAGATGGAACCAGAGGTTCCAAATTGCGTCGGCAGACCCCAGGACTTCAAATCGCTCCGATGTCTGCACAATCGTGGGCGTCGTCGGTTGTCCTTGGCCATAGGTGAGACGAAAGAGATTCATAGACGGGTCCTCCTGATGACTGGTCTGCTGTTAGCGGGAACGAAATAAAATGGTAAAGCCAACGAGTGTCTGATGATACGCGCTGGCGGTCCCGTGCGCGTTCAACAGCGTTCTCAGGCTGTGGTGGTACGGACCGATGGCGATGAGCTCGCCGTGGCGCTCATGGTGTTGCCTTTCGAAGGATGGTTTCCGTGAGGAGCATCAAGGCCTGAAATGATTCCAATGTTTCGATGGCTTCCTGTTCGACTCGTTCAAGGGTCCAATAGGAATCGGAGGAGGTTGCTGGGAATGGGCCGGTTGCTGGCAGAAAACTTTCGCCTTGGTGGGCATAATCCCACCCGTACCAATAGAGATGAACGGGCAGAAAATCTCCAGTACCATTGGCGCCATAGGTGAGTGACCCATGGACAGGGAGAGGGATAAGTTCGAGTGATTGTCCCGCTAAGGGATGGGTTTCTGGGATTCCAACATACACATAGAGACTGCCGTCTTGTCGACGAATCAGCAGACGAATGCCGTCCTGAAAGCGATCCACGTAGGTCTGGTCTGGGGCGTGAGTGAGTGGAGAGGGTGTGGCGTGCATCAGGGGCTCTCCTAGTGAGAACAAGCTGAGAGGTCAGGCGGAAATGGATGTGTGAGCGCGTCGCGAGGCTTAGGCGGTCAAAGCGAGGCGATAGAGACGGCAGGCATGTTCGTCATGTTGGTGTGTCATCGCATCCATGATGGAGTCGCTATAGAGCGTGGCTAATTCCGGAGTCTTGTGGAATCCAGGATTCTGGGCTCGTAGCGACTGGGCCAGCGCGGATGAGTTCGGGAATTGTCGGATCTGGTCGAGTAGTGACATGGTCTCTCCGAATTGAGTGTCTCGTGTTAGCGCGAAAACAGTGTGGCGGGAAGGAGTTCGGGTGTATCGGTGAATGGTTTACGGGAGGTGGCGGCCTGCCGGGCGTCTTCGTCCACGCGCGTGTTGCCGACCTCGCCGCGATGGGCATCGACTTTGACCCAGGTGATGTGAACGGCGGTGCCTGTCAGCGTGGAGGCAAAGTGTTGGGTGATGGGAGTGTTGGCCTGCCAGGTGCCCAGCGCCCAGTGTGCGAGGCCAACGTAGTCATGTCGGAATTCAACAGCCTGGGTGCGTGCGCGTTTGCACCATTCAAGAGCGGCGAGGACGGCATAGCATTCGCCGGCGATATTGCGGGTGCCGTCGGCATGGCCGGCATCGAAACTTCCGGCTTGTTGATGCGTCGGCTGACCCTGCTGCCAGACTTCGAAGGCCCATCCCACGGTCTTCCGATCGTCGGATTCGACATAGGAGCCATCGACGTAGATCACGGTGCTGCCAGCGTCTTGGGTGATGATCATGGGGGAGGGCGCCGTGGGCCGTGGAACGGAGACAGACTCCGCGACGTGCGCGGTCATGGTCTGCCAGAGCTCCACGGGCCAGGCGAGGCCTTCGGCGACAAGCCGAGGGCCAGATTTGCCGACATAGAGGATCGCCTGATAGCGGATCCCGGTCGGCCCGGTGA
>ERZ1292640.1635-Hain-H43-02um-R1-1635-length-18402-cov-43_pt2 | contig 10142 bp, 10 predicted proteins | sample MGYA00564404_ERZ1292640 | MGnify/ENA primary metagenome ERZ1292640 (study PRJEB36523, sample SAMEA6512636) | groundwater metagenome | collected 2019-01-08 | study: AquaDiva: Metagenomics assemblies of 32 groundwater samples | reverse complement strand
TGGCTTCATTTGGAGTGGCCGCCCCAAGCGAATCCTGACGCTGCGGGACAGCAGTTTCTTCGTCGCCATCATCCATTCGACTAATGTCAGTCCGAAGCAGACAGACCACCTCTTCTGGCACCCCTACCCCACTGAAACGGTCAGGGCGCTGATGGGCGACGACTACCGGTTCTACGCCCCCGATTCGCGTTACTGACCCGCACGGGCCAGGTCCATAATGATCCGCATCCTGTAGTCGTCCGGGCATGGAGGATGGGGACACGTGGGCTCGATGGACTGTCTGACCTCCTCGAACGCCCGAATGTGTTCCTTGAGCGTGCGCTGGACATCCTCCAGAACCTCGAGCGGAGTCCCCAGGAACCGCGCCCAATCGGTGTGAGCTAACGCTTGCGGCTCCCCGGTTGACACCATGTCGTTCCACAGGTCGTCGCGTGTCAGGCAGAGCCAGTAGAGAGAGGTCCTCAGCCGGAGTTGAGATGATTGTACTCCCATAAGTCAGCTTCCTCCTGTTCGATGCACTTAGCGAATATGCTGCCTTCCCAACGATCCACCCAGCAGTTTCCTTGCCTCGGCCGCGTGGCCACGGTCTGGATCGCCATTCCTCGTCAGAGCGACGTAACGCGCGGCGGCTTTACTATACTCTTCTTCCCGCCCGAGTGCGTGGGCCAGCCGCGCGCAGTGGAAAAGCGACTCGGCCCAAAGCCCGGGAAAATCCTCCTCAGGCGCCTGCCAGATGAGCGCGGCCGACTCGACCGTCTTCTGGTAAGCACGGAAGGCGCCCACCGGGTCGCCGGCGCTCTCCAGCGCGCGCGCCAGGTATTCGCGGTGGCGGGCGGGTGCTTCTAACGCATCGGCCTTGCTGAACTCCTCGAGCGCCTTCGCCTTGTTCCCGCGCGCCAGGTGAATCTCGCCGAGCACGTGGTGCCGCGCCACCTGATACACGACGACGCCGGTATCTTGCGGGCAGCGCGCCAGCAATCGCTCGGCTTCTTCCGCGAAGCCGGCTCGCGCCAGCAGCGTGCCCGCCCGGCGCAAACGGTCGGGACTGCTCTCCAGTTCCACGGCGTTGAGGCAGGCGGCCCTGGCGGCGGCCGGCTCGTTCCTCCGGTAGCGAATCCAAGCCAAGGCCAGGAGCTTATCCGCCTGCCCGGCAATCTGCCCGTTACCGGCGTCCCAAGCCAGGCCTTCGTTCAGAACGCGCAACGCTTCCTCGTACCGGCTCATCTCCGCCAGCAGGCAGGCCTGCACACCGTGCCCGCGGCTGCGCCAGTACGGATAAGGCGATTGCGCCAGCCCGCCGAAGCGCTGGAGGGCTGCTTCGTAGTTGCCCTGGAGAAAGTGCGAAACACCCTCAAGAAAACTGGCCCACTGTGCCTGTCGAAGGCCGCGGAGACGCTCAATGTGCTGGGAAGCGCGGTCGAACTGGGCCAGCGTGAAATGGGACATGGCCAGATGAGCGGGCACGCTGTACCGGGAAGCGAGCAAGCGCCCGGCCTCCTCGAACTTCTGGATGGCCTCGGCCGTCCGTCCCAGCCATTCCAGCGCCATGCCGTGAAAGAAGTGCGGGTAATAATCGTTGGGGAAGCGGAGCGCGAAGGTCCGGAACAGGCTCTCGGCGGCACGATAGTCGCGCGTGTCCATGGCGTAGAGGGCCTTGATGCGCAGTTCCTCGCGCTTGGTCAGCGGACGCCTCCCCGAGGCGGCGATCGCCCGCTGCCAGTACTGGTAACCTTCGGCGTACCGCCTCAGCTTCACGCAGATGTACGCCAGGCGCATGTGAGCCAGGGCGAAATCGGGATCGACTTTCACCGCCTCCTTCAGCAGCAGGATGGCGTCCTCGTCTCGGTCCTGGGCGGTCTGCGCCTCCGCCTGGGAGAAGAGCCGCAAAGCCTCCCAGGAGCTGGTGGTGGTCTCGGCTACCGGCTGGTCGCGAGCGGCCAGGTCCACAGCCGCCTCGCCGGCCGTGGTGCGGATCCAGGTGCTGGCCTCCCGGATGGCCTCGAAAAGGTCCTCCTTGCCCGCGGTGGAGAAGGTCCGGCGCCAGACGGCCACCGGAACGGTGGGCTGGCTTCCGACTGCCTCCAGTTGCACGGTGAGCAGAAAGCTCGATCCCAACTGGTCCAGGCCGCCGGAGACGATGAGCGGCATCCCGCCCCTCCAGGCCACCTCGCGGGCCGTTTGCGGATCCAGGCTCTGTCCCGGCGGCCGCACCATCTGTTGCAGAAGCTCCCTGAGGAACGGCTCGTCGGCCCGATTCAAGTAGGCCGACTGGCTGAGCTGGCCGCGGAGCAGCCCCGTGACCGCCTTGAACTCGGGATGACCGGTGCGGTTCTCAACCTCCGTCACCAGCACCAGCGAGCCGCTGGGCACCCCTACCGCCCGGCGTCCGGCCCAGACGAGCAGCGCCGCCACCGCGACGGCCACTAACAGAAGAGCCAGCAGCAGCGGCCGCCGGCGCAGCCAGGTTCCCGTCCGTGCTTCCACCAGCGTGCGACGCACGAGGCTGACCGTGGTCTCGCCGGAGTGGCGCCTGCGGCCCGAACCCGGGCGGACGGCCACCGGCGGCACGGCGGCACCCCCGGGCGAAACCGCGCCAACGGCGGCGGCGCAGCATGGACGATCTGATATAGCACCGCCGATTCGTGCTCGCCCTGAAACGGCGGCTGGCCGGCCAACATCTCGTACAGCACCACGCCGAGAGAAAAGACATCGGTGCGGGCATCCGTGGGCCGGCCTTCGGCCTGCTCGGGCGACATGTAGGAGACCGTCCCCATCAGGGTACCAGGCCGCGTGATTTGCGGGCCGCTCAGCAGCTTGGCCAACCCGAAGTCGGTGAGCTTCAGCAGGCCCTCGGCGCTGAAGATGGCGTTGCCCGGCTTGACATCGCGGTGAATGATCCCCCGCCGGTGCGCGTGAGCCAGGCCTTGGGCCATCTGGGAAACGCAGCCGATCACCTCGCTGAACGGCAATCCCCGGCCGGCCGCGGAGGCGGTGACGATCTTGGAACGCAGTGTCGGACCGGGGAGATACTCCAGCACCAGGAAGGTCTCCCCGTCCACTTCCTCGACGTCGAAGATGGTGGCGATGTTCGGATGGCTGAGGGCGGAAATCGCCTTCGCCTCCCGCAGCAGCAACGCGCGCCCCGCCTCCGGGGGCTCCAGCAGGCGGGTGAGAAACTTCAGGGCGACGAGCCGGTCCAGCCTGCGGTCCCGTGCTTTGTAGACGGCGCCCATACCGCCCTCGCCGAATTTGTCCAGCACGTCGTAGTGGAGCAGCCTGCGTCCGATCATCACCGCCGCTTTCTCATCATGGCGATGATAGCGCCGGGATCGATTGACACGCCTGCTTGGCTCGCCCTACCTTGGAGCCATGCAGATGATGGTGGCACTGGTCTTCCTGTGCGTCCTGCTGGGCTTCTTCAGCCCGGTCCTTCAAACTCTTCTCCGGGACTGGTTGCAGCCCCGCCCGCGGCGCATCTTGCTGGTCCCCGCTCTGCTAACGCTGTTTTTCTGCGCAGTTCTCTGGCGGAGCGGCGGCCTGACGCTCCCATTTGCCTTGGTAGTGGGTGGATACACGTTGCTGCCCGCTACGCTGGTGGCCGCGAACCAGCGCCGCTCGCCCTGGCTCGATTTCTTGGCTATTTTAGCACTGTGGCTGCCGGTGGAATTCGCCGCCGCGGGCCAGCGCCTGCTGCCGGCGCACGTCCACGGGCTGGCCAACGAGACGGCCCAGGGGACCGCCGTGGCCCTGGCTCTGTTCCTGTTTCTCATCTTCCGTGACCTGAAGGGAATGAAGTACATCCTGCCCGCCCGGCGCGGGGACTTGCTGAATCCCCTGCTTGGCTTCGCGGTGGCCGCGCCCATCCTGGTTTTTCTCGGACTCCGGCTCTCCTTCCTGGGACCGTTCCGTGTCCCCGAGGAGCTGAGCGCCGCCGGTACAGCCAAAACATTTCTGATCATCCTCGTGGGCGTGGCCCTCCCCGAGGAGCTGCTCTTCCGCTCGCTCATCCAGAACCGGCTCATGCAGGTGTTCGGGGAATCCAACAAGTCTCTGTTCGCGGCCGCCGTGATCTTCGGCGCCGCCCACCTGAACAACGGACCGCTGCCGCTGCTCAACTGGCGCTACATGATCCTGGCCACCATCGCGGGTTATATCTACGGCAAGGTCTTCCAGAAGTCATCGACCGTGCTTTCCTCGGCGGCCCTGCACGCGCTGGTGAACACGGCGCGGCGCTTCTTCGGGTGAGGCCGAATGGGGAAACGCGACTGGACCGCGCTCGTCGAGGTGCTGGGCGTGTTCACGCTCATCATGCTCTACATCTGGAAGTGGCGGCTGTTTTACCCCCGGCTGTGGATCGCGATTCTCGCCCTGGTCGTCAGCTCGCACTTCTGGCGCCGCGAGGGCGGACGCGCGCTGGGGCTGCGGTGGCGGGAGTGCCGGGCCAGCCTGCGTCCGGTGCTTCCGTGGGCGATCGCGCTGGCCGCAATCGTGCTCGCAGTGGGCGCGGCTTTCGACAGCATTAACCCCGTGGTGTGGCGCCGCACCGCCTCCTCCTTGAGCGTGTATCTTGTGTGGGGCCTGGTCCAGCAATACCTGCTCAACGGCTATTTGCTGAACCGGCTGGCGCGGTTCTCCAGGCGCGCGCCGCTGGCGGCGGCCGTTCTGTTTTCCGCCGCGCACCTGCCCAACTGGTTCCTGATGGGCGTGAGCCTCGCGGGCGGCTGCGTGGCCGCGCGCGTGTTCCTCCGCTACCGCAGCCTCTACGTGCTGGGCTTCGCCCACGGGCTGATCGGATTTCTGCTCAACCTGGTGGTTCCGGACTCCGTCTCGGGCGGCTTCCTCATCGGCCCCCGCTACGTGCTGCACCAGTTCGGCACCTACCCCGAGCAACTCCTCTAATTTCGGTGCCAGGCTACGCTTTCACTAATTTAATCTTTCGCCGGTGACATTAAAATAGTGAAAGCGTAGCCTGTCACCGAATTTACCATCAACTGGTCGAACGAGCTGCCGCTGGCGCAGGGGATCAGCTTCGAGGCAGGTTCCGCGCCAGGAACCAGCACATCGCCAGCCCGTCCAGCAGAACGAAGGGGAACTCGCCGGTAGTGTAGTGGGCGCAGGGCAGCGCCAAGGTGCGGCGCCAGAGCCCGAGCTGGCGGAACCGCTCCAGGCACTGCCGCGAGTAAACCGGCAGGAAGCTGGTGTCGTGGCGGGCCCAGATGAGCAGGCTGCGGAAGCCGCGCCCGGCGAGCCGCTCCAGATGCGTGGCCGGGCTGATCGGGCGCCAGTACTCGCGCAGCTCGTCCTGGGTCACCTCGGAGCCGAATCCCTGGCGCACGTGCTGGGTGGAAAGCCCGGTCCAGACCACGTCGGCGAAGAACGTCGAGACGTGATTGAACACACCGGCGCGCAGGCGGGGTTCATGAGCGGCGGCAATGCTGGCGATGGCCGAGCCGAGACTGGTGCCCAGGATGGCGAGCTGCGAGTGACCCTGCATTTCCAGCCAGTCCAGGCAGGCGCGGGCATCGATGATCGACTGGCGGGTGGCGTGGAGCGTGCGCCCGATGTTGCTGGAGACGTGGTAGTCGGCGCGCTCAAGCCCGGCCGGCATACGCCGGTCGTGATAGGCCAGGCTCAACCGCAGGGCCGTAAGCCCGAACCGGTTCAGCAGCCTGCACAGGCCGGCGTGGCCCTGCGCATCCGCGTTCCACTGGGGCAGCACCACGACCGACCGCCCGCGGTCGCGGCGCGCGGGGAAATAATCGGCGTGCACGAGGTTGTTCTCGGGGTACGGGCTCTCGACCGGGCTGGTGAAGGTCAGGTGGCGGTCGCGGAGCCGGTAGTCGGCCGGCCGCTGGTAGGCGAAGAAAGCCGCCGAGTTCGCCACCGCCCGGGCGGCGTACTCGCGAAGCTGCCGGCGGGGATCGCCGCCGGGCTCCAGGCCGAGCCAGTCCAGTCCCCACTCAAACGGCCGCACCACACGGTTGCTGTCGCGTTGAGCCAGCTCGGTTTCCCAGCGGTCGATCCAGCGCGCATAGATGCCTGGCACAGAGGAGAACAGTTTAGCAGAGGAGGATGCGCCGAAAAAAATAAGCCCCGCTCGCGGCGGGGCGGGAGAGCCAGCCCTGGGAGGGAGTACTCCCCCAAAACGAAAACCTCTATCAACCCCGCCGTGGGCTAAGCAATTCGCCTTCCACACGCAACTCATTGATACGCTTGGACCGGGTCCCAACTCTGCTACCGATTTTGGTACTAGCAGGCATGGGACGGCTATGCGTAATTGAAGCGGCCCCTCCCGAGGGGCGCTACAATACCCGATGGTGCCGACGACCGCCCCCGCAATGATCGAAGGCTCGCTGGCCCGCCAGGGGCTGGCCGGGTTCTTTCTCTCCGGCCTGCTGCTGGCGTTCCTGGGCGCCATCCTGCCCGCCTGGGGCTACCACCTGCGCGACGACTACATCACGGTGGGCGGCTTCTTTCTCAGCATGAACCTGGGCCTGGCGCTGTCAGCCGGCCTGGCCCACTATGCGCTGGCGCGAAAGACGACGCCCACGGTTCTGATGGTTGGCTGCGGCGTCGCCTGCGCGGGTTTCCTGTGCCTTGCGCTGGTCCCGCCGGCGGCGGCCGCCTGGTGGCGGCTACTGGGGATCCTTACGCTGGGCGCCGGCGCCGGCCTGTTGAACCGCGGGGTGTTTCAGGCGATTTCGCCCCTGTACCGCCAGGACCCGGCCGCCACCGTCTATCTTTCGGGCACCTTCTTCGGCCTGGGCTCGGTGGCCATCTCGCTGATGGTGGCCAGCACCTTCTACGTCTACACCGTGCCCAGCACGCTGGTGCTGGTGGCCGTAATCCCAGGCTTTTTCTTAGCCAGCTACGCCAAGATGCTGGCGGCATCCCGCGCCGCTCTTCCACCGGGCAGACTGCGCCTAGGCATCGGCGGCTGGAAAGATGCCTGGACCAGCCTGACCAACCCGGCTGCCGTTCTGTTCGCGCTGCTGCTGTTCTTCCAGTTCGGCAACGAGTGGTCGATCGCCGGCTGGCTGCCGCTGTTCCTGTGCAAGCGGCTGGGAGTCAGCCCGGCTTCCTCCCTGCTGATGCTGGCCCTGTACTGGCTGGCGCTGCTGGTGGGGCGAGTGCTCGCCGCCGCCGTCTTGCCGCGCGTCAGCCATGGCAGACTGCTGGGCGCGAGCGTGCTGGCCGCGCTGTTCGGCTGCACCATCCTGTTCTTCACCGACAACCGCTTCGGCGCCGTCACCGGAATCCTGTTCATCGGCGGCGGCTTCGCGTCCATTTATCCGCTGGTGGTGGAGAGAATCGGCGGGCGGTTCCCCGCCTACCATCCTGGGTTCTTCAACGGCATCTTCTCGTTCGCGGTCACCGGCGGGCTGCTGGCGCCCTGGTCGCTGGGCTTTTTCGCCGAGCGCTGGGGAGTCGGCGCGGTGATAGCGGTGCCGCTGCTCGGCACGCTGCTGGTGTTTCTGCTGCTGCTGATGATCTGGGCGGAAGCCAGGTTCACAGCAGCCGAAGGGTAGCCGTTCCAGCCGGGCCGTTGTAGATCAGCTCCAGCGAGCGGATCGACTTCGTCTTCCCCTTGTGGGCGAAGTAGAGGAAGCCCGCCACCGGCTGCCTGGTCTCGCCTTCCGGCAGCGCGGTCTCGACAACCACCTCATCGGCGCGTGCCGGCGGCGGCTTGTCGATTCCGCTGGGGTCTTCGGCCTCCGGCGCCCGCGGCGGCGCGGGGAGGCGGGTCTGTCCCGGCCGCGGGTCGCCGGGGAAGCGCTCCACGCTCTGGGGCTGGCCGAGGATCACGACCGCGTCGCCGATGCCAGCGCCCCCGGTAAGGGTGGGGCGGCGCTCCCAGTCGGGATACTTCAGCGAGGCGGCCACGAAAGCCGGCGCCTGCGCGAACAGCACCGATTTCTTGCCGTTCATGCGCAGCGTGAACTGCCCGCTCGATACCACCAGCGCCTGGCCGGCGGCCGGATACAGCGCCACCTCGACCACCAGGTAGTCGTTGACGATGAAGGTCTGGCCGCGCGGCCCGAAGCTGCGCACCAGGTATTCGGCGCCGATGGCGAGCTTCTCCAGGCTCGCGTGGACGGGGTACTCGGCGGCCTTGGGCTTGGGTGGCAGGCCCGTGGCCTGCCACAGCAGGAGCATAGAACAGCCCCACACCATGCTTGCAGTATAATCCGTTGTTTCATGCGCTGCCTGCTTCTTCTCGCGCTGGCCATCCATGCCGGCTTTGCGCAGCCGCTCCAGGAGCGGATTGAAGCGCTGCTCGCCGGTTCCCCTGCCGCGCAGCGCTCTTTTTGGGGGATTCAGGCGATTGCCCTCGATGGCGACGCCGTGCTGGCCGACCACCAGGCGAACCGCTTCTTCGTCCCCGCCTCCAACACCAAGCTGTTTACCACCGCGCTGGCGCTGGTGCGGCTGGGTTCCGACCACCGCTTCGAGACCGTCGTGGTTGCGGACCGCGCGCCGGGATTGGACGGGCGGCTCCGCGGCGACCTAAGGCTGGTCGGCGGCGGCGATCCGACCCTGTCGAACCGCGCCATCCCCTATACGAAGGGGCCGCGAACCGGCGATCCGTTGCAGGCGATCGAGGCGCTGGCTGAGCAGGTGGCGGCCGCGGGTGTGCGGCGCATCGACGGCGACGTGGTGGGCGACGACACCCATTACGTCTGGGCGCCCTACCCGGAGGGCTGGGCGCTGGACGACGCGCTGTGGGAGTACGGCGCCCCGGTGAGCGCGCTCACCGTCAACGACAACGCCATCCAGCTCCGGCTGCGGGCGGGCAAGGCCGGCGCGCCGGTCGCGCTCACGCTCTCGCCGCCCGTCGATTACTACCTCATCGACAACCGCGTGCGCGCCGAGGCCGGCGAGCGCCGCATCCGCATTGAGCGGCTGCCCGGCTCGCGCCAGTTGCGGCTGTGGGGAAACCTGCCGCCGGGCCAGTCGAGCGAGCTGCTGATCGCCATCGACGACCCGGCGCTCTACGCCGCCCGCGCGCTGGCCGACGCCCTGCGCCGCCGCGGCGTCACCATCGTGGGCGAAGCCGTCGCGCGGCACCGCTTCGCCAACGACGTGGCCGACCTCAGGACCGGCGACGGCGGCGGGCCGGCCGGCGGCGTCGAGCTGGCGCGGCGCGCCTCGCCTCCGCTCATCGAGCTGCTGCGCGTCATCGACAAGGTGAGCCAGAACCTGCACGCCGAGCTGGCGCTGCGCGAGGTGGCCCGCGTGCGCCGCAAGATCGGCAGCCGCGAGGCGGGCCTCGAGGAGATGCACGCGTTTCTCACCGAGGCCGGCATCGAGCGCGGCGACTACCGCTTCGAGGACGCCTCCGGGCTGTCGCGTTTGAACCTGGTGACGCCGGCCGCGGTCGTCAAGCTGCTGCGCTACATGTACTGGTCCGAGCACCGGGACGTCTGGGCGTCGCTGCTGCCGGTGGGCGGCGAGGACGGCACCCTGAGCGGGCGCTTCGGCGGCGCGCCGGCCGGGCGCCGCATCCGCGCCAAGACCGGCACGCTCAGCCACGTCAGCGCGCTTTCCGGCTACGCCGAATCGCCCAGCCGCGGCGTGCTGGTGTTTTCGGTGATGTCGAACAACTACAACGCGCCCAGTTCCGAGATCCGCGCTATTATTGATAGGATTGGTGTCTTGCTGGCCGAGTGAGGTGGGGGTAATGCCGATATACGAATATCACTGCGACGACTGCGGAACGAAGTTCGAAAAGCTCGTGCGCCGGGCCGCCGATGCGGGCGAGCTGGCCTGCCCCTCCTGCGGACGGAGCCGCCTCAGCTTGCAGCTTTCCGTCTTCGCGGCGCCGAGCGGCGCGAGCAACAAGCCGTCCGATGCTCCCATGTGCCCGAGCGGTGGCCCGTGCCCGACGCCGGGTGCCTGCGGGCTGTTGGGCGCCATCCTGGCGTTCCTGTTGGGATACGTGATGCTCGCGCCCGTCCAGGGCGCGGCGCAGGTTCTCTACGGCTCGCTGGTGGGCAACGTCACCGACCCCTCCGGTTCGGCCGTGGCCCGCGCCAAGGTCACTGCCACCCACCAGGAAACGAACCAGTCGCGCGAGACCACGACGAATGAGGAAGGCCAATACAGCTTCCCCGGCGTCCCGACAGGCACCTACACCGTCA
>ERZ1292640.4827-Hain-H43-02um-R1-4827-length-10146-cov-7_pt1 | contig 10146 bp, 7 predicted proteins | sample MGYA00564404_ERZ1292640 | MGnify/ENA primary metagenome ERZ1292640 (study PRJEB36523, sample SAMEA6512636) | groundwater metagenome | collected 2019-01-08 | study: AquaDiva: Metagenomics assemblies of 32 groundwater samples | reverse complement strand
GACTTCGCCAAATCAGCATCCGGCTGATCTGTGTTTGTTGAGCGATAATCGTTTGTTGCTTGTATACGGAAATCGCAATAAGCCCTATGGCGTCGGCGCAATGATAAGCAATGACGCTGGAAAAACTTGGGAAAGTAATAGGCGATTTATGATCGGCTGGACTTCACTTAATACTGATTGTGGATACCCAAGCGCTGTTCGGCTTGATGATGGCGCCGCTGTAATAATGTATTACTCAGTCGGCACAAGCGATATATCCAGCGATGCGATGGCAATTGCGGTGATAGACCATGAGCAAAATATCTTGACTGACCAGACCGAATGGACACGAAAAGGGTCACTAGGAATAACACCGAAGCATCCCAACGATGATTATCCGATGTCCGACCAAGATAACAAAGGAAATTGGACGAAATACGAAACCATGAGCGATGAATTTAACGGCGATGAACCTAATGCAGATAAATGGACAAAAAAGATGTATTGGTGGAAAGGTCGCCAACCAGCGTTATTTATGGAAAAAAATGTTATCGTGAATGATGGGAAATTGCATTTAATTATGCAAAAAGAGGATATTCCAGAGGAGTCCAAGCAACAAGGCTACCATGATTATTCCTCAGCCATTATGCTTAGCAAAACAAAAACTTGCTATGGCTATTTTGAGGTAAAAGCAAAGCCCATGAATTCAGCAGGTTCTAGTTCTTTTTGGTTTCAGAATGAGGAATTGCCTAATTGGTTTACAGAAATCGATGTTTTTGAAATCGGTGGAAAATCCAAAAACTATGAATATAAATATAACATGAATTGCCATGTATTCCAGACTCCAGAAGAAAAAAGACATTGGAGTATTGGCGGAGTTTGGATTGCCCCTTGGCGATTGGCTGATGATTATCATATATACGGCTTGGAATGGGACGAGGATTGGATAAAATATTACGTTGATGGGGTGCTTGTCAGAAAGATGAAGAATACTCACTGGCATCAGCCATTGTATATGATATTTGACAGCGAGACTATGCCCGATTGGTTTGGAATGCCCGAAGATGCCGATCTGCCGTCAACTTACAGCATTGAATATGTCCGTGCATGGAAAAAACAGCCAAAATAAGACATGCTGACAGCTTCTTTTTAAAAAGGGCAATGGAATGGTTCATTTTCCATAGAGATTAAGGTAACAAATTTAATTAGCCACGGAAACACACGGAATAACACTGAAAAATAAAGGAATTCCGTGTTATTCCGTGGCTAAATTCCTGCAAAAGGAGGATATGATGGAAGTTAAAGACTTAAAGGAAAAGCTATTGCAGTGTTTGGGAGGTCCCTTTCCCGAATCCTGTGAATTAAAGCCCGAAATTCGTGAGGTTACACAAAAAGACGGATACCGAATAGAATCATTAACCTACGAAGCTGAGCCGAATGATCGTGTTCCGGCATTGTTGCTAGTGCCTGATGGGATAAATGCCAACAATCCAGCGCCGTCTATTGCTATATGGCATCAACATGCAGGTCAATACCATCTTGGAAAAAGCGAACCGGCGGGGTTAGCTGGCGATCCGATGCACCATACTGGCGCTGCACTAGCCAAAGAAGGCTATGTTGTGCTTTGTCCGGATGCCCTTTGCTTTGAGGAAAGGCGAAGCGAATATCTTGAAGGCGGTAATTTTGAGCGATTTGAGTTTCTTCGCTATGTTGTATCCGGCAAGTGTATGGCATGGAAGAATATCCTCGATATGCGTAGAGCAATAGACTACCTTTGCTCACGACCTGAAGTAAAGTCTGATAGTATTGGATGCTACGGACATTCTATGGGTTCAACTCACACATGGTTGGTAGGTCCTTGGGAAGAAAGAATAAAATGTCTAGTAGGGAACTGCTGTCTGCCAACTTATGCCGCGATCCATCGCACACACCTATTGCATTGTTTCCCCAACTTTATACCGGGTTGGTTCCAATATGGCGATACGCCTGATATAGCGGGTTTAATCGCCCCTCGTGCCTTGCATCTTAATATCGGCGAACTTGATGGTGGAAGCCCAATTCTTGAGGTTAGAGAAGGCGTAAAAACTATCGCAGAATACTATAAAAAAGCCAACGCTGAAAATAATTTCAGTTACTATATTGAGGAAGGTTCAGGGCATATTCTATCTGATCAGATGTGGAATCGTGCAAGGGATTGGTTTAAAAAGCATTTATGAGTTAAAGGTTAGAAGGTTAAAAGTTAAAGGTTTAAGATTGAAAATCCGGGCTTGCATTTTTGAACCTTTAACCTTCAACTTTTAACCTTTAACAATTAAAGTATCAACTGAACTTTTTCCATGTAATAGCAATAGTTGGGAAAAGAAACATCCGGCGGAAGACTGTGATCTGGATAAGGGATGTAACCACCATCACGGACTAACGGCGCAATTCTCGCCAACTCGTCATCAATAGCCTTTTGTCCCCAAGCCAACGTTCTTTTATCAACTCCGCCCCACATACGCAAATCTCGTCCGTATTCTTTGCGCACTTTCAACACATCCATGCCGGCTTGCACCTCAAATGGATATAGAATGTTGATCCCTGCGTCTAGCCATACAGGAATTAGCTTTGATACATCGCCATCGCTGTCAAGTGTTATGAATTCAACGCCCTTAGATTTAAGGAAATCCACAACCCTACGGTATCTCGGCAGCATATATTTTCGTGCAAGCTCAGGTCCAAGCAATGGTCCTGTTTTGAAAGCCATATCTTCCCAAAAGCCATAAACGTCAATATCAGTGCATTCCAATATCTTGCCCATTATAGCGATAATGAAATCCGCATTGGCGTCCATCATTTCCTCAACAAAAGCGGGATCATCATAAAATAGCATACATAGATTTTCAACACCTGTCATATTGCGCAGAGGACCAAAGAATCCGCCCCAGCGATCTGATATAACGACCAGTGGGAAATCACGATTTTTATATACAGCAAGCCTTTCTTGCCAATTTTGCCCAAGTCTGGCTTCCATATTCGGTTGCATGCGCTCTTTCCAGAATTTTCGGAAATCCTCACGGGTTTCAACAGGAAATTTGACGAATTTTGGCATTGATGAATGCGGATAATTCTTCAATTCGCGCATTAATATACCTTCGTGATTGATATAGGATATAGTTTCGTCATCTTCTTCAATTACTTTTCGCTCAAAAGGTGGATTAGGAAAAAACCATCCACCATGCCAATCCCATCTGTCTGTCTTGAAAATCGGTGGATTGCTTGGGTCAAATCCTTCCTTTTTCCAGCGATCAACCGTCTCTGGCCACCCACCAGCGCCATGAAAAGGCGCTCTATCTACTGGTTGGTAGCGCATAGTTGCGAGAAACCTTTCTCTTGAGGTCATTACTTATCCTCCATTATTGAAAAGATGTTAGATATTAGATACAAGATGCAGGTCTCAAGTCTCAAGTCTCGAGTCTCAAGTCTCGTGTCTGAATATCAGCTATCTCAACGGCTTTCCTTGATATGCTCTTAGAATATTCGGTTATATAGGAACGTGCTTGGTCTTTGTCCTTAGTGAAAAGCTTTAAGGCATCGGCTTCTATGGCACACTGGTCAGAATATAGCTTTTTCTCAAACTCATCCCAGATTTCCCTTATTTCCTTTACAAAAACCTCGTAATTGCTGTTTACCACATCCTGCAATTCCTTGAATGTCCACCAAGTATGGTTTGGGTCAGGATCAAACGTTTCCTCTGGTGGATTTATATGATGCTCAACAGTCAGTTGCTTTTCAATTGAAACAGGTTTATGATATGACTCAGGCACGTCAGTAATTCCCAAATACCAAGGGATAAGCACACTTGTGCATGGCTCAGCAGAGGCTCTCCAATAAACACAGCCGATTTCCGGCGGCATCCAGTTTCTTAGCTGAAACACCGCACCCTCCAGAGTTGGCGAAGCACAAAGAGCGCCTTTGGGACCATGATCCCTGAGAATTTTTATCACTTCCGCTACATCTAGTTTTTTGTCTGGTTTGATAGAAAATGGCAGTTGCTCAGTTTCTGGTCGTTCGTCTGTCTTAGCATAAATCAAGCTTTGCCCACGCCATTGACGAGGGTCCCATCCGGTTTGATTCGGCGGATTATAAGCGTCTCTAAAGCTGAATGGCTTTGACGGATCATACCATCCCTTTTTAATGGCATAGTCTATTACATCCGGCGCACCCATAAAGTTATCAGTATCATCGAGGTTGACATCAGTTATAATATGCACATTTGGCAAGATTGCAACCTCATCGTCTGGAACCCTTTTGGCGACCCAATGCTTGCCCCTAACTATTGACAAAAGCCATGCTTCATTGGGATCCGCAACAACAATAGTGCGTCCTGAATCAGAATAACCAAAATGGCCAAGCAGTTCTCCAGCAACTTGTATTGCTTCTCTTGCGGTTTTTGCTCTTTGAATCATTAGCCTTCTGAGCATGTATCCTATTCCGCCGTCAACAATGTCTCCATACGCTACCAAGTCATTGTATGAATCTTCACGAGTCCAACATCCATCACTGGCTACTGTTACTCCCCATTCGTTTATATACATATCGCTAAACTCAAGACCGGGATTTTCAGACCATATAAAAGAATAGGTCATCGGCACTTCTGGCAATGTGCCTCCCTTTACGAGTTTTACCAGTTTACCGGGTTCATGTTCTATTCTTGGTATAACACGGAAGTTAAGGATTCTCTTTCCACCATCTTGTTCATTGTGTCCTACTAACACAGAATCATCTGCGGACACTTTCTTCCCCACTACCACAGCGAAGCAACCAAAAAAAGCATAAGTTGAAACCAATACCATCAGCAAACACATCAAAATAAAAAACAGAGTCATACTAAAAATGTTGGCATACTCTAATCGTTGAAAAATACAAAAAATTGAGCCAAACAACCCCCTAACCCCCTTTAATAAGGGGGAATAAATCAAGTCGCCATCTAATTCCCCCTTAACAAAGGGGGATCAAGGGGGTTGTCCAAAACGCTTGATTACTATGTCAAAATGATGGCATTTTTCAACGATTACATACTAATAAATTTTTCAGTATGCCATCTCCTTTCTTGTTTAACAAAGGTTTATGCCATTATTGTATTGCAATAATTATACTTTACTGATAATACAGAAAATGAATGATAATGTCAATATTTTTGAAGTTATTTAAAACAAAAAAAGGGCTTGGAAAATCCAAGCCCTTTTTTATTATTGCAATTGAGGTATAATTATTTACCTTTTTTAGAAGCCTTGCCACCTTTGGCTGGTTTAGCGGCTTCTTTTACTTTGAATGCTACTGACATATCAGCCATAATGTTCTGAGCAGCTACTCCTTTTGCACCAGAAACTGTGGCGGTATAATCGCCAGCTTTGATTGGGGCATCTGGTGTAAAGCTGAACATCTTTGGGTCTGCTGCGTCTGGGGCAACTTTACCAACAACCTCAGCACTTGCGGCATCCATAACTTTTACTATAACTGTTGTAGGATCAACATCCTGATTGAATGTTACATCAATCTTGGCTGGTGCATCAATACCCTCTGGAGGGGCACTTGCCATATCTGGAATACTGGTCATAGCTGTCACGTCTTCATAATAGGTGAAGACTTTGGATGGCAGTGACTTTACTTTTGCCTTTGCATTTTGAACAACTATATCAGCAGGACCAGCAGCGCCAGGCGGAACGGTTGCTTTCAAGGTTGTTTTATTTATAACTTTTACGCCAGTCGCTGGATTGCCACCAATTGTGACGGTTGGGACTGGAGCGGCTTTGAAGCCTGTTCCGGTAATGGTGATTTCTGTTCCACCAGCAGCAGAAGCCGTAGCCTGGTCAACTTTTGTGACAGTGGGCGGTTTCTGTGCGCAACCAACCATCAATCCAACGGTCAAAATAATAGCCAAAAGAATGGTCATATACTTCATTTCTGTTACCTCCAAAAAAAATCACTCTCCAAGCGAATCGCTTGGCATTTACATTAACACCCGCTTGCAAAAAAGCAAGCGATAACAAAACATAACATGCGACGCCATTTAGTTCTTTTTCTGAACCAGATGACTTAGAACAAAAAAGACTAGCTTTAGAACAAAAAAGCCCAAAGCTATTCCTATTGCACTACAAACGAATCCAATAACTATTTCCACAACGACCCCACCATTTAATAGTAACCAAATCATATAATATTTGGAAGCGTGAACGTTCACTTCAAATGATTGAATCTGATTATGATACAAAAATCATAAATCCCCTCGTGCTTATATATAGCAACCATTATGCCAATTTCTTATATGATTTTCATGAATGCAAAAATAGCCTGAAAAGCTAGATTATATAAGGCTTTAATGATGATCGGAATATTTCTTAAATAAAGCCTTTATGCGCCTAGTGTGTCCAGCTTGACGCACACAATGCTGTGTCAAAATAGACACAAAATTGGTTAAAAGTTAAAGGTTGAAAGTTTGGGAATGGTTCATAATTAAGGAACAAATTCAGTTTTTAACGTTTTTAAATCCCCCTTTATCCCCCTTTGCTAAAGGGGGAAACTAGACTCCCCCTTTGGAAAAGGGGGGAAGGGGGGAAGGGGGGATTTTTAGGCGATTCAAAAAGTGTTACCCAAATTAAAATGGAAAATGAACCATACCAAAGCTTGGACTTGTATTTCTGAACTTTTAACTTTCAACTCCTTGTGCCGATTATTGATTCTTTTGTGTTAATCTTGCAGGAATTGCTATGGCTAATAATATCATCGCAAGCAAAGAGAGTGCTGATCCAAAGCAAAACGCCACTCTAGGTCCATAAGAATCCCAAAGCTTGCCCATTATGACACTTGCGGGAAATGCGCCAACACCAATAGCGAAGTTGTAAACGCCATAAGCTGTGCCGCGCAATTCTTTTGGAACAAGATCGGCAACAAACGCCTTTTCTGTTCCTTCCGTTAATCCAAAATATATGCCATAAAACGCAAACAAAATCCATACATGCCATTCAGTGCGAGCAAAAGCAAACCCAAAGTATATCAGACTATATACCAACCAACCCGAAATTATAACCTTTTTGCGACCAATTTTATCAGACCATGCGCTTCCGGGCATTGATGAAACCATTTTAATAATATGTAACACAACCCAGAGAATAGGCATAAATATAGCAGATACGCCCAGGTCCTTAGCTCTCAATATAAGAAATGCGTCACTGGAATTGCCCAATGTGAAAAGGATAACTATCGGTAGGAAAAGCTTAAAATTTTTGTCAAACGGTTTTAGAGTTAATATCGGAAGATTGGCAGTCTGTTTATCTGCGTGTTTTATATCTTTAACGAAAAATGCCAAAACAAGGATAGCAAATATGGCTGGAATAGAGGCACACCAGAAGATAATCCTGTATGTATGCTCATCAACATTACTATTTTTAATGATTTCAGATACTTCTTTTGGGTGGGTTAGAAAATCGCCAAACAGGTTTTTGTCAACAACACCGGAGATAACTGCTATAATTATGATAAAAGCTACCAATGGACCGACAACAGCGCCGGCATGATCCATAGAACGATGGAATCCAAAGGCTTTTCCTCTATGTTCTGATGGCGTGGAATCAGCAATCAAGGCGTCTCTTGGTGCTGAGCGAAATCCCTTTCCGATGCGATCAATGAACCTTACAAATAAGATATGCCACCCCATAGTAGAAATGGCGATTAAAGGTCTGGTTAATCCGGAAAGAGCATATCCGCCAATAGCTAAGGCTTTTCTTTTGTTAAGCTTATCAGAAAGCCATCCTGAGAATAGTTTAAGTAAGCTGGCAGTCGTCTCCGCAATTCCCTCAATTAGGCCAACAAATAGATTTGATGCACCAATTACAGTTGTTAAAAAGATGGGAAGTAATGGATAGTATAGTTCAGTGCTGAAATCGGTCAGAAAGCTCGTTATTCCAAGAACAATAACGTTTGCGGTAATTCCCGTCCATATAGATTTGCGAACAGATGGCGTTTTAGCGGAATCCCCAGATTTCTCCATAATCTATATTCCTTTTCCATAGAGATTGAGATAGCAATTTTCATTAGCCACGGAAACACACGGAATAACACTGAAAAAGAAAAAATTCCGTGAAAATCCGTGTCATTCAGTGGCTAATTTCCTAATACTTGCCATAGGTTCTGGCAACGTCAATCATCTTGAATATATTTTCATCAGGCGTATCACGTCCACATTGATCGCCCGTGGAAAGGATAAATCCTCCACCGTCAGCCGCATCGTCAATTGCCTTTTTTGATGCACGCTCAACGTCGTCAACAGTTCCTCTGAGCATTATCTCCGTTGTGTGTAAGTTTCCCATTAGGCTGATCTTTTTGCCGAATTCACTCTTAATCTGTGCCAAGTCACAATCTCCCATAGGGGCATGCTCAAGCGGATTAATGTTATCAAGGTCGGTTTCTTCGGCAGACATTTTCACAAGATCATACTCAGGTCCACAGCAATGAATTTGGCTTATAACTCCCGCTTCTTTGCTTATGGATGTTACGCCTTTTAGTGTTGATAGGGATAATTCACGGAAGATTGGTTTTGGATTGCTGATCATGTGTCCTGATATGCCGATTAATATAAGATCGGGATTAAGTTTCACCATCTCTTTGGTTCTGTTTATTATATATTGGCTGGTTCTTTCGCATCTTTCAACTACTTTATCATGATCATCATAATATTCGTAGATTGACTGAAGGTCTCTGATGTTAAGTCCCGGCAGACCAACCGCTAATCCGATAACCCCTCTATCTCCCATCAATTCAAGTGCAGTATGAAAAGCCTGTTCGCCAACGTAATTTGTTCTTGGCTCAACGTCTTCCCATTCGGTTGGATCGGATTCAGGCAAACCAACTTTGGAAAGTGATAACCCATGAGTTGGCGGGTCAGCTATATAATAGACGTTACAATGATTTGACCAGCGTTCTTTTCAGTCTATGTTGGTATGATGGCGAGTATAAATGCGTTCAGAAGTTCGCTTGACGATGGCTTCTCGTGTTTTTGGTGAATTTGCTGATTGGGCGACCTCGTGATCAAATTGAAACGGAATGCCCGGAAGCCATCCATCAAAACCGAAATACTCAACAGCCTTGATATAAGCCTGCCACAAAGGAGGGTCTTGATAAAGGTAAATATCCCAAAATGGCTTGCCTGTAAGTCTGCAAGGGATCATATTTGACGTATCAGGGGCAACGGGAACGCAATCTGGTTGCCCGCCCTTCATGGCGATAATCATACGCTCTCTTGAGGTCATGCTTATATAACTCCTTCATTTTTTTTATCCGGTCTATATATCTTGAAATACTCAAACCTTGACGAAGTTAATGGCAATTGCGGGCATAGCGCATGGATGCCAACTTTGATCGGGTCTTCCATTGGAATATCTGTCCATCCGCAACGATACCAACTCTCACCATCACTGCTGACGTATCCAGTAAACCGATCTCCTTTTCGCTCAAGCCTCAGCCATGCCTTGTTTAAATCATAGGGATGAACGCCGGGATGTATATACTTACCATTCACATTTGCACCATAGAAGATGGTATTCTCCCATGGGATTTGCGGCGTTTCAAATCGTATGAAATTGTCTTTATCCTTCCATATAAACAGACCACCATGTTTCTTGCCGTGTGAGCCGTTTGTAGTGTATGTCTCTATGATGAAATCTCCGCTCGCTTCTCTTATCAATCTTGGTCCATCAAGATTATTATCCCATAGGTCATGCATTCCTGTAACGCCAATTTCAATACCTGACTTCAACAGAATGTATGAACAATCTCCTGCTGGATTCACCCATTCCCAGTCAGGTGAAAGTGACTCACCTGCAAAGTCATCCAAAAAATCAGGTTCACAAAGATCCATATTACCCAAGAATTCCAATATAAGCTGTGTTATTCCTTCTTTCTTCAAAGCATCAGGCATTGTCTGCTCTATATCTTTGGCTAATGATCGTAGGTTATCCATTCCACCATAAATCTTGCTAATCCTTTGAATTTCTGCAAGCGATCTAGATATTGCCGGACCAGCCTGCTTTTTTATATGATCCAGTGCAATATGATTAAACTGTGTCCAGTCCATTATTTCTTTGATTATTTCTGTAGGAAGCATTAAATTGGCATATTCACAGGCATCCT
>ERZ1292640.2028-Hain-H43-02um-R1-2028-length-16528-cov-12_pt1 | contig 10146 bp, 10 predicted proteins | sample MGYA00564404_ERZ1292640 | MGnify/ENA primary metagenome ERZ1292640 (study PRJEB36523, sample SAMEA6512636) | groundwater metagenome | collected 2019-01-08 | study: AquaDiva: Metagenomics assemblies of 32 groundwater samples | reverse complement strand
CTATATCGTCAACAATTTTAGTTTGCAAAGAAAGAGCAATTCCTAAATCATTAGACTGAGGATTAAACATATCCTGAAATTTGGTTAAAAAATCATTCCCAGTTATAGCTTTTTCCCAGTTTTCCGTCATTTTCATAAAAGTACAAGCAGGTTTATTCATTTCTGGCCTTGCTTGATTTCTTAAACCTAAACCAATCCTTAATTTAACATTAAAATCTGGCTCGCATAAATTAAATTTTTTTCCAAAAATTCCTTCTTTACCAAGACTCTCAATAAAATTTCCAGCAGCTTCATCAGCAATATTCAAATAATACTCTTCCCAATTTTCCGTTATAAATAATGGCTTTTGTCCTTCTTTTCCTGAACCAAGCCAAGTCGCTGTATCATAAGCTATTGTATTAAGCGCGCCACGAATAGCAATACCCAACGCACTTGATCCTGCAGTTAAAAGCTTTGCTATTAACTCATCCCACCTTTTTTTACTTAAAAATGCTTTTACTGAATTCATGATTCCTTTATCTTCTGTTTTTTTTAGCGCAGCATCTTTAACAAATATGTGTGGATTAACGTTATCAAACCCTCCAGCATCTGCAGGTTTAGTCTTTGTAGATTCAAGTTCAGTCTTTGTAGATTCAAGCCCTCCCAGCCTATCCTCAATTGGGCCAGCTTCAACAACGTTAATCATTAAACCTATGTAATAACTAAAAAATAATGATACTATAAAAAAAAGCAAGCAAAGATTAAAAAAACTCTTATTTTTTTTATTTTTATTTTGTTGAATTTTATTTAGACTTGACATTTTTATAATATTATGATAATATTTTATTTGTAAAATTTATTTTACAATATCTAACTGGAGGTGATTGTTATGTTAAAGTTTTTTTTGGCAATTTTAGTAGTTACCTTCTGCGCCATTGCAGAAGGACAGACTTTTGAATCGCCAGTGGGAACGGCGATTAGAAACCTTTTCATTGTCCCAGAGGAGGAGGATCCATTACTCAATTTAGTCTTTAATTCCATTAAAGATGAAAAGATTAATGGAAAAAAAATAAAGAGAAAGTGGATGCATGAGGATGGGAGTCTCATGTTAGAAGCGTCCTCAGGATTCTGGATATTTTGGGGAACGATAAATAAAAAGGACGGATATATATTCGCGGCCGTCCGCAACGGAAAGATTCAATGCGTTGTTCAACCAATGAGTAAGGAATACAAAGAGATCTTTCTTGAAATGAGCGAACAAAAAAAAATAAATTTCTTCAGGGAACTATTTTTTGAAATTTTTCCGACTTCCGATCCCTGAGCGAGTCTATTACCCTCTTTCGAGTAGAAAGAATATTACGAGTCCTATTTCTCTTACAGTAGGACTCTTTTTTTTATTAACTTATTACTGCGTGTTACTTGCAGTCTCTGCATAAGCTTCCAATAAATCCTTATCACTAATTTTATCTAAATCATCTTTTTTCATACCATTTTGAAGTAATAATTGTCGCAAAGTTGCTGTATCTGGTTGTCCACCTACAGGAACTACTGTATTGCTAACATTCAAATTAGGAGTAGCAACTGGTTGCGCGCCTACAATTGCATTAACATTATTAACATTAGAATTAACTGTAGTAGTCGCTTGTTGATTAGTTTGGTCAACGTTACAATTACGACCGACAGGACAATTAGGATCTTTGCCATTATCAACTTCCTGCTTATCAGAAAATCCATCGCTATCACTATCTTCTAAATATGGAGAAGTATGATACACGTTAAGCTCATCCCAATCAGACAAACCATCTTTATCGCTATCTTTAGTTTTTAAAGCTTCGTCATTATTTCCTGTAATAGAATCATTTGATTGATTTTGCCCATTCTCTTTATAAGCGAATGGACTACTGATACTATTTTGTAATTGAACAATCCAAGCAACAAAAACAAAAACACCAAAAACAACTAAAATTCCAGCAACAATTTTATGCTTTTTACTTAAAGGCTGTTGCTGTTCCACTAATTGCTTTGGACTAGAAATATTATTGTTAGATTGATCACCTTCTATCATATTTTTTTAACTTTTAATTTTCTTACTCTATTATATCACTTTTTGTTAAAATTCTCCAAACAATTTTAACCAATTATCAACACTTAATCCTTCGGCTCTTATTTTAACATCTAGGTCAATATTTTTCAACTTATTTTCAACTTCATTAGGCTCAATTTTATAACCATTAGCTAAATTATTTTTAAGCATTTTTCTTTTTGAACTAAAACCAATTTTTACTAATCTGAAAAAATCTTTTTCACTAACTTTTGACTTTTGGCTTTTAATTTTTAACTTAATCACAGCACTGTCAACGGCAGGCTTTGGCCAAAAATTATCAGCAGGAACTATTTTTATAATTTCCGGTTGACTATAAAGCTGAACTGACACAGCCAAAAGACTCATCTTTGGTGGCTTTGCAACAATTCTTTCCGCAACTTCTTTTTGCAACATCAAAACCATTAATTCAGATTTTACATCTGCTTCTAAAAATTTTCTTAAAAAAATTGAAGTAATATTAAAAGGCAAATTTGCTACTATTTTGTATTTTAAATTTTGAACAACACCCCCTTTTTTGCGGTGGAAAATTGAAAAATCTAAAACATTTTTATTCACAACTTCAACATTTTTAACTCCCCGTGACATTAAACCAATGCGTAAAATTTCTGCCAATTTATCATCAAGTTCTACTGCGATTACCTGCTTAACCTTACTGGCTAATTTAGCTGTTAAAAACCCCAATCCAGGTCCAACTTCTAATACAATATCATCTGGTTTTAAATCAGCATTTGCAATAATTTCATCATAAACTTCTTCTTTAATTAAAAAATTCTGCCCTTTTGAACGGGCAGGTTTTATTTCATATAAATTACACAAGTCTCTTGTTTGTTGCAATAAATTCATAAATAACAAAAACTCTAAGCACTAAATTCTAAACTCTAAACAAAATCCAATTAAAATATTGTTGATATTTTTTTCCAATTGATATTTTTTTCCAATTGATATTTTTTTCCAATTGATATTTTTTTCACCAGCAATTTTTTTCCAATTTTGAAATTTTCTACTCGAAAGAGTATTCGGCGACAGACCCTTGAAAAAGCATTCGGCGACAGACCCTATTTTTTTTGTTGCATATGCTTCAGTAATATGCTTATGGAAGCTACTCAAAAGACCATTATAAACTTTCTGTTCTCTTTATCTGTTTTTTTAATTCAACCATTTTTAATTCTCTGCCAACAGTTAATCTTTGAAATTTTTCCAATTCTTCCAATCTTTTTTGGAGTTCTTCTGTCCTTTCTTCTACTTTTTTCTCTAAACTTACATTTGCATCCTCTAAAGCAACTCTTGATTTTTTTAAATCTCCTGTCATTTGATTAAACTCTTTAGCTAATTGTTCAATCTCATCGCCTGTTTTAATATCTACTTTATAATCCAAATTACCTTTGCCAATTATTTCAACTCCTTCATCAAGTTTTCTAATTGGTTCAATAATTAATTTAGACAAAGCTATTGTCGCAAAAAAAATAAAAATTAAAGTTATTGCTATAATAATAATAGCTCTTTGTCCTAAAATTAATGTAGGTTTATAAATTTCTGAAGTTGGTCTAAAAACAACGAGCTCCCAATCTAAAGAAGGGACGTGCTCAGCAATAGATAATAATTTACCAATTTTAGTATCTACTTCTTCAAAAGACGTGGATTCCTCTGACGCAAGATTATTAGCAACTTCACTTAAATCCTCTGAACGAAAATCTTCAGTAGTAGCAAGAATTTTTGCTACAGGCTTTCCTTCTTTTGTTAAAAAATAAATATTATCTTTTGCAGAAGTAAAACCAGACAATACCTTATTCCAAACATCAGAAAAAAATACTTCTGCAACTAATTCTCTTTGAGAACCATCTTTTTCTTTAAACGGAATCGAAATAACTATCGTTGGCATATCAACAACTGAATTATAACTTAACCAACCGACATAAACCCCCTTTTTTTTAACTTGAAGAAACTCAAGCTTTTCACTTCTATCTTCTAATAGATTATTATCACTTCTAATTATTTCTTTTCCTGAATCATCTAAAACAGCTAAAAAATTTATATTATAAGAATATTTTTCTTTAATTTTTAAAATAAAAGCTTTTTTCTCCTCAATTGTATTAAAATAACTAATATTATCTCCTACAGCTTCTAATGTTTTTTCATAATTTAAAACAGTATCTTCTATTGCTATCGCCATTCCATGAACAAGAACTTCGTTATAATTTTTAATACTCTCCATTAAAGCTCCTCTAGCGCTAAAATAAGACAACAAACTTACAGTCAGTAAAGGAATTAAAGCCAATACTAAAATCATAATCAAAAATTTTTCTTTTAACAAAATTTTCACTTTTTTTAATTTTATTTACTTATTTTTTAATAATTCTTCTGGAACTTTAAAATTTTTAACATACTCAGCAACATCCATCATATCCAAAGGAGTTCGTAATCTGCTATCTTGATTAGTCATTAATTCTTCTGCTTTTTTTACTAAAGCCAAAGCTTCTTTAGGAACATATTTTTTTGTATATTTCATTTCACTAATTCCTGTAGCCTTTTCCTTAAAACCAACAGAATGCAAACCATTTCTAAAATTATTTTTTGTAATATCTTCTATCGCATTATAAATAGCTTCAGGCATCTTTTTTAAACCAGTAACTAGAACTTCCCATGGAAACATTTCATCATGATCTATGTCTGTAGCAACGGCAAAATATTTAGGAACTTTTAAGCCGCTAGCTATTTCCTCTACTGTAATTCCTTCTGCCCTATTAGCTTCTTGAATAGCTTTAAATACGCCCTTACCAGTAGCGCCAGCCGCATCAAATACTATATCAGAACCTTCCGCAATTAATTCTTTTGTTAAAATTTTTCCTTTCTCAGTATCAATAAAACTATTAGCTGTTTTTGAAATAACTTTAACATCTTTCCCCATATTTTCATTCCATGTTTTAACTCCTGTCTCAAATCCAGCAACCCAAGTTAAAACAGGAGGAATATCCATTCCTTTTACTATTCCGATTTTTCCTGTTTTAGAAACAGACGCAGAAATTATTCCAGCCAAATAGCCGCCTTGACCAGCATAAAATTTATAAGAAGCAATGTTTGGTAAATTTCCAGCGTCTTCATCAATTAATATAAATTTAGTAAAAGGATATAAAGGAGCGTTCTTGGCTATCGCATCTTTAATCATAAATCCCATTCCAATAACTACATCAGCATTTTCAGCCGCGCGCGAAACATTCACAACTAAATCATCTCCTTCCTTAAATTGAATAACATCTGCTTTTATTCCTAATATTTTACTAGCATTCTGCACGCCCTTCCAACCAGAATCATTAAAAGCTTGATCACCAAGCCCTCCTGCGTCTGTTACCATTATTACTTTATTAATACTTTTTTTCTCATTTCTGATTTCTAAAGGAGCTTGTTTAAAAATCATCCACAACATCGCAAAAACAATTATTGCTCCAACTAAAATTAAAATTGCCAAAAAACTCAAATTTTTTTTGTTCATATAGAATTAGTTTAAAATTTATTAATTTATAAAGAGTCTGTCGCCGAATACTCTTTCGAGTAGAAAGTTTGGAATTTTATGCCGAATACGGTATTCGGCGACAGACCCTTAAAGTTAAAAGTCAAACTTTTAATTTTATAACTTAACATACTTTAATAATAATTTTTAATTTTTTTCCGCAATATGCTGGATTAATATCTAAATTTTTAAACATTGTATTTTGACTCGCTTTAACTTTATAACTTATTTAAATACTGCTATAATATATTTATCTATTTTATCTGCCAAATCAAAAATTTTATCTTTAAAATTAGCTTTAGCAACACAACCAAAACAACCGCCAGCTGACGCCAAAACTCCGTTATCCATAGCAACAGGAGACATACCGCCGGCAATTAATTGACCACCGGGAGTTAATCCTGCTTTAGCGATAGCGATATTTGAAAACAAAGCCATATTACCATTACCACCCGCAGGCAAGCCAGAAACCTGAGAATAAAGAACGCATCTAGCTGGATCTAATAAGCCACATAATGGCAATCCACCAACACAAACTGGCGCAGCAGGTGGAGGCGTAAAAACACACGGCACTATAACTGCTTTAGTTAATCCCAATTGAATAGGAAAACTAGCAGATGCTTCAATGGCCTTTTGCAAACGCCATGAAGAAATAATGCTTGGGAAAAAACAAAAAAATAAAATTAAAACAATAATCCCAAAAATTAAAATATTTTTTTTCTTTTTATTAATCATAATCTTATTTTATTATGGGTCTGCCGCTAAATACTCTTTCGAGTAGAAAATTTCAAATTTTTAGGAAATTTTTTTAAAAAGTTTTGAGGGAATATGGTTATATTAGCAAAAAAGTTTTTAACAAAATTTACAAAAATTTGGAATTTTATACCGAATACGGTATTTGGCGACAGATCCATTATATCAATTTAATTTAAAATACGCAAAATTCAATTTCAAAATTATGAAAAAAATAACAATAACAATTTTAATATCTTTTCTTTTTTTTCCAATTATTTCTTTTGCAAAAATAGATAATCTTGCTCAAAAATTATCTGGCAAAATTTTATTGCAAATAGAATCACACGGAGAAGCTTGGTATATAAATCAAGCTGATCAAAAAAGATATAGTTTAGGTAGACCGACTGAGGCTTGGACAATAATGCGCAATTTAAGTTTTGGAATTACTAATGAAAATTTACTTAAAATACCAGTCGGCGTAATCAACGCTAATGCGCCAGATAATGACAAAGATGGTTTATCCAATAATCTAGAATCTGCATTAGGCACAAATCCTGATGATTCTGATTCTGATAAAGATGGTTATAATGACTTAACTGAGCTAAAAAATAATTACGATCCTCTATGTCCAAACAACCTCCCCTTACCGATAGATATTAATTTTACCAAACAACATTTAGGCAAAATCTTTTTACAAATAGAAAACAAGGGCGAAGCTTGGTATATTAACCCGACTGACAAAAAAAGATATTTTCTTGGCAGACCAGAAGATGCTTTTGCTGTTATGAAAAAATTAAGTTTAGGAATTACTAATAAAAACTTAAACAAAATACCAATTAAACAAACTACTGAATTTAAATTAAAAACAAAGACAACAACTACGATTATTCAACAATCAGAAGTTAAATCAATTGATGACTTAACTATTATGGAACAAGCCTCAACAGCAATTAGAAATAATGATCAAGTCAAAGCCAAATCTTTTTTTACACCTAGTATGGAAAAAATTATTGAATATACTTTAAATTCTTTCAATCAAGAAAGCAGATTAATGTTAGCCAATATTCTCTCTGGCTCAAATCTAACAATCTCAACACCTGAACAAAAAATTTATTCCGCTAAAGTTTATTTTTCAATGGGAGGCTATGAGGTTCCTGTTAAATTCTACGTTCAAAAACAACCAGACGGTCAATGGTTAATTATGAATTTATAAACTATTTAACAACTATATTTAATAGTTTTCCTTTTACAAAAATTATTTTTACAACCTCTTTTCCAATTAACCATTTTTTAATCTTTTCGCTTTTTAGAGCGATTTTTTTTACATCTTCCTCACTAATATCAGCTGCTACCTCAATAGCGTCGCGCAATTTTCCGTTAACTTGAATTACTAAATTAATAATTTTATCTTTAGTCAATTCTAAATCATATTTTGGCCAATTTTGCATTAAAATAAATTCTTCGTTTCCTAATTGCGCCCATAATTCCTCAGCTAAATGTGGAGCAAAAGGACTTAACAAAATAATTAACAACTGATAATTAACAGCAGTCACCTCTTTTTGTTTTTCCATTTCATTAACTAAAATCATTAAAGCGCTGATTGCCGTATTAAATTTCAATTTTTTAATATCCTCGCTAACTTTTTTTATTGTTTTATGAACTAATTTTTCAATTTTATTATTTGTAATTTGTGATTCATGATTTATTATTAATGATTTTAAATTCCAAACTTTTTCCAAAAATCTATAAACTCCAATAATATTTTCTTCATTCCAAATAATATCATCTTCAAGCGGTGAAACAAAAAGCATATAAGCGCGAGTGGCATCTGCGCCAAATCTTTCAATCATCTCATCTGGACTAACAACATTTCCTTTTGATTTAGACATTTTTTTGCCAACTTTATCTCTAACAATTCCCTGATGTCGTAATTTTATAAACGGTTCATCAAAATCTATTAAACCAATCTTTTTCATTGCTTTAATAAAAAATCTAGCATAAAGAAGATGCATGCATGTATGTTCTGCTCCTCCAATATACAGATCTACTGGCATCCAATGCTTTATTACTTCTGCTAACGCAAATTTCTGATCATTTTCAGGATCTAAATATCTTAAAAAATACCAAGAAGAATCAACAAAAGTATCCATTGTATCTACTTCTGGAGTCCAGCCTTTTCCAAAAATTCGCTCAACTCTTTGTTTTAATTCTTTTGATTTAGCAAGTGGCGCCTCCCCTGTCGGAATAAAATCAACATCAGTTGGTAAAAGCCAAGGCAAATTTTCTTCTCCTACAAATTTTGGTTGACCATCTGGCGAATAAACAATTGGAATAGGACATCCCCAATATCTTTGACGAGAAATTGACCAATCTCTTAAACGATAATTTGAAACCATCTTGCCTTTAACAAATTCTGTAATTTTTTTTATTGCCTCTTTGCTAGACCAACCATTAAATTCACCTGAATTTATTAAAATCCCATCACCAACATATGCTTTCTGCGACACATCGCCGCCAGAAATCACTTCTATAATTTCCAAATTATATTTTTTAGCAAACTCAAAATCCCTTTCATCATGCGCAGGCACAGCCATTATAGCGCCTAATCCATATCCACTCAAAACATAATCTGAAATAAAAATTGAAATTTCTTTATTATTTGCAGGATTTATAACAAAAATTCCTTCAAGTTTTATTCCTGTTTTTTCTTTTCCTTCCACTCTTTGCATATCTGTTTTCTTTTTTGCATTTTTAATATATTTTTTTACTTCATCATAATTCGTAATTTGCAATTGACATTCTGTAATTAATTCATGCTCAGGAGCTAAAACAATAAAAGTTGATCCAAATAATGTATCTGGCCTCGTTGTAAAGACTTTTATAAATTTTAAATTTTCATTTTCAACTTTTAACTTTAAACTTTTAACTTTAAACTTTATTTCCGCTCCTTGACTTTTTCCTATCCAATTTCTCTGATTTTTTATAGTTGACTCTGGCCAATCAACTTTATCTAAATCATTTATTAGATCATCAGCAAAATCTGTAATTTTAAACATCCACGAAGGAACATATTTTTGCTCAATTTCTGCGCCACATCTCTCGCATTTTCCTTCTTTAACTTGTTCATTCGCAATTATAGTATTACAAGAATTGCACCAATTTGTTTTAGAATTTTTTTTATAAACTAACTTATTTTCAAAAAATTTTCCAAAAATAAATTGTGTCCATTTATAATAATTTGGTTCTGAAGTAATAACATCTCCTGTAAAATCATAAGCCAATCCTAAAGAATTCATTTGTTTTTTAAATATTGCTATTGCTGTTTTTGTACTTTCTGAAGGATAAATACCTGTTTTAATAGCAAAATTTTCTGCAGGAAGACCAAAAGAATCAAAACCTTGCGGATGTAAAACATTTTTTCCATTCATTCTATAAAAACGATATAAAGCATCTGTTACAGCAGCTTGTTCAGTGTGTCCCATATGAAGTCCACTACCAGAAGGATATGGAAACATATCTAAAAGATAAAATTTTTCTTTAGAATTATCTTTTTTATCTGTTTTAAAAAGATTGCTATTTTGCCATCTTTTTTGCCACTTTTTTTCTATCTTTTTATGATTATATTTTTCCATAAATTTTACATTGGTCTGTCGCCGAATACCATATTCGGCGACAGACCCTTAATTTCTCTGGCAAATACTCCTGCAATTCTTGATAATCAAAGTCTGGGCTATATTTGTAGCCTTTGCCATAATTTAAATCTTTTTATACCTTGTAGTTCTTCCTAATCCAATTCTCTCAATTTTTTTTAATTGTAATAATT
>ERZ1292640.4826-Hain-H43-02um-R1-4826-length-10147-cov-6_pt1 | contig 10147 bp, 3 predicted proteins | sample MGYA00564404_ERZ1292640 | MGnify/ENA primary metagenome ERZ1292640 (study PRJEB36523, sample SAMEA6512636) | groundwater metagenome | collected 2019-01-08 | study: AquaDiva: Metagenomics assemblies of 32 groundwater samples | reverse complement strand
TATTTGAACGTCGAGTAACGCAGCCAGGCGGGATGCAGCGCCGGTCGAATGCAGATGGACTTGCACCACGGGCTGCTAGCGGGGTTCAGACCGAGCAATGGCCATCCGGGGACTCTGAGGAGGGGCGCTCCACATCATGCTCAACACGCTGCATCCATTCAAACCGTGGTTCATGGCTGTCGCCGCCGCCGTTGCACTGGCCGGGTCGGCGCCGGCGACCGCGCAGACGGTGACGGGGACGGTCCAGGGGACGGTCACCGATTCGAGCGGCGGCGTCCTGCCCGGCGTCATCATCACGATCAAGAACGACGACACTGGCGGCGTCCGTGAGGTGGTCACCAACGCGGTCGGCTTCTACGCGGCTCCCTTCCTGGCGATAGGCCGCTACACCGTGACGGCCAAGCTCGAAGGTTTCCAGACCGTCGTCCAGGAGGGCGTTCAGGTTGCGCTCAACGACACGCGGGTCGTCAATATCGTCCAGAAACCGGCTAGCGTCGCCGAGACGGTCACCGTGACGGGCGCGGCGGCTCCGATCAACTCGACCAGCGCCGAGGTGAAATCGGTGCTCAACGCCGAGCAGATCATCGACAAGCCATCGCTCAACCCTGGCAGCTTCCTGTCGCTGGCTGAAATCTTCCCTGGGTTCCAGGAGAACCCGACCTCAGGCCAGAATAATCCCACAGCGTCTTCGGGCTCGTCGGTTAACTTCAACGGCACGGGCTCGCGCGGGGCGACGTTTCAGATCAACGGCGTCAACAACGACGACTCGTCGGAGAACCAGAACCGGCAGGGCGCATCGCTCTCGACGATCAAAGAATTCCAGGTCATCAGCAACACGTTCAGTGCCGAGTTCGGCCGCGGCTACGGCGCGGTGGTCCTGGTTCAGACAAAGTCGGGCACCAATCAGTGGCATGGTGACGGCTACTGGTACCTTCAGGACAGCAACGACCTGACGGCACTGCGCAAGTTTGCGACGGTGAAGCCGAACAACCAGCGTAACCAGTTCGGCGGCACGGCAGGCTTCCCGATCAAGCAAGACAAGCTGTTCGCCTTTGTCAGCGTCGATCGCACGCGTTTTCAGGGTACGCAGAACTACGCGCGAGACGTGTTTCTGGCCTCCGAGCTGGCGGCGCCGAGACTGACGCGCGGCAACGACACGGCGGCCAACCGCAAGTGGATCAGCGATATCCTGGCCCGCTACCCGCAGAACGTCACACCCAACGACCCGCGCAGCACCCGCACCTACGCCACGTTGCAGGGCTTCCGGTTTCCCGACGAGGACTACTCGGCCCGCCTCGATTGGCAGCTTGGCCAGGACACCCTCATCGGCCGCTACCAGTACACGCACCAGATCCGGGAGACCGACGACATTATCCTTGGGGAGAATGCGAAGCAGAACAACGCCCAGCAGAACCTGGGTGTCACCTGGACTAAGATCTTCCGCAACAATCTTGTTGGTGAGTTCCGGTACGGCCTCGGCGTCCGGAAGACGCGCGTGGACATCGGGGCCGGCAACGATACGCCGATCGTCCGGTTCACGGCCTCCCCCGTCTTTGGCACGCTCCTCGGCAACAGCGGCGCGTTCCCCATCCATCGCGATCAGCTCGACCACCAGTTCGTCTACAACCTGTCGTGGATGCTCGGGCGGAACCACACGCTGAAGGCCGGCACCGACATCCGGCGGCAGGCGCTCGATGACCTGGCCGACAACTTCTCGCGCGGCTTCTGGACCTTCAACCGCGTGTGCGGCGGCGTGACGTATGCGACGCCGTACGACGCCTTCCTGGACGGCTGCGTCGCGAGCTACCAGCAGGCGTGGGGTCCGTTCTACTTGGAGAACCGCACCAGGGAATCGAACTTCTACGCGGAGGACCAGTGGCGGCCGTTCTCCAGCCTCACGCTGAGTGCGGGACTGCGCTACGAGTACGTGTCGGCACCCAAGGAAATCGAAAACCGCATCGACTACCTCTACAAGGCGGATAAGAACAACATCGAGCCGAGGCTTGGAGGCGCGTGGGCGCTACCGAACACCGGGGGGTTCTTCAAGTGGCTGACCGGTAGCCACCCCGGCACCGCCTCGGTCCGCGGCGGCTTCGGCCGCACCGACGGCCGCATCTTCCAGTCGGTCTTCTCGCAGAACGGCGCCAGCGTGCGCACCAATCCGCCAACCGCGATTCTCCTGGCGTTCTCGACTCAGCCCGGGATCCTGAACGTGGCGGACCCGACGCTCGGCTACACGTTCACGCCCGGACCGCAGACGGCGCGGCACCAACTCTTCCTTCCCGACAAGGACCTGCAGATGCCGCACACGAACCAGTGGAGCCTCAGCTACGAGCGGCAGATGCCATTGAACTCCACGCTGCGCATCAGCTACAACGGCAACCACGTCGCCGGCACGCTGAAGTACAACCTCGGCAACCTGCCGCAGTCGCCACTGAACGGGCGCGTGCTGGTGGTCGACCACCCGAACAATGCGCCGGCGGGCACCTTGCCCGACCTGCGGGGCAAGTACATCACGGCCATCGCCGCCGATGTGCAGTGCGCCGGCACGGGCTTCTACGGGATCGGGCTGACGGCGGCGTGCCCGACGGCCGTGCCCATCGCCGAAAACGAGATCAGCCTGCGCGTGCCGCGGACCAACGAGCGGCGACCGGACCCGCGCTATTCCACCAACCTGATCATCGCCAACGGAGCCGAATCGTGGTACGACGGCCTCCAGATCGAGTGGGCGAAGCGCTATAGCAGGGGCTTCTCGTTCACCGCGAACTACACGTATAGCCTGGCGGAGGACACGACGTCGGAAGCCACCTTTGTCGGCGCCGGCGACACCAATCAGCTGGGACCCGACAAGCGGTACGCGAAGGGCTACTCGCGGTTCCACACACCGCACCGCTTCACCGCGTATGGCACCTACGTGGTGCCCTTCCTGAAAGGGCGGAACGACCTGGTTGGCAGCCTGCTCGGCGGGTGGCAGGTTTCGGGCACCCTCAAGCTGGCTTCGGGCACGCCGTTTACGGTGACGCAGCCGGGGCTGGACCTGAACTTCGACGGGTTCGGCGAAGGGCGCCCCGTGATTCTCGACCGTTCGGTTCTCGGTGTGTCGGTTGACAACCCGGATACGTCAACGCAGATACTGCCGGCAAGCGCCTTCCGGCAGACGACGATCTTCGACACGATCGACCAGATCGTCGGCCGCAACACGTTTTTCGGGGATGGCCTGGTGAACGTGGATATGGGCTTCTACAAGTCGTTCCGTCTTCAGCGAACAAAGACGCTCAACTTGCGCGTCCAGGTCTTCAATCTGCTCAATTACATCCAGTACGGATTCCCGACGACCGATATCACCAGCACGACGTTTGGGCGAATCCTTGGGGTCAACGGGTCGTATCTGCCGCGGACGGTGCAGATCAACGTCCGATTCCAGTTCTAGAGTATCAATCACGCGGCATTGCGTTCATCTTATTGGCTCAGTGAGGTCTCCATGCGACGCATCTGGGTATTTATGTTCGTGTCTGCGGTCATCCTTGTGACCGGGGCGCACAGCCCCACCGCTCAAACGCCAGCGCAACCGGTGACGATCACGCTGGTGCACCTGAACGACATCTACGAAATCCAACCGGTCGAAGGCGGGAAGTCCGGCGGGCTGGCCAGGGTGGCGACCGTGTTGGCGCAGCTGAAGAAGGCCCACCCGGCCCTGTTGACCACGCTTGGTGGCGACTACTTGTCGCCATCGGCCATTGGCACGGCGCGCATCGATGGACAACCGCTGGCTGGCCGGCAGATGGTGGATGTGCTGAACACGATGAAACTGGACTGGGCGACGTTTGGCAACCACGAGTTCGATGTCTCGGAAGCGGCCTTTCGCGCGCGCCTCACGGAATCGAAGTTCCGCCTCGTGTCGACCAACGTGACGGGCGCCGACGGTCAGCCGTTTCCGGGCGTGCCGACCTCCGCGATCGTGCCCATCCTGTCTTCCGGCCGGACGGTCAAGATTGGCCTGATCGGCGTCACCATCGATTCCACGAAGAAGCCCTGGGTGACCTACCGCGACCCGATTGCCGCCGCTCGAGCCGAAGTCGCGAAGTTGCATGGCCAGGTGGACGCCATTGTCGCTCTGACGCACCTCAGGCTGATGGACGATGCGGATCTGGTGACCGCAGTGCCGGAGATCGATGTTGTGGTCGGCGGACACGAACACGAGAACTGGCTGCTGCGGCGGGGGCCGCGCCTGGTCCCGATTATCAAGGCCGACGCCAACGCCCGGACGGTGGCGGTCGTGACCCTCACGTTTGGCGCGTCCGGCACCCGGCCCGACGTCTCCTCGCGTCTGCAGGTCATCGACGACTCGATTGCGGCTGATCCGGCCGTCGACGAGGCGGCGCACCGGTGGACCACCATCGCGTTCGATGCGTTCCGCCGTGACGGTTTCTCGCCGGAATCCGCGGTGGCCACGACCACCGAGCCACTCGACGGCCGCGAATCGACCGTCCGCAACCGGCCTGGGCGACTTACGGACCTGGTGGCCGCAAGCCTCGCACACGAGGTCAAAAGCGTCGACGTGGCGCTGCTCAACGGCGGCTCCATCCGTATCGACGACGTGGTGCCGGCCGGACCGATCACCGAGTACGACATCATCCGGATCCTGCCCTTCGGCGGACGTGTGCTGAAGGCGACTTTCGACGGCGCGCTACTGGCGCGCGTGCTTGTGACCGGGGTGAACAACCAGGGGCTGGGCGGGTTCCTGCACGCCTGGGGGGTCCGTTGGGACAACGGCTCGTGGGTGGTGCAGGGCAAGCCGCTCGATCCGGCGGCTCGCTATCGAGTGGCCCTGCCCGACTTTCTGTTGACCGGTGGCGAAGTGAACCTCGGGTACCTCACACGAACGAATCCGCAGGTGCACGAGGTCGAGGAGTTCCGCGACATCCGGCGCACGACGATCGACGAACTCCGGGCCACGTATCCCGTGAAGCAGTAGGGAGGAGCAGTCGGATCAACGATGCCTTCGGTCCCGATCGCGAGCCCGTTCCCGCGGTGCGGCCGTGGGCTCAACCTGCGTCGCGGCGTTTCCCTCCTGGTGAATCATCGCGACCGCAGCAGCCGCGATGTCGACCATCTCGAACGTGTGGGCGAGGGATTCGACCAGTGTTCGCATCTCGTCAAGGCCGCCAGCCACGAGTCGTTCCTGCAACGCCGCGCGGGTGAGGTCCAGTCTCTTGGCGCGCAGCGCGGCCACGGTCGGCAGCGTGGCGATGTCGATCTTCTGCTTCGTCAACGCCTCGATAGCACGCAGTGCGCGTTGCTCGCGCGGGTCGACCAGTGTGATCGCGACGCCCTGGCGGCCGATACGACCCGTGCGGCCGATGCGATGCACGTACACCTCGGGCGAGGTGGGGATGTCGTAGTTGATCACGTGCGACACGTGGGCGATGTCGAGGCCGCGCGCCGCGACGTCTGTGGCGACCAGCACGTCGGCCTTCTCCTGACGGAATAAATGCATCACGCGGTCACGCTGTTTCTGCTCCATGCCGCCGTGCAGCGCCTGGGCGCCGTAACCGTGCGATTTCAGCGTGTCGGTGAGTTCGTCCACTTCGATGCGGGTGCGGCAGAAGACGATCGCAGACGCCGGGGCTTCGAATTCCAGCACCCGTCCAAGCGCGTAGCCCTTCTGCGCGCGTGACACCACGTAGGCCACCTGGCGCACCTGGGGCAGTTTGCCCGCCGGCCGCCTCTCGCTCTTGATGTGGATGCGCGCCGGTGTCTTCAGGTGACGTTCCGCGATCGACGCGATCCGCGGCGCCATCGTCGCGGCAAACAGCGCCGTCTGCCGCGTCTCCGGCGTGGCGTGGAGAATCGCCTCGAGATCGTCGGCGAAACCCATGTCGAGCATCTCGTCGGCTTCGTCAAGGACGAGGACTTCGAGCGTGTCGAGGTTCAGTGTCTGCCGGCGCAGATGATCGAGCGCCCGGCCGGGCGTGGCTACGATGATGTCGGCGCCGCGCCTGAGGGCGCGGATCTGCTGATCCATGGGCGCACCGCCGTAGAGCGGGACGACGATCAGGGTGGTGCGCTTCGCATACTTGTGGACCGCCTCGGCGACCTGCATGGCCAGTTCGCGGGTCGGCACAAGAATCAGCCCCCGCGCTCCGCCGCGCGTGGCGGGTCGGTGGCTCTGCAGGCGCTGGATCAGGGGTAGCGCGAACGCGGCCGTCTTCCCCGTCCCGGTCCCGGCCTGTCCGATCAAGTCGGTCCCGGAGAGGAGCACGGGAATGGCCTCCCTCTGGATGGGCGTCGGTTCTTCGTAGCCCAGGGCGGCGACAGCCTTGGCCAAGGCGTCGGCCAAACCCAGCGATGCGAAGCCAAGAAGGGGAGTCGGTGGGATCGGCGTGGTCATCAATGGATCTTAGTTGAACGAGCGGTGCAAGTGGCGGGCCGATGCAGGAACCGGGCGACGCGGTCGACGCGCTCGTCGCGAATCAGACTGGCGTGCTGTTCGTTGGCGGTCGGGTGTTGGTCAGGACGATTCCGGCCAAGAAGAACGGCCTCAGAATCGTCGCCATCAACGAGCCGGGTCAGGCACGGCGGGCGTGGCCGGCGGTGCTGGCGCGTTCAGCACCTCCCGCACTTTGCGCGTCAACTCCTGGATCGAGTAAGGCTTGGCGATGAAGTGGACGGTACTGTCCACCACGCCGTGGCGCAGCATGGCGTCGTCGGTATAGCCGGACATATAGAGCACCTTGATGTCCGGGCGGGCCTCGGCCATTCGTGCCGCCAGCTCCCGACCGCCGATTCCGGGCATCACCACGTCGGTCAACATCATGTGCACAGGGCCGTCGTGGCGCTCCAACCACAGCAGGGCCTCCCCGCCGTTGCTGGCGGTCAGCACGGTGTAGCCCGCCCACCGCAACATGCCTTCGGCTACGTGGCGAAGCCCCTCCTCGTCCTCGACGACGAGGATGGTCTCGGTGCCCTTCACAACCCCGCCTGCCAGAGTGGGTTGGCGTGCGTCTACCGCTTCGTCAACCCGCGGCAAGTAGATCTTGAACGTGGTTCCCCTGCCGAGTTCGCTATACACCCAGATGCTGCCGGCGCTTTGCTTCACAATGCCGTACACGGTGGCCAGACCAAGTCCCGTGCCTTTTCCGGGCGCCTTGGTCGTGAAGAAGGGCTCGAAGATCCGCTGGCGGGTCGGCTCGTCCATCCCGATGCCCGTGTCGCTGATCGCCAACATCACGTGCGGTCCTGGCTGCACCGACGGATGCGCGGCGGCATACGCCTCGTCGAGCTCGACGTCCTCGGCCTCGATTGTCAATGTACCGCCGGCGGGCATGGCGTCGGCGGCATTGACGACCAGGTTCATGATCACTTGTTCGAGCTGCCGGGGATCCGCTCTGACCCTGCCGACATCTGTTGTCGGCACCACCACTAGGTCGATGTCCTCCTCGAGCAGGCGCCGAAGCATCCCGCGCAGCTCTTCGACCAGCGTGCCCAGGTCCAGAACGTCCTGCCTCATGATCTGCCTGCGGCTGAAGGCCAGCAACTGCTGAGTTAGCGAGGCGGCCCGCTCTCCGGCCTCTTGGATGGTCAGAAGATCGGCGCGCAGTGGATCGCCGGCTCTCAGCCCCATCGACGCCAGTTCGGCCGTGCCGTTGATGACGGTAAGCAGATTGTTGAAGTCGTGCGAAATACCGCCGGCCAGCCGCCCCACGGATTCCATCTTCTGGGCCTGCAGGAACTGGGCCTCCAGCTGCCTGCGATCGGAAATGTCCGTTGACACGCCGATGGTGCCAACCAGTTTCCCGCTCTTGTCGAACAGCGGCGAGGCGGTCACCGCGGCCGGAAATACCCTGCCGTCACGAGCCTGTACGAGGTACTCCCCGCTCCAGTTTTCCCCGCGCTGCAGCCGCGTCAACATCTGTTCCGCCTGCTCGTGGTTGGTTTGCGGAACCAGGACCTCGAGGACGTCCTGCCCCAGCATGTCGGCCGAAGACCAGCCGTAGAGCCCCGCCGCGAAGCGGTTCACGTAGGTGATGGTTCCTTCGATGTCGGTGGCAATCACCGCCTGGCCGATGTTGTCCAGCATGTACGCCTGGACGCGGATGGACTCCTCGGCGCGCCGCTGGTCGGTCACGTCCTGCATGGCGCCAATCACCCGAATCGCCCGGCCGTCAGGGTCCCGGGCGACGTATCCCCGGTCTTCGACCTCCGCATACGACCCGTCCTTGCGACGAATGCGATACTCGTCTGTCCAGAACTCCCGCCCCGAATCAATGGCCGCGTGAAAACCCGCGGTGACGCGTTCGCAGTCTTCGGGGTGAATGTCGTTGGTCCAGGACTCGAGGCACAGCTCGCGTTCGTCGGCCCGATAGCCAAGTACTTCCTCGAGATTGTCGCTCAACCAGAACGCGTTGGTCTGGGGATTGAACTCCCAGATGACGTTGAACGTAGCGCGATTCGCCAATTGGAATCGTTCCACGCTCTCGCGCAACGCCTCCTCCGCCTGCGAGCGCTTGGTGACATCCTGCACGGTCGAGATCATCAGGCCTTGATCGAGCACCGGAATGTTGGTGGCGGTGATGAACTTGTGCTCCCCAGCCTGCGTCGTGATCGGAATGTTCTCCCACCGCATCCGCGCCTCGTCTCCAGTTGCGATGTCCGCCATGATGCGCTCCCGGATCTGCTCCCGGAAGACCGGATCGAGATACACCGTCTCGAAAAACTCCTCGACACTATGAATGCTGCCTGGCGGCACCCCGTAGATCTTCTCGAACCTGCGGCTCATAAAGACGGGCCGCCCGTCTTGGATCGTGTTGACAGCAAAACCTATCGGCGCGTGTTCCAGCAGAGTCTCGACAAAGACATTCCGCTTCTTCAACTCCGACTCCGCCCGCGTGCGCTCGGTGATGTCCCGCGCCATGCCACGCACCACGGGAACGGTCACGCCCTCGGTTCTGAGCGTGTTGTGGTATTCCCACGTACGCGTTTCGCCGCTCGCAGTTCGGATTCGAAGAACGCCGTCGGCGTGGCCCGTCGCCTGTATCTCGGTCAGGTAGCCGCTAAACAGATGACGCGCCTGCGGCACCAGCAGGTCGGCCATGTTCATCTGCAACAACGCTTCGCGGGAATACCCGGAGAGCCGGAACGCCGCCTCATTCACCGAGAGCACTCTTCCATCCAGCGCGTGGGTGGAGATCAGGTCCTGGCTGTGATCAATCAGATCGCGGCAACGGTTTTCGCTCTCGGCGAGCCTGAGTTGCGCGAGCTTGCGCTCGGTGATGTCGCTGTGGATGCCGACGATTCGCATCGGCCGTCCATCAGCCGAGCGCGACACCAACTTGCCGACCGAGAGAATCCACTTCCAGTCCCCGCCCTTGGTGCGTTGCCGGCACTCGATGGAGTAGTCCTCACGCCGACCAGCCAGGCACTCCTCGTTGACCCCTTCAACTTCCTCGCGATCGTCCGGATGCAACCGCTCGTACCACGTGGCGCGGGTCTCGCGGAACTCGGCCGGATCGTAGCCGAGCATGCGCGCATATTCGGGGCTGACGACACATGCACCGGTCTGGACGTCCAGATCGTAGAGGCCCCGGTTCGTGGATGCGAACGCCAGGCGCAGGCGCTCCTCGCTTTCGCGAAGCGCGTGCTGCGAAATCTGGAGCACACGCGCCGCTCGCCGCTCGTAGCCATACACGGTTGTGACGGCAGCCAGCAGGATGAACGATCCGACGATGACGACTATGACGCCAGCCCGGTAACGCGCCTCGACGAGGATTTCCTCGGCATCAATCTTGGCGACCATGAACCAGGGCGAACCGGCAACGGAGCGCAAATCCGCCAGCACCTCCACGTCGTGGGAGTTTCTGCCACGGAACATGCCGCGTGTGCCGAGCACCGCCTGTACAGCGGGAAGGTTCGTGCGGGTCAGCGGGAAACGCAGGGACCCGGCGGAGATCCTGGACCCATGCCGCAGGTCGTTCAGGTACACGACCTCCTGGCCCTCGCGCTGAACAAGAAGCGTCTCGGCGCTGCGGCTGGGCGTGGGCCACGATTGAACCAGCGGAAACAAGTAGGTTTTTGCGGTGCTGCGCAGCACGACCACGGCAAGCGGCCGTCCGTCGGCATCCCGCACCGCCGAGGCGGCGTCGATATG
>ERZ1292640.4825-Hain-H43-02um-R1-4825-length-10148-cov-7_pt1 | contig 10148 bp, 9 predicted proteins | sample MGYA00564404_ERZ1292640 | MGnify/ENA primary metagenome ERZ1292640 (study PRJEB36523, sample SAMEA6512636) | groundwater metagenome | collected 2019-01-08 | study: AquaDiva: Metagenomics assemblies of 32 groundwater samples | reverse complement strand
GTAGTCGTCGCCGGTGAGCAAACGGCGGGGCGGGCACGATTGCAGCGTTCCTGGTTGGCACCGAAAGGTAATGTTGCCTTATCGGTAATTCTCTATCCCGGGTTGCCCCAGCTGACTTCTTTTATCATGCTTGCTTCACTGGCTGTAGTTCATTGTATTAAGACTGTCACCGGGTTGAAGCCCGTGATTAAATGGCCGAATGATGTCCTCATTAATGGCAGGAAAACATGCGGAATTCTGATTGAAAGCGATGTACGGGCGAATGTTGTTCACTGTGCTATTATCGGTGTCGGTCTCAATGTTGGCTTGCGGCCAGCGGATTTCCCTGAGATCAAAAATATTGCCACTAGTTTGAGCCAGGAGTTGGGGCGGGACGTATCGTGTTTGACCGTTACCCGTTCCCTGTTAGTCGAAATAGAAAGATTGTATCAGGCTTTAGTAGCCGGGGAATCTCTTTACGAAGAGTGGCGGGATAATCTGGTGACGCTGGGACAGGAGGTCCGAGTCCGAAGCGGGGAAACTATCTATGAAGGTGTCGCCGAAGCCGTTGCCCGTGATGGCAGTTTGCTCCTTCGTGATAAGGATGGCTGTCTTACTACCATTGTTGCAGGGGATGTGACCCTGCGTGCCTAGAATCTCCCCGGACAAATAAGTCTATTATGCAATACTGTAACGCCCCTGTTTCCTCTATTTCCTGTGACTATAAGTACTATCGGTTCGCAGGGATTGGTGGCTCTATAGACCTGTCAACAATAAGACTGAAAGGTTGAATAGCCGGGTGAGGTAGTGTAGAATTTACCCATCATAGTATAAGGTGGAGATTATGAGCGCACATAGGTGTAAAGGGACACGTGATATGTCTCCTCAGGAGATGAGGCGGTTCCGTCTCATCGAAGGTATCTTTAGAGAAAGCTGTCTCAAGTGGGGTTACGAAGAGGTAAGAACATCGACCATTGAGCATTTGCACCTGTTCACCTCGACAGGTACTCTTACACCCAGCCGTTTGCGTCGGGTATATTCTTTCCTTGATTGGGATGGCTGGAGTGGCGAGAGGGTGGTGTTGCGGCCGGATGGGACAATTCCCATCGCCCGTCTCTATATTGAGACTATGTCAGATGCAGGACTGGCCAAACTCTTTTATGTTACTGATGTTTTTAGCTTTGAGGAGACCGGTAAGGAGTCACGGGAAAAGTGGCAGTGTGGAGCTGAGCTTATCGGTGCCGGTTCCGCTACCGCCGATGTCGAACTGGTAACTCTGGCTTTGGATGTCGTACATAAGCTCGGGCTGAAATATGTTGAGTTGATACTGTCTCACGCTGGTTTAATCCGGACGTTGCTCGTCAAGTTCGGGTTAAGTCACGATGAGCAGGAGGATGTATTTGATCACATTCTGGATGGAGACCTGTCGATACTGGCAAAATTAAAACCGGAAAGGCCCGGGCTTGGTAGAACTCTGGCGGCCCTGCTTGATCTGAAGGGCAGGTCGGTGGGCTTTCTCAAGAATATGAGGTCATTGGTTAATCGCGATTTACCTGAGCTTGAGGCTCCCTTTAACAATTTCATCGATATTGTCGAGCGGCTTGAAGCTGTCGGTTGTGATTACCAGATAGATATCACCTCCGGGCGTGGTTTTGAATACTATACCGGTTTGATATTTCGGCTCTTTGTCGGTGGTGAGGAAGTAGGTGGCGGGGGTAGGTATGATGCCTTGATTCCGCTCATGGGCGGGCAGGATACCCCGGCCTCAGGTTTTGCCCTCTATATGGACTGCTTGATGGGGCTCATCGCGCTGGACAATTTAGTTCCGCCCTCGGCCGGTAAAATTCTCGTCCGTACCGGGCTTAAAAAAGCCGGCGACTTGAAGGGAGCCTTTGACCTTGCTACTTTTCTTCACGAAGCCGGCTATCCGGCGGAAGTGTACCTTGGCGGTCCCGAGCCGGCCAATTTGAAGTGGACAGTCGAGATTAGAAGTAAAGAGCCATGTTTTGTGTTGACCGACCGGGATAGCCAGCAAAAATTCGAGGTAGAAACCGGGCCCGAAGTTTTAGTTTTGTTGGGTGGAACAAAACGTCTTCCCTCCGCAAAAAGTAAGGGGAAGAGATAGGGTTGCGACTAAAAATAGCCTTGCCGAAGGGACGTCTGCTCAGTGAGACGGCCGCCTTGCTTGCACAGGCTGGCTGGGGGTTGGATGAATACCGGGATGGGACGCGTTCCTACCGCCTGAAATCGCAGAAAATGCCCGATTTATTTGCCAAGGTATTCCAGGAAAAGGACATCCCCGTTCAGGTTGCCGTGGGCAATTACGACCTGGGTATTTGCGGGCTGGACTGGGTGGAAGAGCTTTTAGCGAAATACCCGGGTTCGGCCCTGGTCAAATTGAGAGATCTCGGTTATGGGAAAGGGGTATTATATACGGCGGCCAGCCGGTCCCTGCCGTCACCGCAAATCGATACGCTGCAGCAACAGAGGGACATCGTACGGCTGGCCAGCGAGTATCCCAATATGGCTGAGTCCCTTGCCCTCGATCTCAGGCTGAAACGGTTTAGCGTCTTCCCATTATGGGGTGGGGCTGAGGTCTATCCTCCTGAAAATGCCGAACTTATTTTAATCTCGAGAATAAACGGGGATAAGACTTTTAATCACGATTTGGTGGCAGTCAGCCGTATACTTGATTTTAGTGCTTATCTTATTGCCAACAGATATAGTTGGGAAAGCAAAGACTTGAGTTCGGCGGTGGCTTCTCTTGAAGAAATCCTGGCTTGTTCCGGAGAATCGTGCACTCAGGTTGCGGATATTGAGAAAATACCGGAAGTAAAGGGCTCATATCCAGTCAGAGAAGTGGCCGGGGATGTTGTCCGCTTGGCTTTGGCGGATGGGCACCAGCAACAGCCCACTATTGAGTTATTGAATAAGGCCGGTATACGGGTTGATGATTATCCTTCCAGTAGCGGAAAACGGCGTCCCACTTCGAATCTGGACGGCGTTACGATTAAGGTAATACGTCCCCAGGATATGCCGCTGCAGGTGGCTAATGGTAACTTCGACCTGGCGATCACCGGCAAGGACTGGCTCACGGAACACCTTAATCAGTTCCCGGCTAGTCCGGTAGTTGAGCTCCTCGATCTCAAGTTTGGCTGGGTAAGAATTGTGGCCGTGGTTAGTAATGAAGTGCCGGTAACCGATACCGGCGGGCTGAGGCAGCTTTGGGCTGGGCAATCGGCACCGATACGGGTGGCATCGGAATATGTTAACATCGCTGATAAGTACGCCCGTGATAATCACCTCGGCCTTTATCGTATAATTCCTACATGGGGAGCTACTGAGGCTTTTCTGACAGAGGATGCCGATTTGTTGATTGAGAATACCCAGACCGGGAGCACCCTGGCGCGGAATAACCTTAAGATTATTGATACGCTTTTTGAGTCCACGGCGCGGCTTATCGCTAATAAAGATAGCGTTGCCGATGCAAAGAAGCGTAAGAAAATAGAGTCTATAACTAAAACGCTGCGTGGCGCTTTAGCATAGGAGAGATGTAACTAATCAAAGGGTTTGAAGCGGTGGAAAAGGTATTCTCTCGGCTGGGTACACCACATAATATATCCGGTCAGGATGAGCGTGAATCAGTTGTCCGGGGGATTATTGAAGACGTCCGCCGGAGAGGGGATGCGGCTTTACTCGAATATACCGCAAAGTTCGATCATGCCCGTTTGACGGCACTGGAAGTAAGTCAAGCACGGGTAAAGAAGGCCTGTCAGAAGGTTGCCCCGGAAGTTATTTCAGCTCTCAAGCTGGCAGCTGACCGTATAGGCATCTTTCATAAAGCACAGCGGAAAGCGATTCGAGGTAAAGTAAATCTCCCCGGCTTGAGCCAACTGATACGTCCGTTAGAGCGTGTTGGTGTTTACGTTCCTGGCGGTACTGCCAGCTACCCTTCGACTGTCCTGATGACCGCTATTCCCGCCCGGGTGGCTGGAGTTAAAGAAATAATTTTGGTAACACCGCCTCAGGCAGATGGGAAAATTTCCCCCCTGACATTGGCGGCGGCCGATATTGCCGGCGTTGACCGTGTTTTTGCCGTCGGGGGCGCTCAGGCAATTGCTGCCCTGGCTTTCGGTACCGACTCAATTCCTCGCGTCGATAAAATCTGCGGTCCGGGCAATATTTTCGTTACCCTGGCCAAGAAGCTTGTTTATGGCGTCGTCGGCATCGATGGGCTTGCCGGACCGAGCGAAGTATTAATTATCGCCGATGATTCGGCTGACCCGGTTGCCTGTGCGGCTGACCTTTTGGCACAGGCGGAACATGACTCCATGGCTTCCGCTATTCTGGTAACGACATCGCGGGCTTTGGCCGACCGGGTCAAGCAGGAAATTGTGAAGCAATTGAAGGATCTGCCTCGTAAGGAAACCGTTGCTAAATCTCTGGAGAGTCAGGGTATTATCGTCGTAGTCTCCGGTATGGATGAGGCAATCAATCTGGCTAACCTGTACGCTCCGGAACATCTTTGCCTGATGGTGGATAAAGCTGATGGCTATGTCCCCCGTCTGACTCACGCCGGTTGTATCATTACCGGCAAGAAAGCCACGGTGGTAATCGGTGATTACGTTGCCGGGCCGAGCCATGTCTTGCCCACAGGGGGTACGGCCCGGTTTAGCTCTCCACTAAACGTAATGGATTTTCTTAAACTGACTAACGTTATTAATATCGATGAAATGAATTTGAAGAACCTGGGTCGAGCCGCCGAGATTTTGGCCCGTGCCGAGGGGCTTGAGGCACACGCCCGTTCGATGCATAAAAGGCTTAAATAGTAATAGACAATATTTGAAGGAATATTAGGGGGAATCGATGGACAAGAGCATACAGAAATTAATAAGGCCGGATTTGGCTTCCTTTGTCGGCTATTCGGCGGCTACCTCTCCGGAAACTTTGGAGGGCAAGACCGATGTCCCGGTGAAAGACATTATCAAACTGGATGCCAATGAAAATCCTTACGGCTGTTCGCCAAAGGTCAATAAGGCTCTGTCCAGGTATTCGAATTTCCATGTCTACACCGATGACGGGCAAACAAAACTACGGGAGCTATTGTCCGAATATATCGGCTTGGATGCCCGCTGTATTGTCGCCGGTAGCGGTAGTAATCAGCTTATTGACCTCGTTTTACGTCTGTTCCTTAATCCGGGCGATGAGGTAATAAGCTGCCCGCCGACCTTTGGTATCTACGGTTTCAGCACCAAACTCTGCGCCGGGAATCTGGTTGAAGTCCCGCGGGATGAACACTTTGGCGTTAATATCGGCGTTTTAAAGGCGGCTATCACAAAAAGAACGAAGGTAATCTGCCTGGCTAATCCGAACAACCCGACCGGGACGATTATTCCCCAGTCGGATATTCTGGAGCTTTTGGACACAGGAATACCTTTGTTGCTTGACGAAGCTTATTATGAGTTTTGTGGCGAGACGTTGGCGGCTAAAATCGGTTCCTGTGAGAACCTGATGATTCTGCGCACCTTTAGTAAATGGGCCGGACTGGCGGGGTTGAGGATTGGCTACGGTCTTTTCCCGCCGGACATTGCTGATATGCTGATGAGAATCAAGATGCCCTACAATGTTAACGTAGCTGCTGTGGTGGCTGTGCAGGAGTCGCTTAAGGATCTTGATTATTTGGTAGGCCGCTTGCAGGCTATAGTCGATGAGAGGAACAGACTTTTCCAGGAAATAAAAAAGCTCGGTTGGCTCGAGCCGTTACCTTCGCAGGCTAACTTTCTGCTTTGTCAGGTATTAAAGGGAGAGGCAAGACGTGTAGCGAAGGAATTGCAGAAAAAGGGGATACTTGTCCGCTTTTTTGATCAGCCGAGGCTGCGTAATTTCATCCGTATCAGCGTCGGAAAACCGGAACACACCGATAGGCTGATGAAGGCACTTGGGGAAATCGGCTAGCTGACCTCACCCCTCGCCAATTCCTCCTCCTCTTTTCCGGATGTTACCTTCCCATCCAGTCGGGCTTCGAGGAGCCTTTGGAGGATTTCTTTCATGCGCGGGCCAGCCGGGATTCCCCGCTTTTTCAGGTCTTCGCCGGTGGTGACTGGCTTGACATAACGTAACTTGGTGAGAAATAGCTGGATGTTATGGCGGACAACCGCTGAGTCAGTGGCTAACGTATTGGCCGTAACCGCTGTTACTGAATAGCCATTGAGAATCGCATAGATACGGCTCGGCCGTAGTTCCGGTTTTGATAACAATTTCAGTTTAGTTTTGAGAATAATACTGTCGCGTAGAGTCTCTCCCAGCGCCTGCGGTAAGTGCAGGTAAGAAATCAAGTCAGCTATTTCTCTGCCGGTCAGGGAATAAGTCAGCAGAGCCAGGTAGAGAGTCACCAATGGTAACTGGGGTTCGCTCAATTGCCGTGCCGCCTGGAATTTCTCTGTCAGCCAGTCGTTACATTTTAAATCGGGATTAATTTTTGCCAGGGCTCCAAGTTTGTCCGCTAGGCTCAGCACTTTCTCCGGGGCGGGTTCTTTCAAGACAAGTTCCATCTCGTGGCGGATGCGGTCGCCGCTGATGGTGTCTAGCTGTGGAATGTCCCGCTTGAGCAGGCGTAAAGTATTTGCTTCGATGTTGAAATCGAGCCGTTGTTCGTAGCGTATTGCCCGCCAGATGCGGGTGGCATCATCGGTGAAGCTGCCTTTGTGCAGAATACGGATTTGTTTCTGTTTGAGGTCCTGCTGTCCTCCATAGAGGTCTATCAGTTGACCCCAGCGGCCGGAGATAAGTTCGACCGCCATGGCATTGATGGTAAAGTCACGGCGAAACAGGTCGGCGGCCAGAATGCCGGGCTTCGCTGTCGGCAGCGCCCCCGGCCGGGCGTAGGTCTCGGAGCGGGCCGTAACTATGTCGATGGTCCATTTGTCCCATGTCAGTTTGGCCGTCCCGAAACGTGGGTGGGTCGTAATTTTACCCCCGGTCATTTCGGCTAGAAGCTTCCCCAGAGCAATGGCGTCGCCTTCTACGACCATGTCAATGTCGAAATTACTTCTCCCCAGAATCAGGTCGCGTACCACCCCGCCCACCAGGTAGAGACTCCATCCCTGTTTGGCCGCAATCAACCCCGCCGATTCCAGGAACTCGACCAGTTCGATGGGTAGCTGTTTTTCAATTTTGCTTGCCAGATTAACTATTTTAGGCATTTCTCCGCCTTGTTGGTCTCAACCTGATTATAACATAGGCAGTAACCTTGGCTAATTAGTAATTGTCATTTCCTCGCCGCTCCTTTATAATGAGGCTTCACATGAAAGTAGTTGCAATCGTTGGCATGACCGGCGCCGGCAAATCGGAAGTGGCCAGGCTGTTCGAAAAGAACGGCTTTATCCGCATTAGGTTTGGCGATGTCACCGATGGTGAAGTGAAGAAGCGTGGCCTGGAACTGAACGAGGCCAACGAGCGCACTGTCAGGGAACAGTTGCGCCGCGAACTGGGTATGGCTGCCTATGCCAAACTTAATCAGCCCCGGATTGACGCCGCTCTGAAATCCGGCGATGTCGTAATAGATGGCCTTTATTCCTGGGAAGAATATCTATTCCTCAAGGAATACTACGGAGAAGGTTTTTGTGTTGTCGCCGTTTGGTCGTCGCCGAAAACAAGACACACCCGGTTGACCGGCAGGCGGGAGCGCCCGCTCACCCTGGTTGAAGCTGCCAGCCGTGACCGTGCTGAAATCGAGAATCTGAATAAGAGCGGTCCGATTGCCGTGGCCGATTTCACTATTAATAACGAATCTTCTTTGGACAGCCTGATAGAGGCCTCAAAAACAGTTATCGATAAGGTAAGAAATGGCAAGAAGAACAACTAGGCCTGACGTTGACGAGTATTTTCTGAAAATAGCTTCGGTCGTTGCGGAGCGGGCTACTTGCCAGAGGCATAGTGTCGGTGCCGTCGCCGTAAGAAGCAAGCATATACTCAGTACGGGCTATAATGGTGCCCCCGCCGGGGCCAGTGATTGCCTCGGGTTGGGCTGTCTCAGAGATGAGCTTGGTATCCCTTCGGGGCAGAGGCACGAAATCTGCCGTGGTATCCACGCCGAGCAGAATGTAATTATACAAGCCTCTCTTAATGGTGTCAGTACTGAGGGTGCTACCATTTACTGTACGCATACGCCGTGTGTGCTTTGCGCCAAGATGCTGGTAAATGCCCGGATCAAGCGCTTTGTCAGCTTTGGCAAATATGCCGATGACAGCTTTATAAAGATGTTCCGTGAAGCTGGCATTGAGATTGATACCAGGAAGAAACCGTCAGCGGAAATCGACTTTCTGGACTAGAGGCTACCCTATATTCTCCCCCTGGTAAGCCCCGTGATAGCCTTCCGTCTCCTGTGTCAGCGGGAAGAAAATCAGCTGTAACACCCGGGCATCCTTCTGCAGCCGGAATCCTTTAGCGTTGTACACTACCAGCAATGATTGCGAACGCCCCGAGTAGCCGGCATCCCACACTGCTGTTCCCACGGTAACGCCGCAGCGGAGCAAGCTCGACCGTGGTCGTGCCAGAGCCATGACATTATTGGGCAGGTGGACAATTTCGTTGTAGGTAATCATGTAAGGCCCCGGTTTCAAGTCGATAAATCCCGCCCCATCGAAAATCAGCGGCTTCGAATCAGAAATACGCCGGTCCTTGTCGCTGGCGGCAATTTGCCCCGCTGTCTCGAGTGAAGCTATATCTCGGAGTGTCAGGTCGAACCCATTAGGCTGCAACTGCGCTTCGAGGTCGATATAGCCTTCGAATAACGGCGGCTTTTGTTGGAGTAATCTTCGTATGTCTGCTTTGGCTAGAATTGCTGTCATTTGTCTCCAGTATATAGGTTATACCGTCCCCGGGTAAACCCCCCAATAGCATTAGCAGCTTGTGTCTGGAATAAGTTATAATAATAAAGAGTTCATGTCATACAATTATCTGGGAGTAATTGTAAATTAACCGGTAAGGATGGGGCTATCGAAACTCGTATTAAGCTTTTAATTTTGGATATCGACGGCACGCTTTTAAACCGGGAGGGGACTATCTCATCGGAAGACAAAAAAGCCCTGGCCATGGTCGCTGCTTCCGGTATTAAAATCTCCTTATCAAGCGGACGGTCGGCTTCGGCTTGTTTGCCCATCCTCGACAATTTGTCGCTGGACGGCTACCATACTTCTTTTGACGGGGCGTTGGTCAGTAACCCGAAACTAAAGAAAGAGGTTTATGCCAACCCTCTCAGCGACCGTTTAGTCGAGCAGATTATAGATTTCACCCATGACAGCGGAATAAATATTGAACTGTATTCCGATAAGCGTCTTTTTATTGAAAAAGAGACCTGGTCGGCTGAGGTCCGCCGCCATGTATTTGGTACTCAGCCGGTTATTGGTGATTTCGCTAAAATTGGCCGTGAGGAACGGATTATTAAGGGAACTATAGTTGCCCGCTCTCCCGAAGAGAAGGCCAAAGCGGAACATCTTTGCCGTCACTTTGACAGTGTTTTTACTTTCTCGAGCAATAGAACACCGGCGTTTCCTGGGGTTGATTTTGTTAATGTACTTGCCCCGGGTGTGTCCAAGGGTAAAGCACTGGAGTCCCTGATATCATTTATGGGAATAGCCATGTCTGAAGTTATGGCTATCGGGGACGGGTCTAACGATGCCTCGCTTTTCTCCCGGGTGGGTTTGGCCGTGGCTATGGGCGATGCCTCGGATGACCTGAAAGACATGGCTCACCATGTTACCCTCGATGCCGACCATAGCGGTGTCGCCGAGGCCGTCAACCGGATTCTTCTGGCTCATTAAAATGTGCCTGTTCCGCTTCTTAAGGATTAGGGGAATGACCGATGCCTGAATTTGAGATAGTCTCCGATTTTAAGATGACCGGCGACCAGCCCGAGGCCGTGGATAAGCTGGTCGAGGGACTGGAGCAGGGCTTTAAGCACCAGACTCTCCTCGGCGTCACCGGCAGCGGCAAGACCTTTACCATGGCTAATGTTATCGCCCGCCTCCGGCGTCCGGCCCTTGTTATCAGCCATAATAAGACCCTGGCCGCGCAGCTTTATCAGGAATTCAAGGAATTCTTTCCCAACAATGCCGTGGAATACTTCGTCAGCTATTACGATTATTATCAGCCTGAAGCCTATATCCCTC
>ERZ1292640.4824-Hain-H43-02um-R1-4824-length-10150-cov-4_pt1 | contig 10150 bp, 10 predicted proteins | sample MGYA00564404_ERZ1292640 | MGnify/ENA primary metagenome ERZ1292640 (study PRJEB36523, sample SAMEA6512636) | groundwater metagenome | collected 2019-01-08 | study: AquaDiva: Metagenomics assemblies of 32 groundwater samples | reverse complement strand
TTGTCGTTATTGCAGCCACTAATGTTCCCAATATTCTTGATCCTGCATTGAGAAGGCCGGGAAGGTTTGACCGGGAAATAGAAATAGGAGTACCAACCAAAGAAGGAAGATTAAACATTTTAAAGATACACACAAGAAATATGCCACTTTCAAAAAATGTTAACCTTAAGGAGCTTGCAGCTATAACTCACGGTTTTGTAGGAGCTGACGTATCTTCTTTAGCGAAGGAGGCTGCTATGATTGTCCTTAGGAGGATTTTGCCTGACCTAAGGCTGCAGGAAGAGCAGCCCATCCCGAAAGATATTCTTGAAAAATTAAGGATAAACCAAAAAGACTTCAAGGAAGCCCTAAAGATGGTAAGGCCTTCTGCATTGAGGGAAGTCTTAGTAGAGGTGCCAAACGTAAAATGGGAGAGCATAGGAGGCTTAGAAGAGGTGAAGCAGGAGCTTATAGAGGCTGTAGAATGGCCCTTGAAGTATCCTGAGTCATTCAAGCGTTTAGGCGTCAAGCCGCCAAAAGGAATTTTGATTTATGGTGCTCCCGGAACTGGAAAGACAATGCTTGCAAAAGCTGTAGCGAATGAAAGCCAGGCAAATTTTATTCTTGTTAAAGGGCCTGAATTATTGTCAAAATGGGTAGGGGAAAGCGAAAAAGCAGTGAGGGAAGTTTTCAAGAAAGCCAGGCAGGTAAGCCCATGCATAATATTCTTTGACGAACTTGATAGCTTGGTCCCAGAAAGAGGCGCTAATTCTGACAGTCATGTTTCCGAAAGGGTTGTCAACCAGATGCTTACTGAGATAGATGGTTTGGAGGAAATGCATGATGTTGTCATAATTGCCGCAACCAACAGGCCGGATATAGTTGATACAGCCTTGTTAAGGCCGGGAAGGTTTGACAGGATAATCCTGACTCCGGTTCCTGAGGAAAAGACAAGATTGGAGATATTTAAAGTGCATACAACAGGAATGCCTTTAAAACTAATAAAGGAGGAGTTAAGGGATTTATTAGAAAAATATGAAAATGAAAAAATAAAGCTTCCGGTCAATGTTGCTTCAAAAATGGCAGGAGATGAGGCAATCACAGAATCTGATTTAAAGAAGCAAAATAAGAAAGAAAAAAAAGAAATAGAATTTAATGAACTTTCCGAAACAGATAAATTATTATATCATCTTGCGAAAAAAACAGAAGGCTATGTCGGGGCAGACATAGAAGCTGTCTGCAGGGAAGCAGCCATATTTGCTTTGAGGGAAAGCATGGATGCAAAGGAAATAACTCTAAAGCATTTCGAGAAAGCCATTGAAAAAGTCCCTCCATCAGTTGACAAGGAAATAGAAAAGAGATATGAGAATATGAGGGGAGTATTAAGCTCAGCAAGAGCCAAGCAAATGCAGGAAGAGAAGCCTATCTATATGGGCTAGGTTTCCGCAATATTTATAAATTCTGACTTACCTGTAAGTTATTGTGAGTGAAATATTATGATTATTAGCCTAAGCAGGCATGCATTAGAGCAGGCTAGGGAAAGGGGCATAAGCATCAGCGAAATCAAAAAAACTATACAAAGAGGCGCAAAGCATTTCCAGAAAGATAAGATAGTTTCAGATTACACTCATATAAGGATAGTATACCAGCTGATAAAAAAAGAATATTTTATTATCACTGTGATGATAAGAGTAGGGCGATGAAAATGAAACACAAAAAAATTTCGAAGAAATTTTTGGTGTCCCAAAAATCACGAAGTGATTTTTTAGGATGTCCTGTATGTGAAGAAGGAAACCTTGTTAGAAAGGCAGTGCCATACAGCATTTATGGGTTTGAACTGGGAAAATTCCCTGCCAAAGTATGCAACAAATGCAATGAGCAATGGTTTGACGAGCTTACTGCTAAAAAAATTGAGGATATTGAAAAGAGAAAAGGGCTTTTTGGGCTTACAAAGCAGAGCAAGATAAGCTATTCCGGGAATTCATTGATTGTGCGAATACCAAATGAAATAGCCAAGTTTATGAGGCTGAAAAAAGAAGCTTCCGTTTCAATACATCCGGAAGGGAAAAATAAAATAACAATAGAGCTTTGAAAATGACAGCAAAACCCGGAGACAAAGTCAAGGTAATTGCAACTGATGAAATAAAAGAAGGTATCCTGATGCCCAATGAGGAGACTGGTTCTGTTATAATAAAGCTGGATAATGGCTATAATATTGGTATTGATAACAAAAAAATAAAGGAAATAAAAATTGTTGAGAAATACAAAGCAAAAGAAACTGCTTCTAAAAAAGAAATAAAAAAAGACAGTAAAAAGCCGACTATATCTATTTTACATACGGGAGGCACGATAGCAAGCAAGGTTGATTACAGGACTGGCGGGGTAGTTGCAAGGTTTTCCCCTGAGGAAATTCTTGAAATGTTTTCAGAGCTTAAAGGCATGGCAAACATAAGAAGCAAATTAATTTCAAATATGTTTTCAGAAGATATGCGCTTTAAGCATTATGCTTTAATGTGCAAGGCCATAGAAGAAGAGGTGAAGAAAGGTATTGACGGCATTATATTGATCCATGGCACAGACACTTTAGGGTATAGCGCAGCAGCATTAAGCTTCGCCTTGGAAAATATTAACGTCCCTGTAATCCTTGTTGGCAGCCAGAGAAGCTCTGACAGGGGAAGCTCGGATGCCGCAGTAAACTTGATATCTGCTGCTAACTTCATTGCAAAAACTGATTTTGTTGGAGTAGCAATATGCATGCATGGATCAACCAGCGACAATGACTGCTTAATCATGCCTGCATGCAAAACCAGGAAACTGCATACAAGCAGAAGGGATGCGTTTAAGGTTGTCAACGACAAGGCAATTGCCAAAGTTAATTACGAAACAGCCTCAATAGAATTTATAAAAGAGGATTATCATAAGAAAGAAAACGGGAAAAAATTTGTCGTTAAAGAAAAATTTGAAGAAAAAGTCGGCCTATTAAAAGTGCATCCTAATATGTTCCCCGAGCAGTTCGAGTTTTTTAAAAACTACAAAGGACTTGTAATAGAAGGCACCGGACTTGGGCACGCTCCAGTGGGAGTTCCAAATGAATCAAGCAAAATACACGCAAAAAATTTGGAAGTGATAAAAAAACTAGTCAAAAACGGCTGCATTGTTGTTATGACATCCCAATGTATTTTTGGCAGGGTGCAGATGCATGTTTACTCAAATGCTATAGACTTGGTAAAAGCAGGAGTCATTCCTGGCCAGGATATGCTCCCTGAAACAGCATTCATTAAATTAGCCTGGCTCCTTGGAAACTGCAAAAAAGAAGAAGTCAAGGAACTGATTGATAAAAATTTAAGGGGAGAAATAAATGAGAGGCTTTTAGAGGACGAATTCTTGCAATAATAATGTTTTTATAATTTAAAAGCAAATTCTCATGTATGCAGCCGATTAAGGACTTATTGAACAAAATCAAATGGGACAAGAGGGAAAAGCTGGAGCAATATTCAATCTATTATTATGACCGGATTTCCCGGGAACTGATAAAAATTGATTATGCACAAAAAGGCGAAAACCCCGAACTTTAGTTCGGGGATGAAGCCTTTTTGGCATCCTAAAAATCGGTCTATAGATGCAAGTGTCCGTTCAAACTCAGCCCTTTAGGGCTGAGTAGGACACTTGCGACCGATTTTTATGATACTGATATAAAAAGATTCGAAGATAATTTTATTGTTGTTGAAAAAAATAATGAAGAATCTTTTATACCGATGCATAGGATTAAAGTAGTAAGGAAAAATAATGTTGTTGTCTGGAAGAGATAGGTTTTTATAATAATTATAATTAGTATTTATGGTATTGATGAAATAAATTTATTGAAAATGGAACTGAACTATAATGAATTGGGCTTCAAGTGCGGTCTTGAAATTCATCAGCAATTGGAAGGCAAAAAACTCTTTTGTGATTGTCGAACTATGAATTCTGGCAAAGAGCCAAATATAAGATTTGAAAGAAGGCTAAGGGCAGTTGCCGGGGAAACTGGGGAAATAGATATTGCAGCATCCCACGAGATGCAGAAACGCAGAAAGTTTATTTACGAAGCGGATTCTGAAGATACTTGCTTGGTTGAATATGATGAAGAGCCTCCGCACGAATTGAACAAACAGGCATTAGAAACTACATTAAAAATTGCATTATTATTGAATGCTAAAATTGTTGATGAGATGCAGGTAATGAGGAAAACGGTCATTGATGGCAGCAATGTTTCCGGCTTTCAAAGGACAGCATTAGTTGCAATGGACGGCTTTATAGAAACTTCCCATGGAAAGGTTACCATACCAACAATTTGCCTGGAGGAAGAAGCAGCTCAAAAACTTGATGAAGAAAAAGATGCTCGGACAGAGTCTGGCACCTCCTCCGGAGGTTATGTAAAATACAGGCTAGACAGATTAGGCATACCTTTGATAGAAATCGCTACAGGGACAGAAATAAAAAACCCGGAGCACGCAAAAGAAACAGCTTCAATAATAGGGATGATTCTAAGGAGCGTAGAAAATGTCAAACGCGGCTTAGGAACCATAAGGCAGGATGTCAATGTTTCAATAAATAAAGGCGCAAGGACAGAAATAAAAGGCTTCCAGGACTTAAGAAGCATTCCGAAAGTGATAAACTACGAGATTGAGCGTCAATTAGGAGAAATAAAAAAAGGAAAAAAGCTGGAAAAAGAAGTAAGGAAAGCCGAACAGGATTTTACAACCTCCTTTTTAAGGCCCCTTCCTGGTGCTGCAAGATTATACCCGGAAACAGACGTTGCCCCAATAAAGATAGAGAAATCCTACATTGAAACATTGAAAAAAGAACTTCCAAAATTATTATCGCATAAGGCAGAAGAGCTTGAGAAGAAATACAAAGTAAGCAAAGAGCTGGCAAAAGAGCTGATAGAAAAAGAAAATTTTGAGGATATAATCAAAAAATTCAATAAATTGGAATCTTCATTGGTGGCTCATATTCTTGTTAACGTCCCGAAAGAAATAAAATCACGCTTTAAATTAGACACTTCCGGATTAAAGGACGAACACTTCGAGGAAATTCTCGATTATCTAAACCAAGGAAAGATAGCAAAGGAAGCAGTAATAGATTTATTGGTCAAAAAAATAAAGAATGAGAAGATTGATTTTGATAAATTTGCTTCTGTCTCAGAAAAAGACCTTGAAAAAGAAATCAAGGAACTGATAGAAAAAAAGAAAGATCTTTCTTTAGGAGCCTATATGGGAATCCTCATGTCCAAATACCGCGGCAAAGTGGATGGGAAGAAGATAATGGACCTGTTGAAGAAGTATATGGAATAAAAAAATAAAAAAAAACGCGCCTGCGAGGACTTTCGTTTTGGTTGCGAGCGACTAGCGAGCACGAGGGGCTTTTGCGAAGCAAAATGCCGCTCTTTGCGTGTCGACCGCGCGTAACCAGTCGTTTCGAACCCCGGGCCTAAAGGTTAGGAACCTTTCGCTCTATTTGCACGTGCTTTTAGCACTCCAAGCTGAGCTACAGGCGCACAAACCAACTGAAAACAACCCTTTTTAAAAACTTTATTATATCCTTTTATTATCTTTATATTTTTGAATATATGCACATACAAAAACCTTTATAAATAACACCTTTACGTCATTTATCATCCATTTTCAAAGTCTATTTACAGAAATTAAAGATGAGCAACACAATTTTGAAAGAGATCCTTGAGGCCGAGAAGGACATAGATACAAAAGCGGAAAATGCAAGGAAAAAAGCAGAAAAGATGATAAAAGATGCGGAAGCATCCTCAAAAGAGCTTATTGACAGGAAGAAAGCTTCTTTGGAGCAAAGAAACAGGGAAAAGCTTGAAAATCTTAAACAAAGCCTGGTGGAAAATAAGAAAAAGAAGATGCAGGATGCAAAAAAGAAGGTCTCTGAAATAGAAAGCAAGGCATTCAAAAACAGCAAAAAGGCTGTTGATTACATCTACAATAAATTCCTGAATCTGGAAAAATAAAATGCTCAAGCCTGAAAGAATGTCAAAGTTGTTCGTGGTTGGCCCAAAGTCAACTTTGCCTAAAATGGTCTCAAGGCTGCATGAGCTTAAAATTGCGCACTTGATAGAGCATAAGAAAGATGAATTTGATTTGTGCACTCCATTGGAGAATTTTGAAAAGCTGAGTAGCTTACTATTGCAAGTAAGGTCTATCACAACTCATTTAAATATTTCTAGCGATCAGGCAAAAGCAAATATATTTAAGTTTAAAGATTTAGAAAAAGAGATTGCAAAAATAAAAGAAAGAGTAAATAAAGCAATAGATGAAATAAAAAAAACAGAAGACGAAATATCTTTGATTTCTGAACAGAAAAAAACTCTAAAGCTAATGGTTTTATTGAATGTTCACCCTGAAGATTTTCAAAAGTCCAACTACATAAAGTCCTATTTAGGCTATGTTGACGATCCTAATATCATAAAACTCGAAAAGATAACTGATAGGTTTGAAATTTACACTGCTGCTGAGGATAAAAAAACACTTATTGCTGTGTTTGTTGATTCAAATTTTGCAACTAAATTTGAGAAGATACTTGCCGAATCGTCATTTTCTGATGTAGATACGAGTATCACAAGCTCATTAAAAGGGGATGCAAAAGATTTATTTGAGAAACTTTTGGAGAAAGACGAAAAACTTCAAGTAAAGCTTAGAACATATCAAGACAAACTAAAAAAAATTGCTGAAAAGCATGCTCATTTTCTTGCAGAAGCTGAAAAGTTCCTTTCTGTTGAGGCTGAAAAAGCCCAAATTCCATTAAGCTTCGGCTCGACAAGGGAAGCTTTCTTCTTGAGATGCTATCTCCCGAAAAATGATATGGAAAAAACCAGGAAAGAGCTGATGAAATCTGGCAATAATAAGCTGTATATCGTAGAGGAGCCTTTGGGCGAGGAAGAAGATATACCGGTTAAGTTGAACAACTCAAAATATATCCAGAACTCTGAGTTTTTTACAAAATTATTTGCACTGCCAAAATATGATGAGTTTGATCCTTCTGTTCTTATCGCTTACACTTTCCCGTTGTTCTATGGCTTCATGCTTGGCGATGTAATCTACGGCCTCGTGACATTTGCTTTGTTCTATTACTTAAAGAAAAAATTTCCGGTTGGAAAGCAATTCTTCAACATGATGCTTGCTGCCTCTATTGGTGCAATAATCTTTGGATTTTTATATGGAGAATTTGCGGGGTTGGAGCTTTATCACTTCTGGATTGAGAGAACGCATGATTTCAGCACATTGATGATGATATCTATTTTAGCAGGAATTGTCCATGTAAACTTCGGTTTAATCCTTGGATTTATACTCGAATACAAGCATCATGGATTGATGAAAGCTGCAAATTCAAAACTAAGCTGGATAATTTTACAGATAGGAGGAGTTTTATTTTTGGGATCATTGCTTAAAATGCTTACTGTTTCCAAACCATTGTTTTACGCTGGGGTTTTTCTCTTTGTTTTAGCTGTCTTAATGCTTTTGAAGGGAGAAGGCTTTATCGGGGTTATGGAAATACCAAGCATCCTGACACATATAATGTCTTATGCAAGATTAATGGCCGTTGGATTGGCATCAGTTTTTATAGCAGTAATGGTTAACGACCTTATAACATTCCTATTCCACAAAGGAATTTTGTTTTGGCCTTTGGCATTGATTTCATTATTAATCGGTCATACATTTAATATTGCTCTGGGAATCTTAAGCCCATCTTTGCATTCAATAAGGCTCCACTACGTGGAATTTTTCTCAAAATTCTACCAAGGTGGCGGCAAAGATTATGAGCCCTTCGGGGCTGAAAAGCAAAAAAGTTTGATTTAGGGGGCAGTGGGAACAATGATGCGAGTGAACTCGTTTTTGAGTGAACTCGCTCACAATTCGCAGTTCCGGGCCTCCTCATAAAATCGGAGGTAAAAAATGGCAGGAGTTGAACTCGCAATTGGAAACGGCCTTTTAGGTGTAGGCGCTGGTTTGGCCCTTGGCCTGGGCGCTATAGGAACGGGCCTTGCGCAGCAGCAGATTATAGCTGCGGTATTTGGCGCAATAGTTGAGGACCCAAAGCAGTTTGGTAAGGGATTGTTTTTTATCCTGTTGCCCGAGACTTTGGTCATATTCGGACTGGTTATAGCAATAATGCTCATGGGCAGGATGTAGTTGCCCTTGGCTTTATAAAAATGGGACTCGAAAAAATAAAGGAAGAGATACTGCATAAAGCAGATGCTGCAGAGAAAGAGATACTTGTGGAAGCAGAAAAAAAAGTGAATGGGATAAAAAACAATACAGCGGAGCAGATAAAACAGCTGGAAAGAGAAGCATCGCAAAAGCTTGAAGCAGAGATGAAGAACCTTGAAAAAAGGGAAAATTCCTTGGCAAACGTGGAGTCCAGGAAAATGCTCTTCGAAACCAGGAAAAATCTCATAGATAAGGCTTATGAGGAAGCATTCAATAAAATCAGGAATATGCCGGCTAAAGACAGGGAAGACCTCATAAAGAAATTGATTGACATGGCAAAAAAAGAAATTGACGTTGATGTTGTTTACATCAGTGAAAAAGATAAAAAATATTGCAAAGATGAAGCAAAAATAAAAGGAATAGAGACTGACGGCGGCATAATATGCGAGACAAAAGACGGTAATGTGAGAGTCAATCTTACATTCGGCACTTTGTTTGCAGACTTGAGGGAAAAAACATCCAAGGAGGTTTCAGAAATACTGTTATATTAAAATGGGAACGCCAGTTATTTTGGAAAAATATCCTTACATTTACTTAAGGACGATTATAATGAAAAAAGCTCTCTTAACTAAGTCAGACTACGACAAAATCCTGAAGATGACTCCTGGCCAGATTGGCAAATACCTGGAAGATTTTGAATATAAGCGAGAAGTCGATGAATTGGCAATGGAATACGAAGGAATCGAATTAATAGAAAGGACCCTGCAGATGAATTTAGGAAATAAATTTGGCAAGCTGCTCAAGATAGCGCCTCATGACTTAAGGCTCTTAATAATAATCTACCTGAAAAGATATGACATTTACAACATAAAGACAATAATGAGGGCTAAATTTAGCGGCATGCAAGCTGAAGAAACAAAAAAGTATCTAAGCCCGGTATCAGTAGCTGATAGCTCTTATTTTGACAAGCTTAATGCACAAAAGACAGTGGAAGAAGTTTTTACGAGCCTTGATTTCCTGGAAGAAAAAGATACAAGGAACGCATTAGATCATTTTAAGAATAATAATTCCCTGGTTTTAATGGAAAATGTTTTGGACAAATATTACTTTAACTTCGTTTTTTCGCAGTTGCGCTATTTGACAATGGAAGGCAGGCTCTATAAGAGATTCCTGCTTAATGAGATTGACATATTTAACATAAAGCTCCTGCTTAGATTAAAGGCAGAAAAAATTCCTGAGCAGGAAATAAAAGATTTGGTATTCAGCCTCGGCACTATAAAGAGGGAAACAATAGACAAGATGATAAAGTCAGACGTTGATGGCATAATAAAAGAAATGGAAAATACTGATTTTAAGGAAACCGCTGAAAAATACGCTAAAGAAGCAGGTAAAATAAGCTTTACAGACCTTGAGATAGACCTTGACAAGTTTTTGCTGCAGCAATCAAAAAAACTCATAAGGCAGCATCCGATGAGCGTTGATGTCATTTTAGGCTATATGTTCCTTAAAGATATTGAAGTAAAAAACCTTACCAGGATAATAAAAGCCAGGCAGCTAGGCATGGAAGATGAATTTATTGAAAAAATAGTTGTGGTATGAACCAACGCAGTTGGTGTCAAAGATATAGAGATGCTGAGAAACAAAGTTTCTGGCACCTCCTCGTAAACTCGGAGGTTTTTGAGTATGGTCGATGTTGTTGTTTTAGGAAGCAATTAATTTGTTGTTGGTTTTCGGCGGGCAGGAATAAGGGAAACAATTGAAGTAAGCAGCGAGCCACTAAAAGACATAGAAGAGTTAAGAAAAAGGGATGACATTGGCATAGTTGTCATAGACGAGAAAATAATGGAAGCTCTTGAACAGCATCAAAGGGAGGAAATAGAGGATAGCGTAGACCCTGTTTTCATACCTGTATCAACAAAAGTTGAGCAGGACAGCCTGAGGCGCTTGATTAAAAAATCAATAGG
>ERZ1292640.4822-Hain-H43-02um-R1-4822-length-10150-cov-4_pt1 | contig 10150 bp, 7 predicted proteins | sample MGYA00564404_ERZ1292640 | MGnify/ENA primary metagenome ERZ1292640 (study PRJEB36523, sample SAMEA6512636) | groundwater metagenome | collected 2019-01-08 | study: AquaDiva: Metagenomics assemblies of 32 groundwater samples | reverse complement strand
GGCCGAGGCCACCATCCGCACCGTCGAGGTGCTGCAGTTCTGCTCGTGGTCGGCATGGAGGATCAGGATGACCTCGATCGCCCGGACGACGTCGGGGTCCGGGACGAATCCCTTGACGGGGGACGAGAAGAGCATGTTCAGCAAGTTCTCGACGTAGCGCAGCCGCATCGAGGGATAGACGACCGGCTCGCCGACGAACTTCTTGTAGGAAAACGCCGCAATCGTCCGAACCTGCGAGATGAGCCCCGCCATCACGCGGTCCTCCTGCGTGGACGTGAGCTCGTCCGGGACGGGATAGAAGACGGACAGCGACGCCACCATCGTGGAAAGAATCCCCATCGGATGCGCCCGGCTCGGAAACGCGATGAAGAAGTGGCGCATATCCTCGTGGATGAGCGAAAACTCGTTCAGGCGGCTCGAGAATGTCTGCAGCTGCGACTTCGTCGGAAGCTCGCCATAGATGAGAAGGTAGGCGGTCTCGACGAACGTGGACTTCTCGGCGAGCTCCTCGATGGGATACCCCCGGTAGCGCAGGACCCCCTTCTCGCCGTCGATGAAGGTGATCTTGCTCTCGCAGGAGCCGGTGTTCCCGTAGCCCGGGTCGAGGGTGATGTAGCCGGTCTTCGCGCGGAGATCCGAGATGTCGAAGGCCTTCTCCCCCTCGGTGCCGACGATTCCCGGCGTTTCAAATGCCTTCCCGTCGAGTTCGATCTTCACGGTCCTGGGCATTCGCTCCTCCTTCAGGGCAGGGGGACTTCGCACGCGACGCGTGCGATCGGATCGCGCACGAGCGCGACCTTTTCCGGGGTGGCGTCCGTCTCCTCGAAGAGGACAAGGAGGTTCTCCTCCTGAAGCCAGGGTTTCGGGAGGTAGTAGTCCTCCTGGATCCCCGTCATCCAGTAGCGGCCGAGGTTCCGGCCGTTCAAATAGAGCCAGCCTTTTTTCATCCCCGTGGGCCGGACGAGGATCGGGCAATCGCACGCGGCGAGTTCCTCCTTCGAGAGGCGGAACGTCGTCTTCCACCAGCGCAGCCACCCGCTAGGCGATGCCTCCGAGGGGTCCTGCCAGGGGGCGGCATCCCCGCGCGCCGGATCGAACCAGCCGGCGATCTGACCCGCGAGGTGCGCGCGATAGCGCCAGACGTTCAGCCGCAGATCACGGCCCCAGCCGATCGAGACCGGCCCCTCGAGGCCCTTCGAGTCGTCCTCGAAGTTCTTCCCGGGAATCGTCTTGTCCCGGATCTGCCAGACGCCCTTCACGTGGCCCAGGTTGTCGGTGAGCACCGAGAGGACGTTCTTCCCGCGATTGAGATCCATCCGAACGGAGATGAAGGGGTCCACGAAGCGGCTCCATTCCGGGGGATCCGTCGTCTCCGCGAGCTTCCCGTTAAGGAAGATAAGGCCTCGATCGGTAAGGCTCGTGAACGCGATGGTCTTGGTTTCGTTCCCCTCCTTCCCGCGCGCCCCCGCCATCGCGATGGGATCCGCGTGCTCCGCAATGAACTTCCACAGGAGCTTCTCGGAGCCGACCCAGTCGAAGGCCGTCCGGTACCAGGCGTAACCGGAGGTGTCGCCGAGGAAAGCGCGGTTCATCGGCTCCCACATCACGGTCCAGGAGGAGTCGTCAAAGCTTGCGTCGGCCTCGGGGCCGTCCTGGGCGAACCGCCAGTTCTTGAGCGCGGGCAGAGACGCGAGCCTCGCCTCAGCGGGCAGCGCCAGGCGGGCGGGCTTTTTTCCGGGCGTCCAGGTCCAACTTCTCGAGTCCTCCTCGCGGAAGCCCGCGACGCTCCCCTCCTTGACCTGGCGCAGGCGGTAGGGGCCGACGCAGACCTTGCCGCCGGCCTCGTGGGTCCGCGCCGCGAGGTCCGAAGGCACGACCAGGAGGTTCAGGACGGCGGGGCATTCCAGCCGCGCCCAGCGCGGGGCGGACAGTTTCGAGGGATCGACATCGGCCGTCCAGGCACCCTTCGACCAGGTTCCCTCGACGTCCCCCTTCACGACCGGACGCTTCTTCGATTCGATCGAGATCCGGGCCTGCTCGCCCGGATGCCGGCTGGACACGACCAGGAACGGCTCGCCGTCCGCGACGCCGCGCGCGAGGATGGCGCCCGAGCAGCCGAGGAGGCGGACGCCCTCCGCGAGCCCGACGCCCTCCACGACCGGCCGGACACTCCGCGGCGGGACCGAGAAGCCGGGCGCCGAGAATCCCCCGATCGAAAGATCGAAGACCGCCAGGTCGTTGCCGAGGTTCCTAAAGAACCAGAGACTCCCGCTCTTGTGCTTGCGGCAGCGGATCTCCACTTCCTTCGGCACACCCTTCGCCCGGGCCGTGTTCCCCGGATCGCCCTCGAGGAGGATCTCCTCGAAGAACTTCGTGTAGCGGGTGGGGAGCGAGAGCGGGAACCACTTTTCCCCGAAGGCGCCCGCCTCCGTGCACGGCGCGTGGTCGTCGTAGGAGGTGACCTGGAGGAACTGCGAGCCGTTCTCGAAGTTCGTCCCGCCGTGGAACATGAAGAAGGAGTAGCCGGCAGCGCCCTCGGCGAGGCAGCGCCAGGTCTCGCGCTCGATCCGCTCGCGGGGCACGACCTCGGCCGTGCACTTGAACCAGGTGTCGTCCCAGCCGGTCCAGAACTCCGTCGAGTAGATCGGATCGTTGGGATGCTTCTTGCGGAACGCCTCGAAGGAGTCGGCGGGCTCGAACGAGTTGATCGTGTCGATGGTCCCCTCGACCCAGCCGGAGCAGGTGACCAGGGGCACCTCGACGCCGCGCCGCAGGTAGCCGTCGCGCAGGTACGCCAGGTATTCGAGATCCTCGCCGGGCGCGCCGTAGCCGCCGCCGCCAAGCTCGTTCTCGACCTGGGCGAGGATGACGCTGCCGCCTTTGTGGATCTGCCGGGGCAGCACAAACGGGAAGAAGGCGTCCAGCCAGCGATCCACGTAGCGCAGGTACACGGGGTTTAGGCGCCGGAAGGCGACGCCGCGCTTTGCCAAGAGCCACGGCGGAAGCGCGCCGAGGTTCCACTCGCCGCAGCAGTACGGCCCGGGCCGGACGAGGACCCCGAGCCCCATCTCCTTGCACAGATCCAGATAGGCCCCGATGTCGTTCTCGCCCTCGAAGTCGAACTTCCCCTCCTCCTTCTCGTAGACGTTCCAGAAGAAGTAGGACTGGATCGTATTGAGCCCGAACTCGCGGGCCTTCTCGAGGACATCGCGCCAAAGCCCCCTCGGCACGCGGGCCGGGTGGACTTCACCGGAGCGCAGGAACACGCGCTTTCCGTTGATGATGAAGGATCGGGCGTCGGTGCGGATGAAGTCGGAAACGTTGGACATGGCCGGGGAGTTTACCACCCGCGGGCGAACCTGTCCCCGCGCCGTCAGGGAGTGCCGGACGCGCGCTCCTGCAGGACCCGGTTCCAGTATTCCCTCCACTTGACCGGGTTTAACTTGCATTCCTCGTTGCCCGTGGTCGCCTCCAAGGCGCTGACGATCTGCTTCCGAATCTCCTCGTTCTCCTCGGAATCCTTCCGGGTCGAATCCAGGCGGCTGATGAGGAAGGGAACGAACTCGATCGACTTCACCTCCCGCATCGACAGGACGGCCGCGGAGCGAACGTAGGGAACTGCGTCCCGCCCGAACTCGATGAGGGCTTCCTCGACCTGCCGGCGACTGTCGCCCGAAACCCCTTTCCAGTAATAGCGGAAGTCCTCCGCGAGAAGGCCCCGCGTCGTGAACGCGGGCGCGTTTTTCTCCGCGAGCAGCATCGGAAGCGAGTTGGGCTGCTGGAGGCGGCAGAGGGTCTGGAGGAGCGTATGCCGGGACACCTCTACCGAGACCTGGGGCAGGACCTTCGATATCTGGGCGGCGGCGAGCGCCGGATCGACCTGGATGCCGCCAAGGTTGTTCTTGAGGTTCTGGAATCCGACTTGCACGCCGAGAAGGATACTTTCGCTCTTCTCGAGATAGCCCTTGAGGAGGGGCTCGAACGATCGGGGGCTCACGGAATAGCCGAGCGCCTTGTAAACCTCGACCTTGGCGGCTTCGGAAATGTCCTCCCGCTCCAGCAGTTCGACCACGGTTTCGGTCCCGGATCCATCCGGAACGACGACGAGGAATCGGAGCAGCGCCTCGGAGGGAACGCCTTCCTTTTCGAGGGACTTGTTCAGGAGCGATTTGATTCGCGCCTGGACGGCGGCCAGAAAATCCGCCTGCTCGATCGCCATGAACAGGTGCCCCAGGCACTGCAGCGCCCCCGGGTCGGCCTCGGGGATCCGCTCCCGGAAAAAGGCCAGCGACCCCTTGCGAATCGCGCGGCGGACGGCGGCCTTCTTCGCCTCCTCCTTCAGTTCGTCGTCCGTGAACGTCCGGTCCTCGGGCCAGGGCGGGTCCGTCGTCGCCGCCTTGAACGCCTCCGCCATGGCCTCGCCTTCCGGCTTTGCGGTTGTCGGATTCGTCGTGTTCTTGCAGGCGGCCAGATGCTGCTCGTACAGGGCCTTGAGCTCGGGCGGGACGAAGGGGGCCGGCTCCTCGACCTCGGGGAGCTTGGGCGGCTCGGCGGCACAGAGGAAAAGAAAAGCCGCGAGGGGGACGGCTCGAGCGGCAAGTCGCATCACCGATATTGTAGCCTCCCCTTGCGCGCGGGAGCGAGGCCCGTACCATCCGCGCCGGAGGAATCCATGAAAGACATCCGATTCGACCTGTCCGGCCTCATGGCGGAACACATCGGCCCCGAGGCGGGGTTGTCGGCCAACGAGATCCGGGACGGCCTCGCGCGCGGCACCTCTGCTTCGGACTGGATCCGGAAGATCCGCAAGGAAGGCAAGATCGGGTTCCTCGACATCCCTTCCGACAAGGCCGTCGCCGACCGAATCGCGGCCGAGACGGCGCGGATCGCGCCGGCCTTCGAGAACGTCGTCGTCCTCGGGATCGGCGGCTCGGGGCTCGGCTGCCGGATGCTCCAGAACGCGCTCCTTCCCTCCTACGCGAACCTCCGCGACCGCGCCGCTCGGCGGAACCGGCCGCGCCTGTTCGTCTACGACAACGTCGACCCCGCCGAGTTCGAGGGGCTGCTCTCCGCCGCGCCGCCCGAGAAGACCCTCTACAACGTCATCTCGAAATCGGGGACGACCGTGGAAACGCTCGCGGCGTTCCTGCTCGTCTGGGATCGCCTGAAGAAGGCCGTAGGCTTGAAGGCCAAGGACCACGTCGTCCTCACGACGGATCCCTTGATTGGGCCGCTGCGGGAGATCTCCAAAGAGGAGGGCATCCTCGCCTTCGACGTCCCCGGCAACGTCGGCGGGCGGTTTTCCGTCCTCTCGGCGGTCGGCCTCGTCCCGGCCGCCCTCGCGGGGATCGACATCCGGCCGCTGCTCGCCGGCGCCGAGCGGATGGCCGCGCGATGCCTCGCAGAACCGGCCGAGAAGAACCCCGGCATCGCAGGCGCCGTCGCCCACGTCCTCTTCGCCTCCCGCGGCCGCGCCATCACGGCGATGATGCCCTACATCGCGGGCCTTCGGCAGTTCTCGGAATGGTTCGCGCAGTTGTGGGCCGAGAGCCTCGGCAAGAAGAAGCCCGGCGGCGGACATGCGGGCCTCACCCCCGCGAAGGCGCTGGGCGTCACCGACCAGCACTCCCAGCTGCAGCTCTACCTCGAGGGCCCGCAGGACAAGGTCGTGGGCTTCCTCGCCGTGGACGAGCGCGAATGCGACGTCACCCTTCCGGCCCCCTTCCCCGGAAAGACCGCGCTGAACTACCTGGGCGGCGCCACGCTGGGGGGTCTGCTCGACGTCGAGCGCCGCGCCACGGAAGCCGCCTTCCGCGACGTGAAGCGCCCCTCCTGGACGCTCACGCTTCCGCGCCTCGACGGCGAATCGCTCGGCCAGGCCATCGTCCTCTTCGAGCACATGACCGCCGCCGCGGGCCACCTCTTCGGCATCGACCCCTTCGACCAGCCCGCCGTGGAGATCGGCAAGCGCAAGGCCGACGCGACGCTCGGCAAGCCCGGCTCCGACCCGAAGATGGTCCTCCCCCCCGCCGCGAAGGCCCTTCCTGGCGGGTGGGTGGTGTAAGGGCAGGGGCGCCGCGCCTGTGTCGGCGCGCGGCGCCCGGCCGACGGTCAGGAAGCGCGCTTCGCGACCCGCACGTAGGAGCGCAGCACCGCATTCATCCGGGTCTGGTAGCCGTGCCCCATGCCGCGGAACCAGTCCAGGACGTCTTGGTCCAGGCGGATGTTGATGCTCGCCTTCTTCTGCGGCATCCGCACCTGCGCCTTCTTCCAGAACTCCGCGTCCAGGCGGGGAATCTCCGAGAAATCGATCCCCTCGTCGGAATCGCGACCGAGGAACTTCCAGTCAGTGCCCGATTTCTTCCCTGAAACGTTCGCGCTCATGCCTTGTCGCTTTCCGGGCGGAAATGATTCGGATCGTGTCGTTGCCCTTCTCGACGAACACGACCACCACGACGGATTCCCGAAGCCAGCCAATCCCGATCATCCGATCCTCCCCGTACTCCCGCCGCGCGTCCAAGCGGACCCGCATCGGCCGATCGAACAGGGGCGGAAGGTCGACGAAGTCGATTCGCCGCTTCCGGATGTTGACCCGGTTCTTGGCTTCGTCCCATTCAAACCTCACGCCTGAATCGTATCTACTTTTCGTAGTTACGTCAACGGCACGGCCGGACGCAGGAGATTTCCTTGCTTGGAGAGGTCCCAACGAACGGCCGAAATCCTACAATGGAAGCAAAGAGGAAGACATGCACCCCGACGACGCGAGAACGATCCTTTTCGACCGCGACCGGGACGTTTTCCTTGCCATGCAAAATTCCAGCATGAAACCCAACGCCGTCCTTTGCAAAGCCGCGAAACATGAAAGGAAGCGACAAGATGCGGAACCTGGCCCTAGCCGCCGTCCTTCTCCCCTCGATTGTCGGTTACATGCCGGCCGTCTTCGACAAGTATGAGCACCTGGCGAAGGACAAGTTCGTCATCCTGGGTCGGGTGAGCGGTCTCGTGGAACGGTTTGAGCTTCCCGACAAGGATGCCCCCGACAAGAAAGAACGACTCTTGGCCTACAGTTACAAAATCACGCCCCTCCAGATTCTGCGCGGCGACTTGAAAAAAAGCGACGAGTTCCTGCTCCCAGCAGGGTCCTATCTCGTTCCGGGCGACAAGATCGGCGTCTTGCAGAAGGACGGCTACAGGTATTCCGGCGGCGTCGCGGGCGTCGAGCTCGCCCCCGGGGCGACGGTCCTCGTCTGCTTCAACAAGATCGAGAAGGGCGAGATGCTCCCCGATTTCACTCCCTTCTGCATCTGGGTGGCCGTCGGCGGCGCGAAGGGCGGGCTCGAGTTCGAGGAATACACGGACAGGTTCAAGGAACCTCGAGACCGGCGTCCTTCCACCAAGAAAAGCCTGGAAGAGATCGGAAAGTTCAAGATCGACGCGTAGGACCTGCCCTCCCCGGCCCGTCCATCACCAATGGCCCCGGGGCCGTATGATCCGGAAGCCATGCGACCCGATCGACTGACGCTCAAGGCCCAGGAGGCGCTCACCGCAGCACAGGACTTCGCCTCGAAAAGCGGGCATCCCGAGATCACGCTGGAGCACCTCCTCTTCGCGCTCGTCCGCCAGGAGGAGGGCGCCGTCCGGCCGATTCTGGAGCGGATCGGCGCGAATCCGACCGCCGTCGCCGCGGCGGCCGCGGCCTCGCTCGATCGCCTGCCGGAGACGCGCGGCGGGCAGGTCACGCTTTCCCCGCGCCTCGTCACCGCCATCGAATCCGCCGAGGCCGAGGCCCGGAAGCTCAAGGATGAGTATGTCAGCACGGAGCACCTCCTCCTTGCCCTCGCGGAAGCCCCCGGCGCCGCCTCGGAAGCGCTGAAGGGCGAGGGCGCGACCCGCGAGCGGATCCTCAAGATCCTGCCCACGCTGCGCGCGGGACAGCGCGTCACGGATCCGAATCCAGAGTCGAAGATGCAGGCCCTCGAGAAGTTCACGCGCGATCTCACCGAGGCCGCGCGGGCCGGCAAGCTCGACCCCGTCATCGGCCGCGACGAGGAGATCCGGCGAACGATGCAGGTCCTCTCGCGGCGGACGAAGAACAACCCCGTCCTCATCGGCGAGCCCGGCGTCGGCAAGACCGCCATCGTCGAGGGCCTGGCAAGGCGCATCGTCTCCGGGGACGTTCCGGAAAGCCTGAAGGGGAAGCGCGTCCTCTCGCTGGATCTCGGCGCGCTGGTCGCCGGGACGAAGTTCCGCGGCGAATTCGAGGAGAGGATGAAGGCGGTCTTGAAGGAAATCGAGGCCGCCGCGGGGAGCGTCGTCCTCTTCATCGACGAGCTGCACAACCTCGTCGGCGCCGGCAAGGCGGAGGGAAGCGCGGATGCGGGGAACCTTCTGAAGCCGGCGCTGGCGCGTGGGGAATTGAAGTGCGTCGGCGCCACGACGCTGGACGAGTACCGCCAGCACATCGAGAAGGACGCCGCCCTCGAGCGGCGGTTCCAGCCCATCGTCGTGGGCGAGCCCTCCGTGGAGGACACGATCGCGATCCTGCGCGGCCTGAAGGAGCGCTACGAGGTCCACCACGGTGTCCGGATCCAGGACGAGGCCCTCGTCGCCGCCGCGACGCTGTCGGCCCGCTACATCACGGAGCGGTTCCTGCCCGACAAGGCCATCGACCTCGTGGACGAGGCGGCTTCGCACATCCGGATGGAAATCGACTCGATGCCCTCGGAGGTGGACGCCATCGAGCGGCGACGGATGCAGACCGAGGTCGAGATCGCGGCGCTCAAGAAGGAGACGGACGCCGCCTCCGCGGCGCGCCGCGGGCGCCTGGAAAAGACGCTCGCGGACCTGAAGGAGGAGGGCAGCCGGCTGAAAGCCCAGTGGGAATCCGAGAAGGGCGTCGTCCAGGCGATCCGGGGCGCGAAGCAGCGCCTCGAGGCGCTGGGCACCGAGGAGGAGCGCGCCACCCGCCAGGGCAACCTCGAGAAGGTCGCCGAGATCCGTTATAGCCTTCGGCCGGGCCTCCAGAAGGAGATCGACGTCCAAAACGACCGGCTGCGGGCCCTCCAGAAGAACGCGGCGCTCCTGAAGGAGGAGGTCGGCGAGGAGGACGAGGCCGAGGTCGTCGCACGCTGGACCGGGATCCCCGTCTCGCGGATGCTCGAGGGCGAACGCGAGAAACTTTTGAAGATGGAGGAGCGGATCTCGAAGCGCGTCGTGGGGCAGGCGGCGGCCGTCACGGCCGTCTCGAAGGCGATCCGCCGCGCCCGCTCGGGCCTGCAGGACCCGAACCGGCCGGCCGGCGTCTTCCTCTTCCTGGGGCCCACGGGCGTGGGGAAGACCGAACTTGCGAAGGCGCTGGCCGAGTTCCTCTTCGATTCCGAGCAGGCCCTCGTCCGGGTCGACATGTCGGAATACATGGAGAAGCACACGGTCTCGCGGATGCTGGGCGCCCCGCCAGGCTACATCGGCTACGAGGAGGGAGGCGCGCTGACCGAGCAGGTCCGGAGGCGCCCCTACGCGGTCGTGCTCTTCGACGAGGTCGAGAAGGCCCACGACGAGGTCCTGAACGTGCTGCTGCAGATGTTCGACGACGGCCGGCTCACCGACGGCCAGGGCCGCACCGTGAACTTCCGCAACTGCGTCATCATCCTCACCTCGAATCTCGGCAGCCGGGAGATCTTCGACGCGGTGGAGGCCGGCCGCGCCGAGGAGGGCGAGAAGGAGGCGCTGGCGCTGCTGCGCCGCCGGTTTAGGCCTGAATTCCTGAACCGGATCGACGAGACCATCCCCTTCCATCCCCTGGGGCGGGACGAGATCCGGAAGATCGTGGACATCCAGTTGGAGCGCGTGCGAATGCTCCTCGCCGCCCGCTCGATCTCGCTGGACGTCTCCGACGAGGCGAAGGACCTGCTCGCGAAGGAGGGCTTCGATCCGCAGTTCGGGGCGCGACCCTTGAAGCGCGTCGTCCAGACGCAAATCGTCGACGCCCTCGCGGAACGGCTCCTCCAGGGCGCCGTGAAGGACGGCGAGCGGGTGAAGGTGGGCGTCAAGAAAGGCGAGATCGACTTCGGGAAGGGGGCCTGATGACTCGCGCGTCGGGGGAGGGGCGCGGCCCTAGGCTCCCGGTCTCCGCGCGGTCCACGGAAGGTAG
>ERZ1292640.4821-Hain-H43-02um-R1-4821-length-10151-cov-5_pt1 | contig 10151 bp, 8 predicted proteins | sample MGYA00564404_ERZ1292640 | MGnify/ENA primary metagenome ERZ1292640 (study PRJEB36523, sample SAMEA6512636) | groundwater metagenome | collected 2019-01-08 | study: AquaDiva: Metagenomics assemblies of 32 groundwater samples | reverse complement strand
TGATGCTTCCAATAATTAATCTGGTAGTCTGAGAAATTGAACCGCACAGAGCTCTAATGGCAAAGCCATCCCTTCGGGAGAATGCGCAAAGGACGCAGAGTTGATTATCAGACGAACAGCGTTTCCCTTTCTCTCCTCTTGGCGTCTTCTTTGCGAACTTTGCGGTTAGAAAAATACAAGATGACTTTTCAGAAATGGCACTAGGATCTCCATGGGATGGAATCGAGTCATAGGTCAGCGACGCGTGAAGGATCTTCTGCGACGAACGCTCGCGAGCAAGAAGGTCGCCCACGCCTATTTGTTCTTCGGGGGGGAGGGTATTGGCAAAGATGCTGCCGCGATTGAGTTTGCACGAGCGCTCAACTGTACTGTCGATTCTGTCGATCCATGCGGTGAATGCCCGAGCTGCAAGAAGATTGAGATCCTTCAGCATCCGAACCTGAAGCTGATATTTCCTTTGCCCGTCGGCAAAAATGAGAAATCCGGGGACAATCCCACCGAAGTTCTCTCGCAAGACCAGATTACTGTAGTTCAGGAGCAGCTCCGGCTCAAGGCAGAAAACCCCTATCATCGGATCTCAATTCCAAAAGCCAATTTTATCAAGATCAACAGCGTTCGCGACCTTAGACGCGACGCAGCGATGTCGGCGTTCGAAGGGGGCAAGAAAGTGTTTGTCCTCTCGAACGCAGAAACGATGAATGCCGAGGCGAGCAATTCGCTGCTCAAGACGCTTGAAGAACCGTCGTCGGATTCCGTCTTTATTCTCACAGCCTCCCAAAAGGAACAACTCCTGGAGACGATCATCTCGAGGTGCCAGCTCGTGCAATTTGATCCATTGAGTGAAGGGGAAATTCGCGAAGCATTGATGGGACGGCAGAATGCCGAAGCAGAGCAGGCGGCGTTGGTGGCGCGACTTGCCCGAGGCAGCTACTCCGCCGCGCGGGAAATGCTCTCGGTCGACATGGTTGCTCAACGGCAGGAAGTCGTTCAGTTCCTTCGATTCGTTCTTGGTTCTCAGAAGATACCACTTGCAACGGATATTGAACGCATCGGATTCTCGGGGGACAGGTCTGCCGTGGAACGATGGCTCAAATTGCTTGAGGTGTGGCTGCGTGACGCGCTCGTGCTGCGGGAACATGGAGAAAAAGAATTGCTCAATATCGATCACATCAAAGATCTGAAGAGCTTTAACCAGAAATTTCCGCGTGCCGATCTTGTCGCCGCGCTCGACAGCGTCGAGCAAAGCGTTGCTCTTGTAGGCAAAAATGTCTACCTTCCTCTTGTCTTGACATCGCTTGCAATCGACCTGAAGCGATCTCTTTCTTCTCCATCATAGTCGGCATCCGTGAAACCGGCATTTCAGAAGATACTCGTTACCGCTGCACTCCCGTACGCGAACGGCGTCATCCATCTGGGGCACCTCGCGGGAGCGTATCTCCCTGCCGATATCTACGTTCGGTACCAGCGAGCGAAGAAACGCGACGTGCTGTTCATTTGCGGGTCTGACGAGCACGGGGTCCCCATCACGGTCACGGCTGAGAAGGAGAAGACCACCCCTCAGGCCGTTGTCGACCGATATCACGCACTGAACAAGGCCGCGTTCGAGAGGTTTGGAATGAGCTTTGACAACTACTCGCGAACGTCGCTTCCTCTCCACTACGACACAGCCCAGGAGTTTTTCGTTGAGTTACATAAGCGAGGGATCTTGCGCGAGAAGCAAGAGCAGCAGCTCTACTGCGAAACGGACAAGATGTTCCTCGCGGACCGCTATGTCGAGGGGACGTGCCCGAACTGCAAATACACGCAGGCTCGAGGCGACCAGTGTGAGAACTGCGGGACGTGGTTGAATCAGGTGGAGCTGATCGACCCAAAATGCAAGGTCTGCGGCAACACACCTATCGTGCGTACAACGACTCACTGGTACTTCCCTCTGGGGAACTTCCAAACCAGACTTCAGGCATACATCAGTGAGCGCTCAAAGCGCGATGGATGGAAGGACAACGTCTTGCGCTATTGTGAAAGCTGGTTCAAGGAAGGGCTTCAGGATAGGGCAGTGACGAGAGACCTCAGTTGGGGAGTGCCGGTCCCTGTGCCGGGCTACGAATCGAAAGTGCTCTACGTGTGGTTCGACGCTGTGCTCGGCTACATCTCTTCAACCAAAGAGTGGGCGTCCCGGATATCCGATCCCGATCGCTGGAAGCAGTACTGGCAGAGTGATGACACCAAATATGTGGCGTTCATCGGCAAGGACAATGTCGTGTTCCACTGTATCGTTTTCCCTGCCATGCTCATGGCGTGGAACGATGGTGAGAAGGCGCAGTATGTCTTGCCGGAGAATGTGCCGGCGAACGAGTTTCTGAATTTTGAAGGGCAGAAGTTCTCGAAAAGTCGAGGGTGGGGGATCGACCTGCAAGACTTTCTGAGATTCTTCCCCGCTGATAGCCTGAGGTATACCTTGGCTATCAACTTGCCGGAGTCGCGGGATAGCGACTTCTACCTCAAGGACTTCCAGGCTCGCACAAATAATGAGCTCGCTGACATTCTTGGGAATTTTGTCAACCGTACGCTGGCGTTCGCGCAGAAGAACTTCGGCGGCACACTACCTCCCGTTGGTCCGTTGAGCAAGCTTGACAAGGAAATGATCGCTCAACTCAAGGAGTCGCCAAAAGCGATCGGTGAGTACTATGAGCACTACCGGTTCCGCGATGGTGTCATCGAGACGATGAACCTTGCTCGAGCAGCCAACAAGTATTTCAATGACAGCGAGCCGTGGAAGACGCTCACGTCCGACCGAACACGATGCGCCACGACGCTCAATGTATGTCTGCAGATTGTTCGATCGCTGGCGATTCTGTCTGAGCCGGTGGTTCCGCATCTCGCACAGAAGATCTGGAGCACCCTCAATCTCGAGGATGCGCCTCGGTCAGCGGGATGGGACGGTGCGGCGCAGATGGAATTAAAGGAAGGTCACATAATCAAGAAACCAGAAATTCTTGTAACGAAAATCGAGGACAAGCAAATCGAAGAAATTGTCAAATCACTGAATTCATCAACGCCGGAAGGTCCGAGCACGGCGACCGCGCCTCTGAAACCTACCATTAGCCTCGATGAATTCAAAAAACTCGATCTCCGGTTGGCGCGAGTTGTTGCGGCAGAGAGAGTGCCGAAATCGGAAAAGCTCTTGAAAATTCAGGTCGAAATTGGCCACGAAAAGCGGCAGGTGGTTGCAGGGATTGCTCAACATTATAAGCCGGAGGACCTCGTCGGAAAATTGATCGCTGTCTTGGTGAATCTCCAGCCCGCGAAACTTATGGGACAAGAGTCGCAAGGCATGCTGCTCGCGGCAACCGATTCGAACGGCAAGCTGGCTGTGTTGACAGTCGAGAATGATCTCGAGAGCGGAAGCGTGATCAAGTGACTCAGAACTGAGCTTTCTGAAATTGGTTGCCTTACGGTTTGTGCCATCGGTTTCGATGGCATTTTTTTTCTTTTTCTGCTATATTTTTCCGCACGACCGTGCTCTTGGTCAGCAAGAAATGTGGCTCGGTGAAATGATCTGAGAACGTCGCCAGACGCGCTAAGACACGAGGGAGGCTCTTCTCCTTCCGCACGGCGGCAAGGGATTGATGCTGACAGAGTAGATGCACGACGGGGTGGGTGTCTCTACGCAAGACCTTCTATGACCGAAACGTTGGTGCAACGATTTGAGCGACTTGTCGCCGAGGGGACGAAGCTCGTTCCGCTCGGAGGGTTTGATTTCTCGGGGTACAATGCCCGGCTTCAGAACAAATACCTCGAATGGCGCAAAGCGTGCCTGGAGTCCCTCGAACAGGTTGGACCGATAGGTTTTCCTTACAAGAACAAGATACTCGGCGACGCGACTGGGTCACACTTCTACCAAGCATCCGCACAGCTTATTTTGGTGAGCGTGAAAGAGTTGTTCGAGAAGATCAAGGCTTCTCCCGAGCTTGCCGCCATGCCCATAATTGCACCAGCACCTCAGCCGGCCGCCACCCAGACAAGCGCCGCGGGAGGAACGAGGGTCCTGAAACCTCCGCCAAAACCGGCGGGTGTGGCTGCTCCTCAGCCTGCTGTCGCTCAGACTGCGAAACAACCCTCAGCGAGCGGTGCGCCGAAGAAAGTCTACGTAATTGGCGAAGTAAACGATCCGCTTCGCCAGCAGCTTGCCCTTTTTCTCGACGAGATCGGCGTCACAGAGATCGGCATCGACCGGACCCATGGGGAAATGATCGCGGTTGACAAAATCGAGGAAAATCCCGACGCGAAGTACGCGTTCTTCACTTTCAATTCCGATGACATGAGCTATGCGATGTTCGAGCTTGGTCACTTCGTCGGGAAGATGGGGAAGAACCATGTGTGCGTGCTGCATATGACCGATATTTCGGTGCCCAAGAATATTCCGGGAGTAATCGTCAAGCCCATCGTTGTGAAACTCGAAGAAGCAAGTCTCAGCATCTTGAAGGAATTAAAGGCTGCAGGCTACGTGATTTCGTTGTAAGATAATCCGCGGAACATAGAGAAGGGGGCGAACGTCCAACTAAGGCTTGACCCTCCGCAGTAAACCGCGCGAGAATCCTCAACGATCACATCCTTGACATAAGAATGGCAGGTTCGAGGCCGGATGGGTTGTCAAGGGAGACGAAAATTGCGATCTTCGCGTCCCTTCTTCTGCACATAGCAGTGATCGCAGCTCTAGCGATTCTACGACTCCGAGATGGTGCCTACCATCCTCAGCTCGTAGTCACCGTTGAATCCCAAAAGGGAACCCCCTGCCCTTCGCGGGAGATCAGAGCAATGAAGCCCCGGGCTCACATCAGTCATCTCAAGAAAGCTCCAACCGGCGAACCTGTTCTCGCTAAGAAACCAATCGTTGACGTTCCTCCACAAGAGGATAAGCCAGTCTCCGCCCAAGTTGTTGCCCCCGAATCCACCTCGGCACCTTTACCCCATTTCACGCTGCGGCCGAATCTAACATACTCGATGGCCGAGTCGCTTTCCCAACTTTACCCAGAGCTCAAACAGTTCCTGCTAAAAGAGGCGTTAGCTCTGGCTGTGTTGCGCGATGATGCAGCCTACTGCGCTTGGCATGACTCCTACGTTGCGGCGATATCGTCTTTGAATCTCCCTGGCGAGCTCGAGGGAGCGGCGAGACTGAATCAACAGAGATTTGGAACGCCGTACAATCCCTTGAGAGGGCCGCAATTACCGAACCAGGTTGACATTCTGGCGATACTGAAAGCGTTGATCGATGCAGGCCGCGCGGTTGTAGGGAAGTGAGTTCTGCGCGGGGAATGTGGGGGCGACGGTTGATGAGCGCTACTGCGTATCTACCAGCGAGGCCATATTCTCGTAAAAGATCTTCTTTCCATCGGCAATTGGCAACCGCATTTCCTGCACGAGCTTCGTCTGGTTGTCGATGATGTCGTACCGGTAGCCGCGGGGAAACATGCCTGAATCCGAGCCGAACACGATCCTTCCGGGGCCAAACACCGCGAGCGATTTTTGCAGCACCGTCCGAAGGTCGGGCTTCGCAGGGTGATCTGCCATCCACGAATTCGATCCGGCCGTGTCCACATAGACATTGGGGCACTGTTTCCCAACCTCGAGGATCTCCTCAAACCGCCCCGCGCCAAAGTTTGGAATGATGAATCGTATGCCGGGGTATTTCTTTGCTACAGGGATAAGATCGATCGGATTGGCGAAATCTTCGTTCACCGTCGTGGGAATGCCTGCAAAATCACGCGGCTTGATGACAAGCTTTCCGAACTGTGTGAAGATGATCGCCTTTGTTTCTTGGCAGAGTTGATACAAAGGATTGAGCCACGGATCGTTGACGCTGATCTGATACAGTGAGGGGTAGAGCACGATTCCGCGAAGCTTATCCTGCTTCAGCCTCTTCTCCGCGGTCTCCATCAACAGATTGGAATTCGGATCGACGGAAAAGAATCCGGCAAACCGATTCGGGAATGCCTGTACAGCCTTCACAACGGAATCCTCATCGCCCGGCATACTTCCCAGCAAGACGATACGTTCAATTTTCCATTTGTCGATGATTTCAATCCAACGCTTCGCAAGCAAGACGGGGTCTTCGCCGGGTATCTCAATGTGACCTCGTGCGGCAAGGTTCTTCAACTCCGTATTGATATCGAGACGGTTCGTTTTCTGACGTACAAGATACCGAAAGTACGTATTGGAATAGAAGTGAACGTGAGCGTCGAATATTTTGAAGAGGCCAATCATCCGAGAAACATCGATTCAACATATCATCAGTTCAGGTACCGGAGGAGTTATACCTCGTTCTGCTGCGTTGACTTTTCGGCCAAGTAAATAGTAGCTATTCCGAAGGTGACGGGGTATTGCCGGAGCTGGGTGAAACCAACTGCCGCCAAGTGGTTGAGCAATTCTTCGCCGTCCGGGAACTGTTCAACCGTTTTGGGAAGATAGGCGTACGCCTCGCGGCTCCTGGACAGCATTCCTCCTACGATGGGAAGGATTCTGTTGAAGTAGAAGCTATATATCTGCTTGAATGGTGCTCGACGCGGCCGAGAGAACTCAAGGATCACGGCCATGCCCCCGGGGCACAGCACGCGGTACATTTCGGAGAGTCCCCGTTCCAGGTCGGAGAAATTTCTGATGCCGAAAGCGACTGTCACTGCGTCAAACGAGCGATCCGCGAACCGAAGTCGTTCTGCCGAGCCCTCCTCAAGCGTTATAATGGATTGAAGGCCGCGCCGAGCGATCTTTTCTCGGCCGATTCTCATCATCTCTGGGGAGATGTCGACTCCGCAGATCTGCTCGGGGCGGAGCCTCGAGGCCTCAATTGCGAAGTCAGCTGTCCCCGTGCCGACATCAAGCACTCTCGTGGGCTTGTATTTCAGCAACAGCTCGATCGCTTTCCGTCGCCACCGAACATCGAGCGAGAGACTCAACAGGTGGTTCAGAAAATCATAGCGAGAAGCAATGGTATCGAACAACGTCCGGACGTACGATCGTTCAAACGTCGTTCGTGATGCTCCGGCGCTTTCCTGGGACTCTCGTTGAAGGCTCCGCACTCGACAATCACCGCGAACGTTCCAATATCGAGTGACAAATATACGCAACAGTGCCAAGATTTCCAATGTGAAAAAACCTCTCGCAACGGGCGTACGCGAGCTGGCTGAGAGCGAGTTTTTCCGCACGGTTGCATTTGAGTGCCACGATCACTACTTTCACTCTCGACTATGAGAACCGTTGGTCTTCTGCTGGTTGCGGTGCTTCTCCTCTCGTGTGAGCCTGGGCTTTCACCTCCGCCGGACATCGAGCCCGGCTGCGGCGGAACCATTGTTTTCGAAAAAGGGACGTGGCCCCGTGCAGACAGTCTGTTCAACTTGTGGGTGTTCGCCTCGCAGATTTATCCACTTGATTCCACAAAGGTGTTTGAGGGCATGTTCTCGAATCCCCCAACGATCTATCTCTATCCGTCAATAGACCAAAACCTCCCATTCTTTGTCGATTCCGTTTCGTACGCTTTCCCGCTGCCACCAGCAAGCTATCGGTACATAGGGGTTCTCCAACGGTTTGCAGATCAGATCAGCGTGAGGAGCCTTCGGGTGGTGGGGGTCTATGGCACGAAGAGCGACCCGCCGCTCCCGATACCCGTCGTTGTGACTGAGTTTCAGTTCATCAGGGGAATTAACATCAACGTCAACTTCCACAAACTTCCACCCCAACCGTTTTGAACAAGACCATTCTGCCTATCGCTCTGGTTCTCGTCTTGATGACAAACTCCGCCGCCCAAACGACGAGTGGGATAATTGTCGGCAAGATTACGGATGCTGAAACCGGGCAGCCCATTGTCGGCGCCAATGTCGTGCTTCGTGGGACATTCATCGGCTCAGCGACCAACGTGCGCGGAGAATTTCGGTTAACCAGAGTGCCGCCCGGAATGTGTGCCGTCGTCGTCTCGATGGTGGGGTATGAGCGGTTGACCGTTGAGAAAGTCAGTGTAGCGGCAGGTGAGCCCCGCGTGCTCAATCTCAAGTTGCGATCCGCGCCGATCCAGACTGAGCAGGTCGTCATTACGGCTAGTCGTCGCGAACAGAGTCTTCAGGAGGTACCGGTGAGCATCGCGACCGTCACCGCGAGAGTGATTGCCGACCGCAACAGCGTGACGCTGGACGATGTGCTGCGGTATGTTCCTGGAGTGAATCTGTTGCAGGATCAGGTCAACATTCGAGGTTCGACGGGTTACAGCAGAGGTGTCGGCAGCCGAGTGTTGCTCCTGTTGGATGGCGTGCCGTACCTCACGGGAGATACAGGAGAGATCAACTGGGAGGCGATTCCCACGCATCAGGTGGAAAGGATTGAGGTTGTCAAGGGCGCGGGTTCGGCTCTCTATGGCTCCAGCGCTCTGGGAGGCGTCATCAACGTCATCACGAGGGATGCGAAAGACTCTCCCGAATTGCGGTTCAGGCTCTTTTCAGGCCTCTACGACAAACCGCGCTATGCCGAGTGGGACTGGTCTCCCCACTCGCGCTTCAACAGCGGAGCGATCATAAGCTATTCGAATACAGCCGGTCCGGTCGGATATCTCTTCAGCCTCAGCCGGACGGTGGATGAGAGTTATCGGCAGAATGATGCATACCATCGATGGAGCATCTACTCGAAAGCTAAGTTTGACATTTCATCATTCCGGAGCCTTACGATCTCAGCGAACTATCTGCAGCGCACACATGGCAACTTCTTCTGGTGGAAAAGCTTGCGGGAGGCGACAAAGCCTGCCGATCCGCAAGTGAACGGCAAGGTTGCTTCTCGACGCGGCAACGTGAGTCTCGCGTATAAGGAATTTGTCTCCGATAAGTTCTTCTACACCATCAAAGGAATCTACTTCGGCAACTTCTGGCGTGATGATAGTTCCGGCAGGGTCAATAATGTCTCGGCATCGCATCTGTTCAACCTGGATGCGCAGGCGACGTACAACGTCAGTGAGTCGAACATCCTGACATTTGGCTTTGGGGGTAATTTCGATCAAGTCAACGCGAATCTGTTTGGTTCGCATCCCGGTGTTGGCGCCGCAGTATATGCTCAGGATGAGCTTGGACTCACATCGCAGATTAAGCTCACGGCCGGGCTGCGATTTGACTGGCAGAAGGTCTCCGTTCTCCGGGGGACAGCGCAACTGAATCCCAAGCTGGGCGTGGTCTATATGCCGGACAAAGAGACAAGCGTACGCGCGTCGTTCGGCTCTGGATTTCGGTATCCGGCCATTGGCGAACTCTATGTCGAGAGCTCGACAAATGTCTCGCAGGTCGTCGTGCTTCCCAATACCAACCTCAAAGTGGAGAAGAGCGTCTCCTACGAGATCGGCGTCAGCCGACAGGTTGGCCAGAATGTGTTCGCTGACCTGGCAGTGTTCAGCAACGACTTCGAGAACCTGATTGAGCCCAGCGTCCTGATCAAGCGTTATCGTCCGTCTCCCTCCAGTCCGACGGAGGTCGAAGGACCCGTCATACAGTTCGAGAATGTCACCAAGGCAAGGATCCAGGGTCTGGAGGCAAGCATCAAGATCGACTGGTGGAAGAAAATTCTCTCGACGGATTTTGGCTACACGTATACGTGGCCCCGAGATGTCAACGAGAACACGATTCTGAAATTCAGACCACGCCACCTTTTCTATGCTTCTGCTCTCTTTGTGTATGAGTACTTGCGGGCGTCAGGAGATTTTCGCTACGTCTCGCGTATCGAGAGGATAGATGAGAATCTCGTGAGGCTCGCTCCGATCGTCCATGGTGAGAAGCGCGTACCCATTAAGGTCGTTGATATTCGAACATCGTACGAGTTACTGGGACTTGGACTTCCGATTCGCGTCGGCATTAACGTGAATAACCTTCTCAACTACCACTACGTTGAGCTGGTCGGAAACCTGGCACCCGTCAGGACGTACATTCTCTCCATCGATGGAGCGTTCTAGCTTTCCCACGCCGCTCTCCCTGTCTCAATCCCTTCCTTGCAACAAAGTAAAGATGTGAGTATTTTTAAAGCCAATTCTTGCGTACCGGGCTGGAGCTAGAGAGAAGAGACGATGTACAGTAATTACTCAGCGTGAAGAATTTTGACTTGGCCGATGGCAAGCCCATATCCCCCTCAACGAG
>ERZ1292640.4820-Hain-H43-02um-R1-4820-length-10151-cov-6_pt1 | contig 10151 bp, 11 predicted proteins | sample MGYA00564404_ERZ1292640 | MGnify/ENA primary metagenome ERZ1292640 (study PRJEB36523, sample SAMEA6512636) | groundwater metagenome | collected 2019-01-08 | study: AquaDiva: Metagenomics assemblies of 32 groundwater samples | reverse complement strand
GCGTCGGAAGTTTGGCTACAAAACCGGAAAGAATTAAGTGGGAGAGGCACTAGTGCCTCTCTTTTCTTTTTGAATTGGTAAGTCATGCTGCCCCGTACTTCAGGGGCTGTACCAAACTCAAAAGCTCGAATTATCAGCTAGTTAGGCTGCGAGACCTTGGCGCTTCACATTCAAGTGATGTCAGTTTTTTCTGACTACTGTTCGTTTTTTCTAACAGTACTGGAAATAGCTCCGCTTCGCAAGACCATGGCGGATCGGCTTCTGTTGTCAGCATAACGGACGCGCGCCGCTGATTTTGGCAAGCAACCACATTATCAACGTGAATTACTAGCGCCTTCCAAACCAGCTACAGGCGTCTTCCAAACCAGCTAAAATATTATCCCAGTAGTTTTGCTCATACTGTAGAAGAGCTATATGTGTTTCTGATGCGGCAATCATTTTCTTAATCATTTTGACATCTCTTCTTCCAAGGCTGATCCCGTTACGAATTGATTCAACCCATCCACTCGAAGTGCGACTGGTGCTAAACTTTTCATTTATCTGATTATGTGCTCCGTCAAAAAATGCTTTCGATCTATCAAAGCCAGTATCAAGCAGCTTCTTGATATTTGAAATTTCCGTGTTTTCTGATCCTTCTCGCCACCACTTATAGCCCATGACACTCGGTGTACCGACCGTCACTGCAGAAACACCAAAAAGAACCGCCACAAATCCCATTTCATCAGCCGTTGCCGTAATAAGCAAAAACTTAGTAAGACCGCTTATGGCAGCGTATATGCCATAATCCACTGCTACAACCAACACAACACCTCCAGCGGTTGCTGCTCCACCGACGGATATTATGATAGAGTTTCTTGATGTTTTACGTGCCCGACTAAGCACTGGATCCAGGTCGCCTATTAACTCTTGATGAATCTTTACTGACGTTTCGGAAACTGCTTTTGCTCTGATGGCTTTGCGTATCGCCTGGTCAATCGCGGGATTCGATGGACAATAAATTTTTTGATCTGATGCAGTTAAGTTTACTGGAGCAATCGCAAGTCTCTTGACCACTTGGTTTTCTAAAAAACCAGTAAGCTGTGCAGAAATAGTATAATCAGAACTCGCGTCTGAGTTTACTTCAAATCCAGCAAGACCTGCAAACTCATGATGCATAAGAACATACTGATCCGATTCAGAAGTTTTATTCATGAAAAGATCCAAGTCACACTCAATTTGCTTCACACCAGCGGTATCAACAAAATTCTTACAGGTCTTGGGATGGCGCTTATTAAGCGGGTCCAGATACACTGGGCCCTCGCCACAGGTAATATTGAGGGCAGTCTCAGAAAACTGTGCCTGCATTGTACTATTATATTCCTCAAGGCTTATGCCTTCTGGCAACTTAAGATAAGCAGAGCCACCTTTTTGAATCCAAGCATCCATATCATCACGGATCTCTTTGATTCTTTTTTCGCAAAGATCTCCTCCATTCGGGATTTCCGTGCCTGCCATGACTGGGCTTACCGTCATGGTTAAGAGGAATAAAATTCCAATCACGTTTTGATTTTTCATACCTGCTCCTTTATTATTTGTTTAGTTTGAATCCCACGAGAGAGACCAAAGAGTTGTATTGAGAGGCGAAAGACCTCCCGTTTTTTTCCACTTTCTAAAAACTGCATGAGTTCACGGCGAAAAGCCTTGATGCGTTTTTTAGCTTCGGGAAGAAGCTCTGGATCAGCAGCAATTGTCATGATCGAAAAATCTCTCGCCTCCACTGGATCGACCTCAAGCGAGCGGCGCGCCAGTTCCAGATTTTCGAAATGGCTCTTGCGGATAGAAGGATCCGCAATATCCGAAGGCGTTGTAAACTGTGCTTGCTTTGAGAGGATTTTACCGGAAGCTGTTTTTTCAAGAAGCCCAAGCCTAAGCAACCTTTCAATAGCACACTCAATATGCTTTGTGGCGACGCCAAACCTGCCAGCTATCCAATTGATGTCGGATTTAAACCCTTCCGTTTCTGCCAAGGCCAAGATCGCCGTGCAATACCAATCCGAGATAACATGGAACTGATCGAGCGTAAGCTGCGCAAAATTCGGCCCAACGCTGTCAGTAATGGAGCCAGGTCGCATTTTAGTTTTTTTCTTAATAGGCTTTGCACACTCCACGATCAGACCCTGCGCAGTCTGTGAATCAACACACAGGCCGCGCAGGATTTTTTCAGCCATTTTCGCTGTAATGCGGCGGTTCCGCTTAATGATCTCCGAAACCGCCGAGGGGGGTAAGCGTAGTTTTCTAGCCAATGCACGCAGCGAATAAGATGGATTGTTTGAACGGCTTTTAGTCCATTCACTGACCATCAATTTCTTAATTTCGTGCTGCGCATTTGTCATAGCGGACGTGTATATAGCCCGCCATGAGCTCTGTGTCAAACATTTTAGAATAAAGTGTTCTGAAATTTTTTAGAACAATAAAATAACGGGTGATAATTAAGGGCTGATTTTGCGTAATTTAAACAAACAACTCAGGAGCTTTATGAGGTTAACTGTAAAATTAATACCCATGCTTCCTGCCTGGCATGCCGTTAGCACTGCTGCAACAAGTGCTAAACAACTCCAGAGTTATTAAAACTATCCGCCCGCGGGCCAAAAAATGGCACAATACCAGACCCCACAGCGCCAGCCAAAATCATTATTGATGGTTCAAATATCCCAAAAAATGGAATTTCCTCATTAGAAATAGCTGCTATTTAGCTGGACCAGCAGAGCTGTTTTCTACCGCTGGCACCACATTAGACGAAGATGCCGCGCCTTTATCAACACTCTTTTGATCACTCACCTTCTTGTTGTCATGTTGTTTTTCATATGTGCCAACACCGTATATCTTGTCTGCAAGCTTTTGGAATTTACCACTAACACCACGATACTCGCCTTTCTCAAGTTGCTGTGCGCGAAGATCCTCTTCTTTCAGCTTTTTTTTGGTACTATTTATAAACTTTGAAAGTGTTATGTTTTTTCCGCTGGTCTTATTGACCATCACCACATTAGAGGAAGACACCTGCCCGGGATCCAGAAAAACATCACCTGCGCTAGAGTGTGCCTCGATCTTACGGTTTTTGGCCTGCCAATCCGCGTTTAACGAGTAGTCATGAAGCAATCCCCTGTCCATTGCTTTCTTGAATACCTGTGCATCAGTTTTATTATTAAAGACTAACTCATAATTTTGTCCACCGGCTTTTAGTCGTGCTATTTTGGGTGTTTTTAGTGAAATCTCTTCTGCGGCACCAATCGGTGTATTTTTACCTTGGGATACCTGCACAAGCTCATTACCTTGTACTTGGCTTGTAAGCGCTAATGACAGTGATGTGATTAATATAAACAGCATAACTCCTCCGGCGTCCCAGCCTCGTTTACAATTGCATCGCTAATAGACTTATCCATCATATCATTTATTATAAAAGATAAACCCCTCCGGATAAACGAGGGATCACTGAAATTATTAATTTTCTTGTAAACGAACTCTGCAGCGACTGATTTTTGACGGGCGGAGCCTTGGTTAAAATAACGAGAGGTTTTCTGAGGACATCGACAATTGCGAAGCGGCTACAACGCTGATAATATTTTATTTAGGTTGGACACTCAAACGAGGAACTAAAAACGAACTAAGCAAGAGCGTTCTTCAAAGCGAAATCAATCTGATACTCCCTGACATATTTAACAATATTAGCGGTAAGATGATTAAGAAATGGCGAAAAAAATAGTTACCACTACACTCGCAGTGGTTATACTAGCAACTTTTGTTGCAATTATTGCAAAACAGCGCTCAGGTAAGACTTACATCGATTCATCTCCAAATGCTCGAGCTCCAAAAGCCTCTTTCGCAGAAAAATCTGTTTTGGCCGCTAAAATTCCAGTTAAAATTCCCGCTCATGTTGTTGCTAAGTCGCTGCTCAACTGGGACCAACTAAACTCGGGTGTTAAAAAACTGGACTCAACCGACCAAGCTGGATTAGACCTGCTTTACAAACGGGCAAAATCCCTCATCGAAGACAATGAGACTTTGGCTCTGGCCACATTCTCCATCCGAGTGCCAGAACTCAATGGACTTTCTTTTGAGGAGAGTTTTTTTGTGGTGAGTGCGATGATACGCTATAGTCATGCCCCTGTATCAGTTCTGCAGGCGATATGGCGATACACTCCTCCAGCGGAGGAGCAACCCAAGGACTATCATCATGTTGAACTCACTACGGCTGTCAAATACGAACGAATCGAAGCCTATGCTTTGAAAGAGATACTAGTACGTATAGAACGCGACCCCCACTCACTCAATCCATCCGACCGAGCAGCACTTGTAGCAGAACTTACCAAACGCGCCAGGTATGAGCGTTCTTTGAATTTGTCTTTGGAGATGTTCCAGATTCTTGCATATTTACAGGAAAATGATGCAATCAGTACCGCTCTAGCAGGCCACTCTGAACGTGACCAAAAACTTATCCGTTCTGTCATTGACTCTGGTGAACATTCCATGAGCCTAATCGAATAACGTGACTGCTGGGCTGAGCATGATCAACTCTCTGTTTCCGCTTACTAAAATCCATAAGTACTCCCATGTGCATAAAAATAAAGTCTATTTAATATGCACATATAGATTATTCATTCGTACACAAACAAGTACTTTGGCACAGAAATGTAGCAAACCTTCTCAAAATATTGGACCCGAGAATGGGTTAGGCTGCCATTTCCATATATGCAGGAGGCGAGAAGTAATTGGTTTGGGCGGGTTACTTAACTTCAGGGCGCAGGCGAAGCAGGTCCACTTCAAAGTCCTGAACGAGTTGTTCATTCACGTTTTGCACTTTGTATTTCAGAGTTGCAACTCCGGAATTGTTGGCGCTTTCTGTGATTTCTAAAATTGGTATCTGACCCTGAAATGAAAACTGATAATATGAAATTGAAAGAAAGCGATCCACTAATTTACCCACAGGATTGTCACCAAGACAGACCTGGAATTCTGGTTTTTGTTCGCTCCTCTTTAAACGATATGTACCAAATAAAAGAATATCACTAGTATTATACTCCGGAGGGAAGATGCCGCTACCGTCAGTTTTCTCAATAATAAGATTGTCGTTTGTACGTGTAATCTTTAGCGCTACAGGAATCAGGCCTTTTAGAAAGCCTTGGGGATCGATTCGTTCAGTGCCGTAGCCGACCCATTCACCAGCTAGATCTGCTCTAGCTGCGCTACATATGGCCAAGGAAATAAAAAAAATGAGCGTTTTATACTTAGTTATCATACTCGATCCTCCGAATGCCGGCTTATGCCAGGTTGGATAATTTGACTATATGCATTAAATTATATTAGACACAGTTAGTCAAGAGAGTTTTATCTCGACTTCGGCACTCTAGCCGCCCCGCACCCTAAAAAATCAGCCATTTTCCCTATGATTTGGCGCAGGTCTGCTTTGTTGTCGGGTGGTTTTCTGTTCTTAGTTTTCAGGGGCTCAGGTTGGAATTTGAAGAGCCGCACCCAGTTTTAGCTTCTTGAGTATGGCTTGGACTGGGGATGGAATTTTACTGAGCGCGCGACAGTGAGCTCGCACATGCTCGGTCTTGTATACAAACCAAGGTCGCAACTTCAGAATCGATTTCATCTCCAGAAACGCATTTTCGATGAGATATTTTTGTCGATAAGCAGCCATCAAAATATTTATTGCCAAATTTGGCAACGCCATGGTAATCTCTGTTTTGTGAGGATGGATATATGACCCGAAGGGAGTACCCAATCCGGCTGACCATAAACGGCAGGCGGATAATCAAGGTTGTTATCGATCCCCACTATGAAGTTAATCATAGTAGCTCGATCAATGATGCCGTAATCCTGGAGCTGGTGGAATTACTTACTGGCAGTAGCTTTGAACCAGAGATGGAATTAGGAAATTTCCAATATTTTGTTTCTGACAACCTGGTTCGAAGCTCTAAGCGTTATAAGCTGATTTGGCTACTAGAAAAGAATGCACTCTACATAGGCGTGATCAACGCTTATCGAAGGAGGTAGATAATGAGTTTTCCGTCAGAGTCAGAGCTAAAAATGGTCCGCAAGAAGCTAGCAAAAGCAACGGGCACACTGATGCTTGCTCCAAACGCGACACCTCTTGAAAGATTTCGTTTTGACATTTGCCAAAAATTTGTCGTCTACAAGCAAAAGCACAAGCTCTCGCTTGAGGAGATGGCCAAGACTTTAGGAACAGACAAGGCCAAGGTGAGCAAGATCCTTCGTCATAGGATAGAAAGTTTTTCTACAGACAGGCTCGTTACCTGGCTTCAAATCATTTATCCAGAAACAAAACTGAAGGTTGCATGAAGAAATTGCATAAAAAAATATACGCTGATGAATAACTATTGCGAAAGAAATGGTCGGGGTGGCGGGATTCGAACCCACGACCCCTTGCTCCCAAAGCAAGTGCGCTAGCCAAACTGCGCTACACCCCGTGATTACTAAGAAGTACCGGAAGCGCCGAAAACAGTCAATTCCTTTGAAATAATAAGGGGAAAACCATGTGCTCTTTGAAAAAACGGTTTACTGAAGTTTACCGATAAATCCATTTCAAAAAATCTGGCAATAAAGTGAACGACGTGGAAGATACACTTAGTAAACTTCTGCACTAGAAAAAACAGTCAGACACGAATTTTTTTACACGACCTTGATCGACGACCGCCCCAGGATCGTACAAATGGCAGTACGATATGGGCTTTATTTTCCCTACTCTTAATACTAATGCTATGCATAAAAACTATTGCGCTATGCAAAAAGGCATGATACCAACCAACACAATTATTAACAATCTCAGGTTATCGGGTGGGATGATCTCTCCTGCAAATCTGGGACATTACCCAAAAGGGGGATTTATGAAAAAGATGCTTATTTTTTCACTTTTTATTTCTACTAGTTGTCTAGCGAGTTCTGATTATACTTCCTATTATAATAATATTATACAGAAAGCCTATCTGGTTCAGAGGCAACAGACAGCCATTCAAGCAGCACGGTTCAATAAAAGTAGTGATATCACTTTATGCCATCGCATCGGAAATGCAGCAGCTGAAGCCCGGCATCTCGAAGATGTAGCAGACATAGATTATAGCATTGGGATCTATAATCTTATCACTCAGGTCGGGGAGAATTCGAAAAAGTTGATTGGATACTGCGATGACCAATGGGAAAATGATAACGTTATAGGCATCACACCTGGCGATAAAGAAAGCCTGAAGTTACTCAATATTATGCTCTTAAGCAAAACAGAAAGTCTTATTAACTTGGCCAAAGAAAAACTAGGAATGTGAACATCCGCTCCTAAATGGATAAAACATTTTTATGACAATGCTGGATTTGAATAAAGATAAATACCTAAAAATAGCTAAAGACCAAAGCTTTGATAAGTCGATCACGGCACTGCACGCTGATATTGATCGGTTGGAATATGAAATATTAGAAATGCCCGTGGTAACAGGGCCGGCAAAACAACCACTGAAATGTCCACTAAAATGGAATGACTTGGAAGAATTTAGAAAATTCTCAATCGAGTTATGGGATACGACTCTTGCGTAACACCAAGCCTAGCAACGCATACATCTCAATTTGCACTTGTAATTTCGGCGGCAGGCAAATCGCTGTCGCGCTTCTGCCTGGGCTTCACTATCACGACTGTTCCGGTGATAATGTCATGCAGGGCGCGCTTCTCCGGATGAAACGCCGCCATAATATAGCCCGCGCAAAATGGTAGATACGACAACAAATAAGAACAATACCTAGCAACTGACTGCTTAAGTGTAATGCGCTGTTTATCCGCAGCGGAAACAACATATACATTTAACATACGCTTTCCGATAGTTGTGCTGTATTTGTGTTGTCCCACAACATAATATGGAGTCGTTATCGCTAGATATATCCCCACATTGATTATCTGAATCATTAACGCATCAACCACTTCAAAAAATGAAGCCACGGGCACCGCGCTGCCAGCTATAACCTTTAACCAATAAATAGCGCCAAGAATCATAAGCTCAATGATCCAAGACGCGATATTCAACAAAATACTATCGATCACATTGGCAAGGAATCTAAGCCAAAACCCTGCGTATTTTATCATTTCAGAATCACCGCTCAAGCTACCGGACAAACTAGTTTCGGTTGATGACATAACTAAATGAGTAAGATCATATCCAATGTTCGTCAAGAACTCGCGGCACAATGATTGCTTTTTTCAAAAAACCTGATGTCACCCTCGAAATGGCTAACATCCGGCGCTATAGTCTCTCTGCTGTTTAACAGCATTGCTAAAGCTTCACTAAGCGAAGTCGATTACTACAGCGCGCTTAAAGCGGCAGATCAAAAAGTTGGGAGACAAAAAAAGGCGACACTCCCACGTACATCCAGCTTGAGGAATGGGGTCGCGCCGCAACTGTCAACTTTACCAGATAGCAAATATACAGTCGGTTCCACATGGACGGTCGCGGCCTGGTCAATTAAACACCCGCTGCAATCGCTTACTACACACGGTCACACGGAAGAAGCAAGCAAAGCAATTGCCGGTGGATTTTTTAATTATAAGGTTTTAGCCGTGACTAACGAGGCAGGCATCCACATAACCACTATTAAGATAATACAGATTACTAACACCACCGTAGACCCCAGGGTGGAAAGCCTTACCCTTACCTTGGAGACACGCCTTGGTGTAACGAAACAGGTTCGCAAGGCATATAAATTTTTTTCACAAAACGAACCTGTCATAGTCTCGCCCGAGGGTGTACATTCAGCCGCAACTATTTTAGAACTTTTCCCTCTCGATTTTATCAACCTTTCTGCAGCACAAAGCCAGCCAGCTACTGCCGCCCCAAAACTGCCTGAGTTCGCTGAAAGCGTGGCCAAGAAAACAGGTCACAGAATACACCCCGATCAAACAACGGCCTTTGAGCAGGATGATTTCTTCGGACGCCCGGTTAAAATACTCTGGCAGGAAAAAACCCCTTGGCCTGCTTATATCCACACCGCTAACGGGATAGCGATCCTACTCCCAGAAAGCACGCCATGAGAGTCACACTTACGCAAACCATGGCACTTATCATCCCGTTCGCAGCACTTGGCCTGGTGTTCACGGCCAACTCTTGCGGAAAACCCGAGGAGGCGATAGCACCGTCCATATCCACGCCAGAGATAAGCGAAACACCGATTGTGCCATATCCTAATTTCAGGGGACAGGAATTCAGGGGTGAGAAAAATTTCGCAACACTTATAAACTCATTTGCACAGGGCAAAACTGATCCAACCCCGTGGGCAGGCTTCTGGTGGCCATATACACAGAATGGCATAGCATCCGGACAATACGGCTACGGCATGAGCCCTGCCGGAAAATATGACGCCGCCAGAGGCGGACTAACTAACGCACAGTTATGGGAAATAAGAAATCACGGCACCGCGGTACCTCGACTACAAGGCTGGTGGGGGCACTGCAACGGTTGGGCAGCTGCAGCGGCGTTATTCCCGGAACCCAAAACATCAGCCCGCGTAAATGGAATAATATTCAACGTCGGGGATATAAAAGCCTTGCTCACGGAAGCCGGCATGGAAACCTCTGCTGATTTTTTTGGTGAACGAGTGGACTGGGGACAGGATTATAATTCACCAAAATTCACTGACACAATCCCTGATCAGTATTTCCTCGTCCTCACGAATTACATAGGCAGGCTCAAACAAGGAGTTTTGGTGGATCGCTTTACCGGTGACCAGGTTTGGAACCAACCGCTCGCCGGTTACAAATTCGATTATCCAAGACCATCGGATTACCTTGGTGCTGATCCGCAAGCGCCTAACGTATACAGGATACTGCTAACTTCCACGATATGGTGGATGCGGGACGATGTGACGCCAGATGTGCGAACGCCATTTTTTAATTTTGAGGAAAATGATTACGTGCAAGAGCGTACACTCAAAATGGAAATCTGGCTTGATGGGCCGGTTGTCTTCGGCTCAAATGGAAAAATCAGCTCAAGCGGCGACGTGATAGTCACAAGAAAAGGCGAATACTTTGTCGGAGGGGCCTGGAAGGTCGAAGAGGGCTACGCATATGCTGATGGCTGGCCTGATTACATGTGGATACCATACTCGGTAATCAAACCCAC